>Ga0335072_10016329_pt1 | contig 10529 bp, 6 predicted proteins | sample Lox_Sample_21_FD_206725 | JGI IMG/M metagenome (GOLD analysis project Ga0335072, IMG submission 206725) | Soil microbial communities from Loxahatchee National Wildlife Refuge, Florida, United States - Lox_Sample_2.1 | ecosystem: Environmental > Terrestrial > Soil > Wetlands | place: USA: Florida... | reverse complement strand
TGGCTGTTCCTCTGGTTGTCGTTCTAGCTCCTGATCTGGCCGCTGATCTGGCTGCTGATCCTGTTGCTGATCCTGTTGCTTCGAGTCTTGATGCGTGTCGCTGAGCTTTCCGCTCTCTTGCTCCGGAGCTGTTGGGTTCGGAATAGAAGCGTCAGCTTTAACTTCGCTTGACGGTGTTAGTCTATCATGAACCTCGGCCTCGGCAGCTGGCTGGCTCTCAGCTAGAGTCGAAAGCTGGGGCTCATCTTCGCCCATAGTGACATCGCCAGGAGTGTCCTCCGCGAGCGAAAGCTGAGGCTCGTCTGCGTGCACAGAAACCTCATCTGGATGGTCCTTTCCGCGTTTTGAATCCATGAGAAACTCATTCACTTGCTTGCCTTTTCCTACATGGACACGTCTGTCACCCAGCCACAGCGCAGGGCCGCTCCAGTACGAAATGACGGGACCTTCCAGCTTTCTGTTCTTCGCAGCGGCTATCCGAGCCTTTCGCTCCTCTTCTTTTCTCCGCTCAACCTCTTCCCACTTTCGAACACTTCGACTGTTTTCTCGCTCGATTCTGGCCGCTTCAGCAAGTCTATCAGCTTGTGTCATGGCTTTTGGTTTCAATGCTTCCTTCCTCTGCTCTGCCGCCTTCATGACCTCAACGGTCTTGAGTCGGTGCTTCTCCTTCTCTTTCAGCCGTTCATTGGTGGCCTGCTTGTTAATCACAGCGAGTTTGCGCGATGATGCTCTAGTTGCTTGCTGGTCGTCCTCGGGTAGCCATGATACCCGCTCTGACTTCTTTGGCCGAGGTGGTGTTGGCGTGGTTGATGGACCCGCGGCGTCAGATGCAACTGCCGACGCTGCCATAGTACCAGTTCGCTTCTTCATCATCTGCTGCAGCAGAGACTGCCGTTTCTGCTTCTTTGCGTTTTCTCGCTTCTCTTGTTTCTTGAGTTCTTTTTCGGCTGCATCATCGTCCTGCTCGCCTTCGGCCTCGTCTTCCTCGCTCGAAGAGTCCATATTGACGTCCTCGTCGTTTTCGTCTTCTTCCTCAAACTCTTGATCGTTGGCGGCTTCCTGGAATATTTCGCCATACTCCTCTGCGTCTTGCTCTGCTTCAGCGAGCTGAAGGAGCTTCGCCATGCGATTACCAGCATTTGAGCGGCGTTCTCGAGTTACGGCGAGGTACGGCTCGCCGTCAGACTCGGATTCAGACTCATCTTCCTCTCCACTTGCTTCGTTATCTCCAGAGTCTGCCGCCTTTTGACTGCCGAGTTCCGGTTGAGTATCCTCCGCCACCGCGATTGTCAGGGATTCTTCGACCACCGCACCGGCATCAGGCATGTCTATGTCTTCGGCCATGTTGCAAGGAATGGGCAGACACCCGCGGGTTGCAGTTAGGATCTTTGGAAGGCGCTTGATCCTGGAAGGTTACTACTGGGAGTGCGCGCAAGACGGCTGAAGTTCAGCGCATTGCACATTCGGGTCAACAGGCTATGGGATGGGCGCTGATTGACTAGAGAGGTCGCGCATGCTCGCCAGGTTCGCGAGTTGGCGATGAGCCCGTACGATGTTGCAACTACGCGCGTAGTGTGAAATAGTGAGCGTGTAGATCGAAGCTCCGAAGAAAGACGCAAAATATCAACAGGCAACAAGGCACCAACAATCACAGGCGACAAGGCGCACAACAGCAAAACCGGCAGGTGCAAAAGTTGGCGCGGTTTCATCGTCTTCGGGCGCTGCGGCTCCCCAATCCTGCGGACGCTGTGGTCTGGCCGCCCGTTGCAGCCCGCACTTTGAAACAGGGCGCCCTGGCCTTTGACTGGCTGCAGGCGTTTTGGTACCGGCGCGCTGCGGCGTGAATTAAAAGGGCTGTGGATCTGGCCACTGCCGTAAGCCCGGCATCGCAATCCGCTTTTGCACGGGTGTCGCAAGGCGCGTGAGTCGCTGTAGTGCTACGAAAACCCGCCTCGAGGAATGGACGGGTTTCTGCTGCAGTCGAGCTGCAATCGTCGCCATCCGTCAACGGCCGCGTGAGGACATCGAAGGCAAGGAATCGCCCCGTGCAGAGAGGCCTCCCAAGGGCGTCGTCAGCCTGCACAGCGGTCGATGACGCAGAGCAACGACGAACAGGAGAAGACACGGCGCAGTGCCGCCTTCACCATCGCACCTCGTCGATGGTGCATGTCTTGCATTGCACCCAGACACGCACCATCGAGGAGGGGGGCCATTTCTAGTGCTCGGTAGGCTGCCAATGGCAACCAAGGTGCTCGACTGCAGCGGCGGAGGGCCGCCGGCCAGAGCCGGACGCGAATTGGTCGACGGGCAGCCGCTGTGGGCGTTTCATGTTGGCCAAACCCCCCTGTCGGCCCGCCAGTGAGCTTCGCAGGAGCGCCGATTGCTGTGATGGGCTCCGCTGAGCTGGCAGCAGCAGCTATTTCCCAGAAAACAACCGCCGGGCTGGCGGCGAAAGGAGACGCGGACGCGGGTGCGGACGCGGCCTGGATGCCGCCGGACGGCGCAGCAGCGGTGCAGCGCGCAGCGCCGTGGGACGGCGGCGCGCAACAGGCTCGGCCGGCCGTGGTCGCGAGAGGCCTTCTAAACGGTGCTGCCAAACGGCGCAGTGTGTGCTGCACGCAGGCAAACAGCTGAGATTACAGTTGCAGGCGGATTCCCTCCAGGTGCTTGGGCAGAGTGCGCGTTAGGGACGGGCTCGGTCGAACAGGCCCCTGGGCCCTTTGATTGCAATCTGACCCTGGCCGGGCTGGGGAAAAAAAAGAGTGCCGGATCCCATCGCAGCTCCCCCCCAATCTCTCGACGCGCAGTTCCGCTCCTGGCCCCGGAACGCTCTGCGCCAGCCGAGCACGTCAAGCCCCAGTCCCGTTCTGCCAACCACCAACACCAAAACCTCACTCATACTCTCCTAATCTCCCGTCTTTTTCTTCCTTTTCACCCCGCACACCCATCTCCGCCATCCCGTCTCTTATTCTCCTTCTGCCTTCTGCTTCGAGCCGCCGGCCTCCGCCGCCTGCCGTCGACTTTGCACGCCTCTGTATTCTTTCTCCGCCCCGCCGACGTGCGAGTCTGTCTATTGCGTCGTCATCGAAGCCGCGGCCAGCGTAATCCCTCCTCCCCCTCCTCCAAGGCCCGTTATTGCCCCTTGTCCTTTGGTCGGCGTTTGCATCGGCAACGACGTTTCAGCATCGAGTTCAACTGCGCCACTCCTTGGTCCTCGACCTCCCTCTCGCCGTCGTCATCGGCCGCTCAGGGGTACCTTTTGCGAGCGGCAACCCGAAATATCGAGCCTCACTCGAACCTTGCCTTGTCCACAGAGCCGCGCGCTGAGACATCAGCCCTCGCATACGCCCGAGACACACACGGTCGAGGGAACTTTCATGGGTCTTTAGCCGGCTTGCCTGCAATATTCGCATTTCTCAGTCCGCAGAGCGTCTGCGGTCTACATCGTTGGCGGAGACACTCACGCACACCCTACGTAGACGATAGTACGACTGCTGCTCTGCCCTGCGACGGGCACAGCTCCTTTGTTTTCTCCTGGGTGGCATACCGCTACCCGTACGCTCCTTTGGCCGGTTCCATCGAGTCTTACACTCTACCTTGCGGCTGGTTGCCGACAGGTTGCTAGCAATCGTCACCGTGGCATCTTCTTACCGCAAGAAGCACACTAGTAATCCATAATGGCTTTCCCGAAGAGGCCCGATCATCACCTCAACCTCAACTCCATCCCGCCGCTTGGCACGAGCCAGCCCCATTCCGGCTCGTCCACGACGCAGACCTCTCCAATTGAGCCGCCGTCCGGTGGATCAATCAGATACCCCATCGGCTCTGCAAATGGAGTGGCCAGTGCCAGTGCTGGCATCTCGAGGCTTGGTGCGGGATCCCCATCGCATGAATACGGCGGCAGGCTCTATTCGAAGCGGTAAGTTTGACTTCTCTAAATGCGTGCGATTGCTAACGCTCATCCCAGAGCTAGAGAAATTCAAGCGCAGGAAGGTCTAGGTCCTCAAATTTGGTGCCCGCCGACATCCGGTAATTCCACTCCGCTCCGCGAGACCATTCCGGAGTCTCCGAATGGCGAAGGCTTCCCAGACTTCCAGCAGCCCACCGTGGACGCGACACCTGCAGCCAAGTCCCTCGCATCCAGAGGTCGCACTCGCGCAGGGACTCTGCCATCGCGCCTTGGCATACCTCTTGCTGCCAGTGGCACCATTTCCATGAACCCGTCCGGAATTTTGGGATCGAAGACCTCACGGCCGACACCCTCAACAAGTCCATTCAAACCGCAAGTGAGTGACCCAACCGACCTTGTTGGAGCATCAGCTTTGAATTCACTGAGCAAATCGGCTCTTCTGTCGCGCCTGCGCGCTGGATCCATGCCGCAGCGAACGAGTGTTCTGCCTTCCAACAATCCGTGGGCCAATGGAATGGGCAGTATGTTCGCTGCAGGTTGGACGAGCAGCCGAGACAGAGCTACCACTCTTGCTAGCATCCGATCTTCTGACGGCCCGTCGTCGCCCACTCAGTCTCAATTCTCACGTGACTCGCTCGCCGACACCGATGTCAAGACGCTGGACTACTTGGGCCTTGTGGACACACCTCAGCAGCATCGCGCATCCTTGCAATCGAGTGACCTGGAGAGCTTGACTGGTGTCGGCCTTCAGCCGGCAGCCATCGCGGCCTTGTTAGATCGCAGCACCGCCGTCAACCGCTTCCGTTCTTACTCAGTCAACGCCAAAGAGAAGTACGATGACGATGACGATGACATGAGCCAGATGTACTATAGCGGTACGCTAACTCCGGAGGGAAGCGCCGCATACGCCAACCTACAGCAAGCTGTGCGGCAACACAATCTCGAAGTTCAAGCCTTTGCGAACAACGTCAACAACTTCGCGAGTGCCAGCCGTCCTCGTGCCCGAACAGCTGGAGTTCTTGATGCGCCGTCCACCCGGATTCTTCGAAGCTATCTTCCCACTCCTTCTCGGCTTGATTCGAGCATGAGCGCCGCTGACATGGCAGAGGAAGCTGAGTATGCTGGCCTCAACGAAGCTGTTGCAAACCTCAAATTGAATGGAGCCATTCCGCATGACACTGTTGGAGAGGAGCACAGCGTGGAGCTGCCGACTCGGGCGCTTTGGCTAGGCAATATCCCAACTTCCACTACGGTTTCGTCGCTTGATTCTATTTTTCGACGATTCGGTGCCATTGAATCCACTAGGGTGCTGACTCACAAGAATTGTGGCTTTGTCAATTTTGAGATGCTGGAGAGCGCTGTGCTGGCCAAGTCTCAGCTAAATGGCAAGGAAATCTTCCCCGGCGCCGGCGCTGTGCGCATCGGCTACGCCAAGGTTCCGAGCGCTTCCGCAACTCCGGCCAACAACGGCGTGTACCCGTCACCGAGTCCTGCTCCGCAAAGCAAAGGCGAGGGACAAGGTTCACCCAAGCACTCAGACGAGGCCGCAGCAATGGCCACTCCAAGCGGCCTAAGCAAGCAGGAACCGGCTTTGACTACGCCTGAACTCCCCGAGATTAAGGCGGACATTATCGCAATTGTAAAAGAGCTGGGTGCTACTGACGAAGAGCAGGCGCGGATTGCCATAGATGTCGATGAAGCCATTCAGCGCGACAACTACGAACCAGAGATCCCATCGATCCCAGAACCCAGCCACAATCGCATCCACGACGCTCCACGTCTTCGAGACATTCGCAAGCGCATTGACAACAACACCTGTTCCCAGGCCGAGATTGAGGATGTCGCTCAGCAGATGCTTCCCGAAATTGCAGAGCTGTCATCCGACTACTTGGGCAATACCGTTGTCCAGAAGCTGTTCGAATTCTGCTCCGAGCCGATGAAGGAGTCAATGCTGCAAGAAATCGCACCTCATCTCGCGGAAATTGGCGTTCACAAGAACGGCACATGGGCAGCACAAAAAATCATCGATGTTGCCCGCACTCCGGCTTTGATGTCGATGGTTGTGGATGCTTTGCGACCGTACGGAATGGCTTTGTTTCTGGATCAATTCGGCAACTACGTCATGCAAGGCTGTCTCCGCTACGGCGCGCCACTGAACAACTTCATCTTTGAGGTGATGGTGAGCCGACTGTGGGAACTGGCTCAGGGTCGCTTTGGTGCTCGCGCAATGCGCGCCTGCCTTGAGAGCCACTATGCCACAAAAGACCAGCAGCGTATGATCGCCGCTGCTATTGCTCTGCACAGCGTCCAGCTGGCCACAAACGCCAATGGAGCACTGCTCTTGACGTGGTTCCTGGATACCTGCACTTTCCCTCAACGACGGACGGTACTTGCGCCTAGGCTCGTTCCTCACCTTGTGCAGCTCTGCACTCACAAGGTTGCATACCTCACTGTTCTCAAGCTTATCAATCAGCGAAACGAGCCCGAGGCTAGAAGCGCAATTCTGGATGCCTTGTTCTTCTCGCCGAACGACCAGGTTCTAGAAGACATCCTGAGTGACCAGTCCTGTGGCGCCACCTTGATATTCAAGGTTCTTACCACGCCGTTCTTTGATGAAGGCATTCGAGCTGATGTCGTCCAAAATGTTCGCAACGTGCTCCTGCGCATCAAGGCGCAGCCTCAGCAAGGCTACAAGCGCCTTATGGACGAAGTCGGTCTGTCAACACGCAACGGAGGCCCTGCACCGAGGGACATGCACCCTGCACGTGAAGCCGAGAGACCTAGCTCAAAGCAAAGCAGTGTCAACGGCCACATGCCTGGCCCGATCGACACGGCGGTCCAGCGCCCTTTCTATCCTGGCATGGGCATGTCTCCTGCCGGCTTTGACCCTGCAATGATGCAACGCACGGGCAGCATGGACTCGACTGGCTTCGATCAGTATTCTACCGGCGTCAGTGGCATCAACGGAGGCGCATTCAACGGAAATGCAAACATGCCGATGCCAGCAATGGCTCCTCAGCAAATGCAGTACCAGCAGGCAATGCTTGCGGCTTCTCGGCCACAGTCATTCTATCCGGGCGTGCCAATGACCATGAATGGATTTGCGGGCCCCAACCCATCTATTGATGCGTTCCGCAACACCATGTCTCCAGTCGCGGGAGGTATGACCGCCAGCCCGATTCTCCCGCAGTCAGGATTCGGCCAGCCGGGCTTCAACCCAGTCGTGCCGCCGGGCATGTATCCTTATGCCGTAGGTTACATGAATCCGCAACAACAGATGGGCCAGGTGGGCGCTGGCAGGAGGGGAAGGGTAAGTTTACCTAGCGAAGGACACGAAATCAATGCTAACTTTCTTACAGAGATGATTTTTCCCCCCCGAACACTGGTTTTATACAATCGTAGACTTATTTTTATTTGCGATATACCCCCAAACGTCGGCATCAATGACTTTGGGTGATTGCACAGCGCGCAGGCTTCATTCGCTTTGGCCGCCGCTATCCACTCGCTTTGCGTGAAATGGACAAACGCAGATTCTTTCATGTCATTTCTATGACAATTACTAGGGACGTGGCGTTTTGGAGCAAAAACCCCAACGAAAATATTTTTCCTGCATCGGCTACATCACCTTCGCTTTTTGTATGACTGGCATTCGCAAAAAAGGTCTTCGAATTGGCCAAGCGACTTCGACTTTTCAATTATTTCGGGCTGCTTTCCGCGCTGGCAGTTCGAGCAGCTCGCGACTTCGATTCGTGCCTGCGGCCCTCGCGTCTTTGCAGTGAACGCAAAATGCGGCAGCGTCACTCTTGGATAAAGGGCGGTCGCTCGCTTTTTTTCCTCTTCCCGGCATCCACCTCACTCAGCGGCTTTCATTCCGCCAGCTTTGCTCATTTTTTCAGTTCGCCAGCATGCTTTTCCGCCTTCTTGTATGTTTACTGGATTCTTGACACGGCTTGCTGATGACCCTTGCGACGCGGTGCAGCGACGCCTCTCGGGTTCGACTTGCGGACCCACGGCCTTGCTACCGTCGACGTCTCTTTTACTTTCTTCTGGCGGATGGCTGGCTTGGCGAGCGCGGTGATCGAGCGAGCGCAGTTTCAAGTAGAGCAAGGGGTCTTTTTGCAGGTGGAGCAAGACGTGCAATGGACTTTCCTGTCGTCACATGTAGAAAAATGGCTTTTGTTCAGCGATTTGTGGTGGGCGAATCAAATCAACAGCTTGCACTATTTTGCATTTCTTCCGCAATCGAAGACGTACTACAGTAAAACAAATGTGTTCTGGTATCAATTGATCGATACATATCCTCTCAATTTGCCCAGGGACGTTGAGAGTCTTTGAAGTTGCCCGTTCGCGTTTGGCCTTGCCGCCTTACTGTCGTGAACGTCATGCATCAAACCAACCCGAACTTTTCTTCGTACAGCAGCACGTCTGCGTTTCTCTCTTCTCAACTCAACGTCGTCAATCGCCGACAATGAGCTCAAACACTATCTGCAGAGCTTGTTCACGAGCTCTGCGAGCCCAGAAGACGCCATTTCTACCGGTGAGCCTGATTCCCGCGCTCTCAGCAGACAACCTACTAACGCGACCGAAAAGTTCCAACGCTCCTTCAACGCTCGAAGCTCTTCACTCCGGGCATCACCCCGCCGCTCATTTGTATCTTCTGCTCAATGCCTCGCATCCGTGGCCCCCAAGAAAGCGTCCAAACCCACGCCCTCCGAACCCGAACAGCCATCGCCATCGCCGCCCAACACCGCACACGACCTCGGCCCCGTCCCCACCGCCGAGCAGCTCAACACCGCGCTGCGGCGGCGCTCCTCCACCACCGCCGAAACCTACGCGGCATACGGCGCAACCGAAGCCCTAATCGAAGAGTGCGCGTCGCAAGCCGCATACACGATGAGCGAGCAGGGGCCCAGCGACGCCAGCAGCGCCAGCCCAGAGCAAGGGCAGGCCGCTCGCAGCGGCTGCTGGTGGTACGCGGCGGACGGCGGCGCGCTGCCGCCGACGTTCGCGGCCTGGGCCCACGTCTCGTTCCTGCACATGTGGATTGTGCTGGCGCGCCTGCGGCTGCTTCCTGCGGCGGCCGCGCCGCTCTGGGTCCAGCACCTCACTGACCACTTTTTTGCCCGCGCTGAGCGCAATATGGATGTCTTGCATGGGATTACGGTGGCGCGCGTTCGCGCGAAGTACTTGAAGGATTTGTTTGAGCAGTGGAGGGGTGTTACTGCGGCGTATGATGAGGGGCTGGTTAAGGGCGATGCCGTGCTTGCGGCGGCGGTGTGGCGGAATGTGTTTAGCGGTGCGGAGGATGTGGATCCTGTTGCGCTGGCTATGGTTGTGAGTTATCTGAGGAGAGAGGTTGCGAGGGTTGGGCGCCTGCCTGAGCACGTCATTGCGAGTGGGCGTATTGGGTTTGGGAGCCCGGCGGACGAGAAGAGTACCGTTCTGATGGAGAGTCGGTTGATGAAGGAGCCTTTTGCAGAGCCGTCCTGAAGACATGGACGTTGTACACCTGTATTATACTTGTGCAAAGCTGTCAGATCTACACTCTGATACGTGCGTACCTAACGAAGTTTAACTGCGTAACTGCCGTGTTCTTGCTTCATTTAATTTATGGTGACGGCCTGCCAATCGATTGGTGAATAAGTAGTAGTAAGGCGGAGGTTGATATTCAGCCGACGAGCAATGATTCGGCCATGGCAACGAGCACCTCGCATCTCGTCTATAATACACCTGAAATCGCCAATGCAAACCGCGTCCTGTAGCTTCATAGGTAAGACACCTTAACACCCATTCCAACGGTCCCACGGAGTTTCTCCCAAGCACGCTCAAGCAAACGTTTCACCCTCTCGCGGATCTCCCTTCTACCAAACGCCAAAGCAAACGCAAGGAGGAACAGCATTGTCCGCAGCAAAGCCATTGGGTTGTTGGCAAGCCCTTGCGCCGTTTGCATGAGAGCCGATTGCAACGCGGCAAACGCTCCAGCTGCTCGCGTGTACAACGTAACCGGCTGCTTCCGCCTGGTGACGTCCTTCTTGGGCTGCCTCGACGTGCTAGCGGCTGCGCCGACGGGCGGCTTTGGTTTGACACCGTTGCTGCCCATCGCGTCCGGCGGCCGCTGCGGTTTTCGTTTTGCGTCCTCTCTGCGCTTCTCCTCGTCGAGCCGCCGCTGCTCCGCCAATCTCGACTCTTCCTCCTCTCTCCGGCGCCTCTCCTCCAACTCTTCTTTCTGCTTCTGCTTCAGCTCCTCTTCCCGCTTGGCCGCGTTCTCCTGCTCCTCTTTCAAGCCGTACAGGGCATGCAGAAACGCCTCCTTCCGCTCGTCGTCCAGCACTTCACTCATCATGATGAACTCCCTCGCGTAGTCCCACTCTCCATTCCGCGGCAAGCAGTGCAGCGTATACAGCTCCAGCAACTTCAAGTGGGTGTGCAGATCGCGCGGCGTATTGGTGCCGCTAGCGCTCTGGGTGCGGCGTATGCGCACGCCATTGCCGCTGCCAACAGCCATCATATGGCCGGCGACATCGAAGGTCGGGTTGCTGAGAGCAGACAAGTAAGTCTCGAGGCGCTGCTGGGTGAGGCGCTGGTCGGACGCGTGGGTGAGCAGCAGCGTCGCCAGATT
>Ga0335072_10016328_pt1 | contig 10529 bp, 8 predicted proteins | sample Lox_Sample_21_FD_206725 | JGI IMG/M metagenome (GOLD analysis project Ga0335072, IMG submission 206725) | Soil microbial communities from Loxahatchee National Wildlife Refuge, Florida, United States - Lox_Sample_2.1 | ecosystem: Environmental > Terrestrial > Soil > Wetlands | place: USA: Florida... | reverse complement strand
ATCGGACAACCCAACCTTGTCTTGGGGTTTGTAATTGTGTGCGGGGGGGCGCCCGCCACGCCGCGCGGTTCGCCTGCTTTGGGAGCAAGTCACTCCCTGCGAGCGGATTGCGCCGGAAGATCCGGACAGGTATCAAGAAGCGGGTCAGTATCCCTGCAATCGTTCCAGTGGGGTCATTGGATCTCGGCACGGCTTCTCAGGAGCTCAATTATGGCGCTTGCGCTGCTTCTCAGTGAGATCCCGGGTTTGACACGGTAGTCAAAATGAAGCGGATCGTCCGGATCATCGCTCTCCATGCAGCAGTTCGAGCCGTACCATCCGGGCTCATCCGCGATCGCCGTTAGGGTAAGGTCATGTGTGGACAGAATTCCCAGTGCGCCCCCGGCGATCAGCTCCCGCACTATGAATCCGGAGGCAAGGCAGCGGTCATGAGAATTCGTTCCGCTCAGGAACTCATCGACCAGAAACAGAACTCGCGGTTCGCTGCAAGTCTTCCGCAATATCAGCATGAGTCTTTCGGTCTCCGCCATGAACTTCGATTTTCCATCGAGCAATGAATCGGAAAGAGCAATTGAGGTGCAGACGGAAAATTGGGACAGGATTGCATCCGTTGCCCGAATGGGAGCGCCCGCGTAGGCAAGAACGACGTTCATCCCCACCGCCCGCAAGAGGGTGCTCTTTCCCGCCATGTTGGAACCGCTGAGAATCCAGAATCGTGATGTCTCATTTAGTGCTACATCGCTGCGCACGCAGCGGTCTCGGGGCAGCAATGGATGTCCAAGTTGTGGCAACCGGAGCGTCATCGCCGCATCAACCAGTTCCGGAAATGTATGGTCCGGGTTCTCACGGGCATAGCCGGCAATTGCATTCAGCGCATCGAACTCCGCCCAGAGATCGATCCAGGAAGTTAACTGCTCCTGATATCCCGCTCGCCATCGTTCTGCCGCCAGAACCAGCTGCGTCCCGGCAGATGCCAGCAGCGAGGGCAAAGCAATGAACTCCTTTTCGCGCTGAGCGATTCCCCAGAAAACCCGTTCCAGTCGGCGAACATGAAACGCCGCACCGGAAGACTTTGATCGATCAACGAGGTTTTTCAGTTTCGGGGAAGTAAAGAGATGGTTTTCCAGAAGCTGAAGTCCCTGTTGCAGGACAGCGCATTCCCTTGCCACCTTCCGCAAGATGCGCAAGCGCTGGCGGACTGCGCGCAGGATCGGTGTCACCACTATGGACTGCACAAAGAGGATCGGAAGGAGAAAGGGAAGCGCATGAATCCAACTCACGAATTGTGTGAGGCATGCGACAACAGTAAGCAGGACAACCGGGCCGGAGAAAGCCAGAAAAATGGGAACCGCCTTTGGTACTCGGAGTACCGGAGTTTTCACCCATTCGAGAAAAGTGTTTGCGTCGCATCCCTTGAATTGGAAGTCTCCGAGGAGCGCTATTTGCTCGCGCAAATTCGGCGAGTTCATCAGCTCCCGAACCGCCGCCTGCCGAGCGCGCACCTCGTCCAAGTCAACAGGGTCGAGCAGGTACTCTGCCAGACGCGCTGCACCGGCCTCCGATCGTGTCGTACAAAGCAGCGCGAAGAGAGAACGCTCCCCTAGAATCCGAAGATCGAACTGGTACAGATGGCCAGGGCGCGCGAATTCCTCCCCGGTTCGCTCAAGCGCCGGCCAGTTTTTTCGCAGACGATCAAGTCCGCGTTCGTAAAACCCACAGCGGAGTCCAATCCGGACCGATAGCCTTTGCCTCTTCCCATACTCGCGGAGTGAAGAGAGGATACCGAAGGCCGGAATGGCGGCGACGGGCGAAAATCGGATATGTCCGCTCCATACAACCGTCGCCACCAATGCGATGATGCTGGCGGCGAGAAGGACCAGAGCCGCGGAGCGCCGTCGCATCTCCTGGGACAGCAGTCGATTCAGTTCGGCCAGCCTTCTGAGGAATTCGCTCTCAACGCCGTCGCTGGCCACAGAGCCAGAATCCGCTTCCTGAATTAAATGCATGTTGAGCCACGCCATCCTTTCCCGGCACCAGGCCGGGCTTCACACAAAGTTCGTATGCAGGTCCTGTTCCCTGGGAAGGGTCATGGGCCTTCATCTTTGCGGTCTATGCGAAGTACGGAGGCGGGCGCGAGAACAGTGCGCGACGGAACGGATCAGCAGGAAGAGCCAGCTCTCTGTGACGTTTCCGGGAGCCATTCGGTGTTGGTATCAGGCACAGAAGGGAATCCGCGCAGGAGCGGAAGGCCGCTTCAATTAATTGCCGAATCTCCCTGCGATACGTCAGGAAGAGAACGAGCAACGCCAGCAAACAGCCGCAAATGGTGAGCTGCAGGAGTGAGGAGGCCAGAAGTCCTGGCTCATGAAGTGGGATAAAGATCAGAGCCGCATACCCGACCGAGAAGAGATATGGGAGTATGTGCGGACGGACCGGCATCGGAACGCTCTCTCCTTGAGGCGAGTATAGCGCCCAGCAGGGATGAGCACATTAGTGTAAGCAGATTCTCACTCCGGATGAAGTAGCCAATCTGATCGATTCCGCTGACAGTGCCTTCCATCGTGCCATGCTCATGACTCTCTATGGCACCGGCGCGCGTCGCAATGAAGTAGCCCACCTGAAGGTCGGTGATATCGACAGCCGGCAGATGGTGGTTCACATCCACGGGGGCAAGAGCAACAGGGATCGCGACGTGATACTCAGCCGGAAACTGCTCGACGCACTCCGCGACTACCGGCGCGGGCTGCGGCGCAGCCGCACCGACGACCTCGGAGAATCGCGGATGTTAAGGGGAGTTGGCAAAGCTAATCAGAGAAGTGATGCCTGGGTACCGCTTGATGAGGTCGCTGATGCGTCGGATTACCGGCGGTTCGAGTTAAGCGACCTATGATGCAGTCGGGTGCACCCTTCACTCAGCGGAAATGCCACGAAACCCCAGAAGCAATGCGGAAGTCGTTCTGTGCACCGGAGCCGTTGTTCGGTAACTGCGAGTAGACATAGTCTGCTTCCACAAGCCGCAGCCCGAGGCCACTCTTCACACGCAGGTCGAAACCGCCGCCAGCCTGCAGAGCAAAGGCGGTAGCGCTGGAGGCCACGCTGCCCCCCGAGGGAAATGCACCGTTATACCCGTGCACGCCTCCGAACAACGCTTCGCCGAAGATGGTGCCGGAGCGCAACGCGCCGCCCAGCCGTGTTGAGGGACTCCACGTATAGCGCGGGCCGAAGAGATAGCTGATCTTGTTCAGACTCTCTCCGGAGCTCAGGTTGACGGTCTGCTCCTCGTAGATAGCTGCAGCAGCTCCGATGCCGTGGTGGAAGTTAAGGCCAAAATCGGCTCCGGGTCCAAGAAGCCAGAAGCACCCGCAGCCGGAATCCACAACCTTTCCTCGCTCGGCATTGAAGGTGACGGCAACGCTTGCGTCGCTGAGCAGAGAGCCCTCCCCCTGCTCCTGCTGCGCTCGTACCGTCGGTCCCGCAGCCAACAGCAGGGCCATCAGGAGTATCCCGCCCAGGTTCCCCCGCATGCTCCTGACCCCCTCTTTATTCGACCGTCAGCGTTACCGTGGCCGAGTGGGAGAGAGCTCCTGAAGTTCCGGTCACGTCGACGGTGTAGGTCTGTTGATGCTGGCCAAAGTAGCCGCTGCTATAGCCGCAGCCGGTAAGCGAGGTCAGAGCGCCTGCGCCCAGAATTGCGAGCGTCACGACGAAAAACAGGCGCTCCATGCGGCGTCCTGTTCGCCGCATCCTGCGAGCAAAGGGCAGAAGAAGAAGGCTGAGCAGAAGCGGCGGCGCGCTGTGCCCGAGCGCCTTGTGCAGTGCCGCTGACGTTCGTGCAACCGTTATGGTCATGGTTACGTTTGTCGTGCCGGAGCCCGGGCTCAGCGTGCCGGGCGTAAAACTCGCTGTGGCGCCGCTTGGCAGCCCGGAGGTTGAGAGCGTAATCGCCGCGGGAAACGTTGTGCCATCCAGCGGGCTGATTACCAGCTGATAGGTCGCCGTGCCCCCGGGCTCAATCGTCGACGAAGTCACGCTACCAGCGGCGAAGTTGAGGCTGAAGTTCTCGACCTGCTCGGAAATCGCCGTGCTGGTCACCGTGGTAAAGTTCGCGTTGCCGCTGTAGACCGCCGTAATCGACTGCGTTCCCAGAGGGAGAGTGCTGATGCTCAGCGTGGCTACGCCAGCGTTCAACGGCGACGAACCGAGCAGCGTTGTCTGGTTGAAGAAACTCACCGTGCCTGTCGGCGTGCTCGTCGACGTCACCGTGGCCGCCAGCGTCACTGGGTTGTCCAGAAACACGGGGCTGACGGAAGTGGTCAGAGTGATGGCCGAAATCGCCTGCGTCACCGTTTGGGTCAGCGGCAAAGACGTCTCCGCCGACCACGCACCATCGCCGCTGTACGCAGCCGTGATGGCATGCGACCCCGCCACGAGAGCGGAGGTTGTATAGCTCGCCGAACCGCCTGCCAAGCTGACCGTGGCTAACGCCGTGGTTCCATCGTTAAACGTCACGGTACCGGTCGGGACAGGATTGCTGCCCGACGGCATCGTAGCGGTGAAGGTCACGGAGGCGCCGTAGACAGACGGGTTAAGCGAAGAGGTCAGAACCGGGACTGCCACCGATTCCGCCGCCGTGCCGCTCAGCAGAATCGTCTGCGGCACAACGCCGCTACCGGCGACGACCACGTTGCCGGAGAAACTACCCGCCGCGGCAGGGAAGAAGACGATGGCCTCGGTGCAGCTTGCCCCCGCCCCCAGCGAGATTGGGAGCGCGGAACAGGTGCCGCCGTTCGCGGCCTGGAAACTCCCCGTGAAGGTCATCGACTGCAGGACCAGCGTCGCGGTTCCGGTGTTAGCCAGCGTCACGTATTGCGCCGTGCTGGCCGCTCCGCTGCCCTGGCTGGGAAAGGTCAGCTGCGGCAGATTCACGCTCCGCAGCCGTTGGTTGAGCCGGTCGGCCACTACAACATTGCCCTGGCTGTCGAGTGCGGCACCGCGCGGAGCATTGAAGAGGGCGGCTGTCGCCGCGCCGTTGTCGCCGCCGTAGCCCTGGACGCCGGAGCCGGCAATCGTCGCAATGGCGCCGTTGCCAACCTTGCGCAGCCGCTGGTTATCTGTGTCCGCGATGTACAGGTTGCCCGCTGCATCGATGGCAACGCCGGAAGGCCGCGCCAGAGCAGCCGCGGTCGCACTGCCGCCATCGCCGCCGTAACCGCCGGAAAAGTTCACTGCTCCGCTGCCCACTACCGTCTGAATCGTTCCCCCGCTCACCTCGCGGATCCTGTGGTTAGAACGGTCGGCGAGGAAGACGTTGCCTGAGGCGTCTACGGCCACTCCTGTTGGGCTGTCGAGCGATGCTGCCGTCGCAGCACCGCCGTCGCCCGCGAAGCCCTGAACGCCGTCGCCGGCGATGGTCGTGATTATGCCCCCCCTCACCTCACGGATGCGGTTGTTATTCGTGTCTGCGATATAGAGGTTGCCGCTCGCGTCCACGGCAACCGCGCTGGGCAGATCGAGCTGCGCGCCGGTGGCTGCGCCCCCGTCCCCGGAAAAGGACGCCGTACCGCTGCCTGCAATGGTCGTGATCGTTCCGCCGCTCACCTCGCGGATGCGGTTGTTGTGCGAGTCGGCGATGTAGATGTTGCCGTGCGCATCCACGGCGATGCCGGTCGGCGTGTCGAGCCAAGCGCTGGTCGCGGAACCGCCATCGCCGCCGAATCCCTGCTGCCCGGTGCCGGCGACCGTGGTCACGGTGCCCGATGAAGAAACCTTCCGGATGACGTTGTTGTCGCTGTCCGCGATATAGAGATTGCCGCTCGCGTCATACGCGACAGCGCGGGGCGAGGAAAAGGTCGCGCCCGTGGCTGCGCCGTTATCTCCGGAATACCCCGGATTCCCCGTGCCGGCCACTGTTCCGGCTGTCGCGCCGGGAGTGATGGTGAGGATGGCCTGCGCCGCGAGGCGCGCATTTCCAGCCCCAATCAGAGCCGCGGTCACCAGCGCTCCGATGCAGACGCTCTTCCGTACCGCAAGATTCATGCCGGTGGTTTGCGCTCGAATTTTCTTTTTCCCCGCCATCACGCGATTCGTCTGCTCTCCTCGATTGCTGCCTTCGTCCCGGCCGCCGGTATGCGCGTCGGTCTCCACTCCATCTCCTGATCGAGATTGGGAAGCGGGTGGCCGGCTGCCTGCGGAGCTTCCGTAGGTTGAGGGACCGCTGCAAATCCGAGTCGCTCATAGAGCATTCGCGCCGGATTGCCGGAAGTTACGCAGAGCCGCAGCGGGATGCCGAGTTCTCCGCACTGTTTCTGGCACATGCGCAGCGCGTGGCTCCCGATACCGTGCCCGCGGAAATGCGCGAGCAACCCAATATCGATCAGCCGCCAGTGGTCGCGCCCGCGATCGACAAGCAACCGTCCCACGCCAACCGAGTCTCGTTCGATCACCGCATCCCACGCACCGTGGTAGCGTGCCGCGTAAGTCATCTGCCGTCCGCGGAACTGCATCTCCAGCAGCGGTTGTAGCTGCTCCGCAGAAAGGCCCAGCAGCGCCAGTTCCATCCCTTTTGCCTCCGCAAACAGGTTGAACAGCAGCGGTTCGTCCGCTGCTGTTCGTTCCCGGAATGTGATCGGCGGGTTCATGTCTGTCTCTGGCGCTGATGGCCACCAGCTATGAGCGCGGCGGGAAGACCCCCTGTAACGCGATGATGAAGTTCACGACCAGATAGGGCGATTCGGTCGCGAGCGGGATATTGCTGCCGGTCAGGGCATTGGCCACCGTGCCTCCCGTCGAGACGCCGCTGATGGTGGCCGAGACTCCGGCAATAGCTCCGAGAGAGCCCTGAGATGGGTTGGCAACGTAAAGAGCGCCCTGGCGTTGGGATGCGCCCTGCGCAGCGCCTGCCAGATAGTTACCGCCCGGGGTGTTCGTTGTGCCGTCGGCATTGCTGCCGTTGACGGTCACGTTGACGGCAGGTGTTCCTCCTCCGCCCGATGGTGTGAAAGTGGCCGTGTGGGTATGAGCGGGGAGGTTGTTGATCAGAATCGAAGTGTTCTCGACACCACCAGCCTCGCCCAGCGTACGCAGCGACAGTCCCAGCCCCTGGCCTGCGTGCATGGGCAGGCGGCTCTGCAGATTGGGGAGCTGGAAGTTTGTAGTTCCGTTGCCGCCGTAGGTCGTGCCCAGAAGAGCGAAGAGGGCCTGATTCTGGCTGATCGGCAAGAGCTGTCCGTTACACAGCGCCCACCCGTTCGGTGCGTAGTTAAACCCAACCATCCGAATTTCGCCAACGAATGGATCCATCTTCCTTACCTTCTTTCTGCCCTGAGGGCTGCTGCGACATGTCGTGCATGCCACCATTCATGGCCCAGAGCCCTGCGGCCCGGGTTAAATTCTCCACCGGCGCATACGACCCGATGGCGCAGCCTCTTCGTTCTGGGGAAACATCCTGCCAGTAATCTCTGAGAACTGCTCTTTAGAACCGATTAATAGTCAGTTCCCATCATCCACAAATGATTTCCCGTGCTGATAAGGTCGGCATAACCGAATAGCGGCACTGACGACATGCCGTTACTCGCCCCAAGAGGGCTGTATGTACCTCCGCTGACGGTGTCCCCGCCCTGGCAGTTGAGGGTAAATCCATTGTTCGAGCTGCTAAAGGCGGTGTCGATGATAATCAGGTGCTGGCCCGCGGTGGTTGCGTGGGGCAATGTGATCGTCGTGCCATCTGTGACGAAGTAGACCACATAAGTGTAGGAACTGTAGGGGCTGTTACCGAGGTTCGTTCCATTGGAAAGAGTGGTCGTATAAGTGGGGTACACATTGCTGATTCCCCCTGTCGCGCCTGTGTCGCCCGTTATTCCCGTCGCGCCCGTCGGCCCGGTGTTGCCCTGAATGCCGAGGCCCGTAGCTCCGGTAGCCCCAGTCGCCCCCGTGGCGCCCGCGGCCGCAATTTGAATCCAGGGCTGCCCGGTCGTGCCGTTGTCTGTGGACGGATCGACATTGAAAACCGAGGTTGTTGCATAATACGTCGACCCATTTGTAGCGCACGTGTTCACGCAGGTGACAACCGACCCCTGAGGGTAGGTTGTGGTGCTGCTATAGGAAACGACCGAGGTTAACGTGCCGGCAGCCCCCGTTGCGCCGGTCGCGCCCGTCGCTCCCGTAACTCCTGTCGCTCCGGTAGCGCCCGTCGCGCCCGTTGCTCCGGTGAACCCAATTGCGCCCGTGGCGCCTGTTGCCCCAGTCGCACCCGTGACCCCGGTCGCACCCTGAATGCCCTGCGATCCGGTCGGCCCCTGGATTCCCTGCGCTCCGGTAGCGCCCGTCGCGCCCGGCAATCCCTGCAGTCCCTGGGCTCCTGCGGTTCCCGCCGGTCCCTGAATCCCCTGTGCTCCCTGAGCGCCCGCGGCTCCTGCCGGCCCCTGTGGCCCGGCCGGTCCCTGAGGACCCGGGCTGGCCAGCGTGATCTCCAACTGCGCCGCGTGTCCCGTCTCGCCATTCTCTTTGCTGTCGAACAGCACGTTCGCGGCGCCGGAACTCAGAGCGAATCCATTGTTCGTCGCTGGACTCGTGACCCAGGCCTGGACCTGCGCCGTCACGTCCACAGATACATATTCCCCGGCCGTCGCCACGGCGAAGCTCCCGATCGGCGCCCCCAGCGCAGGCAGCGTGTTGTAAGTGACCGCGGACTCCGTCCAGCCGCCGCTTACCGGCAGCACCGAAACTGTGCCCGCCACATTCACCCGATTCGCAAACAGGATCAGGGTCGCCCGTGAAATCTGCGACGATGTCGTCCCCGCCGGCAAACTACTGAGGTCAAACTGGATCAGCGAGGTACTGCCGTTGCCTGCGTACAGGTTGCTCAACGATCCAAAATTCGTCGAGGGAGCGCTCGAACTGACCGAAGCATCTCCCGTCAGCGCAACCTGCGCCTGAACCATAGGCGTGCACGTCGCAACCGCAAGACACACGCAGAGTACACGCAACAGGACAGACGGCGGCTTCATCGGAGGCCTTTCTCGTTAAGATCTGGGGCAAATCGGAGAACAAACAAGTGCTTTGGCGCCGGGATGACGCTCTGGTTCGTGCAAGGGAACAGCCGGCTTACGTTATGCCCGGCTGAGCTGCTGGGGATTAGTAGAAAAACATTGTTAACGTAGCATACCGGATCGGTTTTTATTGTTACGATAGTGCAATTAACTCCGGCAATAACACAAACGAAGCATTGCCCAGCGATCCGGGCAACCGGTTACCCTCCGTTGTCCCCCTCCGAGGTTTCGGTTCCGTGAAACAATCCCGCGCCATCGGGTCGATTGCGGCGGTAGCAGCTATCTGCTTTGCTTACGCCAACTCGTTCCAGAATGGCTTCCATTTCGACGACTTCCACACCGTCGTCGATAACCCCTGGATCCGCAGCCTGCATAACATACCGCGTTTCTTTGGTGACGCCAGTACTTTCAGCGTTCTCCCCGCCAATCGAACCTGGCGGCCCTTAGTAACCACCTCATTGGCCTTCGATTACTGGCTCGGCCACGGTCTGAATCCCGTCTTCTTCCACCTCGGAACCTTCCTTGTCTTCCTGCTGCAGCTCGTCGCCATGCAGGTTCTCTTCCGCGTCATTCTCGACCGAACTCTGTCCAGTGAACGCAACTGGCTGGTTTCCACCCTCGCTGCGCTCTGGTACGGGCTCCACCCCGCGATGGCGCAGACTGTGAACTACATTATCCAGCGCGGCGATATCTACAGCACCTGCGGAGTCGTCGCGGCTCTCGCCCTTTACACACGTCTCCGAGACCTGCGCCGCACCGGCCTCTATCTCTTGCCTTTTGTCGCGGCGATGCTCAGCAAACCCCCGGCGATTGTCTTCCCGGTTTTGCTGTTTGTGTACCTCGCCCTGTTTGAGGCGCCAGAGGATCGGCCGCTTCGCTTCGCCGCTCTCCGTGCCATCCCTGCCGCAGCGGTTGGCGTCGCGCTCATGGTCCTGGAAGCGGCCATGACGCCGAAAACCTATGCGCCTTCCACTCTCTCCACATACTCCTACTGCATCACCCAGCCGTTTGTGCTGCTGCGCTACTTCGGTTCCTTCTTTCTCCCCATCCACCTCAACGCCGATACCGATCTGAAGGCCTTTTCCGGACTTACGGCCAACGCGCTCTGGGGATTCCTCTTTCTCGCTGTGATCCTCGCCGCGGCGTGGCTTTTTGCGCGCCATCGCAGCACTCGACCCATCGCTTTCGGACTGCTTTGGTTTCTGATCGCTTCGCTGCCTACGTCGGTCTACCGCCTCTCAGAAGTCGAGAACGATCACCGGATGTTCATGCCCTTCGTCGGCCTGGTATTGGCGGTCACCTGGGCCGGATACCTCTGCCTTACTCGTCTCGCCGCACAGCACGGTAGACGAATCCTGCCCGCAGCCTCTTTGGGCTTGCTGATTCTGCTGGGCGGATACGCCTGGGGCACGCACCTCCGCAATCGCGTCTGGCGGACCGACGAAAGCCTCTGGCTCGACGACGTGCAGAAGTGTCCCCACA
>Ga0335072_10016326_pt1 | contig 10530 bp, 12 predicted proteins | sample Lox_Sample_21_FD_206725 | JGI IMG/M metagenome (GOLD analysis project Ga0335072, IMG submission 206725) | Soil microbial communities from Loxahatchee National Wildlife Refuge, Florida, United States - Lox_Sample_2.1 | ecosystem: Environmental > Terrestrial > Soil > Wetlands | place: USA... | reverse complement strand
TTATGAAGAACGGGCTTGCCGGCAAGGTAAATCTTATGAAGGACGGGCTTGCTGGCAGAGTAAATTTTACGTGAAACGGACTTGCCGGCAAGGTAAATTTTACACGGAACGAGCTTGCCGGCAAGGTAAATCTTATGGAGGACGGGCTTGCTGGCAGGGTAAATTTTACGTGAAACGGGCTTGCCGGCAAGGTAAATTTTACGCGGAACAAGCTTGCCGGCAAGATAAATTTTACGTGGAACGGGCCGGCAAGGTAAATTTTACAGGGAACGAGCTTGCCGGCAAGGTAAATTTTGCGCGGAACGAGCTTGCCGGCAGAGTAAATTTTACAGGGAGCGAGCTTGCCGGCAAGGTAAATTTTACGCGGAACGAGCTTGCCGGCAATGTAAATTTCATAGGGAACGAGCTTGCCGGCAAAGTAAATTTTACGTGGAACGAGCTTGCCGGCAAGGTAAATCTTATGAAGGACAGGCTTGCCGGCAAGGTAAATTTTACGGGGAACGAGCTTGCCGGCAAAGTAAATTTTGTGCAGAACGAGCTTGCCGGCAAGATATATTTTATGGGGAAGCTTGCCGGCAAGGTTACGTCGCCGAAAGGGCTTGCTGGCAGACCTAAATATTGGCGCAACGCTTGCTTACTGCGTGCATAGCGATCATTGAAAGATATAACAAATTATACGATTGAATCTATTTTAAGCGTAATATCCTCGGCCATTCCATGATACATCGCAGCCATATAATGAGCATGAGCGGCTGCACCGTCCATGACCGCCGCTAGTGCTCTATCATTCCAGTAGCGCCGATGATGCCAGAAGGATTCTCGAGTCAGATGAAGCTCTGCCCTCGCCATTTCGCACTCCTCTGCCCATCTATCGTGGTTGATCTTTGCCTCCAAAAACTGCAATCGTAGTACTATTTGTGAAGGTAAGGAACGAAAACAATAGCAGGAAATGATGAATACATACCTTCTTCTAGCCAATTATCATTTTGAACTTGGGGACCAATAGCCGTTTGACGCCAAATCCAAGAGATATTCACAGAATTTGATCCTCGCTGAAGCTGGCGCGAATACTCGAATACATTCGCTGCTGATATGTCCCCATCAGCAAGTGGCATTAGATCAGCGTTTATATCCTCTCCGAGAGCGCCCAATGCCGCATAAGTAGTCCGATATCTCATTGCAATAAACGCTATTTCCCCCTGCACGCGTTTTATCGCTGCTTGAGACCGGAAATTGTCCGCTTGACCCCGCAAATACTGGTCTTTCTCCCGCAATAAGGCGACTCGCTCAGCAAGCCTCTTGCGAAGTCCTCTGAGGCAGTCGAAGGCAAGTGCCTCCCGAAGCCGTTGTTCTATCTCTTGAAGATCGGCGTTCCGGTTTTCAGGTGGCAAGAATGAAGGAAGAGGGAGGTTTATTTGTTCAGGCAGAATATCTTCGTACTCTTCTTCAGCGTCCTCCCCTAGACCGTTTGGTACCGAAGCCTTCCAGGCATTGATTCGCTCGAGAAGTGCCAGCCGCCTACGGTTTAAGGTGACGTGCTCCCTCTCCGTGGATCCAGCATTAATCGTACGTGCATGTGCAACAAGACGAGCTCTAATAGAAGGTATTTGAGCAACCGGAACAAGCCGCAAGGCATTCGGCGTACTGAGCCTCCTCGATTTCAAGGCCGTCATTTACCCAGAACACCAGAGCGGGCCGTTCGTGATTCAAATCAACAGCTTGGCGAAGTGCTGGTAATTCAAGTCGCGTTAGTTGTTGAAGGACTTGGACACGGGTTGGCGCTGAGAAAGCGTCAGTGGGATTTATAGCGTGAACGCTTTACTTTCCATTATCCGTGACCGGCTGATAGATCGAATGAACACCGGCCTGCGGCCTAAAACCGTCCTCCAGCCGGGTCCACTCCTGCATAGTGTTATTTAATATCGTTATGTTAATAACCTGGCTTACTCGAGCTCTTTCATCGCCTACGCTTCCTGCTAAGTCGACCAGGAGGGCTGAGTGTTGGGCTTCCATCTCTTTGGCCTGTAAGAACCGCGCCAGCAGGGAACTGCCTAGTCAAGAGCTGAAGTGAGTTTGGAAAGAATATAGAATACGCCTGACCCATTTTGCATAACTTCCGCCAATTCCAGTCGTTAAAGTGAAAATTGAGAGTGTCTAGCCGTGATCCAGGTGTCATCCGCATGGTGCTGCCAGATAAATGATTATGAGCGCCCCAAAACCGCTCAATCCCCTCCCCATCGGTTCTTCCGACTTGCTTTGTGTAATTGAATGAAAAGTTATATCGGCACTCCTCCTTGTGAACCGGTAAATGAAACTTCGGGATAAGGAATAAAATCAAAAGGTGAAGTGGGACGAGGAGAAAGGCGGGTAGTTGGAGGAACCTTGTCTGGAAGTTACGCGAATACTGGCATGCAATGTCGTAAGATATGAGGACTTCGGCGATCCCTACCATATTCTGCAAAATGTGGGAAATGGCGAAGTCAGAATTGACATAGCTAAAAGTACGTCAGCTAAACGTTTCTCGGGTCCAGGTAAGAAACTATCACCGTTCGCCCTTGTAAAGATTCACAAATCCCTGTGGTATTGCGCACTCATGTCTACAGACTGCTCCAGCGACGCCGGTCACCTCAAGCCTTTCAAACCTGCTCCTTGAAGCCAATGTTGACGCGCGATGGTTGGAGCAATTGGATCGCTGTACGCTGTCAATGAACTGGGCACGATGCGACCAGAGGACTTACCTCTTGACGGGGGTTATCGACTATAGCCAGATACTGTTGGTATTGGTCTGGATCGGCGAAAAATCCACCACCAGGCCAGAGGTTCCGATCAGAAGGATCCCGCTTATCTCGCTTCGAGAGGACCAAACGGAAGTTCGCATCGAAATGAACGTGTCGACGCATAAGCCAGCTATACTTGCTCAATAATCCATCTAGAGACGGAAATATCACTCACTGCTGGGTCTGAGGCATCGTTTCACGCCAGTTATTCGGAATATTGACGCCAGCCTGAGGACATGCGGGACAAGTCACCGTCAAGGACCGAGAGCTGGAATCTGATCCGTAGGCTCCCGAATGCTTCCGCGTTTGGAGATAGAGCCATTGGCGAGCGACTCGCCGAAATTCCCGCACACGATCCTAAGAACGTAAGGTATTTGCCGGGGAAGTGACGAGACGTACCATGAGTTCGCCAAAGCCTTTGTCATTTGTTAATCGATAAAGCGATTGAATATAAGTATAAGCACTCCCTTTACCTTCTAAGTGATGTATCTGGTATTGTCGCAAAAGCTCAAAGGTGAAGGCGGACCGTGGCTGATCGATCGACGCAGAAAAGAGTTTGCTGTCGAAAAGTTGAAGGTGGTGAGGAAGTAACGGATCGCAGCCACAGTAGGCTACCACGAAAGTGTGGAATCCGTCGATGTGGAGAACGGTGAGCTCCTGCGTTCTGGTTGCGACTGGACAAACGTGACCGCCGTGCCCAAGGGATGTAACGAGTCCCAGGTTCGATAGAGAAACCTCTTCCATGTACTTTCCATTCCACATTTTCACCCTATGGAGAGGAAGCCGGCGATGTGTGACCAGAATACACTGATTGCATTGCGTTGCTGTCCCGTGGCAGTTATTACAGGCGAAAATGGCATTAGCACCCGACCCACATCCACATGGCTGGAGACAGAGGGGAGGTGCTTCATGGGCGACCAAGATTGATATGTATTCTTCTTGATGTTCCGTCCATTCGGCGAGGAAGTCGTGTTGTGTCTATGCATATTTCCCATCAACGTTAGCCAATAAAAGAAATAAGGACACGTTACCTTCCCTCGTCTCCTTGCATTGGTAATGAGCGGCGATGCTGACGATTCTGCGACGCAATCGGGATCAGAGTTGGGTAACCAGTAGTCCTCAGGGATGAGAACGCCCACACGAGTGGCATCTCTAGCGATCACATTTGTCTTCACAGCATCGGTTCGTCGTCGCTTTGTACTACGGCTTTTAACGGACGATCCGTTAGCAAAAGAAAGAGTGATTTGAGGGAGAGTTGAGATGGATTTCGTGACTACCCGGGACGTTTTAGCTCTGCGTCGAGACATTTTCGTGCAAAGGAAATGAAGTAGACTCCAACCAATATCATATATTGCGCACAAGCCCCTCATGTACGTTTGACGGTCATGCCGGCATGCCGGCCATGGGTGTTAGTAAGCGCCCATGCCTGCGCCGAGCGAATTTGTACACAGCATGACTTTCGTTAAATTTGCTGCCAAGTCACGCAAACTCGAAAATGTTTTCGATATTTTTGAGGCTCAACGAGTTATGTGCATGGCCTCAGGTTCCGCCTCATGAACGTGTCACAGTATTAGAACTTATCGGAATATTTTGATAATTTCTGAAAAGTTTGACCAAAACTCATTTTTGCTCGAATCGCGTTTTTAGTTTGCAAGAGATTAACATGTACAGGTGGCCTGTTTTTGCAGGTCAACACGAGCGCGATAAAAAAGCACCCGGCAGGATTGTAAACTCATATTTATCGACTCAGAAGCAACGAGGCGTTAATTACGACGGCGCTGGGCCAGGTGAACCCGTTCAGACAATCGATTCCGTCAGTTTAACGGGCCAATAATTGTAATGGGAGTATCGTGGGTGCTATTTTCGACATATTAAAAGGTATTTGAAGTACGTAAGTACAGTTTTGACGCAGATTTAAGACCAAGATAAATACATGTTATAGAAATCTTACTATATCATCGGTGACCGTTAGGCGGCTGTCGTAAATTAACTCGTAATCAGTAGTTACCGCAGATACGCATATTTTTACAGAAGGGATAAGTCGGAAACGCGCTCAAATGCGCAGTAGCCACTACGCCATGATCGCTAGGACTACGCTTAAAAGATTGACATTGCTCCATATGAATTACTTCAAGTATATATCCCTCCAATTTCCCTTCCGTATCGCTTCCTGAACCCAGCGATTCTGTCGTTTCTCTAATTTATCCTGCCAGGCCGTGAGCTCCCTCTCACGTTTCCTCTCCTCCAATTGAATAGTTCTCATCCGCATCATCTTAAACATTTTCCGTTCCAGCTGCCTTTCTTTCTGCAAGTGGTCCCGGCCATCCTCGGGATCAATTCCCCGAATTATTTCCGTTCTCTGGCTGATTCGCTGAATCGCTGTAAGCGATACTATGGGTTTGGTTCCTAGTCTTCTGGCCTTGGGTCGTTTTGCGAGGATGGCCTCTTTATTTCTAGAGGTTAGTGTAGGTTAGCGTGAGTGCCGGTCTGCTCCGCACGCTCATATTGTCACCTTTCATAGTATCGGTGATTTGTCGCAGCTTTTTGTGATTTGAGACGTTCTATCTTATTTTTGAGATCAACGCCACCTTCAGTTTCCTCGCAAGGCCTTCGCTTCTTTAAATGCCGTCGTAGACTTGACAGGGTGCTGAAAGAGTGCTTGCAGCGAGAACACTCCGTTTCCATTTCGTGCTTAAATGGCGAGGTCCAAGGAGCGATTTAGCGTACAGAGTAAATCGGTCGAGTCGACATCTTCGCTTGCCGGCACACGGACTTAGCAAGTCGATCAGACATTGAACTTTATTCAACGAGGCGAAAACATATGGTACAAGAATGACGAAAGACGGAAAAAAATGTACAGGAGACAAACAATTGCGACCCAGCACTGCAGTAACGTTTAGAAGACGACATAATTCAGCGACGACGCTTGGCAGAGGGCATGTCCAATTCACTGGAAGGGACCGCCGTTCCAATTAAGCCATGAATAATTAAACCCTCGCTGTCCTCCCCTGACTCTGTCGCCTCCTCCACATGCTCTCTTCGGCGCTTCTTTGGTTTAGAGGGCCCTGGAATGCCCTGCATTGCATTCGCGGCCTGTGGTGGGCCATTCTTCCTGCCACGAAGAACCCGTCCAGTGGGAATGGGCATGTTATCCGGCTGAGATACGCTCTCCGGCTGAGCCACGACATTCGCCCGTACAGGCTGCTTCTTCTTCCTCCCCCTCGTGGATTTTGCGGCAGGCTCAACAGTACTAGTAGTAGTACCAGTGATCGCCACGTCCGGGAAAGTAGTCGGGGCCGCAGTGGTTGCAGTTGCTGCATCAGGTACGGTGGGTACGGCAGGCGTGGCGAGTGCAGTAGGTGCGGCGGCGGTGGCAGGGGCGGCGGTGGCGGCAGGGACGGGAGGGGCGGCAGCGACAGGGGCGGTGGGGGCGGTAGGGGCGGTAGGGGCGGCAGCGGCAGGATCGGCAGGGGCGGCGGGAGCGGCAGAGACGGCAGGTGCAGCGGGTGAGGCAGGCGCGGCAGGTGCAGTGGTGGGATTGGTAGTGGTGGGACTGGTGGTGCTGTCGGCGGGATCGGTGGTAGGGTCGGCAGTGGTGGAATTGGTAGCAATAGCAGCGGCAGGGTTGGCAGCACAGAGATAGTCATCACCATCGGCTATGGAGGATGTTAGCAATATGGACTTGGAGATGCGAGATAAACTCACATTGGAAAGTGCGTTTAGCGTTTACCAAAGTATTCGGTTTGAACAACATCCCATCCTCCCATGAAACTGAGTCATCGGTCGTATCCTGGTGCTTAGCGAAGAAGGCAAGCCAAGCATCAAGATCGATCTTGTTCATGGTGTTTGGTGGCGCCATTTTTGCAGGGCGGAGCTCTCCATTCAGCTCCCTCACTTTCGGCACGACCTGTTCGTAGACAATCCCTTCCGTTCTACGCTGAATGCCGGCCCAGTCGAGAGTCCGAACCCTTGACTGAGCGGGAACGTAGCCAGCGCGCTCTAATAGACATTCAGCTGGCCAATCATGGGATAAATCAAAAATAAAACACGTACTATAACGGTCGAACAAGAGTTCTTTGTATATCTTGCGACTGGACGGAACATTAAGTGATTTTGATTTAGAAAGACCAGGGAAGATGCGAATCCCGTCACGAATTTCGCTGATCGAAAGTGGAAGCTTCTCTTCGGGAGGTTCCTCCTCCTCTTCGCTACTAATAATTTCTTCCTCCCCTTGGCTTGCATCGTCTACAGTGTCATTCCCTAAACTGTCATCAGAACTCGCTCTTCGCGGCGATTATTAGAGAGGCTTGGAAAAACGAGACTTACGTTGAGAAGGCCTTTGCCAGAGATACATACTATAGGCCTTCGTGACGTCCAGCAGGTGATCATAAATGACGGGGTGTTCATCCAGCAGCCACGTCACAAAGTCCTTTTGATTTTGATTGGGGATTGTGACCATGCTATTGGAAAGACTTAGCGAGGAACGATCGCACATAGGATTACTCACAAGTCCGGGTGGCCGGGAATAGTACCGTACCCAGGAAGGAAGTTGACGGTGAACGGCACAACCTTAAACGCGTTCACGGTGCATTCGTGAAGGAAGCTAAACTCCTTTTGCACCATTACTTTGCGCTCCCTACATAAACTAGGTCAATGTCGAATAGTGGTTGACTAGTTGATGTACGTACTCAGGCGCGACATGTCTAAAACATTCGTGAAACTGCTGGACCGCTTCGGCGATCTTGTTCCAATGCCCTTGATCAGAGGGGGGGAGTTGTTCGAACTGGTTCTGGGTGTATTCCTTCTTCACTACGTCTTTAACCTCCTGGGAAATGGAGTTCGCCCCAATGGCAAGCTCTATGAGCGGAGCATTTGCCGTGCGAGCCTTCCAGAGTGCCTTCCCGGTTCTGATATTCGGGAGATACACGTTCTTCCGTCGACCTGAAGACGCGTTTGGATGGACGGAATAAACAGGAACTTTGGCGCTTTTGCGGCTGTTGGCGCGAGGCATCTTCGCTGAATTGGCTGCCTTAGTCGGAAATTGGGGGATGGGCTGATTGAGATGTTGATAACTTGATTCGGGTTGTTCGAGACGATTGTCCGGTTGGTGACTGGGCTCTCCGAGTCCAAACTGAGCTGGTGGACCGGGTTGCGGAGGAAGAATGGGAGGCTGAGTGACTACAGGAAGATGGGAGGGTTGTTCGAGGCGATTGTCTGGTTGGTGACTGGGCTCTCCAAGTCCAAACTGCGCGGATAGACCGGGTTGCGGAGGAAGAATGGGAGGTTGAGTGACCACAGGAAGAAGGGGGAGTTGTTCTGTGGACGAATGGATGGGATTGTATACGTTGGGAAGAGAAAAATGGGGAGGAAATGGTTGCGGGGCCTGCTGGTAGAGTGCCGGTTGAGTCCAAGTTGGGGTTCCACCGCCGATGATGGGCTGCTCATCAAAAAAGCGTCAGCGAAGAAGCAGGAAAAAGCAGGCGATTACCAAAACTTCTTGGGGAGATACGTATCTACAAAACTGGTTCGATGCGGCGGCGGCAATCATCGTAGCGACTGCGCCGAGGGTGAATCCTCGGCTAGGTTGTCGTTCATAGCTCCTTTTGTAATCATTGATGAACTCGATCTCGTCAGACGTGAAAGGTTGGATATGAGAGGTTGGTCCTTCCATGCTGGGGTGCAGGTGCGTTATGCCGGGAGGTCATATTTTTTGCGGAGTCACGACTTAAATAGAAGAACCAACCCCACGGAGAGAACATTTCATGGTAAGATAACGGTGGGCATACATGCCGCAATCAAATTACTTGGCAGGCTCAGCATGCAGGCAAGCAACTTTTCGTCGCACATTTTGCATGCCAGCATGCCTGCTTGTGACAGCCATGGCAGAATATCTTATCAGTAATATCCGCTTCGGCGACGAAGACAGGCGGATCATAACGGCCTTGAAAATTCACTATGCCGGCACACCAAATTCGCTACGAGGCATGCAAACGTACCTGATTAATTGCTAATCCGTTCTGCAGGTATTCAAGCCCGTTCCAAATTCGTCGTCCCAGCAAATTAACGTCCCAAATTGGCAGGACATTTGCCGACAAATTTACTTTGCCGGCATGCCTGTTCCCCATATAATTTACTTTGCTAGCAAGCCGTTTCGTCTACAAAGTTGCTTTCGCCGGCAAACATGCTCCCCAATAAAATTTACTTTGTTGGCAAGCTCGTTCCATGAAATTTACCTTGCCGGCAAGTTCGTTCCGTGTAAAATTTACCTTGCCGGCAAGCTCGTTCCCAGTAAAATTTCCTTTGCCGGCAAGCTCGTTCCGCGTAAATTTTACCTTGCCGGCAAGCATCCAACGTAAAATTTATCTTGCCGGCAAGCTCTTTCCCCATAAAATTTACCTTGCCGGCAAGCCTGTTTCAGGTAAAATTTACCCTGCCGGCAAGCCCTTTCTTTATACGATTTACCTTGCCGGCAAGCCCGTTCTTCATAAGATTTACCTTGCCGGCAAGCTCGTTCCCTTATAATTTACCTTGCCGGCAAGCTCGTTCCTCGTAAAATTTACATTGCCGGCAAGCTCGTTCCGCGTAAATTTTACCTTGCCGGCAAGCTTGTTCCCATAAAAATTTATCTTGCCGGCAAGCTCGTTCCGCGTAAATTTTACCTTGCCGGCAAGCTCGTTCCGCGTAAAATTTACCTTGCCGGCAAGCCCGTTCCCCATAAGATTTACCTTGCCGGCAAGCTCGTTCCACCTAAAATTTACCTTGCCGGCAAGCTCGTTCCTCATAAGATTTACCTTGCCGGCAAGCTCGTTCCGCGTAAAATTTACCTTGCCGGCAAGTTCGTTCCCTTAAAATTTACCTTGCCGGCAAGCTCGTTCCTCGTAAATTTTACCATGCCGGCAAGCTCGTTCCGCGTAAATTTTACCCTGCCGGCAAGCTCGTTCCCATAAAATTTACCTTGCCGGCAAGCCCGTTCCATGTAAAATTGACCTTGCCGGCAAGCCCGTTTTCCATAAGATTTACTTTGCCGGCAAGCTCGTTCCGCGTAAAATTTACCTTGCCGGCAAGCTCGTTCCCCATAAAATTTACTTTGTCGGCAAGCCCGTTCCTCATAAGATTTACCTTGCTGGCAAGCTCGTTCCGCATAAAATTTACCTTGCCGGCAAGCTCGTTCCGCATAAAATTTACCTTGCCGGCAAGCCCGTTCCCTGTAAAAAGCTTTATTTGAATATGCAACAAATTCTTCGTGCCGTCAAGATAGAAGACACCGGGGATTTGAAACGGTTTCTATTCAAAAAAAAAGTCTAAATAAAGTCACGACAAATTTGCAGTATGACGGCACGACGTGACCGGTGTAAATTCGACAAAGTCACCTTAGTGACTTAAGACAAATTTCCTCGGTGCCTGACTGCCTATCCTCGATGGATTCACCGGGGCTACGAACGGAGGTCCTGGTGAACTCGCGGCGCGTGGTACCTCGGGTGGATTTGCCCCACCCCTGAATTCATCGCGAATTCAAAGTTGCCTCGGTCGTCGATTGATGAATTTACGGCGGGTGGAATGGCCTTGATGAATTCACCAAGAGGCCTCCACAAGTATTATATATGCTGGTGCATCCGTGCACCATAACTGATTCCTTGTCGACTCCCCTAATCACGGTCTCCCTGGACAATACTTCCCTGACCTTATCCCTCATATAAACCAGTACAACCCGCCACCCCTTTTGGATTCTCTGCATCAGATGCCTTCCTAATAT
>Ga0335072_10016325_pt1 | contig 10530 bp, 7 predicted proteins | sample Lox_Sample_21_FD_206725 | JGI IMG/M metagenome (GOLD analysis project Ga0335072, IMG submission 206725) | Soil microbial communities from Loxahatchee National Wildlife Refuge, Florida, United States - Lox_Sample_2.1 | ecosystem: Environmental > Terrestrial > Soil > Wetlands | place: USA: Florida... | reverse complement strand
GGGTGATCCCGGCCAGGTCGGCGTGGATCATGCCCCAGGCGATCCGGTCCTTCACCGACCCGAACGGATTGCAGAATTCAAGCTTGGCGTACAGTTCGGCGCCGTCGATGCCGTGCCGGGCGGGGTCGAGCCTCAGCAGCGGCGTGTTCCCGATCAGCTCGGTGATGTCGCGGTAGAGCACGATGACTACTCCTCCCCCAGGGCCGCGGTGTCGGCGTGCGCGGTGAACCCGGCCTCCCCACCGCGTACGACGGCCTTGGCTGGCTGGCGCTGCATCAGGGCCCCGGACGCGGACAGGTCCATCTGGTAGCCCGCCGTGTTGACGAAGGCCACGATGTCCCCGGGCCCGGGTACCCGGTCCAGGAAGGTCAGGTGACTGTAGACCATGTCGCGTTCGAGGCAGAGGTTGCCGGTGAAGAACACGCCCGCCGGCCCGGTGATTGGGCTGTCCGGTGCGGACCGGTAGATGAGCACGGGGTCGAGCATGACTTCCTGGTCGGCCGGGCAGATCTTGTCCCGGCTGATGTCCAGGCTGACCAGAAAGGCCCCGTCCTGGGCGGGCCGGGCGAACTCGACGCTGGCCAAGGTCAGGCCCGCGTGGTCGGCCAGCGCCTTGCCCGGCTCCACCCACAGCTCGGTCATGGTCTCTCGGAGCACCTGGGCGACCGGCCGGCCGCCCTGCCCGGGCAGCGGGCTGCCCAGCAGTTCGCGGAGGAAGCCGCTGCCCGGGGCGGCGTTGCCATACTTGTGGAACACCGGGACGCCGCGTATCTCCCCGTTCTCGTACCGGTAGCCGAGCATGTTGCCATCCCAGGTCAGCGGCTGCCCATGGCCGGCCAGCCCGCGCTTGAGCGCCTGGGTGTACGCCTCGAACGCCGCCGGGTCGGCGGCGAACGCCTGCCGGAAGCCGCCGCCGATGTCCAGCACGCGCGGGGCCAGCCCGGCTGCCCAGCACCGTTCCAGCAGGGTCATGCATTCCTCGATCGCCTGGACCTTCTCGCCGATCTCGCTGCTGTCCAGGTGGAACGACAACCCACGGAAGTCCACGGTGTCCTGGGCGTCGCACAGCAGGCCGATGAGCGTGGCGAAGCAGCCGGCCGGCACGCCAAACCGGCTGACCCGGCGCGCCACCCGGCCCGGGGAGGCACCGAATCCGGACAGCCGGACCAGGACCGGCAGCCGCTCGCCGTTGCCGTGCTGGGAACGGGATCGGGCCAGCCCGATGATTTCTGACAGCTCCCACTCGTTGTCCACGTTGACGCTCACGCCCGCCCCGCTCAGCGCAGCGAGAAAGGCCCGCCCCTTCGGCCCGGTCGCCTCTATCCGCCCGGGCGCGAACCCGGCGCGCAGCGCGCTGGCCAGTTCGCCCGGGGACGCCACGTCGATGCTGATGCCCGCGTCCAGCGCGGCGTGCACGAACGCCCGGGCCTGGTTGGCCTTGTGCGCGTAGCAGATCCGGTAGCTGACGGCAGAGTCCGCCAGCACCTCCCGGAAGGCGGCCACATTCGCCACGAAGATGTCCGGGAACACGACATGCAGCGGCGAGCCATACCGGGCCAGCAGACCGGCCACCAGATCCTGCTCGGCCAGGAAAGACCGGGCCAGCGGGTGGACCTGGGGCGGCAGGCCCATCATGGGGCCGCCGGCGGCACCACGGTGTACCCGGCGTCCCGGATGGCGTCGAAGGCGCGCTCCCGGGCCGCGACGGTCGGGAAGCCCGCCACGATACGCTTGGACACCAGGTCGATGTCGGCCACCGGGCTGCCCAGCGACTCCAGCAGCCCGGTGATGGTGGCCCGGCAGTGCTTGCAGTTCATGTCCGGCACGTGGAAGATGCGCTGCTCCGGGTCGGTGATCTCCTCGTCAGCCGGGCCGGGCAGCTCGGTGATCTGCACCCGGTCCAGCAGGGCAGCGAACGTCTCAACATACGCCGACACCACCCCCGGCTGCACGCTGAATCGCTGGCCGTTGATCGGGTGCGTCATCTGGCCCAGGCAGCGTGGCTGCTCCCCTTCGGGCAGCAGGGCGTACTGCCTGGCGATGAGATCCAGGTCGTGGTGGTACTTGCGCACCGCCTGCGCGGCGCTCAGCCCTTCCTCGCCAGTGGCCCGGCCCATCACGGCGTGGGCCTGGGCGATCGTGGCGTCCTTCATCGCCCGCAGCGTCGCGATGACCTGCGCCGGGTAGCGCACCGTGCCGCCGGGGCCGACCACCAAGGACACCGGGATCATCCCACGGCGGAACGTGGACGCCTGCAGTTCCCAGTACCAGGTACTCGCGACCACGCTGAAGATCCCGCTGTCGCGCAGGCCGCGAGCGAACCCGGCCGGCGTCCGGTAGGGCGTTTGATCCGCCAGGTAGGCGTGCTGGACCAGGGTCCGCGCGGTGGCCTCGACACCGATCCGGAAGATCTCGATGGGCTCGGTGTCGGTGGTGGTCGCGGCCAGCACCTGCCGGTCGTGGTCGCCGAGCCTGCCCACCCGATCGGCCAGATCTTCGTCCGTGGCCAGGGCCCGCCACAACGCCAGCGTGGCCTCCCGGGCGACGATCGGCACCACCGGGCCCAGCGCGCTCGGGCCCGTGTGCGCGACGTTCGGGATCCCGTCGCTGTCGTTCCAGGTCACCCGGTGGGTCGCGGTCGTGACCTGGCTGGCCGGGCAAGGCCGCATGAACGCATCCAGATACCGTCGCTGGGCGGCGGTCAAGTGGCTGCCCGGCTCGGGAACAAGCGGTGTCAGCCGGTACCCGAGGCGGCGCGACCCGCCCAGGAACTCGGCGCCGGCCGGCCCATCGGCGGGGAACAGCCCGGGAAAGGCCAGGCCGGCCAGGATGGCCGAGGCAGCCATCCGGTCGTATTCCTCGACCGGAACGGCCAGTGGGTTCTCCTCCATCGCTATCCCGCCCCCTCCGCCAGGCCGGAGAGGACACCGGCGAGCCGGCTCAGTTCCGCCCCGGAGCTGTACACGTGCGTGCTCACCCGGACCGAGTCCTCGTAGCCGCTGCCCGGCGGCAGACAGTGCCGTCCGGCCCGCAGGTAGAACCCGTGCGCGCTCAGCGCGAAGCCCAGGTCGTCCGACCGGACCCCATTGAGCCGGAACGACACGATCCCGTACCCGGCCGGGCACTGGCCCCAGGCGACGCCGGGCAGCAGCGTCAGGTGCGGGATCTCGCGCAGCCGGTCGATCAGGAAACGGGTCAGCGCCTGGCCGTGCGCGGCGATCCGGCCGATCCCCAGCCCTTCGATGAAGTCGAGCGCCGCGCCCAGCGCGGCGATCCCGGGCAGGTCCGGCGTCCCGCCCTCCAGCCCTCCCGGCATGCGCAGCCCGTCCAGCCAGCTGTCGTGCAGCCGGATCGCGCTGCCACCACCGGGCAGGAACGGCGCCAGTTCCGGGTGCACCCGCCGCCGGGCGTACAGCACGCCCGTGCCTGGGATGCCGAACATCTTGTGTGCGGAGAGCACCGCGAAGTCGGCGTCCAGCCCGGCCACATCCAGCGGTACGTGCCCGGCGCTCTGGGTGCAGTCGAAGCACAGCCGGACCTGGTCACCGATCCGGCCGCGCAGTTCCTCCAGCGTCGTCATCGACCCGAACAGGCTGTGCACGTGGGTGGCCACGATGAGCCGGGTGCGCGGGGACACCTTGGCCAGGATGTCGGCGGTGTCCGCTTCCCCGGTCGCGGCCACCGAGTAGGGCACGAGCGTGATGCGCGTCCCGGACCGGGCCAGGATCTGGCGCAGGTTCAGCCACGGGTACACCGTCGAGGAATGGTCCAGCGGGCTGAACAGGACCTCGTCCCCATCCGCCAGGTTCGCCATCCCCCACGACAGCGCCACCGCGTTGAGCCCTGAGGTGGCCCCGGGCACGAACACCACCTCGTCCGGGCCCTGCGCGCCGATGAACCCGGCGACCCGCTCACGAACCTCCGCGACCCGCCGGGCCGCCCGGCTCGACCACGGATAAGCCCCCCGGCCCGGATTCGCCGTCGCGGCGGCCAGCTCCGCGGTGACCGCGTCGATGACGCGCCGTGGCTTCTGCGTGGTGGCCGCGCTGTCCAGGTACACGACGCCCGGCTCGGCTAGCAGCGCCGGGAACTCGTCCCGGGCCAGCGCGGCCAGCGTGTCCGGTGGCCCTGACTGGGCCGCACCGGACGGGGGCAATGCGGAATGCCCGTGGCCATGAATCAGGTCCGTCACGGACGCTCCGGGGCAAAAAGGTGCAACTACCTACGATTCAACAATGACTCACGCCGGCCCAATCTCCAAGAGTCCGCTGCCGCCCACCCCGAACGTCGCCGTCTGACGGGCCCGGACGCCCGGCCCAGCAGGCTTCGACGCCACAGTCGGCGCGAACATCGCCTACGGGGCAGGGTTCGGGCTGTTCGGCGCGCTGATCTACGCCTGGCCCGCGGTTGCGTTCATCGGCGTGGTCGAGATGGTGATGACCCTCGTCTGCCGCGCGGGCTGACCCAGGCCGCCCCCGGGCCAGAGGTGCCGGGGGATCTAAAGCAGGCGGTCCGCGCGGCGTATACCCCGTCGGTGACGGGCGGGGACACCGCTGAGTCAGCGGACCATGGCCGAGCGGTCCGGGCCATCGGTACTCGGCTGGGCCCGGATCGACCCACCGGTAGAGATTCTCACCGATCTTGGTCTTGGCATGCTGCTGTACCTGGCCGGCTTGGAGATCGACGTTGACCGGCTGAGGGGGCCGCTTGTGCGGCTGGCAGGTTCGGCTTCGGGGTCTCGGCTGTGCTCGGGGTGCTGTGCGGCTTCGCGTTCAGGCTGTCCGGTCAGGCTGCCCCGCCGCTGTTGCTGGCGATTGTGTTCATGTCGACGTCCGCCGGGTTGCTGCTGCCGGTGCTCAAGGACGCGGATGAGGAGAGCACCCGCTTCGGCCAGCTGGTCATGACCGCATCGGCCCTGGCCGAGATCGCACCCATCATGCTGCTCTCGCTGTTGTTCTCCGCGGTAGCTAGGACCTCGGCCGACCGGCTGATGTCGCTTGGGATCTTCATCGTGCTGCTCGTGCCGATTGGGCTGACCCTCGCCCGGGTGCGCCAGCTGGAGGGCCTTGATCGCCTGCTGTACCAGGAGCATTGCCACACCGCCCAGCCCCATCAGGGCATCGGCCAGCGCGTCCCGAACCTGGCCCCGCTCCCCGCGTCATCCCAGCAGACCCCGGCACGTGCCAGATCCGCCGAAAACCGATCCTCAGCGGCCTGATCAACGAATACGAGCGAGCCGCCTGAAACCAAGAAAGGACCAGATCAAACCCAGAATCCTATTTTCGAGCGGCACATGTCCGTGGCCGTCCGTGGAAAGCCGACGGTTACACCGACCGTCCTCGCGGCCCTACGCCGTCCGCTATACGTCCGTGGACCCCGCAACACAGCGGTCCACAGCGCGACAAGGTGACACACCACGGGACAGAGAAGAACAGCCCGCCTAGCCGAGAACATGCAGCTAGCGGGCTGTTTCCGCAGGTAGTGGCAGGTGTTGGGTTCGAACCAACGTAGGCTAAGCCGACGGTTTTACAGACCGTTACACCCCACCCATCGGAATGGCTGCTGACCTGGCCAAACTTCTTTGGCGATCATGCAAGTGCCCGGCCCTGTCCGTCATATGTCCGTGCCGACAGTGACGCGAGACGGCTGGTATCACGGACGGCACGGACAGCCTCGTGCAAGGGCCTGACCTGCACTTTCGCAGCCCTGGCGGGACGTGGCGCCTAGTCCGACCAGCCCGTCCCCCTTGCCGGGGCTTCCCGACCATGCGAGTGCCTGTCTGGGCAATGATCGAGAGATGGGCTGGGGCGTTGGCCGCTGCCGGCTGGCCACACCCGCCATCGGGCCCGGCGTCGTGCCGACGTTGGCTGCTCCAAAGCACGCAGCCGGTGCCCGTGCTCGGCCATCAACTGCTGAAGCATCCGCTCCTCGAACTTCATCACGTCATCACCTCTGGCTCAGTCGTAGGGCCGGTGCCACGCGCCAGACCACCGCTCTTTGGCAGCCCGATCCGCAGAGCGCCCGGCGAAGGGCGTGATCGCCTGGACGAAGGTGTCCACGGTCAGGTCGGCCCCAGGCCCCGGATCAGCGCTGCGCCGCGCGAAGTAGCCGGTCACCGTTGCACTCGCCCGGTACAGCGCCTCGAACTCAGCGACGGCGACGTCATCTGGCCCACACTTCTAGTTGGCTTCTTGCCCTGGTAGCGTCACACCCGCTCCGGCCGGCCCCGGCGAGGCTCCTGGCCAGGCGCAGGCCCCGAGGCCTGGCAGCTTCTCATCAGGTTCAGGGCACGGCGTGGCTGAGGTAAACGCGCTGCCTGTCAACGGCAGGCGAATCTTCGCTTTGGCACTGATCAGTGCCAAAGCCCGAATCTTGACCCCCGGGCGACATGCCACGCCGAGGTGAGAATTTACGTGCCACCGGCACTTCTGGCTGAGATTACCGGCCGGGACGGGGCGGCCCCCCAGTTGGCGCCATTCAGCCAGGGGCAAGTAGCTGCGGTGGGTATGTTTCTTGCACGTCGTTTCCAGCGGCGCCAGCCAGGTGCCCGCGATTCCCAGTCGGGCGCTGCCGGGAAAGCACGGGGGGCGCCGCCGGCCGCAGCGCCCGGTGCAGTTCGGGCAGGGCGGCCACGCGGTCACCGACGTGCGGGATCGCCAGGGCGCGCAGGCGGGCAGTGGACGGCAGGGGTGGCAGGAGGCTTGCCGGTGCCCGGACCATTTTGCTGGGCCACAGGAGCGGGCTGCCGGCCGCCGCAAATTTTGGCGACGCGCCCGCCGTTGGCGGACAGCATGTCACCGTAGGAGCGCGCGCCGAGGGTGAACATTCCCGCGATTACCACGGCGGCGGCGATAGCTGCCAGCGCCGGCCTGCTCGAGGCCAGAATGTGGCGGTCAGTGCCTGCGGCCGGTGGGAAGCATGCGCGCCAGCAGCCGCCCGGGTGGGGGCCATGCGCTCCCGGTGGCACCGTGTGTCTGCGCATTTGCGGCGCTGCTGCTGGCGGGCTGGGGGAAGGCGACTTCGACGTGCAGGCCGCCGCTGGGCTGTGGCCGGATGGTGAGGCTGGCGCGGTGGGCGTCGGCGATGGCCTGGACTATGGACAGGCCGAGGCCAAGCCCTTCCCCGTGGCCGGTCCGGTCGGTGCCGAGCCGCTGGAATGGTTGCGGCAACTGGTCAACGGCTGCCGATGGCACAACCGGCCCGCTGTTGGTGACGGACAAGACGGCATGACCGCCGCGGGTTCCGGTGACGACTTCGACGTCACCGCCGGGGGTGTTGTGGCGCAGGGCGTTGTCGGCCAGGTTGGCGATCAGCCGCTCGGCCAGCCGCGGATCGCCGGCCGCTGGGGCGGCGGCGAGCACGGTGCGCATGCGGAGCTGCCGGTCTTGTGCCTCGGCTTGCCGGGCGGCGATGACCTGCCCGGCCAGGCTAGCGAGGTCGAACCGGTTTCGCTTGGCCAGGCCGGCCTGCCCGCGGGTCAGCGTGAGCAGCGCCTCGATGATCCGTTCCTGCTGTGCCCCGGCGGCGAGGACCCGCTCGTGGGCGGCCCGCAGCGACTCCGCGTCGGCGTCGGGGTCGGCTAGCGCCACCTGGATGAGGGTCTGCTGCCAGGCCAGCGGGGTGCGCAGTTCGTGGGAGGCGTTGGCGGCGAACTGCCGCTGCGCGGTGAATGCGGCCTCCAGCCGGCCCAGCAGGTCATCGATGGTGTCGCCGAGTTCGGTGATCTCGTCGTCGGGTCCGGCCAGGCCAAGCCGCCGGTTCAGGCTGGTGGCGGAGATCTGCCGGGCGGTGGCGGTGATGGCCCGCAGCGGCCGCAGCGCCCGCCCGGCCATGACCCAGCCGAGCCCGGCCGAGACGACCGCCATGATGGCCAGCGCGAGACCGGAGTAGGCCAGGAGCTGGTTCATCGTGCTGGCGTGCTGGCTGGCCACCAGCGCCTGCAGGCCTGACGGGGCCGCACCGCCATGCCTCCCGGGTGCCAGACAGACAGCGCGGGCCGCCTGGTGGTGCGGGTTGGCCGTGTGTAGCGGCTGCTGGTAGCAGTTGCTGGCGGTCGCGGCCGATACCAGCGCGTAGGTGATGGCCAGCAGCCCCGCGCCGGAGAGGAGGAACAGGGTGCCGTACAGGGCGGTGAGCCGCAGCCGGATTGTGCGCCGCGGTAGGCGGGGGCCGGCGGCCAGGCGGGCCATCAGGCGGGGCGGGGGCATGGTCAGGCTCCGATCCGGTAGCCGGCCTTGGGCACCGTTTCGATCAGCGGCGGGTCACCGAGTTTGGCCCGCAGCCTGCTGATGGTGATCTTCACCGCGGTGGTGAACGGGTCGGCGAACTCATCCCACACCCGCAGCAGCAGTTCCTCGGCCGACACGGCCCGGCCACCCGAAGCGAGCAGCAGTTCCAGCACGCCGAACTCCTTGGCCGTGAGTTCCAGCGGCCTGCCCGCCCGGCAGGCACGTCGGCGTGCCGTGTCTACCACCAGGTCGGCGTGCCGCAGCTGCGGCGGCACGGCCGGGTGCGCCCGCCGGGCCAGGGCGCCGATCCGGGCGACCAGCACCAGGAAGTCGAACGGCTTGGCCAGGTAGTCATCGGCGCCTAGACCCAGCCCGTCCACCAGATCCTCGTTCGCCGCCGCCGCGGTGAGCATTAGCACCCGGCTGCGGCACCCGGCGGCCAGGAGCTCGGCGCAAACCTGGTCACCGTGTATCCCGGGCAGATCCCGGTCCAGCACGATCACGTCATAGTCGCCGGTCAGGGCGCGATCCAGCCCGGTTGTCCCGTCGAACGCGACGTCCACGGCCATCTGGGATCGGCGCAGGCCGGTGGCCACCGTCTCGGCCATCTCGGCGTGATCCTCGATCACCAGCACCCGCACCGTCCGCTCCCTGCCTCGCCTCCACGCCCGGCTGCTCCCAGCTTGCCAGCGCCAGGGTTTCAGAACGGTTTCACCGGCCTGACCAGCAATGTTACGCGGCGTGGCAGCGAAGGCACTCTCGCCGGCAGCCTGCCACGAGCGGCGCGGTGACCTCGGAAAAGCCGCCCACCGAGAGAAACGTTTCCGAAACCGGCCATCACGTAGACCGATTCCGAAGCAGCGATCACACTCGCGTGTCTTACTCACAAGGAATGATGATGAGCGTAATAACCAGAGGCGTTCGTAACGCCTTTCGCAATGCCGTGCGGACGATCTCGGTCGTTGCCATCCTGGGGCTGAGCATCGGGCTGGGTTTCGTGATGCTGGCCGCCCGTAACAGCGTCACCGGCAAGGTGGCCACGACGCTCAGCTCGATCGGCAACACCGTGACCATCGGCCCGCCCGGCTACGCTGCCGGTGCGCTGCTCGGGAAGAACCTCACCGTGGCCGAGCTCGCGCCCATCGCGCACCTGCACGGGGTAAGGGGCATCGACGAGAGCCTCAACGGTGCGGCGCAAACCCTGGGCACGTCGCACAGCACCTGCCCGAAGGGTGCCAAATGCAGTGCTTCTGGCGGGCACAACAGCACCAAGCTCGGCTCGACGGACCTGAAGTCCCCGATGAGCCTGGCGGCCAGAAGGGCGGGCCTGGCCTGTGCGCCGAAACCCTGCACCCCGCCGGTCACCGGCAGCCAGCAAATCTACTTCACCGGATCGACCCAGCCGGCGAACCCTGCGAACATCGGCGCCTCGACACTCAAGATCGTCAGCGGCCACGCCATATCGGGCACGAGCGCCGCGGACGCCGCCATGGTGAGCACGGCCATGGCGGCAAAGAACCTGCTCAAGGTCGGCTCGGATTTCACCGCCTACGGCAAGACGCTCACCGTCGCGGCCATCTTCGCCACCGACAACGCCTCGGCCGGCAACACAGTCATCACCTCGCTGCCGGTGCTGCAGCGTCTGACGGGGCGCCCGGGCCAGGTCGAGAACGCCGTCGTCACCGTCGCCTCGCTCAGCGAGCTCCCGGCGGTGACCAGGGCGATCGAGCAGCGTCTTGGCCCCCGGGCGAGCGTGGTCAGCAACGTGGCCGAGGCCGACAAGGCGGTCGGCGACCTGGACAGCGTGAAGAGCATCGCGGTGTACAGCCTGGCCGGGGCGGCCAGCGCCGCCGTGGTGATCCTGCTGCTGGTCATGGTGATGATCGTGCGGGAACGCAAACGCGAGATCGGCATCCTGAAGGCGATTGGCGCCTCCAACCGCCGGATCATGGCCCAGTTCACCACCGAGGCGGTCACCTTCACCCTGCTCGGCCTGGCTGTGGGCCTGGCCGCCGGGATCGGCGCCGCCAGCCCGGTCACCTCCACACTCGTCTCCAACAGCGGGGCGTCGGCGGCAACCGGCGGCGCGGGACTGTTCCGGGCCCCGAGCCCGTTCCTGGCCCACCTGACCGACATCAACGCCCAGGCCGGATGGGCAGTGATCCTCGGCACCGTGGCCGTCGCCGTCGCCGTCGCCGTCCTCGCCAGCGCGGCCGCCTCCTATTTCATCAGCAAAGTCCAGCCAGCCCAGGTGCTGAGGAGCGAATAGAAGTGCTACGGGTAACGAACGTGACCAAGACAT
>Ga0335072_10016324_pt1 | contig 10530 bp, 7 predicted proteins | sample Lox_Sample_21_FD_206725 | JGI IMG/M metagenome (GOLD analysis project Ga0335072, IMG submission 206725) | Soil microbial communities from Loxahatchee National Wildlife Refuge, Florida, United States - Lox_Sample_2.1 | ecosystem: Environmental > Terrestrial > Soil > Wetlands | place: USA: Florida... | reverse complement strand
GTCCCCGATCCGGATCGTGGAATGGTGCCGGAAGCGACGACTGAGCTGGGCCGACACCTCCAGCATCACGAACTTATAAGCCCAGGTCGTGAACCGGCTCTCGCCGCGGAACTCGCCGAGCTTCCTGATGATGGCCAGCAGCGCGTCGTCAGCGGCCTGATGCGCCATGTCTTCTCGCTCATGGCCGTCGACAGGCGCCGTCCCGCTGCGCCGCCGCAACTCCGCCCGTGCCGCCCGCACCAGCATGCCATGCAGCTGCGCAAGACAGCGGTCCCGCTCGATCCGGCTACGGCCGTCCTGGCCGTCATCGGCGAGGCGGCGGAGCCAGTCGCGCGAGTCATCATCGAGCACACGGTCGCCGGCACTCCGGCTCGCCGTCACGGACAACATCCCGGCCGCCTCACCCAGCGCCTGTCCGCTCTTCTACCAGGAAGCGATGGCCGTCAGGGCCCTGTATCAGGGCCGCCCGGACGTCACCGCGCCGCATCATGAGGTCGTCGGCGGTCAACGGCGTGCCGCGCCGTGCGAGCGCCGCGGCGGTCGCGTCGAGCGATGCGACCAGCACCACGCTGTGGGTCGCCGTGATGTCGTTGCTGGCCGTGTCGGCGGGGATCTGACGGCGTGGGCCGACGTGGTAGTGCAGGAGTTCCATCCGCGGCGCAGGCAGGTCCCGCGCGAGCCGCGTGACGCTGACCCGCACGTCGTCGACGTCGTCCAGGGCGTCCTGCTCGGGTCCGCGGTTCTCGGTACGGCCTCCAGCGCTGAACCCGAATACCGACGCGAAGAAACTGGCGCTGCGGGCCGTGTCGCTGACCGCGATGGCGGTGTGATCCACGCCGAGGAAAGGACCCGCGCTGCCGACGGCGCGCCATTCCCCAGGCACTTCTCCCGCCGGGAAGGCAAGCAGTTCCAGCGGGTGGCCGTCACGGTCGCGGAACTTGAACGCTGTCACGCCCCCGGAGCTGTCCGGCAGCCGGACCGGGCCGGCGCGGGTGATCGGCCGGAATCGCGGGTTCGCCATGACCTGCTGATACGCCTGGGTCATGTCGCTCACGATGATCGCCATGTGCTGAAACCAGAGGTCGGTGCTCGTGCTGTCAGGCGGGTACGGGCGTCCAGCCGAGTCCGTGAACTCCAGCAGCTCGATCCGCTCGCGGCCCAGCCGCAGGCATGAGCTCCGTCCGCGCGCGTGCGGGAGGCAGAGCACGCTGGTGACCGAAGGCTCGATGTCCCAGCGCCCTTCGGCGGTGCATCCGAAGGTCTTGACGTAGTCCCTTTCCGACTGGTCAAGGTCCGACACGATTAGCGTGATCCGGTCGATCACCGCCTGAGGCCCGGTAGTCACGCCGGGCCGGAGGTTCCGATGAGCTCAGCGATGTGATCGCCGACGCGCAGCGCGTTCGCGATGATCGTCAAGGTGGGGTTCACGGCGCCGATCGAAGGCATGAAGCTGCTGTCCACCACGTAGAGGTTGTCCAGGTCGTGGGCCTTGCACTGCACGTCGAGGACCGAACTGGCCTGGTCGGTGCCGAAGCGCGCCGTGCCTGCCTGGTGCGCCGTGGCGGCGGCGTCGAACGCCTTGTGCAGGTAGAGGCTGCGCATGAACGTCGTGTCCGCCATGCCGAGCTTGGCCAGCACCTCCTGGAAGGTCCGGCGGAGCCGGGTGAGGCCCGCGGTGTTGTTGCCGGGCTGTAGCGCCAGCTTGATCGCGCCGTCCGGCCTGAGCGTGACCCTGCTATCGGCGCGCGGAATGTCCTCGCTGGTCAGCCAGAAGCCGATCGAGTGCCCGGCAACCTCGCTGTACGGGGCGGACGGTGCCCACCCGAGCGCGCGCGGTGCTGCCCCCTTGAGCTGCCAGTCATCGGACTTGCCGAGCATCTGGATGTGGCCCATCGGGTACTGCCAGTCCTTACTCGGGCCGTAGAAGTCATTCAGGGCCAGCGTCTTCTGGAAGACCGTCGGGTTCGGCGCGCGCGAGAACGCGATGAGCGCCAGGTTGTTATGCCGCATGTAATTCCGGCCGACCATGCCGGACGAGTTCGCCAGGCCGTGCGGATACCTGTCGCTGGCCGACTTCAGCAGCAGGGCGGCGGAAAGGATGGCCCCCGCGGACAGCACGACGACGTCGGCGGTAAAGGTGTGCGGGGAGCCGTCAGGGAGAATGACCGTCACCCCGGCGACGGAACGGCCGCCGGCGTCCGTAACCAGCCGCTCGACGGTCGTCCTGGTCATCAGCGACAGGTTAGGACGCGCGGCCAGGGCCGGGCGGAGCACCGCCCATTCCGCGTCGGCCTTGGCGCCGAGCAGGCAGGGGAAACCGTCGACCCGGTCGCAGCGGATGCATCGTGAATCCGTGGTCGCCCGGCCGTGCCCGTCCTGGGTGAGGTGCACGCCCAGCGGCAGGTGAAACGGGTGCAGGCCGAGCTTCTCCAGGTCATCAGAGAGCTGCTGAATACGCGGCTCGTGCCGCACGGGCGGGTATCTGTAGTCCTTGCTCGAGACGCCGGCGAACGGGTCCTCGCCGTGCTTGCCGTGCACCCAGAACAGGTGCTCGGCCCGGACGTAGTACGGCTCCATGTCGCCGTAGCTCAACGGCCAGGCCGGCGCGATGCCGTCCTGGTGCCTGACCTCGCCGAAGTCACCGGGCAGCAGCCGGACCAGCGCCGCGCCGTACACCTTCGAGTTGCCGCCGACGTAGTAATGCAGTTCCGGCCGGAAGGGCCGGTCGTGGAGGTCGTAGAAGGTCTCGTCAGCGGTGTATTTCGCATCGCCGAAGACGGCGCGCGAGTTCCAGTTGTCCCGTTCTCGCGGGAGGAAGTCGCCCCGTTCGAGGATCAGCACGCGCTTGCCGGTTTCGGCGACGCGCGCCGCGATGGTCGCGCCTCCCGGTCCGCTGCCGATGACCAGGACGTCGTAGTGCTCCCCGCTCATGGTCAGACGAATCCGCCGTTGGCGTAGACCACCTGACCGTTGACCCATCGTCCGGCCGGCCCGGCCAGGAAGGACACGATCCCGGCGATGTCGTCGGGGCTGCCCAGCCGGCCGAGCGGCGGCAGGGCCGCTAGCTGCTGTTGTTCTTCGGCCGAGGTGCTGTGCAGGAATGCCGCGGTCGCGGTGGGACCCGGCGCGACCGCGTTGACGGTGATGTCGCGGCCGCGCATCTCCTTGGCCAAGATCCGGGTGAGCGCGTCGACGGCGGCTTTGGACGCCGCGTACGCGCTGAGCTCCGGCGGCGCAAACCGCACCATGCTCGACGACACGTTGACGATCGCGCCGCCCTCGTGCACCCGCCGCGCGGCCTGCTGGTTGACGACGAACGTGCCCCGGACGTTGACCCGGTGAATCTCGTCGAAGTCCGCCAGGTCAAGGTCGGCCAGCGCGGCGGGCCGGTTGATCCCCGCGGTGTGGACGACCGCGTCGAGATGGCCGAAGCGGTCTTGCACGGCATCGAACAGTGCGGATACGGCCTCCTCGTCGGCGACGTCCGCCGCGAAGGCCGCGCCGTGCCGGCCCTGGCCGGCTATCTCCTTCACCGCCGCGTCGGCCAGGTCGACGCTGCCGGTGTACGCCACGGCGACATCGAACCCGTCGGCGGCCAGCTTGGCCGCGATGGCGCGGCCCATGCCGCCGGTCCCGCCGGTTACCAGGGCGGTCCGCGTCCGGCCTCCCCGCGCATCTCCTGCAGTCATGAGTCCTCACCCTCCGCGGCCGCTTGTCGCCCGCTGATTGCGCGCCAGCCCAGCGTCGCCCCGTGACCGGGCGCGGCACATCGTCAGGTCACGTAATCTGCGCGGGCACGGCCTGAGCGGGCGGCGTGGAGAACTGCAGTTCTTAGCGTGGCGGCTGGTTCCGCTCCCACCAGGGCGGGTCCGGCGGCTGCTCATCGGGTAGCCAGCCCTGCTCCGGTTCTCCGGCGGCTGGTTCCTGCCACTCGGCCGGGTGCTGGTCAGCGACGTCGATCGCTGGGCCGGCCGGGTTCATGGTGCTGCCGTACATGAGAGTGGCGGGTGGCGGCAGGGGAGCGGCGCTCGCGCCTGGCAGGGTGCTGATCGCCGGGTCGCATTCGACCGCGTGCAGTCGCAGGCTTGCGCCGGCCCTGTCGGCGAGCAGCAGCGCACAATCGGGAAGGTTCTGCAGCGCGGTCGGCTCGACGGCGTATTCGTAGCCGCGCTGCCTGGTCTCGGTGTCGCTCCAGTACGTGCCGCCGGATTGCGACCACCCGCCGCGAGTGGCGGTGTAGGAGGAGACGACGAAGGTGTGCCGGCGGCCGAGGTAGGCCGCGGCCTGCTCGGCTTCCGTGTGGTTGCCGAGCCGCATGAACGCGGTGGTCCCGCCCCCGAGCAGGCCGGCCGCATCCTCGCGCAGGTGCCGGAACAGCAGCGTGACCGGCGCCCCGCGCAGGTCACATGTTTCCGCGAGGCGCTCGAGGTGGCGCCGGGCGATCTCGTCGGCCCCGGCGACGAGCACCGCGGGCGGTCCCTGCGCGGCACCCGATATCTGCACGGTCAGCCAGTGCGCGATCAGCGCGGTCAGTATTTCGCCGGCTGCGGTTCGCGGCCCGCCGTCCAGGGTGAGGCAGGTGTAGGGCTCGGGCCGGGCTGGCCACCCATCGCTCGCGTAGGCGGCCACTTCCGCCATCACGGCGTCCAAACGGACCAGGCTTGCTCCGATCTGTTCCCGGTACCCGCCGGGGAACAGGTCCCCGGAGAGGAGTTCCAGTTCGGCGGTGCTGAGTATCCCGCTGGGGATGGCGTGCCCGAGCGCGGCGCGGACCGCGGCGGCCAGCCGCTGGGGAGTCACGCCGCGCCCGGCCAGCGCCCCACTGAGCTGCTGCAGCACCCGGGTGTCGATCGTGCGGTCGGTGCGTGCACCGTCCGGTATCCCCGCGTGCAGCGCCTCGGCGACGGCGTCGGCGAGCTGCGCGGGGGAAAGCTCGCCGAGGATGCCGCAGCGGCCGAGGTCGTGCGGCAGCCGGTAGACAGCGGCGGGTATCCCCATGCGCTGAGCCGCCGCCGTCAGCATGGCGGCCGCGTGCTGGCCGGTCAGGTCGATGGCCAGCAGCGGGCGGCTGGCCAGCAGCGATGCGCCGTGCACGGTCAGCAGCGCCTGCCACCCGGCGAGCGTCCCGCCGAAAACGTCGGTCCGCCGCGGGGCGATGGTCGCGCTGCCCCACTCCGGCTGGCCGGCCAGCCGGGCCAGCTCAGCGCTCTCATGATCGGTCGCGCGCTGGTCCCAGCCGGCCACCGCCTCCCGGTATTCCTGCTCTGGGGTCATGTCGCGAGCTTGCTCACGGCGCAGCCACTGCCAGCCGGTCCAGGCGAAACCGGGGCCGCACAGCGCGGCGATCGTCACCGCGGTCAGGCCGAGACTGAAGTTACCGGAAACGGATCGCGCGCATCCGGCGAGCACTACCAGCAGCAGCGCCAGCCCGATGCTCGGCTTGCCCACCCACTTCCAGGTCCGCTGCCACGCTTGCTCGGCGGTCCTCAGGCGCGCGACCGCCTGGGCCTGGACGGCGTGCGGGCTGGGCTCAGGCTCCGGGTAAGGGACCGCGAGCTCGCGCAGGTCCCGGAATACCCAGCCCAGCCGCGGGCCTGGTGTGAACAGCAGGTCCTGGCCCGCGGGCGGTACCGGTCCTGCGGAGGGCATGGCTTGCCAGTTGCGCATCACTCCGGAGTTCCCTTCCGGTCGGTGCGCCCCCACGGCAGATGATGCCACGAGCGTGGTCGTATCGTCACGAAAAGGTATAAAGTCCTGTCGGCCAGATAGGGCCTCACGTCCCTGCGCGTAGCCTGAACGCGTGACTTCACCCGCGCTTCAGCAGCCGCAGTGGCCCGACCGCGATCAACTGGAGGCGGTAGTGCGCGGCCTGGAGAGCCTGCCGCCGCTGGTGCTCGCCGCGGAGTGCGACCAGTTGAAGGAGCGGCTGGCGGCGGTGGCGCGTGGCGAGGCGTTCCTGCTGCAGGGTGGTGACTGCGCGGAGACGTTCGCAGGCACGAGCGCCGACAGCATCGGGGGCAAGTTCCGTACGCTGCTGCAGATGGCCGTCGTGCTTACCTACGCGGGCAGCGTGCCGGTGGTGAAGGTCGGCCGGATGGCCGGCCAGTTCGGCAAGCCGCGGTCGGCGGCTACCGAGATCAGGGACGGCGTAGAGCTTCCGGTCTACCGGGGCGACGCGGTCAACGGGATCGAGTTCACCCCCGCGGCCAGGACGCCTGACCCTCGCCGCCTGCTCGAGGCGTATCGCTGCTCGTCGGCCACGCTGAACCTGTGCCGGTCCCTGGCTGGCGGCGGGTACGCCGACCTGCGCCAGGTGCACGCCTGGAACCAGGACTTCGTGGCGGGCAGTCCTGCCGGGCAGCGCTACGAGGATCTGGCAGACGAGATCGACCGGGCGATCGCGTTCATGCACGCGTGCGGGGCCGACCCTCGGGAGTTCCGCGCGGTGGAGTTCTATTCCAGCCACGAAGCGCTGCTGCTGGACTATGAACGCGCCCTGACCAGGACCGATGTGCGCACAGGACAGGCCTATGATCTGTCGGCTCACCTGGTATGGATTGGCGAGCGCACCCGCGCTATTGACGGTGCGCACGTTGAGTTCGCGCGGCAGATACGTAATCCCCTTGCCGTCAAGATCGGCCCGGAGGCGACCGCGCAGGACGTGCTCGAGCTGATCGAGGTCCTCGACCCCGAGCACGAGTCCGGGCGGCTCACCCTGACCACCCGGATGGGCGCGGGCCGGATCCGGCAGGCGCTGCCCCCGCTGGTCGAGAAGGTGGCGGCCAGCGGGGCCGTCGTGGTCTGGGTGTGCGACCCGATGCACGGCAACACGGTCGAGGCGGCCAGCGGCCAGAAGACCAGGCACTTCGACGACGTGCTGGACGAGGTCGCCGGCTTCTTCGAGGTGCACCGCGCGCTCGGTACTCATCCCGGCGGCATCCACATCGAATTCACCGGCGATGACGTCACCGAGTGCGTCGGCGGCGGTGACCACATTGCCGAAAGCGACCTGAGCCACCGCTACGAGACGACGTGTGATCCCCGGCTCAACCGCGGCCAGTCCCTGGACCTGGCGTTCCGTGTCGCCGAACTGTACCGACGCCGCGGTCAGCGGACCGCGCCCAGCACGCCGCACCCCGCTCGCCGCTGACTGCTAGCCGCCAGCCAGGTCGGCGCGGCGGACGCGGATCACGGTGACCGCGACCACGAGAATGAGCGCGGCGAGCGCGGCGGAGACCAGGAAGGCCCGGTCGAAGCCCGCCGTCAGCGCGTGCTGGTATGCCGCCCCATGGGCAGTCCCTGCGGCGCGGGCGCTGTCGGCGACTACCGTCCAGGCTACGGTGCCCAGCACCGCGAGACCGATAGAGCCGCCTACCTGACGCCCGGCGTTGAGCAAGCTGGCCGCCGCCCCGGAGTCCGCCTCGTGAACGCCGGCCATGGCGACCAGCGGCAACGGGACGAACAGCAGGCCAAGTCCGGCCCCGATCACCAGGCCAGGACCGAGCAGTCCGCCCGCGTAGCTGCTGTGCTCGGTCACCCTGGACAGCCAGTACATGCCGCCTGCGCTAGCCGCGCCGCCAGCCAGCAGCAGCGGCCGCGCGCCGATCCGCGGCACGAGCGTCGCGGCGGCGAAGGAGGCGACAAGCAACGCCCCGGTCAACGGCAGGAACGACAGTCCCGTCCTGAGCGCGGAGTAACCCCAGACATCCTGCGCGAACAAGTTGACGAAGAAGAACACGCCGAAAAGGGCAGTTCCCACTCCGAGCATGACCAGGTTGGCGCCGAGACGGTCACGGCTGCCGAGCAGCCGTACCGGCAGCAGCGCGTGCCGGCTGCGCGTCTCGATGACCGCGAACGCGGCCAGCAGCACCGCACCGGCCGTCAGCGCGGCGACTACCTTGCCGTCGCCCCAGTGCGATGTCCCGTCGGGGCTGGTCGCGGCGTTGGACAGGCCGTAGACGAGAGCGGCCAGCCCCACGGTTCCCGTGAGCGCGCCGGGCAGGTCGAGCCGGCCGGGCCGGCGGGCGGTCGCGGGCAGCACGATCAGTGCGGCCAGCGCGGCGGCGACCCCGATCGGCACGTTGACAAACAGCACCCACCGCCACGATGCGTAGCTGACAAGCAGGCCCCCGGCGATCAGCCCGACGGCGCCGCCGGCCCCGCTCATCGCGGCGTACACGCCCATCGCCCGGTTGCGGGGCGGGCCCTCAGGGAACGTCGTGGCGATCAGCGCCAGGGCGGTGGGGGCGACGATCGCGCCGCCCGCGCCCTGCACGGCCCGGGCTGCCAGCAGCCATGCCTGCGAGGTGGCGAGTCCGCCGGCGAGGGACGCGGCGGAGAACAGCAGCAGGCCTGCGACGAACATCCGGCGGCGGCCGAGCAGGTCACCGGCGCGGCCGCCGAGCAGCAGCAGCCCGCCGAACGTCAGGGCGTAGGCGTTGGTGACCCACTCAAGGCCGGTGCCGGAGAATCCGAGTGCCGCCTGAATGTGCGGCTGCGCGACGATCACGATGGTGGCGTCAAGCACGACCATGAGCTGGGCGGTCGCGATGACGATCAGGGCTAGGCCGAGGCGGCGGCCGTCATTCCTGACGCCGGCCTGACCGATTGCGGGAAATGTCGTTGCCATAGCACCGATGCTGTCGGCCAGGCGGCCCGCCGTCGTCGTGCGCAGGAAGCGTCTTCTGCCTGCTCAGCGCGGACGCAGCCGGCTGGGCGGGTACTCCGCGGAGAGTAGCCGGAAATGGGTCCGCCGGGTGGCCCCGGCCACGGCCGCCACCGCCTGGTCGACGTCATCCAGGGTGTTGTACAGGTAGAAGCTCAGGCGGCAGCTCGCTGGCGGCTTCAGCCCGAGCGCGTGGTGGGCGAGCGTCGCGCAGTGACAGCCAGCGCGCGACTCCACGCCGGCCCTGTTCAGGGCTTCCGCCACAGTGACAGGATCACGGCCGGCCAGGTTGAACGCGACCAGTGAGGTGCGCCGCGCCGGATCGCGGGGCCCGTAGATGGTGATCCCGCCGATGGCCTCGAGCCCGTCCAGCGCCCGGGTCGTCAGCTGCTGGTTCCAGCTTGAGATGCGCTCCATGGCCGAGCGGATGGCGGCTCGCTCCAGGGGCTTGGCTGTCGCAAAATACACCGGGCGGTCTGGAGTAAGCGCCAGGTCGACCAGGATCCTTACCGCTTGCGCGGAGGTGATCGCGCCGAGGATGTTGGGCGTCCCCGCGGCGTACTTCCAGGGCAGGGCGTTGTAGTCGACCTGCCACGGAAACACGCGGCCTTCGGCGATCATGTCACCGCCGTACAGGAACGGCAGCGAGGCATCCAGCAGGTGCTCCTTGGCGTAGAGGACGCCGACCCCGAACGGCGCCAGCAGCTTGTGGAATGAGAACGCCAGGTAGTCGACGTCGAGTGCCTGGACGTCAACGAACGCCCCCGGCACCAGCTGAGCGCCGTCGACCAGCAGGTGCGAACGCCGCTCGCCGTTCGGCTGGCAGTACCCGCTGGCGTCGGCCAGCGCGCGGACGGCGGCCAGCGGGTTGCGGGTGCCGAGGAAATTCGACGCGCCGGTGCAGCAGACGAGCTTGGTGCGGGCGTCGATCAGCGATGCCAGGTGCTCCAGGTCCAGCTCGCCGGTGCGCGGATCGAACCGCGCCAGGCGGTAGTCCACCCGCCGTCCCAGCCGGGGCAGTATCTCCCGGCACATCGCGTACCACGGGACGTAGTTCGAGTTGTGCTCCATCAGCGTCGTGACCACGTTGTCGCCGTCACGGAACTCGGTGAGCAGCGAGTACATGACCGAGTTGATGGCCTCGGTGGTGTTCCGGTACAGCGCGATGCAGGCCCGGCCTGGCGCGCCGAGGAATTGCGCGATCGTGTCGTACGACTGCTCGAACAGGGCGGTCATCCGCTGCGAGGCGGCGGACTGGCCGCGGTGCACGTTCTCGTATTCTGGCGCGAGCGACGCCTGCAGCCTCAGGAGTTCGCGCGGCGGCTGCGTGCTCGCCGCGTTGTTCGTGACGATCCGGCCGCAATCCAGGAACATGAAGTGGCGCCGGACGGCCTGGATGTCGAACGGGCCGGGACCGGCCGTGGCCGAGTCGGCCCTGGCGCGCCAGTTCAGGACCGTCATGGCTGCTCCTTGCGCTTCCAGGCGCCGATCAGCAGCGGCATCAGCGTCGGGAGGTCCGGGAAGTGGCAGACATCGCGATCCATCGAGGCCAGCAGCGCCTCGGCTTGGTCCTCGGTGGTTATGCCGTGCGCCACGGCCGTCGGCAGCACGCTGCGGACGACCTGCTCGAGCTGGACGGACGCGGCGGCCAGCGGCACAAGGTGGCCCGCGACGTCGGTGCCGTCGGGAGTCCCGACACCGGCCTGGCCGAACAACTGCGGCAGCCGAGCACCGGCCGACACGTCCGCGCTCGCCGCGCCGAACGCGTCGGTGACCAGTCGCAGCCCGTCGGCCACACTGTCGAGCTGCGGCAGGCTGCTGATACCGCGCAGGTCGAAGTCCTGGACGAGCAGGTGACCACCCGG
>Ga0335072_10016323_pt1 | contig 10531 bp, 8 predicted proteins | sample Lox_Sample_21_FD_206725 | JGI IMG/M metagenome (GOLD analysis project Ga0335072, IMG submission 206725) | Soil microbial communities from Loxahatchee National Wildlife Refuge, Florida, United States - Lox_Sample_2.1 | ecosystem: Environmental > Terrestrial > Soil > Wetlands | place: USA: Florida... | reverse complement strand
TGACGATCCATGGCGACACCGTCGACCCGAAATTCTTGCCGAGAAACGGCCCCAGCGGCTGGGACTCCCACCCCTGCACGTCGCGCGCCGACCAGTCGTTGACGAGACCGAGCCCGACGATGTGCTCGGCCGCCCGGGCGATCGGGATCGGTTCGCCCTGGGTGTTGCCGGGGCCGATCCACACCGCGAGTTCGAGTTCGTAGTCGAGCTTCTGGCACGGGCCATAGGTCGGTTCGGCCTCATCCGGCGACTTGCGCTGGCCATTTGGCCGGCGGACCGGCACATTCGACGGTCGCACCGAGGAGGCGCGGCTGTGATAGGCGACCGGCACATATTTGTAATTAGGGTTGAGCGGATTGTTTGGATCGCGGCGGCGGCCGCCATTGCGCGCATGATGAATGCCGGCGAAAAAATCGGTGAACTCGCCGATAGTGGCCGGGAGATGCATCGTGCATTCCTCGGCAGGGTGCAGCAGCCGCGCGGCGAGACCCTCGACTTTCGCGCGCTCGGCACCATCCGCTGCGAGCAATGCCGAAACCCGTTGGCGCAACGCGGTACGGGGGGCGGCACCCAATGCCATCAGCGGGTTCAACGCCGGACCGGCAGCGGCTTCGGCCGCGTTCCTCGCTTCGCCGGAAAACAGCCCCGCTTCGAGTGCGGCACCGAGATCGAAGATCATGTCGCCGATCGCGATCCCGCCGCGCGCCGCACCACCCGGCGGGCTGAACACGCCAAGCGGCAAATTCTGTATCGGAAACTCGCCATGTCCATTTGCCGACGCAACCCAGCTCTCGCGTCTGGGGTCATGGGTTCCGTCAATCCCGCTCATGGCTCCTCCCCTTGTCGGTAAACTCTGGTCAAACGATCATCGGCAATTCAGCCGGCGAAGGCGAGACGCAAAACACACCCCGCCGCTGCCGCGAGTACGCTCAATGCCGGGAGCGGTAACGTCGATGCTGCGCTTTGTCCTGGCTCTGTGGCATGTCGCCGGAATCTTGCTGCTCGCGGTGTTGCTCACCGAGTTCGGAGTTGACGGATACCGGCGGGTGAGCCGCTGGACACGTTACCGCCGCCCGACCAGGCCCGACCGCAATGCCGCCGCCGACGCCTATGGCGGCGCTGGTTGGTCGGCCGCCTATTTTGACGAATTCCATCGCGCTGTCCGGGTCGATTGGAAGCCTTATGTCGAGTGGTGGCAGCGGCCATTCCACGGCGCCTATGTGACAATCGATCAACGTGGGCTGCGGCCGACCCCGGGCGAGAGGGACGCCGGCGCCGATGCCGTGCGCATTTTGTGCTTTGGCGGGTCGACGATGATGGGGATGGGGGCGCGCGATGAGAACACGATCCCAGCGGTGCTGGCGCAACGCCTTACCGAACTCGGCCATCATGTAGCGGTGACCAATTTCGGCCAGCTTGGCCACAACAGCACGCAAGAGGTGATCACCCTTCAGCAATTGCTGAAGGGTGGCGAGCGGGTCGACCTCGCAGTGTTCTATGACGGCATCAACGAGATGGCCTGCGCCGAACAGACCGGGCATGCCGACGGGTTGTTCAACGAGGCGCGGCGGCGGGCCGAGTTCAATCTGTTGCTCCCCGACCGCCGCGGCGACCTGATCCTGGCGGCGCTGATGGCCGCGGCGCCGCGCAGCCTGCGACGGCTGCGCCAGTTCACCAGGCTGCCCTTGCGCGGCCCCGCCCCCGCTCCCCCGGTCGATTTGGCTCGGCTCGACCTCAGCGATCTCGCCCGGGATGTGATCACAACCTATCGGCAAAACCTGCGGCTTGTCCGCCTTCTGGCGGGTGAATTCGGCTTCACCCCGCTCTTCTTCTGGCAGCCGGCGATCACCACCAAGCTGGTCAAGACCGCCGATGAGCTGCGCTGGGAGAATGATTACACCGATAATCCCGCGGCGCGCCGCCGGCTTTACCAGTCGATTATCGACGAACGGCGCCGCTGTGGCGCGTTGGATGGCGCCGATACTGTCGATCTGTCGGCGCTGTTTGACGCCTGGACCGACCCCGTTTACATCGATCTCTATCATCTCGCCGAAGCCGGCAACGCTGCCGTGGCCGAAGCGATGCTGCCTGCCCTCACCGAGGCATTGGTGGCGATCGAGCGCCGTCAGCTGGAACAACAGCAGGGTTAGTCGATGGAATGGTGGATCCTCGCCGGCGTCATCATCGCGCTTTGCGGCGGCGGTGTTGCCGTTCGTCTGCATAAGGGCCGGCGCGGCCCCCGGGAAAAGGAGACCGACAGCATCTACCCGCTATGGTAACCGGCGCGCAGACCCTGCCGGTCAGCTCGCGAGCGGCTCGTGGCGGAAGCCGTCACCCCAGCGTTTGATGTGGCCGACTGAAGGCGACGGAAAGTGCATCGTGCAGCATAGGGTCGGAGTATCACAGTAACGCTCGAAAAAGGCGCGCCGGGTGGCGACCGCCTGCTCAGGGTTGTAATCGACCCGCATGATCAACTCCGGATAACGCGCCTGGATCGGGGAGTGGATCAGATCGCCGGTGAACACCGCCGCGTCACCCCCGCGCCCGGTGCAAACCGCAAAGTGGTCGGGCGTGTGGCCGGGGGTCGGGATCAACCTGACATGGTCATTGAGCGCGTAATCGCTGGTGACCAGTTCCGCCTTGTTGGCGTCGATGATCGGCAGCACGCTGTCGCGCATCGGGTCGAGCGGGGTCTCCCGGTCGACGCCTTCCCAGTATTCATATTCTTTTTTCGAGAACAGGTACTTGGCGTTTGGGAAGGTCGGGACCCAGCGGCCGTTCTCCTTGCGCGTATTCCAGCCGACATGATCGCCATGCAGGTGGGTGCACATGACAAAGTCGATGTCGTCGGCGGTCAGCCCGGCAGCATGCAGCGCTTGCATCCAATTGCTGTCGGTCTTGCGGTGCCAAGTCGGTCGATGCGGAAACGACTTGTCGTTGCCGATGCAGGCGTCGACCAGGATCGTGTGGTGCGGGGTCTTGACGATGTAGGATTGAAAGCACAGCACCGCCATGCCGGCGGGGTCGAGCGCTGCCGGCTCCAGCCACGACCGGTTTTCATCCAGCAATTCCCGGTTCAGGCTCGGCAGGAATTCCAGCATCGGTGTAAACCCCGCCTCCTGCTCGACCAGGCGGTGGATCGTCATGTCGTTGACGGTAAAGCTGGTGCGCATCGCGATCGGTCCTCGAAAGTGGTCGGTCATGCCGCCCGGCGATGGTATCCCGGTTCCGCCGCAAACGCGAATGCTCCGGCAAGCGTCGAGTCGTCGGCCGCGCGATCGGCCGGCGCCGTTGCGATCGGTGTTCAGGACAGGAGGTTCGCAACTCCCCGGCCTTGTCGGTCCGACCCCGCGGGTCTGGCCTTTGGCCGGCGCGAGAGCAGGTTGTGTCGGGACCCGTTCCTGCCGGCGGGCGCTGGTGATGAGAAGTTATCGCCGCGGCCAATCGCGACGGACTGCTCAACAGCCTGTTACCCGGCTGCAGGCCGCAGAAAGATCAGGCGCGAGGCACCATAAACGCGTTCGTCGACGGCGGCGAACCCCCTTGGGAGGGCAAACGGCTCGCGCGCGCCGATCTCGACGGCCGCGATCGCGTCGGGGGTGAGCCAATGGGCCGCGGCGAGTGCGGTCAGCGCCGGGATCGCAAGCCCGCTCGAATAGGGCGGGTCGAGAAACGCGAGCGCGCACGCGACCGGTGCGCGCGGCGGCCGGGTCGCATCGCCGGCAATCACCCGGCTGTGCGCGAACTCGCCGAGATCGGCAATGTTGCGGCGCAACGCGACAAGCGCCGCACGGTCGTTTTCGATAAACACGGCTTCGCTCGCACCACGCGACAGAGCTTCGAGACCAAACGCTCCGGTGCCGGCGAACGCATCGAGCACCGCTGCATCGGCGAATGGAATACCGGCGGCAGCAAACTCGCCATGCGACAGGATGTTGAACAACGCCTCACGGGCGCGGTCGCTGGTCGGACGAACCGTCTTGCCGGGCGGCGCGATCAGATGGCGGCCGCGATGGCTACCGCCGACGATCCGCACGCGCGGCCCATTTCGGGGTTTCGATGCCGAGCTGCTCGGCGAGCGCCTTTCTCGGGATTTCCGCGATCGCCCCACGCGCCAGACTGCCAAGCTGGAACGGGCCATAGGAGAGCCGGATCAGCCGGGTCACCTGCAATCCCAGATGCTCCAGCACGCGGCGCACCTCGCGGTTTTTGCCCTCGCCCAGCGCCATTGCGATCCAGGCGTTGCTGCCCTGATTGCGTTCGAGACTGGCGCGGATCGCACCATAGGCCACACCATCGATCGTGATCCCACGGCCCAGCGCCGCCAGCCGCGCCGGCTCGACCAAGCCATGCACTCGCACCTTATAGCGCCGCACCCACCCGGTCGTCGGCAATTCCAGCCGGCGGGCGAGCGCCCCGTCATTGGTCAGCAGCAGCAGCCCCTCGGAATTGAGATCGAGCCGCCCGATCGAAATCAGCCGCGGCAGATCCTTCGGCAACGCGTCGAACACCGTCGGGCGGCTTTTTTCATCGCGATGCGTCGTCACCAGACCCGCCGGTTTGTGATAGCGCCACAACCGCGCCCGGTCTGGCTGCGGGATCGGTTTGCCGTCGACGCGGATATCGCTCTGGGTGGTTACGATGACCGCCGGGCTGGACAATACCGCACCGCCGACCGCGACCCGTCCGTCGGCGATCCAGCGCTCGGCGTCGCGACGCGAACACAACCCCGCGCGTGCCAGCAATTTGGCGATGCGTTCGGGGCGGATGCCCGCATCGGGCTCGGCAGTATCCTGGTCTGCCTGGTTTACCAGGTCGATATCAGGCGGGGGCAAGGAGGCACTCATCGGCCGGCGGCTTCGACAAAGGTACGGAAGATACGGCGATCGGCCTCGCTGATCTCGAATTCCGGGTGCCACTGCAGACCAAGGCAAAACCGCCGGCGCGGGTCTTCGATGCCCTCGATCACGCCGTCGCCGGCAACGGCATCGACGACCACCCCTGGCCCGGTGTCCTTGACCGCCTGATGATGCGCGCTGTTGACCCCCAGACGCTCGGTGCCGGCGATCCGGTGCAGCAGGGTCCCGGCGATGATCCGGACTTCGTGGCCGGGCTCGTTGCGTGGGTTCGGCTGGCGGTGCGGCAGCGCATCCGGCACCTCGTCCGGGATGTGCTGTATCAAGGTGCCGCCGAGGGCCACCCCCAGCAATTGCTGGCCGCCGCAGATGCCGAGCACCGGCAGGTCGCGCGCCAGCGCGCCGCGGGTCGCGGCCAGTTCGAAAGCCGTGCGTCGGTCCTTGGTGGTGACCGTCGGGTGCCGGCTGGTCGCCCCGAACAAGGCCGGGTCGACATCGAACCCGCCGCCGGTCACGATCAGCCCGTCGATCCGGTCGAGATAGAGCGCGGCGGCATCGGGCTCATGCGGCAGCAGGACCGGCAGCCCGCCGGCATGGCGCACCGCGTTGCAGTAATTCTCGCGGATCGCATACCACGGAAACTTCGACCAGCCGCCGCCAGGCTCATGATCGAGGGTAAGGCCGATAACCGGTGGTGCCATGTGTGTTTCGCTTTGCTTGCTCGCAGAAATAACCGCTCCATCCCTCCGCGCCAAGACCACCAGCACCGGTGGATGCGACAGGCAAGTTCTGTTACCGTGATCGGAATCGATACCTCGCCCTGCGCCTCAGCGCGAGCACCTTATCCGGCACAGCAGTCCGTTGGCGAATTCGCTCGACCCGTTCGGCGATATTGGACCTATTTACACGGGACTGCCTACTCCGAAAGCTGGGTAGACAGGTGGTTCATAAAGGCTCGCGTCTGCTCTATAACCCCAGCGGCTTGATTTTCGTCATAATCTGCCCCATTATGCGATACATAGTTTCTCCATCCGTCTTTGAAGTAATAAAACCTTTTGCTGCCTCCGAGAGAAATTGCATTCTCTTGCTTTTTTCCGGACCTTGCGGTGATGATCTTCTGATCTTATTGATTTTTGATTCTATTTGTTCTATAATAGTATTCCATTGCTGGAAATCAAAATTTAAATCAACGTCTTTAGCTAGCACTCCCAATCCATTTTCTAAAATCCGCATACAGTGAAATACCGAAGCGGTATTATGTTGGAGCGAATAGCAATCAACGGCACTAAATACATCGAGTCGAATTCCAGGAAACGCTACTACTGCCTTTTCCCAATCTGATCTCCACATTAGCAGTTTTTCTGCCTTCTGTTTTGGATACCTGTAATAAAGCTATTGTCCTAGTTCAGTCTGGAGTATCCTACTCAGAGAACGTGCTAGGATGTTCAATTCGGACCATTTTTGCGGTTTATGTTTCAACCAATAACGAAGTCTCTTATCCAGAGCACCGCATCGTTTGCTTGTGTAAGCGCCCCAAGCTCTTTTGGGTCGTCACTCGAGTCGGCATCGCCGGGCGCGTTTTCAAACTTCATATTGTGAGCGCTGACCCAAATTAGTGCGAATAGTCTCGCGAGCACATTGTTGATCGCTGAAAAATCGAAGTTCACCATGATACAAATGACCCGAACCGGCAAAATCGCGCGGAAACAGCGCCTCACAGGGGCTGCCAATCAGCCCCCACTTTCGAATCCTGCCGTGGGTGCGATTATAATCGTACGGGTAATTTTGGCACATAAAACGGCACATGAATTGTCCTCATACGAACATCGCTTCCCGGCCGTTCATCGCTACGGCGGTGATAAAATCTTAGGCATTGGGTCGCAGCCGATGATGACAAAAATGCGACAATCCCCATCTTGGCACGATGGCAGGCGCGGCTCGAGGCTGAGATGCGGCGGATCGGGATCGATGTTGGCGGGACCAACACCGATGCGGTGCTGCTCGCCGACGGCATGCTGGTGCATGCGGTCAAGACGCCGACCACCGAAGACATTACGACCGGCATCGTCGCCGCACTCGCCGAACTGTCGGCCCATCCGGAGATCGTCGCCGGCGGCATTGACGGGGTCGTAATCGGTACCACCCACTTCGTCAACGCGGTGGTGCAGCGGCAGGGGCTCTCTCGCATTGCCGCGGTGCGCATCGGGTTGCCGGCGGCCGCCTCATTGCCGCCGTTTTGCGATTGGCCCGCCGATCTCGCCGACATGGTTGGCGACGAGGTCATCATGCTCGAAGGCGGGCACGATTACGACGGCCGGCCGATCGTGCCGTTCGACGAAGCCGGCATGCGGCGAGCGGCGCGGCAGATCCGCGCAAGCGGCATCCGTTCGGTCGCGGTCACGGCGATCTTTTCACCGGTCGATGGCGCGTGCGAAGAACGGGCGCGGGCGATCCTCGCGCAGGAATGCCCCGATGCGGCCGTGACCTTGTCACGCGATCTTGGTCGCATCGGTCTGCTCGAACGCGAAAACGCGGCCTTGCTGAACGCCGCCCTGATCGACCTGGCGCGCAAGACCGTGGCCGGATTTACCGCCGCGATCGCGGCGAGCGGCATCGATGCGCCGCTGTTCCTGACGCAAAACGACGGCATGGTCATGGCCGCCGAGGCGGCGGCAGCGCTGCCGGTCATCACCTTTGCCTCGGGCCCGACCAATTCGATGCGCGGTGCGGCGTTTCTGTCGGGATTGGCGGACGCGATCGTCGTCGATGTCGGCGGCACCTCGACCGATATCGGCCAGCTGAAGCATGGATTTCCGCGCGAGGCCAATTCGGTGGTCGAGATCGGCGGCGTGCGCACCCTGTTTCGCATGCCCGACTTGTTTTCGATCGGGCTCGGCGGTGGCAGCCTTGTCAGCCGCGACCCGCTAACCGTCGGTCCAAGGAGCCTCGGCTATCGACTGACATCGCAAGCGCTGGTGTTTGGCGGCAGCGTGCTGACCGCGACCGATGCCGCGGTCGCGGCTGGCGTCGCCGAGATCGGCGATCGGCGCCGTGTCGCGGCGCTGCCGCCCGACTTCACGCGGGCGGTGCTGGCGTTGGCGCGAGAGCGGATCGAGGATGCGGTCGACCGCATCAAGACCGAGGCCGGCGACGTGCCGCTGATCGCGGTCGGCGGCGGTGCGTTTCTGGTGCCCGACCGCCTCACCGGGGTCTCGCAGGTCATCCGGGTGCCTTATGCGGCGCACGCCAACGCGGTCGGCGCGGCGATTGCACAAATCAGCGGCGAGACCGACCAGATCTATCGCGATCTCGGGCGTGCCGCGGCGATCGCGGCAGCCGAGCGGCAGGCCGGTGAACGCGCCGTCGCCGCCGGAGCGGATCGCAACAGCCTGCAGACCGTCGATATCGAAGACATGCCGCTCGCCTACCTGCCGGGGAATGCGCTGCGGGTGCGCGTCAGGGTCGCGGGCACCATGCGCGCGGCGGCGGTAAAGTGAGGCGGCGATGAGCCTGCGCGCGGAGATTCTGCGGGTCGGAACCCGCTGTTTTTTCAAAGGCAAGCCCGGACCCGAAGCGAGCCTGGAAGAGCGCCGCCTGCGTGCGCTCGCGGCGCAGCGCTGGGTTCCCCATCCGCCGCCCGATGTCGAGCGCATCGCGGTCGATGCCGGCGGGGTTGCGGCCGAATGGGTGGTCACCCCGATGTCGCAAGGTCACCGCCACATCCTCTACCTGCACGGCGGCGGCTACGTGATCGGCTCGCCCTCGCTCTACCGCCATCTGACCTGGCGGCTCGCCAGAGCAGTCCGCGCCCGGCTGCTCGCCGCCGATTATCGGCTTGCCCCCGAATATCCGTTTCCGGCGGCCCTCGACGACGCCGTCGCGACCTATGAATGGCTGCTGGCGTCGGGCGCCGACCCGCACCAGATCGTGGTGATCGGCGACTCGGCCGGCGGCGGGCTCGCTTTCGCCCTGTTGTTGCGGTGCCGCGACGAGGGTCGGCTGCCATTGCCGGCTGCGGTTGTGGCGTTGTCGCCATGGACGGACCTGGCCTTGACCGGCGAATCGCTGAACGGCAACGCCCTCGCCGACCCGTTTCTCGATGCCAACGGGATCCCGCCGATTGCCGAGTGTTATCTCGCCGGCACTGACCCGCGGCATCCCTATGCCTCGCCGCTCTATGGCGATCCGACCGGTCTGCCGCCAGCCCTGATCCAGGTCGGCAGCGACGAGGTGCTGCGTGACGATGCGACCCGCATGGCCGATCGCCTGGCTGCCGCCGGGTGTGAGGTTGTGCTCGAAATCTGGCCGCGGATGCCGCATGTGTGGCATCTGTTTGCTTCGGTCATGCCGGAAGCGCGGCGGGCAATCAGCCGCATCGGCGCTTTTGTGTGGGAGCGAACGACGGTTACGACGGCGTAGCCGCCGCCCGGCCGCCACCGGCGAAAATCGTCACCGCGAACGAGCGCAACCGGTGGGCGGCGGTGGTCGCCCCGCAACTCAGCGTCACGGTGCCGACGAACACCATCCCGGCTTTGATGATCCCAGGCAGGTCAGCCGGCAGTAATGCGTATTGCAGCCAAACCACGAACAGGTAATGGACAAGGTACATGCCATAGGCGTTCTGCCGCAGGCTGTCGAGCCAGGAGCGCCGGCGCGCGGCAAAGCGCAAGGCAATTGCCAATACGCCAAAACAGCTGCACAGGCAGGCGACGACAAAACTCAGATCATCGACAACCTTCAGACCCGCCGAAACCGGGCTGAGGCCTTGGGTAACGAGCGCGGTGACGCCAAGCCACAGCGCAAACGAACCCAGCGCCAGACCGAGCCAGACCCGCCAATGCCGGATGAGCGCGCCCTCGGGTGCAAACAGGCCGCGCTCGATGCCGTAGGCGCCAAGCCCGGCGCCTACAAAGAAATATGCCGCGTAATGCAGCGGTCGGCTCAGCTGCAGCGGGAACGGGCCAAACTGGCCCCAGGCTCCGGGGGTGAAAACGAGTGCCAGCGGCACATAGACGAGCGCCGAAATGCCGAGCAGCGACACAAAATAGCGGACCGGGTGCGCACCGACCGTGCCCGACACGCGGGCAAGGCGGTCACCCCAATCGGGTATGATCCGGTAAAGCGCGACTGCGATCAGATCCCCGGACAACAGCAGCCACAAAAACCACATCGGACCGCACGGCCAAATCGGCAGCGCCAGAAAGGCGTGGGCATAGGCGGCGATCCCGGGATCGGCTGCGGTCTGAAGATAGGTCGGATACTGCGCGATCGGCATCAGCAAGACGGAAACCAGTACAAAGGGCAGCCCCAGCCTTCGCAAGCGATCGGCGACAAACGCCTCGGCACCCTTGCGTTTCAGGCTCGGCCAGACAAACAACCCGGACAGGAAAAAGAACAGGGTCATCAGGAACACGTCCTGCCACGCGCAGAACAGTTCGAGGATGACCGAGCGGTGGGTGTCGATGACCGGAAACGCCCGCCACTGAAATGGCGGGCTTGAGAAGGCAAACGCATGCGCCGGCAGAAAGGCGAGATAGGCGAGCGAGGAATGGAACGCCAGCACCAGCAAGATCACATAGGCGCGCAGGCCATCGATCGCGATGCTGGCGCGGCCGGCCCGCGTCTGCAACGGGGTGACCCTTCTCATCGCTCTAATTCGTGCTCGGCCGGTCGGT
>Ga0335072_10016322_pt1 | contig 10531 bp, 5 predicted proteins | sample Lox_Sample_21_FD_206725 | JGI IMG/M metagenome (GOLD analysis project Ga0335072, IMG submission 206725) | Soil microbial communities from Loxahatchee National Wildlife Refuge, Florida, United States - Lox_Sample_2.1 | ecosystem: Environmental > Terrestrial > Soil > Wetlands | place: USA: Florida... | reverse complement strand
TGCTCGTCGAGGTCTACCTGCGCAATCGCCCCCGATCCGCGTGCCCGCCACACATCGATCAGCATCGCGATCTCCACGCCATACCCAGTCGCGTAGGGCACTTCTTCCAGCAGCTCTCTGCGCGCCGCCACCTCCCCGGCCAAGGGCTGGTGGATACCGGACAGCTCGGGATAAAACAGCGTGAGCGCCGGCCGCGCGGTCAAATGATTGACCCTACCCCCGCCGTCGCGAGTGCCCGTTCCCATGGGCCGGCGATAGAACGCCTTCACGAACGCCACGTCCTCCTCGCACACCAACGGGCCGAGCAGACCGGTCGCAAAATGCGGGCTGAACCGATCGGTGTCGGCGTCCAGATAGCAGACGAGATTCCCGTTCAGCACGCTCAACGCGCGATACATGGCATCCCCCTTGCCCAGCACCGGCCCGAGCTCCGACATCAGATCGCTCTCCTGATAGACGCTCGCCCCCGCCTCCCGGGCGATCGCGGCGGTGCCATCCGCCGAGGCGGCGTCGATCACGACGATCTCATCGAGGACCCCACCCTTGCGCAGCCCGCTCAGGACGCAGACGATCGCGGCGATGGTCTGCGCGCATTCGCGCGCGGGCAGGCACACCGACACGCTCAGTCCTTTGTGCGCCAAGGCCCGCGCGATCTTCGCCGGCGAGTAGTCGGCGTGATGAAACGTGCGCGCTGTGCGCTGAGGCTCTGAGTCGGGCTCGTTCATCCCGCCTACTATCGCAACCGATGGCGACCCAACGCACGATCGAGCCCTGGAGCGCGCTGCTCGACGAGGGTCGCACCGATGAGCGGCTCGTACGCGAAGCCCGCGAAGGCCCGGGGCGGGCAAGGCTGGTCGAGCTGCCCAAAGGACTGCATCCCGAGGTGCTCGCAGCGCTGAGACGGTCCGGCATCGAGCAGCTCTACTCTCATCAGGCGCAGGCCTTGCACGCAGCCACACAGGGTCCGACGATCGTCACGACCGGTACCGCTTCGGGCAAGTCGCTGTGCTTCAACCTGCCCACACTGCACATCCTCTGCCAGCAGACTCGCGCGCGGGCCCTGTACTTGTATCCGACCAAGGCGCTCGCCCAGGATCAGGCGCGGGTGCTCAACGCCTTCGGCCTGACACGACAGATCAGACCCGCCATCTACGACGGCGACACCCCGCGCGAGGCCCGCGCGGACATCCGTCGCAACGCCTCGATCGTGCTCACCAATCCCGACATGCTGCACGTCGGCATCCTGCCCCATCACACCGCCTGGTCGGAGCTGTTCGCGAATCTCGCCGTCGTGGTCATCGACGAGGCCCATGTCTATCGCGGCGTGTTCGGCTCGCACGTCGCCGGCGTGTTGCGAAGGCTGCGGCGGATCGCCGCGATGCACGGCACAAGCCCAATCTTTCTACTGACTTCCGCGACGATCGCCAACCCGCTCGAGCTGGCCGAGCGTCTGACCGGACTGGAGGATTTTGCGCTGATCGACCGCGACGGCTCCCCCGCGCCCGCACGGCGAATCGCGATGTGGAACCCGCCGATCGTCGAGGACGCCTCGGGCGCCCGGCGCTCTGCCCTGGCCGAGGCCTCAGAGCTGCTGGCTCGGCTCGTGCTCGAGGGCGCGCGCGCGATCTGCTTCATGAACTCGCGCAAGGGAGTCGAGCTGCTCAGCCGGCTGACCGTCGATGGCCTGCAGGCAGACGGCCACCCAGAGCTGGCGAGCGCGGTCGTGCCCTACCGCGCCGGCTACACCCCCCAGCAGCGTCGCGACCTGGAGCGGCGCCTGCTCGCCGGGGAGCTGCGCGCGGTGATCACGACCAACGCGCTGGAGCTCGGTATCGACGTCGGCGAGCTCGACGCGGCGCTCGTCGTCACCTTTCCCGGCACCGTCGCCTCGCTGCGCCAGATGTGGGGGCGCGCCGGGCGCCGCGGGCGGGGGCTGGCGGTGTACGTCGCGGGCAACGATGCGCTCGACCAGTTCTTCTGCCGCCATCCCGACGACTTCCTCGACCGTCCCGTCGAGGCGGCGATCCTCGACCACGAGTCTCCGCTGATCTTCGCCGCCCACCTGCTCTGCGCCGCTCACGAGGGCCCGCTCGAGCGCGACGACGAGGCCTTCTTCGGGCCGCGCATGCAGGCCCACATCGACCTGCTGATCAGCGCCGGGCACCTGCGCGCGCGCGTGTCGTCGAGGCGAGGTACGGGACGCGACTCGGACAAGCCTAAAGGCGCAGCCCAAGACGAGGACACCGACCCCACCACCAACCATGTGCTCGGGGGGCACACCTACGTGCCGCGCCGCCCGGGCTCCTATCCGGCCGCCGAAGTCTCGCTGCGCTCCGCTTCTCCCGAGCAGTTCGCGATCGTCGATGTCTGCTCGGGAGAGCTGCTCGGTCAGATCGAGGCCGCACGGGCGCACTCCACCGTCCACGCCGGCGCGATCTACCTGCACCAGGGCCGCTCCTATGAGGTGCGCGACCTCGACCTCCCCCACCGGCGCGCCATAGTCGCCCCCTTCGACGGCGACTGGTACACCCAGCCCAAGCGCGAGACCGACACCCACATCGAGCGCCTGCTCGACCGGCGCGAAGCACTCGGAATCACGCTCAGCTTCGGCGAGGTCGCGGTCACCGAGACCGTGCTCGCCTATCAGCGTCGCCGCCTGTCCGATCACGCGCAGATCGACCTCATCGCCCTGGACCTGCCCGAAACGACCTTTTCTACCCAGGCGCTGTGGTTCGAGTTCGACGCCGGCGCACTGGAGCGGACGATCTCGCCAGAGTCTCCGCTCGACGCGCACACCATCTCCCCGGACGGAGGGGCGATTCCGCTGGAGTCGCTGCTCGGCGCTCTGCACGCGACCGAGCATGCGCAGATCGCCGTCCTGCCTCTGATCGCCATGTGCGATCGCTGGGACATCGGAGGACTCTCCACCAACCTGCACCCGCAGACCGGCCGCCCCACGATCTTCATCTACGACGGCCATCCTGGTGGCGTGGGAATCACGCGCATCGCCTACCAGCGTTTCGAGGAGCTCTGCCGCGACGCTCACCGTCTGATCGCCGAGTGCGGCTGTGAGGGGGGGTGTCCCTCCTGCGTGCAGTCGCCCAAGTGTGGGAACCTCAACGAACCGCTCGCCAAGGACGGCGCGCTGCTCCTGCTCGAAGGACTGCTTGCGGACGAGGCCGGCGCGTTGGCCGGCCCGGCGCGGTCGATACGGGCCACAGGTAGCGTGACATGAGTCGCTCAACCAGGGCGACGCGGCGGCGAGCGTCCAGACCGCTCCACCGGGGCCCGCTCCGAACGGCGCCAGGCATTGTTTAGGGTCCGACCGATGATCCCTTCCCGCACCCAAGCCACGCTCGCCGGGACCGCCGGCGGGATCTGCGCGGCGCTGCTGGCGCTGCTCGCCCTCGGTCTGCTCTCCCCGGGCGCCGCGCGGCCGCAGAGCACGAGCGTGCAGGCGCTGCCCAGCTCATCGCCGATCGCCGAAGGCCTGGGCGGGCGCACCGCGCTGACGCGCTGGACGCGGCGCTTGGACCCGACCGACCACGGCCTGGCGCGCGGATGGCAACGGGGCGGGTTCGCCGGGACTGGCGTGAGCGTGCCCAACGTGGTGGACCCCTACGGATGGCAGGGCCGTGCCGCGCAGGCCAACTTCGAAGGGTCGGTCGTGTGGTACCGCACGACGTTTACCGCGCCCACCGCCGGCACGTATGCACTCACGTTCCAGTCGGCCAATTTCCATGCGCAGGCATGGGTCGACGACCACCCGATCGGCTCGCACATCGGCTCCTACCTGCCCTTTGAACTGCGCACCCAGCGCCTGTCCGCGGGCATGCACACGCTCGTCGTACGCGTGGACTGGCGCGACCCGACCGCCCAGGAGCACCTCGGCTACCACCGCACCTGGTTCAACTGGGGGGGTCTCGACGGTGAGGTCGAAGTTCGCGCGATCGGCCCCACCGTGCTGAGCGATCCCTCGATCCAGACGACGCTCGCCGTGGCTGGCGCGAGTGCGGGTGCAGGTGCGAGCGCGGGTAAGGGTGCCGGCACGGCTTCGGACTCGGGCGCGGGCATAGGCACGAACACCAGTTCAAGCACGACATCCCCGACGACAACGGTCGATCCCGGCGCTCCGAACATCCCCGCCGGCCAGATCGCCAACGTGCAGATCGGCGTGAACGTGCGCAATGAAGGCGCCTCCGGGCGAGCAATCGCGGTCGAAGGCACGCTCGTGCACGGCTCGCAGACGATCCCCCTGACCTTTCCCGAACAGCACCTCGCCCACGGCCAGGCGACGACGGTCCTCACCACGCTCAGCATCTCAGACCCAGCGCTGTGGTCGCCGGCCTCCCCGAACCTGTACCAGCTGACGCTCGCCGTCGGCCACGAGTCCAGCTACTCCGCGCGCGTCGGCCTGCGCCAGCTCACCTGGCAGGGCGGGCGGATGTATCTGAACGGGCAGCGCCTGACCGTGCACGGCGCGAGCGCGCAGGAGGACGCGCTCGGTCACGGCGACGCGCTCACGATCGGAGACGACGAACGGATCGTCTCTGAGCTGCGCGAGATCGGCGCCAACGCGATGCGCACTCAGCATCCGCTCTACCCGGCGCTGCTGGAACGCCTCGACGCCGCCGGCATCCTCGTGTGGCAGGGCATCGGCCCGGTCGAAGGCGCCGCCAACTGGTACTCGACCACACCCTCGCTGACCGCCGCCGCCGAGACACAGGCCCGCACGGCGGCGATCGCCGATCGGTTGCATCCCTCGATCTTTGCCTGGAACCTCGTCGACGAGGTCGCCGAGAACGGCCGCGACAACGCCGAGGTGCGCTACGTGCAGGACATGACCCACTGGCTGCACGCTCACGATCCCGGGCGCATGGTCGCCGTCGACGTGTGGGGCGATCACCCCCCCACGCACCCCGGCCGGCTATACGCGGGCGTCGATGCGATCGCCGAGACCGACTACTCCGGCTGGTATGACCACCCCCACAACTCCCCGGTCGCTGTCAGCGCCGAAATCTCCCGGCGGCTGCGCGCGATGCAGCGCACGTTCGCGGGGCGCGTCTTGGTGATCAGCGAGTTCGGCGCGGAATCGAACGCGCTCAATTCGCCCGGCTCGCCCGGCAGTTACGGGTTCCAGTCGGCGCTGCTGGCGCGCCACATCCGTCTTTACGAGGCCGACCCGCAGATCAGCGGGATGTTCGTCTACCTGTTGCGCGACTACCCGCTCGTGCCGACCTTCGCGGGCGGCTCGATCCATCAGGTGCTGCCGCACGTGCGTTTGATCGAAGGGCTCGATCAGAAGGGTCTGTTCACGTACTCCGGTCAGGCCAAGCCGGCTGTGGGAGTCGTCGCCGAGCTGTACCGCGCGCTGCCTTCGGGGTGATGGACCGCAACGGAGGGGAGACGAAAGTTAAAGGAAGGAGTTGGGGCATTGTCTTTTTGGGTTTTGGTAACTATAGTATACGCAAACCTGTGCCAAAATGATCATCTGTCAATACTATAGTTATCAAACTAGAAAAAGTATACGTCACAGTCCCCTCCTTTACAAGCCCTTCACACACCTCCGATTCGACCGGCCGCCGAGGTAACCACCGCCGCATCGCTTAACCACGGTTGCCCCGAGCGATCCGGCGCAGATCGATGGTCTCGTCGTAGAGCTTCGCGTCAACGCCCTCCTCGAGCGCGACCTCGCGCAAAGGACGGCCGGTGTCGGTCGCCTTCTTGACGATCACCGTCGCCTTGTCATAGCCGATCGCGCCGTTCAGCGCGGTGGCCACCGCCAGGGTCGCGCCGGCCGACGCGTCCGTGCCCTTGCGATTGGCCTTGATCCCGTCGACGCACTTCTCGGCGAACACGCGCGCCACCGACGACAGCAGCTGCAGCGACTGCAAGAGGTTGCGGGCGATCAGCGGGATGCGCACGTTCAGCTCGAACTGGCCCTGCATGCCGCCGATCGCGATCGCCGTGTCGTTGCCGATCACCTGCGCGGAGACCTGCAAGACCACCTCGGGAATCACCGGGTTGACCTTGCCGGGCATGATCGAAGAGCCCTTTTGCAGCTCGGGCAAAAACAGCTCGCCGATCCCCGCGCGCGGGCCCGAGCCCATCAGCGCGAGGTCGCCCGCGATCTTGGTCAGCGACACCGCGATCACCTTCAACGCGCCCGACAGCTCGACCAGCGCGTCACGGTTGGCCTGCGCCTCGAAGGGGTCGGCCGGCGGGGCGATCTGCTTCAGGCCCGACTCGCGCTTCAGCCGCGCGCGCACCCTCTCGGCGAACTTCGCGTGCGTGTTCAGCCCAGTCCCGGTCGCGGTGCCGCCGAGCGGGATCTGCCCCACGTGCACGAGCGCCGCGCGCACCCGCTCCTGCGCGAGCGCCATCTGCGTGGCGTAGCCGCCGAACTCGTGGCCGAGCGTCACCGGCACGGCGTCCATCAGGTGCGTGCGCCCGGCCTTGACGACGTTCTCGAAGCTGCGCGCCTTGCGCGCGAACGAGCGCTCGAGCTGGCGCAATGCCGGCAGCAGCTCATTCTGGGCGACGTCCAGCGCGGCCAGGTGCACGGCCGAGGGAAACACGTCGTTGGATGACTGGCCCATGTTGACGTGGTCGTTGGCGTGCGCGCCATCGCCGGCCAGCGCCGCGATCACCTCGTTGGCGTTCATGTTCGTCGAGGTGCCCGACCCGGTCTGGAACACGTCGATCGGGAACTGCCCATCGTGCTTGCCCGCAGCGATCTCGCGCGCCGCCCGCTCGATTTTGCCGGCCGTGCGCTTGGGCAGCAGGCCGAGCTCGCCGTTGACGGCCGCCGCAGCGCCCTTGATGCGCGCGAGCCAGTGGATCACCGACACGGGCACGGTCTCGCCCGAGATGGGAAAGTTTTCGACGGCCTTGGCGGTCTCCCCGCCCCATAGCTGTTTGTCGGCTGGCATGCGTGTCTCCTTGGCGATGCGGTTCGGTCGATGCGGTTCGGTTGTGGCGCGAACCCTACCCGCAGAACTACCCGCAGAAAGCCGTCAGCTCGCGAGCGAGCCCGACGGGATCGTCGTAGGCCATCAGGAAGCCGGTGCTCTCCAGCACGCGCAGCTGGCCGTGGGGCAGCGCCCGCAACGCCTCTTCGGCGACCCCCAGCGGATGAAACCGGTCCTGATCGGCCCACAACAGCAGCACGGGCATATCCAGGCGGGGGTACAGCTCGCGCAGCTCCACCCGCGCACCCCGCGGCCACGCCCGCGCGCAGCGCGCCCACGAGCGGGCCAGGTCGGCCTTGCCGGGCACGTCCGCGAACGCGTGGCGCAGCAGATCGCGCGCGGCCGGGTTGGCGCGCGCGGACAGGCGCACTCCCAGCTCGGGGGTGAACACCGCGCGCATGCCATATCCCGTCAGCCGGTCGAGACCCGGGATCGAGCCGGCCATCGCCGCCGTCCGCCACGCCGTCCGTGCCCCCCCGCGCTGGGGCGGGGCGTGCAGCCGGTTGGGCATCAGCACGAGCTTGCGCGGGCGCACCCGTTCGTCGGCCACCGCCTGCAGCACGACCTCTGCCCCGGCCCCGTGCCCGCCGATCAGCGGGCTGGGTCCCAGCACGTCCGCGGCGAACCCACCGAGCACCTGCGCGAACCAGTCGAGCGTGTAGGGGTGCGTGGGACGATCCTCGGAGTCGCCGTGCAGCGGCATGTCCGGCAGCACCACCCGGTAGCGACTGACCAGCTGCCCAACCACCGGCTCCCACTCCCGGTAGGACAGCATCCCCGAATGGATCAACGCCAGCGGCGGTCCCGCGCCGGCCTCCCGGTAGGCGACGCGCGTCCCATCCGGGTGGTGGTACAGCCGCAGCCTCATTGCTCGATCCTGACAAAAAACAAGCCGGGTCCTGGCCCATCGCCGTCGCCATCGCCGGCCGGGCTCCTGCCGCTGCAAGCGGCCTGCCGGGATGCACCGCCGGTTGCGGGGGTTGTGAGCGCCGGCGCGGGCGCCCACCATGGTGAGCATGAGCGCGATCCGCACCAACGCCGCCGCCGCGATGCTGGGCGTGAGCGCGAATACGCTGCGCAGCTGGGAGCGGCGGTTCGGCTACCCGATGCCCCACCGCACCGAGGGCGGCCACCGCCAGTTCGAGCTGACCGAGATCGAGGCGCTCAGGCAGGCGTTCTCAGAGACCCACGACATCGCCTCGGCGGTGTCGATCGCGCGCGAGCGAGGCGAGGGACCATCCTCGCCGTCGCGCCTGCGGGCCGCGCTGGGCGCGTTCAACGAGGACGTCGCCGATCGAGTGCTCGAGGAAAGCCTCGCCCTGCGCTCGGTCGAGCGCACGGTGCAGGATGTGCTGCTGGCGGCAATCTCAGAGCTTGAGGAGGGCTCGCCCGAGCGGGCGTTCGCCGGCCGCTACGCCACCGGCTGGCTGGCGGCCGCCACGCGCGTGGCCCCGCCTGCCTCGCGCGAGGAGGGTGTGCTGATCTTCGATGCCTCGCTGCCCGCCAATCTGGACGCGCTGTATGTGCAGGCGCTCGAGCTGTTCCTGCGGCGCACCGGTCTGCGCGTGCTGACCCTGCCCGTGCGCCTGGACGCCGAGCGCGCGGGCGCCGCGCTGCGGGCGCTCAGACCTGGGGCGATCGTGCTCGCGGGCTCTGGCGCCGCGGACGCGGACATACTCGGGCGTCTCGTCTACGCCTCCCGCCAGGCCGAGCCGGGCGTGGAGGTGCTCGACTTCCGCGGCGCGCTGCCCGAGACCGGGGCCTCCACAGTCAGGCGTATCGGGCCGGAGCCGAGCGCTGCCGCCGAGCAGCTGCGCGAGCGATTGACCGGCGTCGTGTTGCGCCATCCGGCGATCGCCGCCCACCCCGCCGCTGCCGCCTCCTAGAGCACACCTAGAATGGGCCGCCCATGGCGGACGGCTCACCACAAGGTTCGACTGACGGCACATTAGACAGCTCATCCGATAGCCCGCCCCACGGGCACGGCGACCCGATCCCCGCGCGTGGAGGCGACCCCGGAAACCAGCTGATCCCCCCGCGCGAGGTCGACCCCAAGCAGGACCTGCCGGCGCTCGAGCTCGAGGTGCTGGAGCGCTGGCGCGAGCGTGACGTGTTCGCGCAGTCGCTGCGCCGGCGCGAGGACGCGCCGCGGTGGGTCTTCTACGAGGGCCCGCCCACCGCCAACGGCCCACCCGGCTCCCACCACGTGTTATCGCGCGTGTTCAAGGACGTCTACCCCCGCTATCAGACGATGCGCGGGCACCGCGTCGAGCGGCGGGGCGGGTGGGACTGTCACGGGCTGCCGGTGGAGATCGCGGTCGAACAGAAGCTCGGGATCACGAACAAGGCCGAGATCGAGGAGCGCATCGGCATCGAGCGGTTCAACGCCGCCTGCCGCGAGTCGGTGTTCGAGTACCTGCAGGAGTGGGACCGGCTGACCGAGCGGATCGGGTTCTGGATCGACCTCGAACACGCGTACCGCACCCTGGATGAGACCTACATCGAGTCGGTGTGGTGGGCGCTCGCGAAGATCGACAAGCAAGGGCTGCTGTACGAGGGGCACAAGGTCGTGCCCTACTGCTACCGCTGCGGCACGGCGCTGTCCTCGCACGAGGTGGCGCTGGGGTACGAGGACGTGGTCGATCGCACGGTGTACGTGCGCCTTCCGGTCGATCTCGCCGCACGGGACGACATGCCGACGCTCATGCAGACACCCAGCGGTCCGGTCACGGCGCCGCCTCAGCCTCCCCATCCGGGATCGCCCCCGCACGAGGGAGATGCCCTGTTGGTCTGGACGACGACGCCGTGGACTCTGCCCGGCAACGTCGCCGTCGCCGTCGGACCGGATATCGAGTACGCGCGGGCGCGCAAAGGCGGAAGCGGGGATGGCCGGCAGGGAGCGGCGGACACGGACGCGACCGTATACGTCTTGGCGGTGGACCAGGTAGAGCGAGTCCTGGGTGAGGACGCCGAGATCCTCGAGCGATTTCCCGGGCGCACGCTGGTGGGCAGCTCCTACGTTGGTCCGGTCTTCAACACCGGTCAGGCGGGGGGCTTTCCGATCATCGCAGGGGACTTCGTCACGACCGACGACGGCACCGGCATCGTGCACATCGCCCCGGCTTTTGGTGAGGACGACTATCGCGTAGCGGCGGCGAACGGGATGTTTCATCCCGACCAACCGGGCACCCTGTTCAACCCCGTGCGCCTCGACGGCACGTTCGATCGGCGAGTGCGCAGCTATGACGGCCGGGAGTACGACGGGCGTGTCGTCAAGGACCCGGATGTGACGAACGATCTGATCGACGACCTCGACAAACACGGAGCGCTGTTCGAGGAGGAGCCATACGAGCACTCCTACCCGCACTGCTGGCGCTGCAATACGCCGCTGATCTACTACGCCAAGAAGTCCTGGTACATACGCACGACCGCGGTGAGGGAGCGGATGATCGCCGCGAACGAGACCGTCGACTGGCATCCGCCGCGGGTCAAGCACGGCAGGTTCGGGGAGTGGTTGAAGGGGAATGTGGACTGGGCGATCTCACGCGAGCGCTACTGGG
>Ga0335072_10016321_pt1 | contig 10532 bp, 14 predicted proteins | sample Lox_Sample_21_FD_206725 | JGI IMG/M metagenome (GOLD analysis project Ga0335072, IMG submission 206725) | Soil microbial communities from Loxahatchee National Wildlife Refuge, Florida, United States - Lox_Sample_2.1 | ecosystem: Environmental > Terrestrial > Soil > Wetlands | place: USA... | reverse complement strand
AGCAGCGCGATGGCGCCGCCGGTCCAGAACCAGATGCTCGTGACATATCGCCGTGCATCGGTAAGCAGCACGCCCACCAGCACACCCATCAGCTCGAAGGCGATCGAATATTTCGTCTGCAGACCAAGCCCGGCAAATAGGCCAATCGCCATCCACCAGCGTGGCTCATCGTCGCGCAGTAAACGAATCGCACTCCAGGCAATCAGCACCCACCACAACATATCGAAGGAGCCGTACTGAAATTCCGTTGCGTCGAACATGGGCGCGGGGGAGAGCGCCACCGCGATCGCCGCAAAAGTTTGCGCCAGTCGGCCGCCGCCGAGGTCGCGAGCCATAAGGCCGCTGGCCACAATCACCAGAACTTGCGCCAGCACCGAAAACAGCCGCAGGCCGACGAGCGAGAGGCCGAACGCCTTCAGGCCCAGATGTTCCAGCGCAGCCGTCAGCGGCGGGTAAGGCACAAAGCCCCAGTCCATATGCTGCGCATCGCTCAGGAATTGCCATTCGTCGCGGTGAAAGCCGTACTGCCCGTTGGTCAGCATGTGGGCTATGCCGAAGAGCAGGGCGATGACGAGCACGGGCACGATGCTTCGCTGCGCGGCAGGAGCGGTTATTGGCGTATTGAACAGATCACGGCTATGCACGATGACGTTTCCCAGGTTGCTTGAACCAAAATAGTCCTTTATCAGGGGCTAACGAACGCAGTGAATGGGATGGATTGACGTGGCTGAGGGACGAATAAGGGCCTGAGAGGGACTGGCGGTGATCCCTGCATAGTTGTCTTGGAGGAGGGGAGGCGAGTTCATCGGCGGACATGCACGGCCCCTGGGCTTTGCCAGGGCGGCCGGATCGAACTTGTGGATTTGTTCCATATAAATACTTGCATATTTATACAAGTGCTTATATAGTTCGCATATACTTTTGGAAGCCCTTTTTCATGGCAGATCTTTATTTTGTCGGTAGCTCGCAGGAAGACATCAAAGGCTTCCCCAAAGCTGTCCGAGTGAAGATCGGCTATGAGCTGCACCGTATTAAAATGGGCTAGACCCGACGGACTGGAAGCCTATGAAAACCGTCGGACGCGGTGTGCGTGAGATTCGAGTCCGTGAACAGACTGGGGCGTATCGCGTTATTTACGTCCTTCTGGTGAGCGACAATGCGTATGTTCTGCATGCGTTCAATAAGAAAACGCAGAAGACGGCGCAGCGTGACATAGATCTCGCAAAAGCCAGAATGAAGGAAATTTCATAGGTCAGGACGCATATTTCAGCTCCCAGCGCTCTCACCCGCAGACAGAATTCTTAGGTGCACTATGACTCGCCACCGCAACGTGAAACCTGCCATTACACCTAGCAGCGGCAATGTGTTTCTTGACGTCGGCCTCGATGAAGCCGAAGCCAAACTCCATAAAATGCGAGCGGACTTGATGGTGGAAATCGAGAAACAGATAAAGGCTAAAAAGTTGACGCAAATTCGAGCCGCCGAAGTGCTGCACGTCTCTCAGGCTCGTATTTCCGACCTCACCCGTGGAAAAACGGAAAAATTTAGCCTGGATATGCTCGTGACCTTCCTAAATCGCATGGGCAAGTCCGTGGATGTAAAAGTTGCTTAGGCGATCACTTGCCGCTGCGTGCAATGAATCACGAGGGGCTCCGTCACGGGGCCTTTTTGTTTCATCGCTCATTTGCGGGCGTATTTGAAACATGGACACCCTTGCACAGGATGACGGCGGCTACCGCTCACCTCAAACATTCGAGAGAATCATGATGGCGACAGGGAAATCCGCCCGCGCAAACATGGCCGAGTCATGACCAGGTTGCCATGTACAAAAAGCAAATCGCACCTTCTTTCGAGGAAGCCACGAAGCCGCATGATCCAAATGAACCGCAACATTGGCTACGAGTGGCGTGTCTCCCATGAATGAGCACGGATCGGACTCCAATCGCACGGTTTTAGCCTCCGCCGCTCTGCTCATCCTGCTTACGCTGGCCGCCCTTTATGCGCCGCATTTCACATCCCCCACGGTAAAACCCAACGTTGCGCCGTCGGCGCGGACGGTCATGCCCATTGTCCAGCTCTGGCTGAGTACGGCAAATCGTCGCCTGAAGCTGCAGCAGCAGCCCAATATCGATATGACCGCGCGGGGCTCGTCAACGGCCGATGTCGTTGTCGATCTTAAGAAGCGATTTCAAACGATGGCCGGTTTCGGCGCGGCGATGACGGATTCGTCGGCGTGGTTGCTCCAGAACAAACTGAATTTCCTGCAGCGCAGAGCCTTGTTGCACGAGCTGTATGGCCCACCGCCCAATCTCGGCCTGAATATGATGCGCCTGACCATTGGCGCTTCGGATTTCTCGTTGAAGCCCTATACCCTGGACGATGTTCCCCTTGGCCAGGTCGACCCGCAGCTACAGCATTTCAACGTCACGCCCACGTTGCACGATGTGATACCGACGGTGCGCGAGGTGCTTTCCATCGATCCGGGGTTGCTTATCGTCGCATCGCCATGGAGCGCACCGGCGTGGATGAAAACCAGCGAAAACCTGATTGGTGGGGAATTGCTGCCACAGTACGAAAGTGCGTATGCGGATTATCTCGTCAAATACCTCGATACCTATTTGAGTTACGGCATTCCGATTTCCGCCATAACCTTGCAGAACGAGCCCGGTTTCGTGCCCATTACGTATCCAGGCATGGAAATGCCGGAGGACACGCGGGCGCGCATCATTGCGCAGTATCTTGGCCAGAAGCTGGCGACTCGCCATCCCAAAACAGAGATCTGGGAATGGGACCACAACTGGGATCAGCCCGAGCAGCCCTTGAGCATGTTGGCGGACCCAAATGCCTCACGCTATGTCGCCGCCGTTGCATGGCATTGCTACGAAGGTAGCCAATATGCGCAAGGTCGCGTCCATCGTGCGTTTCCTCAAAAGGACGCTTACATCACGGAGTGTTCCGGGGGCGATTGGGCATCGGCGGTAAACGGCGAGTTGCTCTGGTTTACGCGAGAGCTCCTGGTTACCGGCATCAGGCAGTGGGCGCGCGGCGTCGTGTATTGGAACCTGGTGCTCGACGAGCAACACGGTCCGCATTTTGGCGGTTGTGCGGCCTGCAAGGGCGTGGTCACCATCGACTCGCACACCGGTGAGGTGACTCGCAACGACGAGTACTACGCCTTTGCACACTTCAGTCGATTCGTCTTGCCTGGCGCCGTTCGGGTGGAATCCACCAAGACCGACGACAAGGGCCTGGCCAACGTGGCGTTTCAGAATGCATCCGACGGGTCGATTGTGCTGGTGATGGTAAACAGCAATGTGGCGGCGCGCGCTGTCTCCGTCGTGCAGGGGCAGACCCGTTTCGAATACACCATGCCGCCGGAAAGCGTGGCAACCTTTGTGTGGAACCCGGACCAGGCAAATGCATGGGTGCAACGCGTTCTCGGATGGTTGAAACGCGCCAGATGAGGCGTTAAAGGGATCATGTCGATTTTCGGCGTTGTTGTTCGTCTTTCCTTTATCGGGTCGATAAGGCCGAATTACAAAAGGATGGCAAACGATGATCACCGTTTTTGGAGAAGGCAGGGGCTTCCGGGTTGTCTGGTTGCTGGAAGAGATGGGGCTGCCGTACCGACTGAGGCCGGTGGATCTTTTAGCCGGCGTCGAGAAAGATGTGGAATTCCTGGCCATCAATCCGGCGGGTTTTATTCCGGCGATTCGGGACGGCGACGTCACCATGGTCGAGTCCATTGCGATTATGGAATACCTGATGGCGCGCTATGGGCCAACACCGCTTGCACCGGCGCCGCACGACCCCGTGTTTCCCGCGTATCAACAGTTCCTTCATCTTGGTGAGGCCGGGCTGGCAGCCTCCATTTATTTTGTCGTTGGGGCGCGCAATTTTGCACCGGAGTCCGCACGCCAGAATTGGAGTGCCGACCAGGCGCTCAGCGTTTTCGAGAGCCGGCTCACGCTGGTCACGCGGCAGCTGGCACGCACGCCTTTTCTCGCCGGCGACACGTTCACGGCGGCCGATATTTCGGTGACCTACGCGCTGGAATTGGCTCAAACCAGCGCAGGCGTCACCTTCGGCGAGGTCGAGCAGTCTTATATGGCCCGCACCAGCGCGCGCGACGGTTACAAGCGTGCCATGGAAACCTGTCATTCCAGAAAGGCATGGCTCGCCAAGGCGCGTCTCTGACCTTGTTTCTATTATCGTCCATAAAATCGAACAGCGATGTCGAAATTGGAAAGGCCCGTTCGTCGTTTCAATATCAGGCCACCACAGGAGCCATGCGATGACCATCACCATTACCGCCTTTGAACGATCGCCCGACGGTGGCAAGGGACTGGCGCGCGATACGCGCGTTCGCTGGGCGCTTGAAGAAGTGGGCCAACCCTACGATGTTCGCCTTGTTTCGTTCCAAGCGATGAAGGAGCCCGCGCATCTGCGCGTTCATCCCTTCGGCCAGATCCCCACTTACGAGGACGGCGATCTTACTCTGTTCGAAACCGGTGCCATTGTCTTTCACCTCGCCGAGCGCCATACGGGACTGCTGCCGAGCGATGCGAACGCCAGGGCGCGCGCGATCATGTGGATGTTTGCCGCGCTCAATAGCGTGGAGCCACCCATTCTTGATCTTTCAACCGCCAAGTTTATGGAAGGCGACAAGCCTTGGGCAGAGGAACGCATACCTTTGGTCAAGAATCGTATTCGTCAGCGGCTCGGTCAACTGTCGGATCGCTTGGGCGATGCACAGTGGCTCGATGGCGAATTCAGCGCGGGCGACCTGATGATGATATCCGTGCTGCTTCGGGCGAGACCCTCGGGGATTCTGGATGAATTTCCCAATCTTGCTGCCTATGTCGCCCGCGGCGAAGCGCGGCCTGCGTACAAGCGTGCTTTCGCCGCACAATGGGCGATCAATACCGCTCCGCTACCGGCCACCTAATTGCATGACATGTCGAACGCGATGTGGTTTTTCGCGCCTGTATTTCGTATAGGTTTCATCGGAACGTGATGCCATGACAGCCCATCGACTGACCATCCTTCATTATCCGCCGCAACAACGATGGCGCTCCGTGGAGATTCCGTCGCCCGGCTGGGAAGACGTGTCCGCTGCGATCCGGAACATGGACGACAACGAATATCCCATCGTTGAATTGAGCTGGGCAGACCTGGAAGAGGGGGATGTGGACGAGGAATCGTTCCATATCATCGGAGGTGCTGCGTCGGGTTTTGCCATGTCCAATTTTTCTGGCGACTGGCAGTTCGAATATTCAAATGGAAGCGACGAGGAGGTTCGCCTCTGGCAAAGCGATCAGGGGTATTTCTGCAAGCGCAAAAACGTTATCGCGGATGTTGATGTGGTGTTGAAAATCGCCAGGGTATATTTTGATACTGGCTCTTATGACGAGGTGCGGCGTGCGTGTTTTTAGCGATCGCTGTAGTGGAACTTGCAACTTATGATGAAGATGCATGTATCGTCGAAGGCGTAAACCAAGCGGTCCTTTTTGTTGATAGACCTGGACCAAAAACCTGCCAGATCACCGCTCAACTCGTGAGGGTCGCCCAATCCATCGTTTGGGGTCCTCTGCGCATCCTTGATGAGGGAGTTGATTTTCTTAAGGGTCTTCTTATCTTCGACCCAATCCTGGTAGTCCTTCCAGGCTTCGTCCGTGAACTTGATACTTCGCGCCATCAAGCGGTCTCCTTTTTCTCCTTTTCGATCAGTTCTCGTTCTTTAGTCTTGCCCGCCTTGAACTGAGCGATGGACTTGGCGAGGTGATCGCGGTTTGCTTTGTTGCTAAGCAGGTGAATGGTGTCTGCCATCGAGTTGTAGTCCGCCAGGGACATGACCACCGCGTCTTCGTGGTCACGGCGGTGGATGACCGTGATGGAGCAGTCGCTCGCTACGGTATCCAACACATCCTTGAGGTTGTTACGGGCGTCGGAAAAGCTGACGACTCGCATTGGGTTCTCCTGTCTGTCTTACCTTTGTGTTTTCTGCTGTCTCTTTATACTTGTACAACATACTGTACAGGTTAAGTTTAGGGCATGTCCTGACGGACAACAAGTGGCCGGCACAGACTGTTTATACATCTATATTACTGATTTTATTGGTTTTCGTAGATCTGTTGAGGTTGACTCCCGCAGGCTCCGTTCAGGCAATACGTGCCCTGTGCGGTAACGCTTTTGGTGTGGATAGATGGGTTGCGTCCAAAGCCAGGTCGCAGCGTGATTGTGGGTACTGACGCCGTAGACGCTCGCATGCCCTCTGGCGTTGATGTGCAGTTCGTTAGTGGGCAGTTGTTGGGGGACGTCTGCTGCCAGAGGGTGATTGTCGTTGGAGAATCAGCGCCATCCTTGGGGCAAAGCGATTAAGGTGCAGAACTGTGCGCTTCGATCAGCGATGCGATCCGCTCTGCGTCTGCAGGTGCCGTCGGGTTATAAACCACCATGCTGAGGTCTGACCGACCGTCCACCGCGAAGGCCGAATATTCGAATTGAATGTTGCCGAGCACCGGATGGCGCATATGTTTGACGCGCTCGCCATGCGGGCCTTGAACGTCGTTCTCGCGCCACATCGCTCGAAACTCCGGGCTGAGCCGGCTTAGTTCTTCGACAAGCGGTTCGATTTCCGCCGCGGCGCCAGCGCGGGCGGCATCCACGCGGAACGCACCCATGACGAACCGCGCGACGCTTTCCCAGTCGTATTGCGAGGCGCGAGCGCGCGCATCGAGAAAGATAAAGCGCAGAATGTTTCGCTGCTCGGGAGGCAGCGCGCCATAGTCCATGATCATTGCGGTCGCGGCGCGATTCCAACCGACGACGTACCACGTCGCGGTACGGATAATGGCCGGTGTCGGATTCAAGGCATCGAGCACGCGCTGCAATCGTGGTGTGATGCCATCGCTTTTTTGATAACGCACTTCCGGCGGGCGGCCGAGACCGAGCAGAAAGAGATGTTCTCGCTCCATCTCGGTCAGCATCAGCGCATGCGCGATGCGATCGAGCACATCGGCCGAAGGCGCACCGCCGCGACCTTGTTCGAGCCATGTGTACCAGGTCGGACTGATAGTGGCGCGCTGCGCCACTTCTTCGCGACGCAAACCCGGCGTGCGACGGCGATCGGCGGGAAAACCAAGCGCGATCGGATCCAGTTTCATGCGGCGGTTTTTCAAATAACGGCCGAGTTGATTTTCGTGCGTAACCGGTGCGTCCATCCTATTAACCTTTATAACAGGATAATATCACTACTTTACTAGCATAATCCCGGCGTCCACAGTTGTCTCTAGCAAACTCTGGAGACATCGATCATGCGTGTATTCGTTACCGGCGCGACGGGATTTATCGGCACACCCGTCGTCAAACAATTAATCGCGGCGGGCCATCAGGTGCTTGGCCTTTGCCGCGCGGACGACAAAGCGGCGGCGCTTGCTGCAACCGGCGCAGAGGTTTATCGCGGATCGCTCGACGATATCGAGAGCCTTAAAAAGGGTGCGGAGCAATCGGACGGCGTTATCCATCTGGGCTTCAAACACGACTTCTCGAAATTCGTGGCCAATTGCGAGGACGATCGTCGTGTGATCGCCGCGCTCGGTTCGGCACTCAAGGGTTCCGACCGGCCGCTAATCGTGACCTCCGGAACCGGATTGGCCAACACGGTGCCCGGTCAGCTGGCCCAGGAAGACAACGCGACCATTGGTTCGGATGTCATACCTCGTGCAGCGTCAGAAGAAGCGGCCGCTGCCGTCGCCGCCGAAGGTGTCAATGTATCGGTGGTGCGTCTGCCGCAAGTTCACAATCCGGAAAGACAGGGCCTCATCACGCAAGCCATTGCGATATTCCGCGAAAAAGGTGCGTGTGCCTATATCGGAGACGGACACAACCGCTGGCCCGCCGCGCACGTTCTCGACGTGGCCAGACTCTACAGACTGGCGTTCGAAAAGGCTGAGCCGAACGCGAAATATCACGCCGTAGCGGAAGAGGGCGTATCGCTGCGCGATATTGCACAAGCCCTCGGCAAACGCTTGAACCTGCCGGTCAAATCCATTGCGCCCGATGAAGCGCAAGCGTTTTTCGGATGGCTCGCCATGTTCGCCGGGCGCGACTCCCCAGCATCCAGCGAACAGACGCGGAGAACATTGGGATGGCAGCCGACCGGGCCGAAGTTGATTGCGGATCTTGAGCAGTTGCAGATTTCTTGAAATCTGACCTGTCGGGAATGTATAGGGAGGCGCACCTTGGTGGGTGCGCTTCCTAACGAAAGAAGATCAGTGGCGAGCGAAAAAAGTATGCACGCCCAAGACGGTAAAGCCGATTACCAGAAGCACTAAATACAAGTAAGCGCGAAACCGTTGAAGGCGGTATAAGTTTCTGGCCGCTTTCTGACCCATCACAATGCCCCTCGCTATGGAATGCGTGACGCTGATTTTACCCATCGTTCTTGGTTGATTTCATCCACACCCACCATTGTTATTGGGATTACAGCGCATCCATTGGGATCTTGATGTATCGGATACCGTTTTCCTCAGCAGGCGGAAATTGCCCCGCGCGCATATTCACCTGTATCGACGGCAGCAGAAGCCGGGGTACGGCGAGGGTGGCGTCGCGGGTGTTTCGCATTTGTACAAAGTCCGCTTCGCTTATCCCTTCGTGGAGATGGATGTTGGTGCGTTTTTCTTCGCCGACGGTGGTCTCGTAGCCATATTCGTTTCGTGTGGGCGATTTGTAGTCGTGGCACATGAAAAGGCGTGTGTCGTTGGGGAGGGCGAATAGTTTTTGAATGGAGCGGTAGAGCATGTGGGCGTCGCCGCCGGGGAAGTCGCAGCGGGCGGAGCCGCAGTCGGGCATGAACAAGGTATCGCCGACGAAGGCGCAGTTGCCGATCAGGTGGGTCATGCAGGAAGGGGTGTGGCCTGGCGTGGCGATAGCGGTGGCTTCGAGATGGCCGATGCGATAGTGCTCACCGTCTTTGAAGAGGTGATCAAATTGGCTGCCGTCTCGTTTGAATTCGCTGCCGGCGTTGAACAATTTGCCGAACACATTTTGAACGGTCTGGACGTGTTCGCCCGTGGCGATTTTTCCGCCGACGAGGGATCGAATATAAGCGGATGCGGATAAATGGTCGGCGTGTATATGCGTTTCAATTAACCATTGCACGTTGAGATGGTTGGCATTGACGAATGCCACGATCACATCCGCCGGCGTGTGTTTGGTGCGGCCCGACGCGGGGTCGTATTCCAAAACGCTATCGATAATTGCGGCTTGTCGTGCGTGGGGATCCCAGACGACGTAGCTGAAGGCATTGGTCGGTTCGTCAAAAAATGCCTTGATCTCTGGCCCTGTCATGATCGAGAACCTCGAAGCGCGATGGAGTGGAATAGGGCCTGCGAGCCGCCGACCGAGCGACTCGGTTGGCGCGGGTGACGATAACACTGGATTTCCCCGTTATCAGCTTTACCGCCGACTTAGAATCCGCGTTCGCTGACAGATAACCGATTCCTCGCTATGCGAAGGTTCGCAAGTCGGGTGTGCCTCTGCGTTGAAGATCCCGGCACACCCGACATGGGTGGAGTAGCGCGGATCGCTGGGCAGCCACCCAAACGATCCGCTGGCCACAACCAACTACACAAGAGTTGATCATGGTTATCCCCGATCATACGGCACGCACGCCTAAGCGTGACCCCGCCAAGCCGCGTCTGACAGCACTCCACCGCCGCTCATACTGGACGGCGTCGGGGCCAAGTGGGTAATTGTAGAAATTGGAGTCGGATAACTCCTCTACATAAGCAGGATTTTTCCTGTAGCCCTTCACGCCACGCGCAATACGTGGCGTGATCTACGGTATTGGATTAGACCCATGAATAATTTCCCCCACGACGAACACCCTAGCGGGGAATGCTACGTGCTGGCTCAGGATCACTACTTTGAGCTGTGCGAGGTGCGCGACAAGCTGCTGCTGTTGGCGCAGTTGGCGGGCACAGCGTCTTCTGACGATAGTGGTGCGATGTTGTTTATTCGTCGCGTGCTGTTGGGGCAGCTGTTTGCCGACTTGAGTTTTAAGATTCGTGATGCGTTGGATGGGACGACACATGTCACGGTGCCCGCCAATCCGGTGCAGACGCATTGAATGAACGAGGAAGCAGCGCGTGGAGTTTTCCGCCTCTTTTGTCCGTCATTCCGGCGAAAGTCGCAATCCGGTGCCTTCGGGTAGCACAGATGCTGGATCCCAGCTTTCGCTGGGATGACGGTGAGGTAGTTGGAAAGATCATTGCGACAACAGGTGATTTGCGGCTTTTCTTTGAAATCGCTGCAAATAACGTGAAAAAACTTCCGCCGCCATCGGTTTATTTTCGCGAGGGAGATTTTGGGAGCTGGAATATGTTGGATGTCTTGAAATAAGACTGGCCGGTGCATTCACGGCCAGTCCGTTTATCGACGCAGTTGCCATCTAAGAGAAGAGATGGCGATTGGCGTTTGAACCGGATATGTCGAACGCTAACTTTCGATCGGCAAGAAATGCCGACGCA
>Ga0335072_10016320_pt1 | contig 10532 bp, 12 predicted proteins | sample Lox_Sample_21_FD_206725 | JGI IMG/M metagenome (GOLD analysis project Ga0335072, IMG submission 206725) | Soil microbial communities from Loxahatchee National Wildlife Refuge, Florida, United States - Lox_Sample_2.1 | ecosystem: Environmental > Terrestrial > Soil > Wetlands | place: USA... | reverse complement strand
TCAAGCTGTACTCCACTGACAGCCTTATTGTCTCAGCTTCCTTCGATCTGGACTCGATCATCTATACACATGCTTTATCCCCCGTAGCGTCCCACTTACTCGTCGCTTGCGCTACTCAACATCCAGCTGTCAGATTGGTTGACCTTCGGTCGGGCTCTAGTGCACATTCCCTGGCAGGCCACCACGGCGCTGTGCTATCTGTTGCTTGGAGTGCGACCAATGAATATATTTTAGCAAGTGGAGACACCAATGGCACAGTTCGACTTTGGGACGTGCGGAAAAGTGCTGGAACTTTAGGTTTGCTAGATATGGAAGACTCCGTTGGCATTACTGGGTATGACGGTAGGGGCGCGGGAGCGCGGTCTAGATATGGAGGGAAAGCCCACAACGGGGCCGTCAATGGACTCTCCTGGACAGACGATGGAGCTTTCATTATTACCGCTGGACATGACGAGCGTGTGAGAGTGTGGGATGCTGCTACGGGAGCTAACACGCTGGCAAGCTTTGGGCCAACTATTAAGAACTCACATCTATCAACCATTTCTCTTTTAACATCGCCTACCTCAGTGACTCCACTTAGGAAAGAGATCCTCTTTTACCCGAACGAGAAGGAACTCCTTATATTCATGCTCCATGAGGGAAAGCTAGTTAAGCGGCTGAAGGTGCCAGGTCCTGTGACAGAGACTGTCCATTCACGTACTGGCGAGAGGAGCATTCGCAATCGCATAACAGCGTTGACTTGGCGAGGGGTACCTGAGGGTATCTACTCAGGCCACTCCGATGGCCAGATCCGGGTTTGGGCGTCAGAGATAGCTCCCGACGATGATTATGATACTGTAGAAAGCCAAGCAATCGCTGAGGGTGCAGACGTGGCTGGCGTTAAGCGTAAAAGACAGGTTCTTGACGACATTTTCAGAGACCTTACAAGGCAAAAAATAACATTTGGCTAGATTTTACAGTGCAACGTGACCTCTATTTTTTTGGCAGGCGCCTCAAGCTAGTTATGGCTCATTATCTCATGCAACCGGGGAGTCTCCCTACAACATATCGTAGCAAAATATCATCCTAATCAAACTTGAAAAACTGCATCTTGCAAGCGCTTAATATTAGTAAATGATGAAATGGAAATATTCTATTCCATCAAGGGTCACATCTGTCCAAAACATTACCCGGTTGATGGGCAGATCCTTTCTGGGCTCAGCTTCTTGATTTTCCGCACGAATTGTTAGTATCACTTTCTGCCTTTCTGCCCCAACCTGCCACTCGTGTAACACACCGCCCTCTGATCCTCAAGCCTGAACTATATTCACCACCCAAACAATATAATCAAAAATAAGAGAACTCCCTGCAATGACCACACCGGTGGACCGGTGGACCATGGTAGCAAGCGCAATCGCTATAATAAGAAATGGACTAGGTGCCATGCCTTCCGCTTAAGCTAGCAACATAAGGTAATATCTGCTTCATTCTTCCCAACTCTCAAGTAAGTGCATTGGTTTCTTCGGGCATAATGGAATACGAAGAGCTCCTCCAACACTCTAACCAACATAGTGCGATGTAATTAAGTAAAGCCCCTTACTCGACTAGGTATTTTCTGTCAAATCTGTCACGGGGAAGTTGTTCCTTCTGCTGTTTGAAGGTCTTTTTAATTTTGTTTTTCAAGAGTTTCTCTACTTTTACTACATCGGGGATGAGAGACTCACTGTTCCTCAAGTCTGGCCCTTACGCCCGATTTCTTGAAGTGATCATATCTTTATCCAAATTAGATCCCCATCAACACCAACACTTACCCAATATCCTGCATCGCGGCTTTTGCCGTTGGCGATCCTGCAGCCTTGCCCGCCGATCCGCAGCCTCACCTCTCGTCCCTCCTGTTGCACGCATCACCATGCGCCATGCAATCTCTCATCTGGGCCTCCACGATCCCTCTATACATCACACACCCATCCTCGACAATCCCTTACGTGATCCATGCTCCGCGATTGTCTTATCTCCCACTTCTCCTGCCCCGCTTGACGTCCTTCTTCGGGCCGGCCTCGAGCTTCTCTCATGAGGGTATCTTCCTCAAGAACCTACCTATTGGTCTGCTCTATGATCTGTATAGACCGGAGCTGCCATGGCGGCTAGAGCTCGGTGATGGGCCACTTTTTGATGTTCATGATACGTTCATGAATAGTGTGAAGGAGGTATGTTGGTCAGCCTTGTCGTAATCAAAATGGTGTTTGACCTTTAGGCCGATTTTCTTCGTAACGGAACTGCAAAAGAGATAATGTCCATGTCAAAAGAGCATTCAACTCAGTTGTGGAATGCAGTACAGGACAGTTCGTTTCCCCATTGTTTTTGAATGCCATCACAACTAACAAACAGTGCAGATGATGTTGCCAGCTTCAATGCCATCAACACAAAATTGCTTAATCAGACGGCGTCACCCCTGCGACATATCCCACTACGGATCTATATACCTTCACAGGCAGAGGCTGACACAGTCGGATCCTTCAAGATTGTGCAATCGCTAGTTACACCTAGAACGGCGAATCGTAAGTTGTTATACTTTCAACTCGAGAAGTACACGCTAATGCCACGTAGGTGAAATACAGACTCTAGGGTCGGCGCTGAACCAGATACTACCCTCATTGTTCCCCAGCCGGCGTGACCCCATATTTGCGGAGCCGATTCTACATGGTGCCTCTCTACCCTTTAGGGCCCCACTAGAAGAAGTGATGCGCGAAGCTGCTTATGCCGACGGCTGGATCCATTTGAGTATTGTCATGCTGAATTGACGGACATAAAGGTGGGGGTCTCTGCAAGCAGATAATCCGCCATACTATACGGCCACGGAGTTTGGTACCGAAAAGGTAGACTTGAAGAAAGACAGTCTCCTCCGCGCTCACCCGAAGATCTAGATACGGTTCACAGAAGCAGTTCAAGGCAGACTAGGATATCTGGTGTACGATTTTTAAAATGAGGCCTCAACTCGATAGCTGCCAAACACAGAAGCAGGCTAAATAGCTTGATTCAGAGGCCTAATTACCGAATTACAAGGCAAAATGATTAAAATGGAAGAGTTTACAAAATGGGATGTGATATCTTTCGACTAGATTAGTGAAAATGTATAGGAATAGCTGGGGGTTTGAATTTCTGGAATGGTCGGGAGCATAGCAGGCCCGTGAACTTTCACACTATGTTTTGAACAACAAACCCATCTACAAAGAACGAAGATGTTGCTGTGCCTAATAAGTTACGTCCGTAAATACAATCAATCCTCACAATGCAGTCTAGCATGTGAATGAGACCTCGTTCTCTCATACCCTTATTGGCCATCCACATCGGCACAACGAACCCCCGATGCATGCCTCGGCTGCTTATTTCGTCCAGTCCCGCTCCTCAGGAAAGACATCAGCGATTGAATGGGCCTGTGCAAAACCGAAGTCCTCTGCGCGATCCGCTTCGTGCCTTTGTGGGCTTTTGTCCTTGTTGTTATCCTTCTTAAGTTCTTGGGATCACGTCTGCGGTTGTTGTTCTGCAAGGTGTCCTACCATTCCGATCCTCGCCATCGAGTCCGCGTCGCCCTTGCGCTCGTCGTTCCTCCTTCCCCGCCGCATAGCCATGGCCGGAGCAACAAAGATCTCCATTAGGACCGTGGCTGCGCTGGCCGTAGTGGGAGCTGGTTTTGGAGCATCGAAAGTGAACTTGAAAAGCTTGGTGTTGAATACTGTTACTGGGCCGGGCAATATATCAAGGATTATTGCGTTTATAATCGTGCTGGCGAATTTGAAGAATTTGCCTTTTGTGTGGCATGTATGTACTTCCTATGCTCTATTCAATTATTATAAGCCAATTGAAGAGTCTGCTAATTGCTCTCTAGATCCGTGTTCTTGGGTACGTAGAAAGTCGGAAAATTGAAGACTCTAGAGTTTTAGACTAACTAAGCTGCTGAAGCGCAATATTCAAACATATGGAGGTACCTATTGTCTCTCAACTATATCCTCTTCCTCGCTGACATCTTCCTAGCTTAGCACCCACAAATTCTCCCCCACCGGCAACAGGCCCTCCGCGCTCTTCCAACCAGTAATCACGACCTCCCGTTCCCCCTTATCAGAATGCGACTATTATTTCCACAAATCCAATAGCACCTACTTCAGTGACCTTGACGTGACTCGCTCCAATGTTGTCTGCTGCCTCCTGCGCGAAGGCATAAAGAAACTTAACAACACACCCAGCGTTGTAATCGGCCCCGATGGCGTTCCTGCCAAGGGCCATTGGGGCATCATGTTGGGAGCCGTTCACTGTAGTTTCAAGAAGGAGATTGCACCTTACGAGCCCTATGAAATGTGGAGCCGCATCCTGTGCTGGGATAGGAAATGGATCTATGTCGTGTCGCATTTCGTGAAGAAAGGCGCTGTGAAGCCTGAGGGGTATACTATCAGTCCGCCTGCTTCGCTCTTAGGATTGATCTTAGGCCGCAAGGGGAAGAAGGTCGCGAAGAACGAGCTCGCGGCGGAGCATACGAATGGCAATGCAAACGGCCGTGCTCTGGAATCCAGGGTTCCGCATAACGCCATCTTTGCCTCGGCCATATCGAAATACGTCATGAAGCTCGGCCGGCTCACTGTCCACCCTGAAGTCGTGATTGAAGCTTCAGGTCTCCTGCCCCCGAAGCCTGGCGGGTGGAATACCATGTCGGGCTCTAAGTCTGTCGATGAGGCGCAGTCAAATGGCCATGTATCGGAGTCTGTTGAGGCGAGCGACGACGAGGACATCTGGGATTGGAGACGTATAGAAGCTGAGAATGCCAAGGGGATGAAGTTTGCGGAGCATTTTGCTGCATTGGATGGTCTATATGAGACGTTTACGGGAGAGAAGGGGCCGGCATTGGGGTATTATAGGGATGTTTTATAGGGGGTGTGAGGCGTGGGATGGGTGGGACGATATAGAGATAGATGTTGCAAGATGCTAGAGTAATGATGTAATAAGACGACTAGATCAATAGATCAATAGAATTAATACAAATTCTAATAGTCTCCAATCACGGTCATGCAGATTGGATGAATATGAAGTCTCTGCTGTCAAATTACAACCTCAAGGCCAGTCGTAGAGCACATCAGAGGGACCATGACATGACGTGAATGCATGCTCTGCGCAATGTGTAAAGAGCAAAAATGTAGCATACTGCTATGAGACAAGATACATTCACTAGAAAATGGCCAGCGCATTGGCATGACTGCCTACCCCACCGCGGCAGTTCGCAGGACTGGACGTGACAAAGAACCTCCATCGGTTCTTTTCGCGGCATGTAGCGGCGAGTTTCTCGAGGTCGAACATTTCGCCGAGCGGCATGCCTGTTGCGGGCGGGTTAGTGTTTGATTTGCAGTGATCTGGAGTTCATGGCTTTTGACGTTGGAAAATATGCAATAAAGAAGACAAGAACGGGAAGATATGCAAGAAATTTCTAGTCTGATAAATCCTTTATTGTAGAATCCTCCGTGGGGTGCGACATATCCACCTTGTAAAAGCTGGAGGTGAATTAAACACGTAATAAGCCTAAAATCGAGACACAAAAAAGCAACTTACCCCAAAAGGCCAAAACATACTCATGCAAATACTTCTCCCTTTGACTCGGCCACGCCTCAAAAGTCGGACTATCCCCCGCCACAGCTGCAAAATAGCAATCATGCAACCAATCAATCATTTCGTCCTCCTGGCTCAAACCCGCCCAACGGTGCGGATCGTCCGGGCCGTGCACGTGAGGCCGCAGAGCGAGAGCGGTACGCTCGTCGTCGGGCTTGGAATAGTAGGCTTCTACGAAGCCTGAGCGGATGAAGAGCAGGTCGCCGATTTGGATGGAGCCGCCGACGGAGGCTGGGCGGATGTCAATGCCTTGGGCGGCACCACAGGCTTGCAGCTCGGCATAGGTTATGGCGTGGCGATCGTAGGGGTCCGGGTTTTGTTAGCGTTGTATGTACTTAGTTGAAGAGATCTATGGCTATTGTACCGTAGTTGATGCCCTTGCTCTTCGCGTAGGACCAGTAGTCTAGTAGGATCCCGCAGCCAGCGATCCCGTGCTCAGCCCAGTGATGGATGCTATCTCGTAGATTGGCGTCTGGACCTTCGATGTCTTTTCCTCTGACACCGTTGTAGAACTCGGCGGTAGCGAAGTGGGATATGTGGCGAAAACCGTCCCATTGAGTTCCGCTCTGAGTGTTAAGACTATATTTATCGTCATATGCGAGGTCTTTTACAAGAGTCTTGATCTCGTGATGGAATCTTTCACGACCAAAAGCAGGTTGCTTGGGGACATCAAGAGGAAGACTATGGTTTGTGTTACTACTGGATGTCAAAGCTAGGATATGAAAAGGTACTTTAAGTTTACAATCTCTCCTGTCTGGATCTCTGCTGCCGCTGCGGCAACACGTCGCGGTGTAAGGAGGTTCAGACGCCCTAGCTGGATACTATTCAGCAACTGACGTTATCAATGATATCTATTCTTAGAGAATTATAGGACCGACACTGTCATCTTTGCCCCAGACCCAAGCGCTGACTAACAGTCAGCATGAAGTTCATGGCCGCATGAAATTCGTACTCACGCTCCTGGAGGTGCGCCTGGTATTTCGGGGAGCTCCTTTCTCGACGGAAACTTCGTACAATCCGGGTCAAAGGGAATAGTAGTAGCTGTTTTATTGAAGGTCGAGATATCAAAGATCTTAGTTAACCCATCATTAGCCTTTAGTTTGCTTGCATCAGCCATCTTATAATGTGACCTATTGCACAAGAGAAATAGAGGTATAAAATGAAGAAACCATAGCAAGGAGATATATCTTTACGGCTCTACTATCGATCCCCGCATTGTAAACCAGAGCCGGCATTTTACGGAGTGGGGTGCAGGTTGGAGTCTCCGAGGTTATTTGCACGAAACGAGAAAGAGGAGTCAATTCCTTGTTATTCACTCCACTATCCCAAATAGTGTTTAACGAGGGAACAACACGAATCTCTCTGCGTGGACTTTTCTCCTCCATTACGGTAGCCATCGCATGATTCTGATGTGCTTCGGAAGAACAAACCAAACCTCCCGAATTCATAATTAAGTGAATATGTTCTTCAACCAAAAGGATCGAAGAGAAACTACCGTGACATTACAAACGGCGAAGAAAAGCTGTATCATCTGAAGTCCATAATTTCAAAATCCGAATATAGTATACATAACGCCGAGTAAATGGACCGGTAATACAGTTCTGGTCGGAAACTCAATCGTCAATCATTATTGAACCACTGACGGTGGATCTTATGGCTGTCAGGTGGTTGAAACGCCGCCATGAAAGGACGCTGTGCCAAATTTAATGAGTCAAGTGGCACGCTCGCTCACGCCGCGTCATATCAGGATATCCAGTTTGGGTGAGTGTGCTTAGAATCATAAAGCCGAGCGGGGGTTTGATTTCCTACGCCCGCATCCAATCTTGGAGAGGCATTCTCAAGGGTCCCATCCGCACAGCATTATATTTCTTATCACGCCGGTGAACTCATGTATCTACGACCACGAGAGGTTTATGAATAATTCACATGGGCAAATTATAAAGTAGTAAAGGCAGGAATCTACTCAATGTAAGGACACAAGCTCGTCTTTCGCTGTTTAGATTGGCACTGAAGTCGACACTCTATTTGAACCTTCCCCTCGGTCTCTTCTAGAATCGAAGATATTAGCTCGATACAACCAGCTTTGCTCGATATGACTATCTAACATTACCGCGCCGCATCTCTATAAAATACAAGGGTCAAGCCCTTGCCAGAGGGTAATGTGGCGTATAATTCTCGTCTTGTTAGTCGGAATATGAAGTGTGGGGCCGATTGTTGGATGCTGTGTTTTCAGAAAAGGCTAGTGGACGAGGTATTTAGACGATATCTGAGGTGGCCTGGATAGCTATACTAACGGCTGATAGAGATTCGGGCGTTGCAGAGTGGGCAGGGAAGGGAGGGCGAGTCAGCGGCACGGTTATCGGTGGAGGGGATCAAAGTTCATCCAAGATAGAGATATCATGATTGGACTCGGACTGGTTGGAAAATCTTGCACTAGTCTATTTACTCTTTTCTTACCTTGGCTCAAAATTGTTCTCTCCGCTCATGAATGCACACAGAGCATGGTTCAAAATACCATCAAGAAAATAGGGGAAGCCCACATTAACAATCGGCTATATGTTTCTCAATTCGTAAACTCACCTTTTAAATCTTCTGAAACCGCCCGCGTAACACCAACTGCCCCTTTACAACCAGCCGCACAAACTCCCACCTCCTCATCCCACCACCCCCTAAAAACCCTCAACCGTTCCGTCCTCTCCCTCGCCATCCCCTTCCCCACTTCCGTCTTCATCATCCCCTCCAAGCGCTCCAACTTTTCCGTAAAATGTTCTATTGTCTCTCCCATTCCACTGTTCCTCCCCTTTGCCCCCCCAAACGTGAATGCCCTCCCAATGCCCACCGCCCCTAATGCATCCAATCGATCTGCATCCTGCACGACCGCCAATTCCGGGTACTCCGCCATGACCTCCCTGACTTTTCCTGGGTTTTTGATCTCGAACGAGTAACTGATCGCACTGACGATCGTCTGGACTTTCCTCGCCAGGTCTTCTGGCGCGTCGAAGCCGAGCAGCACGTTCTGCACTAAGGTACTGGCGTCTTCGTCGGGTCGGAGGTATTTCTTGTCGCCGACGTCGTGGAGGAGGGCGGAGAGGGCTACTGTTAGGGGGTCGTAGGTGGTAGTACTGGGAGATTTGGGGGAGGTAGTGGATGGAGATGGGGAGGAGGAAGAGGCGATTTGCCGCGCGAGAGCGAGGACGCGCTGGATGTGGGCGTAGTCGTGGGAGCCGTCGTAATGGGACATGTGTTGTTGGACGTAGGCGGCGACTTTTGCGATGAGCTGAGAGTCGGGATCCGAGGGTTGGGCCATTTGGGTGGGTTGGGAGAGGTTGTTTCAAGTGTCGTTGAGTAAGGAATGGGAGACGATAAGGGCTCACCGCCTGTGCAAAGTTGTGGATTTTGATCACTTTAGAAACCTGGCATTTCTTATGTGTTTAATGTGAATTGGTAAATTAGGTGTGTTACACAGAATGTTCGTTGCTGTGGCTCCAACCGAAGAATGATGCTTGGGTATCACATGATACTGAAAATAACCACGTGACTATAGTATCGGCACCAAGTATCATATGGCCTTTAGAGGATTAGACTTAGTGATTCTCATTGTGTAATTATATCTTAACTTTAAAGTTATTTATGATAGGTCATTAATGGCAAGAGGGATATTCATTGTTACCAGGGCTGAAATATAGGCACGTGACCCATACTCAGATTTATTTCATTCTACCTTTGGCATTAAGCTGGGGATTTGCTCATGTATATAACTAGAATTTTAGAAGTAAATCAGGTAGGCGTATGACTGGCATAGTATAATAGTATCCAGGCGTATTCCAAATTCGGTATATCTGTGCAAAACTGACCTCGATCGGGACGAGATGACGAAAGGAGATGGTTTTTGGGCATAGGATCTGGAGGATGCGCTCCATGACCAGGTATGAATGAAGTTTAATTTCTGATGAGCTGGCTAATTCAAAGACCGTATCTGAAGCTGCATTCATAGACACTGTCTGCCTTTTTCTGTCTCATCCGTTACACGAAGGCCGTGTTAGGAGACTTGTGAGCTTCGATTGCGAATCATAATTTGCTGCAGATATTCCTCCCTGTCGAAAGCTTCGGTCTGGTATAGGTCTAGCACCACCTGGAATTTAGGCTTTGGATTCGGACTGACAGTATCGGAAATAGTCGAATAGCCTGCGATCTAATTTTCCTTAGGCACTCGACATGACGCACTGGAGGCTTGCAATGGATCGTTTGCCCGTTTTATTAAATGGCATATCGATATTACAGTAACAAATATTCGATAGCCTCTTGGCAGGTTCGAAGACGTCCCGAGACCATTACCGCAGCCTTCTCATGGCGCTATGGGTGATTTGGGGGTGTGAGGATGTAGAAGTAACTCTCTTTTCGCCGTAAGTACGAGCATCTGTTGATCAAGAAGGATTTCGCCGTACGCAAAGGAATGAGAGATAGCACTGGGAATTTCGTTGATCAGTGGAAAGTTTCCAACCAGCATATGCTAGCGCTTTCGGAAACCTCGGTCAGCCTTAGGTTTGAATCGTCCAGAGGCCGAATTTTCGATACTGCATCTTCACCACGTCTCTTTTCTTCTCTTCTGACAACACAACCTGATGCCAGAGTCAAGCTTAATCGCTGAATATAATCACATAGAACGGATTGAAGCTTGCGGGTCGAGGCAGCAACTAACTTGCGATTCAGGGACTCGCAAGCCTGGTTTATACATCTGCCAACCCTTGCTAGACGGGGGTGAAGTCTACTGCCGTACCTGCATCGGGAAATGTGACCGAGGGTTACTTCCACAGCCACCACTCAGGAATGTGAGCAGGCCTAGTTAGAAGTGCATTGTCCACTAAGCTGCTCCGAGCCCCTCCCGCTGCAGATCGCGATGCTGT
>Ga0335072_10016319_pt1 | contig 10532 bp, 7 predicted proteins | sample Lox_Sample_21_FD_206725 | JGI IMG/M metagenome (GOLD analysis project Ga0335072, IMG submission 206725) | Soil microbial communities from Loxahatchee National Wildlife Refuge, Florida, United States - Lox_Sample_2.1 | ecosystem: Environmental > Terrestrial > Soil > Wetlands | place: USA: Florida... | reverse complement strand
ACTCCAATCTCTCCGTAGGACAATACCTCAATGCTCCGCACGATCTTCCATGTCGATATGGACGCGTTCTTTGTGTCGGTGGAGGAGTTGTACGATCCGTCGTTGAAGGGCAAGCCGGTCGTAGTGGGGGGGCAGCGGGATGAGCGCGGCGTGGTCTCGGCGGCTTCGTATGCGGCGCGGAAATTTGGGGTGCATTCGGCGATGCCGTTGCGAACCGCGGCGAAGCTTTGTCCGCAGGCGATTTTTGTGGATGGACATCCCGAGCGCTACCGCGAATACTCCGGGCGCGTGCATGAGGTGCTGGGACATTTTTCGCCGCTGGTCGAGATGGCTTCGGTCGACGAAGCCTATATCGACATGACCGGCACGGACCGCCTGCACGGGCCCCCAATGCAGAGCGCGCATCGCTTGCACGCCGAGATGAAATCGGCGACGCAGCTCAACTGCTCGATCGGCATCGGGACTTCGCGTCTCATCGCCAAAGTTTCGTCCGCGAAGGCCAAGCCCAACGGCGTGCTTTGGGTTTTGCCGGGGCAGGAAGCGAAATTCCTCGCGCCGCTTGACGTGGGCGACATTCCCGGCGTTGGCAAGGTCATGGAGCAGAATCTCCACGGCATGGGCATCCAGCGCGTCGGCGATCTCGCCGCGCTCGAAGAATCCGATCTCGAAGAGCGCTTCGGCAAGTGGGGCCTCGCTCTGGCGGGCAAATCGCGCGGCGAAGATTCGGGCGGTTGGTTCGATACCGAGGTCGGCGCTCACAGCGATCCCAAGTCGATCAGCCACGAACACACATTCAACGACGACACAGCCAATCTCGAGCAACTCGAGTCCACGCTGATGCGGCTTTCAGAAATGGTCGGGCGCCGCCTGCGCGAAGGAGAATTTTCCGCTCACACCATTCAGCTGAAGCTCCGCTACAAAGACTTCACCACGATTACGCGCGCGCATTCGGTAAGACAACCCACGCAGAGCGATCGCGAAATTTTCGAACAGGTGCGGCGGCTGTTTCTCGCCAACTGGAAAAAAGGCATTCCGGTCCGCCTGCTCGGAGTGCAGACGTCAAACTTCGAAAGCGCGAATTTCGAGAAGACCGCGGTCTCCGAAGGTCCGGCGCTTCCGGAACGTTCCATACAACTCAATCTGCTCGAGCCCGCCCGCGGCCATAACCGGAATGATGATTACCGAAGCGACGATCGCCAAAACGACGATCGCTGGAAGAAAGTTCTCGCCGCCGCCGATCATCTGCGCGACAAGTTTGGCGAGTCGACGATTGGACTCGCTACCGGGATGAAGGGCCGCTTCCGCGAACGTACCCACGAAAATCCCGTGGGACTGCCAGGGAAAGCGCCGCCGGGAAAGAGAACGAGAAAAACCGACAGCAAAGCATGATTGTCGGATGGCCCGGTCTTGGCGAGGTGGTGTGAGAGCTGAGAGCTTGGAGACTGAGAGCTAGAGCTTGGAGGGCTTGAAGGGCGAATGATCGGCGAACAAACGCCCGAATTCGAACCCTTGTCAGGCTCGCGTGAAGCCTGGCCCGCAATCTACCAAAATAGTATAAAAAAGAGAATGTAAAGTGAACAAAAAGCGAATAGATGACGAAACCAAGATTGCGTCACGATATCACGCCTTGTCAAGGCGATTTTCCCTCCCACGACACCCCCTAAGCCCCTGAGCCGCTGCTCCTTAACGGAAATGTACGTACAAAGTTGTATTCCATAAAATATTTTGTTCGCTCGCTGTTCGCTTTTTTTGCACGGGTTTTCCGGCTTCCTACGAGATATATTCCCGAATATATTCGTCGCGCGAAGTCGCCAGTTGGTGCGCGTCCCCGTCAAAAATCACCTTGCCGTCGCGCAGGATCAGGAAGCTCATGGGAACGTCGCAGAGCTTCCCTTTAGGCAGGCTAACCATCTGATTCGATTTGGGATCGAACTGGTGGCTCGCCATGGTGAAGGCGTCCTGCAGGCGATGCGTGGCCATCAGGGCGCTGGTGTGGTAGACGTCGCGCTGCTTCATGATGAGCTCGATGATTGTGTTCGAGGTGACGGGATCGAGCCCACCCGTAGGTGAATCATAAAGAAGGACTTCCGGCTCAGTGATGATGGCCCGCGCGATCGCCACCCGCCGCCGCATGCCTCCTGAAAGCTCCGAAGGATACATATCGTAGGTCTGTTCCAGCTCGACGAATCGCAATACCTCGCGCACCCGCTGCTCGATCTCATCGTCTGCAACATGTTCTTCCATAAGGCGATAGGCCACGTTCTCCCAAACTTTCAGCGAATCGAACAAAGCGCTTTCCTGAAAAACGATACCCACGCGGCGCCGCAGGGCAAAAAGCTCCTCCTCCGTCATGCTCGTGACTTCTTCACCCAGCACCCAGATCTGTCCGCTATCCGGCCGAAGCAGGCCAATCGCGAGTTTAAGAAGAACACTCTTTCCCGACCCCGCCACCCCAAACAAGGCCTTCGTTTCCCCCCTCGGCAACTGAAATGAGATGCCGTCGAGAACAACCTTGTCTTCGAATGAGATGGCAACGTCTTTGAATTCAATAGCATAGCCGGAACGAGGCTCGGGTGCCGGGGAAGCTTGATCTAGGGGCAGGGTGGGAGCGGACATCGGCCAGCGCACTCTCCTAACGAACTCCGAATATGGCGAAGATCAATTTGGTAACGAAGAAATCGGTGATTAGGATCAACACCGATGAAGCGACGACGGCTTGGGTCGTCGACCGGCCTACGCCCTGCGTGCCTCCACGAGTCGAGATGCCGTAATAGCAGCCAATAGTAGCGATAATGAAGCCGAACAAGACCGGCTTGATCAGGCCCGAAAAAACGTCGCGAAAGACGAGAATTTGCCAGGAACTGGTCCAAAACTGGCGGGAATCAAGGCCAAACAGAAAGTGGCCGACGGCCCAGCCGCCGATCAAACCGAGCAGGTCAGCGATGATGGTAAGAAAGAAAAGCATAAACGCAGTCGCGCCCACGCGCGGCGTGATGAGCTTTTTGGCGGGGTCTGTGCCGAGGGCGCGCATGGCATCGATTTGCTCGGTCACGATCATGGAGCCGAGTTCGCTCGCCATACCGGAAGCATTTCGGCCGGCGACCATCAATCCGGTAATGAGCGGACCGAGCTCGGTGACCATGCCGATTGAAACCAGCTGCCCGATCAGGGTGATACCGCCAAACCGTTGCAGAGTGCTGGCGGAATTGAGCGCGAGAAGGGCTCCAACCGAAAGGCCGGTAAGCAGCACGATGGGTAGCGATCCGAAGCCGATTAAGTCCGCCTGCTCTAACATGTCGCCGAGGTAGAGAGGCCGACGGAAGAAGTTTCCTAGCGATTCCAGCGAGAGCAGAACATATTCCTGGACGGAGAGGGTTAAGTTCTTAGCAACATCAACGGGCGAGACGAGTTCGATTTCGAGCGCCATAATCAGACAGAACTGTGATTGAGGGAACTATACAACATCGGGTCATCGGGTCATCTGCCGATCAGGTGATTTGGCGATCTGTTCTGGGACTCACCCGACGACCCAATGCTTATCCGATGACTCGGTCGCCGGAGGACCCGTTGTGTTCGCGATGGCCGTTCTTCTTGCGAATCTCGATGGCCAGCCGCTTGATCTTCTGATTCAGGGTCGAGAGCGGAACGCGGAAGCGCTCGGCCGCCTCGGTCTGGTTCCAGCCGCACTTTTCGAGCATGTCGATGATAATGCGGCGTTCGCAGTCTTCCATGATGCCAAACAGCGACGCCCCCGAGTTGGCATCGAGCGTGGGAACGGAGTTCCCGGGGCCAAGGATGTGATCGGGAAGCAACTCGATGCCGATCTTCGGATCTGACGACAGAACCACGGCGCGTTCGATGGTATTTTCCAGTTCGCGCACGTTGCCCGGCCACGAGTAGCTGACCAGTGGGCGCAACGCCTCGGTACTAATATGCCGCTGCGGCATTTCGTTCTCCGCGGAATATTTCTTCAGGAAATGTTCGACGAGCAGGGGGATATCTTCGCGGCGCTGACGGAGAGGCGGCAGATCGAGAGTGATCACGTTGAGGCGGTAGAAGAGATCTTCGCGGAAGCGGCCTTCGCGCACCATCTGGCGGAGATCGACGTTGGTGGCGGCGATGATGCGGACGTCCACTTGCACTTCCTGAATGCCGCCGAGATGCATGAACTTGCGGTCTTGGAGCACGCGCAGGATTTTGGCCTGCGTGTCCATGGTCATGGTGCCAATTTCGTCGAGGAAGAGGGTGCCGCGGTCGGCGACTTCAAAAAGACCTTTTTTCGAGGCGATGGCGCTGGTGAACGCACCCTTCACATGGCCGAAGAGGGTCGACTCCAAAAGATCGGGCGGCATAGAGCCGGAATTGACTGGAACAAAGGGACGATCGCGGCGAGGCGAGTTGAGGTGAATGGCTTTTGCGATTAACTCCTTGCCGGTTCCGCTTTCGCCCTGCAGCAGCACGGTAGAGCGGCTGGGAGCGACCTGAGCGACGAGGTCGAAAATCTTGAGCATGGCTTCGCTCTTGCCAACGATATTTTCGAAGTTATAGCGCTGCTTGAGAGCGCGCTTCAGCTGGATGTTTTCTTCTTCGGCTTTTTGGCGGGCGACGGCGCTGCGGACATCGGCGAGGAGCTTCTCGTTATCCCAGGGCTTCTGGATGAAATTGGTAGCGCCCGACTGCATGGCGCGGACAGCATTTTCGACGGTGCCGTAGGCGGTGATCATGATGACCGCCTGTTCGGGATGAAGCAGGCGAATCTCGGCAAGCAGGTCCATGCCGTTTTTATCGGGCAAGGCGAGGTCGAGGAGGACGACATCGAAGTTCTGCTCGCCCATCAGGGCCAAACCGTCGCGCGCGGCGGCAGCGACAGAAACGGTGTAGCCCTCAAGCTCGAGGAGGGTCTCGAGCGATTCGCGGATTTCGAGTTCGTCATCGACAATGAGGATCCGGCCCGCGCTTTGCGGCGCGGAATCGGGTGCGCTTCGGCGTGGGATTACAGCAAGTTCAGACATGGGTCGCCTTCCTGATCATTGGGAAATCCAGGGTGAACGTCGTTCCCGCGCCCGGCCGGCTTTCGACACGAATATGGCCGGCGTGCTCCTGGATGATGCCGTAGGACACGGAGAGTCCCAATCCAGTGCCGCGATTTTGCCCGTCGGCGGGGGAAGTTTTTGTGGTGAAGAATGGATCGTAAATGCGATGAATGTGTTCCTGAGCGATGCCGGAGCCGGTGTCGCTGACGCGCACGCTGACCGATTCGCCGTTGAGCGTGGCCACATTCAAAACGCCGCCACCGGTCATGGCATCTTTGGCATTCAGAAACAGATTCAGGAAAACCTGCTGCAGGCGCCCGGCGTTGCCCTGAATCGGAGGCAATGTGTCGGTAAGTTCGGTTTGCACCTGAACGTGCGCGACCTTGAACTGGTGATCGAGCAAGGCGAGGGTATCGGCAATCACCTTGTTCAGGCTGACTTCGGCGAACTCAGTTCCGGTGGTGCGCGAGAAGTTCAGCAGGTTGTTGACGATTTCCGAGGCGCGGAACGTCTGCTTGGTGATTTTCTCGAGTACCGAGGTCTTTTGCGGATCGCCCTGTAGTTGCTTGGCCAACATCTGCGCATAGGAGGAAATGACAGCGAGTGGCGTATTGACTTCATGGGCGACGCCGGCAGCCAGCAATCCGATTGATGAAAGCTTGTCGGCCTGGGTGAGCTGCACTTCGAGTTCGATACGCTCGGTGATGTCGTCCATGATCACCAGGCGGCCCACGACATTGAATTTGCGGGTAACCAGCGGTGCGATCGCGACGTTCACGATTCGGGACTCACCGGTGGGAGTTCCCAGGCGAAACTTATAGAGATTGTGGATGCCCGGATTCTGCCGAACGCGATAGAACTCCTCGACGAATGCGGCCGGGAACACTTCGCTTAAAGATCGCCCCACGACCTGCCAGCGTGGCTGGGCGTACATCACTTCCATCTGCGCATTCCAGGACTCGATGCGGTCTTGCAGATCGACGGCCAGCACGCCCACGTTGATGGACTCGACGATGTTCTCGTTGAAGTCCTTGAGCCGTTCGTATTCAGTGACCTTTTGCTCAAGCGAAGCGTAAAGGCGTGCGTTCTGAATGGCAATTCCGATATACCCGGCCAGCGTTTGAAGCAATTCGACATCTTCACTGGAGAGAAAATCGCCTTCCATCGTCTTGCCCAATCCGAGAAAAGCAATGGTTTTCTGGCGAGCGTGACAGGGGATGTAATAGTTCAAGTCGAGACGTGAGATCGCTTCCTGCGCCGAAGCAGTCTCGCGGGGCAGCTGACGAGTGTTCTCGAAGAAAATGTGGCCGATGGCATCTTCGGGCCGCGGCTTCGCCAGGAATGAGAGATCGACGCCACCGACCGCACCCAAGCCAAATGACTTGGACAGCTCAAACCGGGAGGAATCATTGTTGGCTAGGAAGATGGCGATGCGGTCGACCACAAGGGTCCGAGCCAGCCGGTCCACCAGCGACGAGAGCATCTTGTCGAGATCGGTTTCGGCACTGAGGTCGCGTCCGAACTCGATCAGGGTGCGGCGATAGTCGTAGCGTGTGCGATAGAAGAAAAGATCGAGCTTCTCCTGAATCCACTTTCTTACCGGGTCAAACAGCAAGGCCGTTACGACAATGGCCAGCATCAGCCCGGCCGGACCTGAACTCGGCACGCGCGTGTGAACCAGTTCGGCGATGGCGGCGATGCTCGCGAAATAGGCGCCGGCAATGGCCCCCGCGGCCAGCGTATACGCCATTCCGCGTTTGAAGATCAGGTCCACATCCATCAGCCGGTAACGGACAATGGCGTAACCAAAGGTAAGCGGCAGCAGTCCCAGCGATAGCACCGTGACCTTCATGGGCAGCGAAGGCATGGCGCCAAACAGATAGGGCAAAACGTAGAACAGCGTGAAGGGCGCAATCGCCAGGACGGTCCCGCGCGTGATCCACTTTAATTGCTGGCGCAGGATGGGAGCGGTCGCCTGGCGGTAGCTGCGCCACAAAACGACCGCTGCTGAGACGAAGAAAATCGTCAGATAGGCCCAGTGGATGCGGTTCAGGTTCCAAAGCAGGCGCGCGCTCGCATTCAGCACCTGCATGGCAAAGATCTGCACCCCCAGCAGCACAGCTCCAGGCAAATAAAGGAGCGAGATGGACCAGCGATTCCGGTCGACGAAAGTTCGCCGCTCGGGAAAGGTCAAAACGAAGTGCAGGAAAAGCGCCGGCTGCAGCAGCCAGGCGACCTCATTGCTCCAGAAAATGACCCAGTCAAAGGCGTTGAACTTGCCGGTGTAGTGCAGCGAGTAAAAGATGAACGAGACCAGGCAGAAGATGTAGAAGTGCGTCGATCCGACCGCCGTCCAGCGCCGCAAGAGCACATACAGACCGATGCCGAGATAGATCAGTGCGATCAGGCGCAGCCAATCGTTCATGGAGCGCTCGGCGGGAACGAGCACAACGACCACATCAAGCGGGACATTTCCACGGACGAGCGAGTAGGTCGCCTTTGAATAGACGCCGGAGTAATAGAGCTGGCGGGTAAGAGAGGCGGTGTTGGTGATGGCGTGGCCGTTGACACTGACTACAACGTCGCCATTGCGAACGCCGGCCAGTGCGGCAGGGCCACCCGGGTCCAGGCGGTCGGCTACGATCTGACCATGGCGTTCCAGCCACCATGCGCCGTCATCAGGAATTGCAGATTGGTGCTCCAGTTGGTAGTTCTTGCCTGCGAAAAAAACGGCCGCGACAGTCAGGAGCGATAGCAGAATGACGGTGAATCGAGCCTGGAACTCGCGGTTCATGGGCTGGAAAGGTGGAGCGACAGCGCGGCCAGCGATTCGCCGTCGGTCAGGCAAGAGCAACTTCACTGCCACGTTGGGAGCTGTCCTCATCGGAGATAAGTGACTACAAAATAATGACTTCCGCAATTATAAAGAGTTTGACGGAGGTAAGCTATGAAATTTGGAATGCGCTTCCGAATTTCAGGATGGGGAGAGACAAAGGGGGAAGCTGGGTCTGGGAGCTGGGTGGTCTTTGGAAGAGGGGCGTGCGGGTCTTGGGATTGAGATCTTTGGCGGGCGAAGTGGACGTGCCCAAACCCTTTTTGAGTTGGGAGACTCGGAAACTTCCCCGATTTCCGAATCTCCCACTTACCAGGTCCCACCAGGCTCGAATTTGAGTGGTGGGAAAGTCTCGCAAGTGAGTGTGATCATGCTCCCGATCCTGGGAAAGGTCCATGGAGAGAGTCTGAAGCGATCTGAATCGGTGTGAAGAACCCGAGTCGAGGGAGAAATAGTAAACCTCCCGGCTTGACAGGCTTCCTCCGGCAGAACAGAATTTCTACACTCAATTCTTGCGTGGCAGCGTGCCGTGCTGACCCGGTGGTTGGGTTTTGGGGTGAGGGATTGCCGGATAAGAAAATCTCCTTCGACGATTTCGAGCTTGATTTCGGTCGCTTTCAACTTCTGCGAAAGGGATCGGTGGTGCGTCTGGAAGGTCTTCCTCTCCAGTTGCTCATGTTTCTGGTGGAGAACAAGGGCCAACTGGTTACCCGCGAGCAAATTTCGGCTGCCCTGTGGAGCAAGGACGTGTTTGTCGATGTCGATCAGGGCATCAACACCGCGATCCGCAAGGTTCGGCGCGCCCTTGGCGATGATGTTGGCGAACCCCAGTACCTGCAGACCGTAGTGGGACGGGGCTACCGTTTCGTCGCTCCGATAGCTGATGACAACGCGCCCGCGGGCATGGTGACACACGAGGAACTTGGCCGCGCCATCATGGCGGCAGCCGGCTTGGACCCTGACAATCCCAGGGGTACTCCGAAGCCTCCCGAAGAATCCTAGGCATTCGATCGAATTAAATTCAGGTTCATCAAGGCCGGTTCTCGTGCTCCCACTTACCGCTAAAATTAGAGGTTGGAGACCAGCGGGCGCGCTTTCCTTAGGGATGCTTGAGAAATCTGAGGTAAAAGGCGCCGAATATCAGGACGATCCCTATATTCACAATCAGTCGTTCCCAGAACGCATTCCTGAAGAACAGGAAATCTACCCCGACGACAACGGACGACAACAACAGTACATAAAGTACGGTGGTCATGCGGACTCCCATTTGAAAGTCGCTATTCCTTAGTCTCTATCCAATTCAGATGATGGCTGGAACAGCATGGCTATACAATTTTTGGCTGGGCGGCTTACGCCAAAACGGGCTGCTTAGGTCTCGACCTGGCCCCCCGAATCGCGTGCCTAATCCTTCCACAACCTTTCGTTCTACAATTTAGGCATGTCCCGCTTTGAAGAGATTGTTGATCTGGAAAAGAGTTTTCTGCTCGCCACTTACAACCGTTACCCGGTCGCTTTTGAGCGAGGCAAAGGTGTTTTCCTGTTCGATTTCGAGGGCAAGAAGTACCTGGATTTCGTCGCCGGGTTGGGAGTGAACGCGCTGGGCCACGCGCACCCGCGGGTCGTGAAGACGGTTCGCGAGCAAGCCGGCCGGGTAATCCATCTTTCGAATCTCTATTACAACGAATATCAGGGAAGACTGGCCGAGCGCTTATGCCAGTTGTCGGGTCTGGAGCGGGTTTTCTTCTCCAACAGCGGCACCGAGGCAATGGAGGGCGCGATCAAGCTGGCGCGTCTCGCTGGGCACAGAACTGGAGGCGAAGCGAAGTGCGGCCTTGTGGGTTTGCAGGGCTCGTATCATGGCCGAACGTTCGGTTCTATGTCGCTTACCGGCCAGGAGAAATATCGCAAAGGCTTTGAGCCGCTGCTTGACGAGGTGACCTTTGTCGAGCGCAACAATGTCGATTCGTTGCGGGCGGCGGTGAATTCCAATACCTGTGCGATTGTGTTGGAACCAATCTTTGGCGAGGGAGGCATCCTGGAGTGCTCGCCGGAATTCCTGCGCGAATGCCGCGCACTCGCCGATCAGCACAAAGCTGCGCTGATTTTCGATGAAATTCAGTGTGGGCTTGGCCGTACCGGGACCATGTTTGCCTTCCAAGCCTTTGGCGTTGTCCCGGATATCGTCACCATAGCCAAGCCGATAGCAGCCGGCGTGCCGCTCGGCGCATTCCTGGCGAAAGAACAGTTTGCTTCTGCCATCTCGCCTGGCCAGCACGGTACGACTTTCGGTGGCGGACCACTCGCCTGCCGGGTTGGCCTCGAATATCTCGCCATCGTGGAAGAAGAGCGGCTGCTCGAGAACGTGGCGCGCGTGGGCGCGTATCTTAACCAGCAGCTTCAGGAGCTCGTCGATAAGTACGCTTCGACTCGCGAGGTTCGCGGGCGCGGATTCATCCAGGGACTCGTGCTCGATCTGCCAGCGCGTCCGTTTGTCGAGCAGGGTCTTGCGGAAGGTGTGCTTTTCAATGTCACGCAGGATACTGTTCTACGCTTCCTGCCGCCGTTCCTGCTTCAGGAAAAGCATGTGGACAAGGGAATTCGTGTACTCAAAAAGCTGCTAGGACGAAAACGCGGAAAACAGCAGAACAAAATTTCGGCTGCGATGG
>Ga0335072_10016317_pt1 | contig 10533 bp, 10 predicted proteins | sample Lox_Sample_21_FD_206725 | JGI IMG/M metagenome (GOLD analysis project Ga0335072, IMG submission 206725) | Soil microbial communities from Loxahatchee National Wildlife Refuge, Florida, United States - Lox_Sample_2.1 | ecosystem: Environmental > Terrestrial > Soil > Wetlands | place: USA... | reverse complement strand
TCTGGAACGCTGACGGCGGCGGAGAGGCCGTGGACGTGGTGGGCGCGTCGGCTCACAGCGTCTGGGCGTTCGACGGCGGTGGCGGCTTCATCCACCTGGGCAGCCGGGGGTGGACGACCGGCACGGTGCCGGGGACCAGCGGTAGCTACCTTCGCACGGTGACCGTGTCGACGGTAAAGGTCTTCAGTCCCACGGACGTCTGGATCTTCGGAGGCATCTCCGAAGGCGTGCAGCTCGCAGTTGCTGTCCCTTATGCCGCCCACTTCAACGGCCGAAAGTGGGTACGTACGGCTTTCCCAGGCTCGGGCGAGGTGGCCGGCCTGAGCGCCATCTCCGAACGCGACATGTGGGCGGTGGCCGGGCCGACCAGTGCATCTGCGGGGGTCGGCACGGCGAGCGTCCTGCGCTGGACCGGCAAGCGCTGGCAGCCGGTCAGGGTGCAACCGCCTAAGCTGCCCAAAGGCGCAGGGTGGACAGCCATTGATGCAAGGTCCGCCCGGGACGCCTGGGTCGCCGGCGGCGGGGCGTCGCCGAGCGGCGCGGCGACCAGGACTCCGGAGCGGATATACCACTGGACCGGCAAGCGCTGGTCGGTGACCGCACTGCCAGCCCGAGCATCGGCCAGCGGGTTCAAAATGGTCAGCCTGGCGCCGGACGGTTCAGGCCTGTGGGGCCTCGACTCGATCGTCATCACGCCCATGATGGGCGGGCCGGCGCCGATCGAGTCGCCGTGTTCAATGATCTGGCATCTCACCCGGACAAAGTGGACCGGCCCGGCGGTGCCGAGTCGCTCCGCGTGCCTCTATCAGCTCGCCAGCGTGGGGAGCGGGAATTCGACCTGGGCCGTCGGAACGTCTTTGGATGACGGGCTGATTGCCCTGGCTGGTCCGGCACCGCGCTGAGCTCGACCGCTGGACCACTACCAGGTCCGCCGCTACGACGATGCCGCAGGCGTGTCCGCGAAAGTTGTCCACAGCCGCTGGTGCCCCCTTTGAGCTGCGCAGACCTGAAGGAAGTGACCGCCGCCGAGATCCGCCGCCTGCTGACAGCCTTCACGCATCCGCAACATCCGGGCGAGCACTACCAGCACTGGTCACGATGGCGACGCCACCACCAAGCCCAGGCCCGGCAGTCCCACTACTAGCGCAGGCTCACGAACCAGCCGCTGCCGATGAGGTGCTAACCGGCTGCGCCTCATCAGGCGTCAGCGCCAAGCTGGCAGAGGCAGTCAGTCCGGGTTCAGGTACTGACCGCCCCATGTCTGCGGGTCTGTGTCCGCTAGCGTCTCGGTGAACGTCCACCGATGACCGGCGAAGTCCTCGGCACCATACTGCCGCTCGCCATACATGTAGTCCGTCGGCTCCGCCAGGATGACCGCGCCATGTGCCCGGGCGCGCTCGCAGTGAGACCGCGCGTCCGGGACCCGCACCATCACGTACTGGGCCACCGCCTCGCGACCCGGCGGGCGGTGGTAGCCGCCTGGCTCGGCCACGATCAAGGCCCCGTCGCCGACCCTCAGCTGAGACCGGTGGTTCTCGCCGATCCGTAGCCGCTCGACAAACCCGAATGCCGCAGTCAGCCAGGCAACCGCCTCGCGGACGTCCGGATAGATCAGAACCGGGATGACCGTGGCCGCTGGGACCGAGCGGTTGACCTTCATTCCGCCAGGCTAACGACATGCACGCCGGCAGGCCACGGACCACAGGGAAGCACTCGTCTAGATCGCATCACGTGCCCACACCGGACAAATATCTCGGGCTGCACGGGCCCGTCTCACCCGATCTGCTATCCGCACGTTGGAGCTCGACGCGCCGTTCCGCAACATCCACGCGCCTCGCAGGCCTGATCCTCTCCTCTGGGCGCACCCGCTGAACAAGATCGTCATGCTCCGACGAGAACACCTCACGGCTACACCGGCAGGCATGCTTATCAAGCTCGGCGCGACCCCGGCGGCCGTCCCCGAGGCACTCACCGAGATGTTCTGGCAGCAGCTGCAGAGCCCCGGGAACCACAACACCGCCAACACCGACACCGCCTGGCTCTTCCCAGGCACCCGGGCCGGCAGGCCCCTGCCTCGTGAACCTGGTGCTCGACGGCGCGGAGGATCCACGATGAGGCCGAATCGCGGCACTGACTGGACCCCTTCGATCGCACCCTGTAGAACGCTGCCATGGGAAGAGAATCGATGGGACGATCCGTGGCACGCGTGCTGTGCGCGCTCGCGCTGATAGCCGTCGTTGTGATCGTCGACATCCTGTTCTTTAGGCACAACGCCGCGGAGAGGTGGATTGCCAACATCGCCATCGTTCTGGTGTTCGCAGCGTTCGGTTTCCTGATCTTCCGGGGATCCGAGGGCAGCAAGGATGAATCCCCGCCGGCTGCACCCGGTGCATGATCAAGACCAGCCCGAGCCCAAGCCTGCTGTTTCGCCAGCGGAGACGCGGTCTTGTCGCATAGCAAAGGCCGCACGAACATGTTCTTCTGGCGGCAAGCCTCGGCGGCGGCTGGTACAGGATTTGGTCTATGGCGGCAAATGACCCCAATGACAAGTGCTTCCCAGAGCACAGCGAGGACAGCTGGGTTGCCGACGTGGCCAACGACGCGGATCCCTTCGCTGCCTGGCGGGACATGCGGGAACGTGAGGGTCCGGCGGTCACCCTGATCGAGCTGTATGCGTTGGTAGCCAAGCCGCGAGGGCTCGAGCCGCACGAGCTGCCGCTGACCGAACGACGGAAACTAGCCGAGCGCGCGAACCCGTTGCTGAAGCCAGGTTTCCAGCACAACCCCGGCTCCAGCTCGCGAGCACTTGACCCCGTCGAGGTAACTCGTTACGACCCGGACTGGCCGGAGAGGTTCAAGACCTGGCGCGGGCGGCTGGCAGCTCTGCTCGGCCCGGTTGCCCTCAGGATCGACCACGTCGGCTCCACCTCTATCCTGGGCCTAGAGGCCAAACCGATAGTGGACATCCAAGTCAGCGTGGCGGCGCTGGACGACGAGGATGGCTATGTGGCGCGCTGCGAGGCGGCCGGGCTCCAGTTTCGTTTCCGCGAGAACGAGCACCGCTACTTCGTTCCGCCGCCCGGCCAGCTCCGGGAGGTCCAGGTGCACGTCTGCCAGCAGGCAAGCGGCTGGGAGCGGCGCCACCTGCTGTTCCGCGACTTCCTGCGCGCCAGCAAAGAAGCGCGGGAAACATATGCGGCTGCCAAACGCCTGGCCGCCAGGTTCTGGGCGGACGATCGCGCTGCCTACAACGAGGCCAAGTCCGCGGCGATCCTCAGCATTCTCGGCCAAGCCGAGGCCTGGGCCGAAGGCACCAACTGGGCGATATGACGTCCAGAGCACGCACCGCCGCGCACGACCACCTGTCGTTCCTCAAGCCGGACTGGCTCAGGCAGATCAGCGAGTCGTGCGCCTCCCAAGATCTCTAGCCATATGAGAACTAGCCGAGGTGCGCATAGCGCCGCCTTCGGCAGAACGCCTACTTGGCTCATTTTAAGTGGCGGGAATCTCGTGGAGCTTTGCCCTAGAAGTTGGGCCACACCACGTCAGCGGCTATCTGATGGCTCACGTTTGCTGGCGAAGGACAGCTTCATCGCGAGAATCCTGTCCGGGCAGACCATCGTCCGCCAACATTGATCGATGACATAGGCGCGTCCATTCAGTGATCCATCAACCATTGCCAGGTCGCACACCGCCCTTGTTCGTTGACGGCTTGGACCGGGTGCAGTGCGGCTCAGCCGGGAAATTCGGTGACGCCGAGGGCGAAGTCCCAGTTCCCCACCCCGTGGCGGGCGAGGCCCATCACGACCAGGCCCGCTCCTTCGAGCCAGTGCGCCATTTTCAGGCCGCCCACGTCCAGTGGACGCAGCCCGAGGCTCTCGATAAACGCCTCAACTCCCGCCTTGGCCTGCGCATTGTCGCCAGCGATGAAGACGTCGGGCCGGCCCCCATTGTCCAGGACATGACCGAAGATGGTGTTGAACGCCTTCACCACGCTGGCGCTGGCCGGGGCCGCCTTGGCGACTTCCTGCGCGATCGAGGTGCCATCGCGGGTGGCCAGCCCGTCGGCCGCGGAATTGAAGGGGTTGCTGATATCGACGATGACCTTGCCCGCGAGGGCGTCTCCGTACTGAGCGACGACCGGAACCACACTGGCGTACAACAGGGCCACGATGACGATGTCCCCGGCCGGGACGGTGCCCCACTCTCCCGTAGTGGCGCCGCCGAGAGCCTTCGCCAGGTCTGCCGCCTTGGACTGATCGCGGCCCATGACCTCGACGGTGTTGCCACCCGCTACCGCCAGCGCGCCGATGGCGCGGGCCATGTTCCCGGTGCCGATGATGCTGATGCTGCTCATGAGGTGTCCCGTCTTGGCTGACGATCGAAAAGGTTGACTGCTCCACCTTAACAGCTTGGTGACGAGTCAACCAATTGCTAGAATGAAGGCTGATGGAACCGAACTGGCTCAGCCCTCGCGAAGACCGCGCCTGGCGGGCCTTCAAGCACGCGCATCATCAGCTCGGCGTGCACCTGAACCGGAGCCTGCAGAAATCGGGCCTGTCCGGGGCTGACTACGAGATCCTGGCGGTGCTCTCGGGTCACGACGGGGACCGCATGCCCGCGCATGAACTGTGCAACACACTGGGCTGGGAGAAGAGCCGTGTCTCCCACCAGGTGCGGCGCATGCAGAAGGACGGGCTGATTTGCCGCGCGCCCAACCCCGACGACGCCCGCAGCACCATGGTCTGCCTGCTACCGGCTGGCCGGGCCGCCATCGAGAAGGCGGCGCCCGGGCACGTGGACGACGTTCGGCGGAACTTCATCAACCTGCTCACCCCGGCTGAGCTCGACATGCTCGCCGCCCTCAACGAACGAGTCCTGCGCCACCTGGCCAAAGACGACGACTCCCCCGCCGAAGACGGGCCCTCATAGCCTTCATCAGCCGAGAGCATTTCAGCCCCCCGCATCCCTGGGCTTGGGTGGGGATCGCCTTGATGGGCCAGGCAGAGGCCAACTCGATCGGGCGGCACATGATCGTCACGATTCAGGTTTAAGCCGCAGACACGGCTCCTCAGTCGGTGACCATGGACGGCACCGCCAGCTGCAGGACCTGCGTTGGCGAGCAGTGCATAAAGGAACGCGGCGCACAATACTCCGATCCTCGCGCATGGAACAGGGACCGGCGCCGGCTCGTTCCCAGGGGCACGCCAGCACTACTCCGGGTCGGATAGCGATTCGCGGGAGCGTGTGGACGGCTGCGCGGACTAGGCCACGCGGCGCAGCAGCATGGACGCATGTGACCCGACGAGCCGGGGTGCCGCAGCTGCGCCCCTCGGGCCTCCAGCAGAGAGCGCTCTGAAGGGAGCGCTAGGTCGCGGCCATCGGGGCCATTAGCCCGAGCACACGCCTGATTAACCAGGTGCCGTCGCCTACCACCTGTGGCACACTCCCCCGGTGCCTGAATACCTTGAGCTGAACCGAGCCAACTGGGATGACCGGGTGCCCGCGCACGTCGTGTCGGCGGACTACGCCATGCAACGGTTCCTCGATGATCCGGCGTTCCTGTCCGATGTAGTCAGGTTCGACCTGCCGTTGCTCGGGGACGTGTCCGGGTTGAACGCGGTGCACCTGCAGTGCCACATCGGGACTGACACCATTTCCCTGGCCCGGCTCGGCGCGTCGATGACCGGGCTCGACTTCTCTGGGCCCGCTGTCGCAGAGGCGGCCAGACTAGCCGCCGCGGTCGGCGCGGACGCCAGCTTCGTCCAGGCAGACGTCTATGACGCGGCTGACATACTCAAGCCTGGCTCGTTCGACCTCGTCTACACCGGGGTCGGGGCGCTGACCTGGCTGCCGGACATCCGCCGGTGGGGACGCGTCGTCGCGGACCTGCTGCGGCCCGGCGGGCGGCTTTTCATCCGTGACGGACACCCGATGCTGCTCGCCCTTGACGTCGATGACGACGGTCGGCTCGTGGTCACCGACCCCTATTTCGAGACCACCGAGGCGCGGGTAAGCGACTACGCCGACACCTACGTGCGGACCGACGTCGCGATCGAGCACACCGTGACCCACTGGTGGAACCACGGCCTCGGGGAGACCGTCACCGCCCTGCTGGAGGCAGGGCTGACGCTGACGGGCCTGGCCGAGCACGACACAGTCCCCTGGCGCGCGTTCTCCGGAGAAACGATGGCGAGTGCCGGCGGCGGTGAGTGGCGGCTGACCCAAAGGCCTGAACGGCTTGCCGCTAGCTTCACTCTCCAGGCCGTCAAAGATTCCTAACCCCGGCGGCTGCCGCAACGCCGTCCAGTGCTTCTCACGTTCCAGCGGCCACCGCGCAGCGCTCCTGCTTATAGCAACCAGCGGCCACGAGCGCGTGGCGACCCTGCCCCGTAGAAATGGACGCATGCAAGGCCGTCGGCGGGACCTCTCTGCTGACCGAGAGTGCTAGCCATCCGGCCGAGCGTGAGAGCTTCCTCTGTTAGAGGTGGGCCCGGTATAGGTCGTCAAGCGCTCGCCAGTGCCGGGCGCTAGCGTCGGCGTCAAAGGTCGGGTTGTCCGGTACCGCAAAGCCATGATGCGCCTGATAGAACTCGACGGTGTGATTCACACCGGCATCGGTCAGTGCGCCGTCGAGCAACTCGGCCTGCACCTGCGTGAACGAGTCGTCTTCCTGCGCTCCGGCCACATAGACCGTGGCACTGATGCGGTCCGCGGCTAGGTGGGGACTCGACGGGTCGTCGACGACAGCCAGCCTTCCGCCGTGAAACGACGCCGCAGCGGCGATCTTGCTGCCGAGTCCGCCGGCGGTGACCAGTGACAGACGCCCACCCAGGCAGTAGCCCGTGGTGCCGATCGCGTTCCCGGATACCTCCGGCCGGGCCAGCAAGAAGTCTGCGTACGCATCCGCATCGGCGGTGACCCGGTCATTGGTGAGTGTGTGTATGAGCCCGAAAAGACGGCTGCGCTGCTGAGGATCGGTGAACACAGTCGCGATGTCAAAGGGCGCCCACTCGCCGGCGCGATAGTAGATGTCCGGGATCAACGCGACGTAGCCCGTGTCGGCCAGCCTGTCGCCCATGTTCCGAAACGTTTCCCGCGCTCCGCCCGCGTCGGGAAAGATCAGCACGCCGGGCCAAGGCCCGTCGCCGTCCGGGATGTGCAACGTCCCGTTACTGCTGCCATCTGGTGTGGGGATCTGAATCTCAAGCCGTCGCATGCCCCTGCCTCCACCGGGCTTATCGAAGCGAGCCGCTCGGAACGTATGAACCTGCTCGGCTGCGCGCTTCATCGCGAGCTCGATTGTGCCAGCCCTGGGAGCGGATCGCGTCCGCAACGCGGCGCAGCCGATTAGTACCCAGCCGACTAGCACTCCACCATCTTCGGTCACTTGTAGTGTGACGATCATGGCCGATGCCAGCTCGGTAGAGCTCGAGGCGGCCGCGGCGCACTTCCGTGAGCACGGTTACGTCGTCCTGAGCGGCTTCCTGACCGACTGTGACCTCCGTCCAGCTCTCAACGAGCTGGGGCTTGTGTTCCCGACCGCCGATGAGTACCACGACAGCCGGGACCCGGAGCTGCGGGCAAGGTTCGCCGGCGGCGTTAACGCTGGCATTGACTACTTCCCCTTCGCAAGCGTGGAGTGGTCGCTCCTCGGAGTTAGCCAGCCACTCGTCGGGCTCGCTGAGGCACTGCTGGACACCTCGGCCATCCGCGTCTACGAGCTGCACAACTGGGCGAAGTACACGGGAGCGGCCGACTACGAGCAGGACTTGCATCGGGATTACGGTGACCACACCTTAGTCGTGCCCACCAGCGATTCGGCTTTGGGCGCGGTCGAGATGTTCATCTTCCTGCACGATGTCCCGGAAACCCACGGCCCGACCCACGTGGTGTCACAACTCGTCACTGCGAGCCTGCCGCCGTCGCTGCAGCGGATCACTAGGGACGCGTATCCGGAGATCTACGCTCATGAGGTAAGCGCGGCTGGCCCCGCAGGAACCGTCCTGGCGTACCGGACCGACATCTTTCACCGGGGCACATCGATGACCGCGCTGCGAGGTGCCCGCTTCGCGCTCAAGGCGAGCTACCGGACCGTCAGTGACATCTGGCACGTCTGGATCGACAGGCTCGGCGCCAACGCGCAGATCGGGCTTGCAGAGGAATGGCACAACTTCGTCGAAAGGGCGACCCCTCGCCAGCTTGAACTGCTTGGTTTCCCGCCTCCAGGTCACCAGTACTGGAACATGCAGACCTGGTCTGCGGTCTGCCAGCGCTACCCGGCGGGTGACTTCTCTGCCTTTCAACCAGCCGACGACTAGCATCCTGTCGGGCTCCCCAGCACCCAGGACATCGACGTCACCGACCGGACGCCGAACGCGCTCGTAAGTATTCGGCCAGCCCGGCGTAGTAAGGACTGCCTGCGTCGGCTCGCGGGTCAGTTGATGTCTTGCCGAGCGGACAAAGCGATACCGAGAATCCCCAGTACGCCGGCCCAGGCGATCAAGGTGATCGCGCCGACTGCTGGTGAGAGCAGGTGCCGGACGCGGAGGCCCATAAGTGCGTCCGAAGCACGGTCTGGCATGAACCGCCCCACCGAGGGGGCGAGGCCGAACAGGAGGTTGTCGACGACGAGGCCCCAGGCCAGTAGCGTGATAATACTGCCGACCTGGTTGTGGATGATCGCTCCGAGGCCGGCGCCGATCGCGCCCCACAGGGCAGCGCCGGCGATCCCGCCGAGCGTAAGCAGCAAAATCTCGCCGCTGCTGAGCACGACGGGGATGTCGCGCCCGCTGAGGATCGCGTATCCGACGGCCCATCCGATTGCCACGCCGACGGCTCCGAACACGATGCCGGCCAGTGCGCCGGCGGCGGTCTTGGCGGCCAGGACGTGTGAGCGCGCGGGGTTGAACAGGATCGTCGGACGGATCGTGCCGAAGCGGTACTCGCTGGTGACCAGCAACACCCCGGCGAGGGCGGAGAACACGCCGGCGAGACTGCTCACGCCCAGCAGGTCACGCTGGTCCTCTGTGCCGGCAAGTCCGGCTGGGTGGGTGAGCAGCCCGGTCAGCAGCGTGATGAGCAGCGTCAGCGCCATCATCGCGAGGATCAGCGCGATCGTGGTCCGGGTCGAGCGAATCTTCAGGAGCTCTGCCCTGATCTGCGCGGTCATGCCGTGGCCTCCGCGGTGAGTTCGAGGAAGGTGTCTTCCAGCAAGCCTGTATCGCTGACCAGCTCGTGAACCGGGATGCCGGCGGCGAAGGCGATCTCGCCGATCTGCTCGCTCGATGCTCCCTGGACGAGCAGCGCGTGGTCGGTGCCCGCCGTGACCTGCAGCGCCTTGTCACGCAGCGCGCTGATGAGCCGCTGCGGGTCGGCGCTGCGGACGCGAACCGCGCCGCCGGCGTGCGCCGTGAGGTCTGCGAGCGGGGAGGAGAGCACGAGCCGGCCGCGGCTGATTATGAGTACCCGGTCGACCGTCTGCGCGACCTCGGCGAGCACGTGACTGGAGATGAGCACCGTGCGGCCTTCTGAGGCCAGGCTGCGCAGGAAGTCCCGCAGCCAGCGAACTCCCTCCGGGTCAAGCCCGTTGGCGGGCTCGTCGAGGATCAGCAGCTCCGGGTCGCCCAGCAGGGCCACCGCGAGCCCAAGTCGCTGACGCATCCCGAGCGAGTATCCCTTCACGCGCCGCCGGGCTGCGTCACCCAGCTCTACCAGGCGCAGCACCTCGTCCGCACGTGAGTCAGCGACGTCGACGGCCTGCCCGAGCATCCGCAGGTGATCGCGGCCGGAACGACCGGGATGGAAATCGGTTGCCTCGAGCACGGCACCGATCCGCAGTGCCGCTTGCGGCAGCTGGGCGTAGGGACGATCGAACACCAGCGCCCTTCCGCTCGACGGCGCAGCGAGCCCCAGGATCATCCGCAGCGTTGTCGTTTTGCCAGCGCCATTCGGGCCGAGGAAGCCCGTGATCGTCCCGGCCTCCAGTGCAAAGGACAGGTCTGTGACCGCTGAGACCTTACCGAAGCGCTTGGTCAGCGACTCGGCCTTGACGACCACGGTCATCCGCGTGCCTGACCGTTAAACGGCGCCGCATCGTCACCGAAAGCCTCCTGCCCGGCTTGGCTGGACAGATCCAGCCGGCGCCGGACCTCGGAGGCGTTCACGCCGAGCGCGCCCAGCAGCGCCGCGGCAGGATCTGGGGGCTGGAGAGCGACGATCTGGGCCAGCAATTGCTGAGCCGTGACCTGGGACTTGATGCGATTGGGCTTGGCTGCTCCCTCCAGCACTTTCTTGGCCGCGGGCGTCATGCGGAGGCGATCTCTCTGCAGCATGAGGTCCTTGAGCTTCGGCTTCTTCGGCACGGCGTGCATCGGCAGCTCGGGAGCATCGGCGCCGGACCCCAGGCCCAGGGCACCCAGCGCTTCCCGATCGAGCGAGTCCAGGGCCTGGCGAGCCTGCTGCAGGCTCACGCCCAGCACGCCTTCGGCCGAGGGGTCCTCCAGCACAGCGAGCAGGACATGGTCGGTGCCG
>Ga0335072_10016316_pt1 | contig 10533 bp, 8 predicted proteins | sample Lox_Sample_21_FD_206725 | JGI IMG/M metagenome (GOLD analysis project Ga0335072, IMG submission 206725) | Soil microbial communities from Loxahatchee National Wildlife Refuge, Florida, United States - Lox_Sample_2.1 | ecosystem: Environmental > Terrestrial > Soil > Wetlands | place: USA: Florida... | reverse complement strand
GGAGGCCTGTTCGCTGTAGGCGCAGGCTCACCGGCGGTCAGGCCGCGATCGGGGCCTAGGAGTCCTCGCCGGAGTCCTCGCCGCCTTCGGCGTTCGATGCCGCGTCCGCCTCGTCCGCCTCGTCCTCCGCGCCGCCCGTGCTCTCGGCCGCGCCCTCTGCGGCGCTCTCGGCCGCGCCCTCTGCGGCGCTCTCGGCCGCGCCCTCTGCGGCGGCCCCGGCAGCTTCGGCGGCCTCGGCGGCCTCGGCGGCCTCGGCGGCCTCGGCTTCGATCGCCTTGATATCGACGGTACGCCCCGACTCGTCGGTGATCTTGGCCCGCTCGGCGATCAGCGTCATGGCCTTACCCCGCAGCACGTCGGCGGCCACGGCGGCAAGCTGCCCGCGGTCGGTCAGCTGCCTGGCCAGCTGGTCCGGCTGGACGCCCATCCGGTAGGCCTGCTCGGTCACGTACGCGGCCAGCTCCTCCTGGTCCAGGCTCAGCTCCTCCTGGGTGGAGAGCTTGTCCAGCACGAACCCGGCCTTGACCGAGCGCCGGGCGTCCTGCTCGAACTGCTCGTCGAGCTGCTCGGCGGTGGAGTTCGTGGCCGTGAGGTAGTCGTCCATGGTGTTGCCGGAGCGCTGCAGCCGCTCGGCGAGCGCCTGCTTACGGCTGTCGACCTCGCTCTGGATCAGTTCATCGGGCAGCGGGATGTCGACCCGGGCCAGCAACGCGTCCAGCGCCCGCTCCCTGGCCTGCCCGACCTGCCCGGCGCGCCGCATGTTCTCCAGCTGCGCCCTGGTGCCGGCGCGCAGCTCGCCGACGGTGTCGAACTCGCTGTAGGCCTGGGCGAACTCGTCGTCGAGCTCGGGCAGCTCGCGGACCTTGACGCTGTCGACCGTCACGGTGACCTGAGCCAGATGACCTGCCTGCTGGCCGCCGGCCAGCAGGGCGGAGAACGTCTTGCTCTCCCCGGCGGACATCCCGGCGAGCGCGTCGTCGAGGCCTTCGAGCAGGTCCCCGCTGCCGACCTCGTAGGAGATGCCGTTCGCCTGGGCGTCCTCGACGGCCTTGCCGTCCACCTCGGCCGAGAGGTCGATCGAGACGAAGTCGCCCGACTCGACCGGCCGGTCGGTGCCCTTGAGCGAGGCGAACCGCTCCCGCAGCGCGCCGATGTACTCCTCGACCTGGTCCGGCGTGACCACCGTGTCCTCGACCGTGACCGGGATGCCGTCGATGCTGGGCAGGTCGAACTTCGGCCGGACGTCGACCTCGGCCGTGAACGCGAGCTCCGTCCCGTCCTCGAGCTTGGTGATCTCCACGGAGGGCTGCCCGAGCGCGAAGATGTCGTGCTCCTCCAGGGCCTTGCCGTAGAGCTGCGGCACCGCCTCGTTCACCGCCTGCTCGAGCACGGCGCCGCGCCCGATCCGCTGGTCTATGACCCGGGGCGGCACCCGGCCGGGCCGGAACCCGGGCACCCGCACCTGGCGGTTGACCTCCCGGTAGGCGCGGTCGAGGTTCTCCTTCAGTTCCTCGAACGGAACCTCGATGGTGAACCGGACTCGGGTCGGGCTCAGCTCTTCGACGTCGGTCTTCACGTCGGGGTCACTCCTCGGTTCCTCGCCCGGGCAGGCAGCACGCCGAGTCCGGATACAGGTTGGTCACGCGCGGCTACTCATCACGCACGTCTTCGGGCGCCAAGTCTAGGGCAGCGCGGCCGTGTTCACCCGGCGCGGGTGGTGATCGTGGCCGCGCGGCGGCCCATCATCGAAGGCTCGGACGGAGCACCCGGCGGCCGTGCGGTGCGGCCGGGCGCGAAGTGCACGAGGGAGGCCACATGTCAGACCCCCGTACCGGATCGTCCGGCCAGCCCGCAACGGGACAGGCCGGCACCGAACAGCCGGCCGTCCCGCGCCAGGCCGGGCCGGCCGAAACCGGCGAGTACGCCGCCGGGACGCAAGAGCGCCGCCGGCAGCCAGGCCCGCCCACGGTCGAGGAACGCTTCGCCATGGGCCGGATGGCCCGGATGGGCAGCCGGGCCTGGATGCTCCTGATGCTCGCCGCCGTCGCCACCGTGGCGGTCGGCATCATCCTGCTGGCCTGGCCGAAGGTGACCCTGACCATCGCCGCCGTCCTGCTCGGGGCCGGGCTGGTGATCGGCGGGCTGTGGCGGCTGTTCGAGGGCTTCCTGTCCAAGGACCTCAGCGGCGGCACCCGGGCCGCGTACGTGGTCATCGGGCTGATAGCGGGCCTGGCCGGGCTGTACTGCCTGCGCCATCATGACGTGACGATCTTCCTGCTCGCGTTCATCGTCGGCGCGTTCTGGATCATTCACGGGTTCGCCGACCTCGGCGTGGCCGCGGGCTCGGGCAAGGTGCCGGGGCGCGGGATGCGGGTGGTGGCCGGGCTGTTCAGCATCGCGGCCGGGGCGATCGTGCTGTTCTGGCCGGGTATCTCGCTGACCGTGCTGGTCGCGGTGTTCGGCGCCTGGCTGTGCTTCTACGGCGTGCTCCTGGGCGGGCTCGCGCTCCGGATGCGCCGCGCGCTCAAGGACGTGGCCGCAGCCCTGGCGTGACGCCGGGCCGGGCCCGGGCTCGCCGGCCCGCACCAGATCAGAGCAGGTCGAGGCGGCGGGCCCGGGCGATGGCAGCGCGGCGGGAGGCCACGCCGAGCTTGCGGTAGGCCGACCGCAGGTGCGTCTTGACCGTGTTGATCGACAGGAACAGCGCCTCGGCGATCTCCTGATTGGTCAGGTGCGAGGGCAGGAACCGCAGCACCGCCAGCTCGCTGTCGGTCAGCAGCACCTCGGCCTGGTCCGGAGCGGCGTCGGCGTGCGGAAGCTGGGTGTCGAAGCGCTCCAGGATCCGGCCGGCGAAGGCGGCGCTCCGGCTGGTCGGCGGCACCAGCACGGTGATCGCCGACCGGACCGGCTGGCCCGCGTCGAGGAACACCCGGCACGCGTCGTCGGGCTCGGCCAGGGCCAGCGCCTGCTCCAGCATCTCGGCCGCGGTCCCGGTGAGCCCGAGCCGCCGGTTCGCCACCGCCGCTGCCAGCACAGCGGCCAGCTTGGCCTGGAACGTCACCTCGTCAGCGGTCCCGTCGAGCACCGGGCTGATGGTCTCGAGCGCGCCCTTGAAGTCGCCATCGGACAGCAGCAGCCGGCCCCGCATGAGCAGGCTGTCGGCCCTGGCGGCGTGCGGCCCTTCGGCGTCCGGCGCCAGGGTCAGCCGGGCCCGCGCGGCATCGCCGGTGCGCAGCGCGATCTCGCCGTCGAGCATGTTCAGCACCCAGTCCAGCTCGGGGTCGCCGGGCGCGCCGGTGTCGCGCAAGCGCAGGACCAACCCGCGCGCCCCGGTGGCGTCGCCGTCGGCCAGCGCGGCGCGGGCCCGGATCAGGCCGCCCACCACGCCGAGCGACGGCTCGCCGGGCAGCTGGTGCCGGCTGGCCGCGTACTCGTCGGCGTCGTCCAGCGCCTTGCGCACCCCGGCCAGATCGTCTCGGGCCAGGCTGACCTGCGCCGACGCCAGCGCGGTCAGGCAGGCGGCGGCCGGATCGCGCGTCTGGCCGCCCGGCCCGGAACCGGCCACCCCCGGATCGGCGAGCGCCTTCTCGGCCGCTGTGAGGTCGCCGTACCAGGCCTGCGCCAGCGCCTGCCAGCCGCGCGCCCTGGCGCACAGCTCGCCCAGGCCGCCGGCGGTGAGCTGGCGGCAGGCGTGGCTCAGCGCATACCGGGCCTCGTGGATCTCCCAGCGGCGCATCCGCGCGGTGCCGAGAGCGAACCACAGCAGCCCGAGCGTCCGGTGCTCCGGTTGCGTGCCGGCGGTGGCCTGTGCCTGCTCGGCGAGGGCCCAGCCCTGCGCCAGCAGGCCGGGATCGGCAGCGGCCAGGCTCGCCGCCTGCATCACCCGAAGCGCCGCGAGCCAGGGCTCGATGATCCGCCGCGCCGCCGGGGAGCACCGGCCCAGGGAGCGCTGGGCGGCCTCGAGGTGATGCGCGGCCGCGCCGGTGTCGCCGTTCCATAGCCCGGCCGCTGCCAGCGCGGCGGCCACGGCCGCGTCGTCGGCCCGGCGCTCAGCCGGGAACAACGCCAGCACCTGCTCCAGCGTGGCCGCGCCGCTGCGCACCAGCGCGGCTGTTCCGGCCTCGGCCAGCATGTGCGCCGCGTAGTCCCAGTCCCCGGCCCGGGCGGCGGCGCGCAGCGCGTCGATGGACTGGTCGTGCGCGGCGTGCCAGCGGGCCGCCCGGCGCAGCAGGATCGGCACCTCGTGCGGTATCTCCCTGTTGCGCTCGGCGGCCAGCACGTCGCGCAGCAGCGGGTGGTAGCGGTAGGCGGCGTGCCCGTCGCCGAGCGACTCGACGAAGCTGTTCTCCCGGCTGAGCCGCTCCAGCGTGCGCCCCCCGCCCGGCTCCCCGGTCAGGGCGTCGGCCAGGTCGCCCGACATCTGCTCGGTGATGCTCGTCCGCAGCATGAACAGCCGGATCTCCGGCGGCTGCCGGCCGAGCACCTCGTCCCAAAGGTAGTCGGTGACCAGGGGCTCGTCCCCCGCGATGCTGGTGATCCGGCCGGAGTCCGCCATCTGGCCGCTGACGCTCATCGCGGCCAGCCGCAGGCCGGCCATCCAGCCCTCGGTGCGCCCGAGCAGCTCGTCCCGTGCCGCGGCGTCGACCCCCAGGCCGAGCATGGCGAAGTAGGCGTCGGCCTCATCGGCCGTGCAGGCCAGGTCGGGCGTGCTCACGTCGGCCAGGTCGCCGGAGACGCGCAGCCGGGCCAGCGCAAGCCGCGGCGGGCAGCGCCCGCTCAGGATCAGCCGCAGCGTCGGCGGCGCGTGCCGTAGCAGCAGGTCGAGGCCGCCCAGCACCGGACCGTCGGCCAGTTCGTGCACATCGTCGAGGATCAGCGTCAGCGGGTCGGTGAGCAACTGCGCGGCCTCGACCACGCGCAGCGGATACCCGTCTGGTGCCCCGTCCTGGAGCGCCTGCCCGAAGCCGGCCGGAACGCCGGCGGCCCGGGCCAGCGCGGCCCGGACGTAGCTCCAGAACCGGGCCGGGTCCCGGTCGGCCTCGTCCAGGGTCAGCCAGGCCACCCGGCGGGCGGCGGGCCTGGCCGCCGCCCAGGACGCGCAGGCCACCGTCTTGCCCGCGCCGGCCGGCCCGGACACCACGGTCACCCGGTGCGCGGCCGCCCGCTCCAGCAGGTCGATGACGCGGGACCGGCGCAGGACAGGCACCCCCGGCTGCGGTATGCGCAGCTTGTCGCCGAGAAGCTCCGGCCCGTCCGCGGCTGCGGCCGCCGGCCTCACCCGGCGCACGGCGGTACCGCTGGTCGTGCTCGACATGGCCCCCCCGTCGGGCAACGTCTGCAGGAAAGAGCAGAAAGTGGACTACCTCAGCCTGCAGGTGTGAATGTGCGGCTCGCGACCCTCTGACCTGCGTACCCGCCGCCTGACGGGGCCAACCGCGCGATGGTCGATTCGCCCGGATCGCCTCACCCACCCGGGGTGATGCGGCCTAGGCCGCGGCCGGCCCGGCCGCGGGTCGCGGTAGCCCGGCCGGCGCCGGATCGCCCCATCGCACGCTGGATCGCAGACGCCCGCTGCCCGCGCTCCGCCCCGCTCCGGCGGCGCGGCGCCCCTCACCCTCGGCGGATGGCGCACGGCGCACGGCGCATGGCCTTCCGGCCTGCCCGCAATTCCGGCAAAACGCGACCAGCCACGCCGGGAACTCGCGGTGGGCCGGCGGTCGCGTCGCGGGACCGGTTTCGGCCCCGTCGGGAGCGCACGCTGCGGGGGGCGCCGTCGCGAGATCAGCGATTTTTTTTACGCTCCGTTACGGGGGGCCGGCGGACGGGACACGATCACCCGGTCTGGGCGATGCTGCCGGCCGGGCGCCGTCCGTAGCGTCGCGAGGGTACGGCACCGGGCACTTCCGGTCATCGCACCGGACTGCAACCCGCGGGCCGCCGGGAATCAGCGGCGGGCGCGGGTCCGAGCCGCGAGCGGTCGCGGCCGGTGAGAGAGGGGGCTGCCGCATGAGCAGTGCACAGGACCGGCCAGCCGGGACAGCCGAGACCCAATCGGCCGGCCAGGCCGGAACCACCGGCGCGCCCGGCCAGCGCGGCGCGCACCGCGCCGGATCCCAGGAGACCTACCGGGACGCCGACTACGAGCGGTACGAGGGCAGGAGCGGGGCCGCGCTCGGCGGCGCGACCCTGGCCGCGGTACTGATGATCTTCACGGGCCTCGTGGGGTTCTTCGAGGGAATCGTGGGGGTCATCCACGGAGCCTTCTTCACCGCGCACCCGAACTACGTCTTCGTCGTCGGTCCCTGGGGCCGGGGGCTCACGCTGCTGATCCTCGGGGGCATAATCTTCGCGGCCGGCGTGTGCCTGCTCCTCGGCATGACGTGGGCCAGGGTGGTGGGCATCGTGCTCGCCGTCCTGTACGGCATCGCAAGCTTCATGTTCCTGCCGTTCTACCCGATCTGGTCCTTCATCCTGATCGCGCTCAACGTCTTCATCGTCTGGGCCCTGGCGAACATGGGCAGACACCGGCGAGTCGCCTGACGGGCGATGACGCGGCCGGCGGACCCGGCCGCTCGCGCAAGGCCCCGGTCCGACGGCCGGGGCCTTGTCATGTCCGCCGGCCGGCCGTCACCGCGTCCAGGGAGAAGGCGGCCTCGGCCAGCGCGAGATGGCTGGCGGTCAGCGGGTAGTTCCCGGCCAGCCGCTGGCGAAGCGGGTCGTACTCCTCCGACAGCAGGCCCACGTCGTTGCGCAGCTCGAGCAGCCGGGTGAACACCTGGCGGGCGTCGCCGCCGCGCCCCATCGCGGCCGCGCTCTGGGCCAGCCAGAAGGTGGCCGGCAGGTGCCCGCCGTCGCCCGGCGGCATCCCGTCCACGCTGTCCGCCTGATCCTCCTCGCAGCGCAGCAGCACGCCGGCCCGGTCCAGCTTCTTGGCAATGATCGACGTCGTGTTCCGCAGCCGCTCGTCGCCCGGTGGCAGGAAGCCCAGCAGCGCCAGCCGCACCAGGCTGGCGTCGGTGACGGACCGTTCGTAGGCCTGGACGAAGGTCGCGGCCCCGGCGTCGTAGCCGCGATCCAGCACGTCGGCCTTGACGTCAGCCCGCAGCGCGCGCCACCGGTCGGCGGGCCCGGGGTCGCCGAACCGCTCGATCATCTTCACCTCGGCGTCCGCTGCAGCCCAGACCATGGCCTTGGAGTGCACGAACTGACGGAGCGGGCCGCGCGCCTCCCAGATCCCCGCGTCCGGCTCGCGCCAGCGTGACTCGAGGTGGCCCAGCACCTCGGCGGTATCCCAGGGCTCGTGGGACCCGTTCAGTCCGGCCATCCGCACCGCCAGCCGCGCCTCCAGCACGTCGCCGAACGCGTCCAGCGGCGCCCGGCCGGCCGCGGCGTTGCCGATCCGCACCGGCCGCGCTCCCTCGTACCCGGGCAGCCAGCCGAGCTCGACTTCGAGCAGCCGCCGCTCCCCCGCCACCCCGTACAGGTCCTGCACCGCAGAAGGCGCCCCGGCCACCGCGTGGCCCATCCAGTCGAGCAGGCCGACGGCCTCGCTGAGCGCCCCCGTGCGCAGCAGCACCCGGATCGCGGCCGCCGCGTCCCGCAGCCAGCAGTAGCGGTAGTCCCAGTTCCTCGAGCCCGAGGCCTGCTGCGGCAGCGAGGTGGTCGGCGCCGCGACCAGTCCCCTGGTCGGCGCGTAGGTGAGTGCCTTGACGGTGATCAGCGAGCGGATCACGGCCTCGCGCCACTCGCCGTCGTAGGTCAGTCCGGCGACCCAGTCGCGCCACCAGCGCTCGGTGTCCTCGATCACCGCCGGGACCAGCGGCGGGTCCGGGGGCCCGTCGCGGGAATCGCGGCCCACGAGCGCGAACGGCACCCGGTCGCCGGGGCCGACCCTGAGCTCGGCCACCGCGATCCCGCGCGCCCGGCGGACGTGCACCGGGCCGAACAGCCACAGGGCCTGCGATCCGGCCACGATGCGGTGCGCGCCGGCGCGCCGCTGGATCCTGGGCTCGGCCGAGCCGTACTCGAACGCGGCGCCGAGCGTCATCCTGAGGTCCACGCTGCCGCTGAGGCCCTCGATCATCCGCACCAGCACCGGGCTGCCCGCCCTCGGCGGCATGCAGTCGGTCAGCCGGGCGCGCCCCGATGGCACGGCGAACTCGGTCTCGAGGATCAAGGTGTCCGGCCGGTAGCGCCGCCGCACCCGGCCGGTTCCCTCGGCGGGCGCGATCCGCCAGTGCCCGTGCCGGTCCTCGCCGAGCAGGCCAGCGAAGCAGGCAGCGGAGTCGAACCGGGGCAGGCACAGCCAGTCGATCGATCCGTCCCGGCCGACCAGCGCTGCTGTGTGCAGGTCGCCGATCAGCGCGTAGTCCTCGATCGGTAGCGACATCGGCAAGCCCCCCGCCAGGCGGCGGCAGCCCGGCGTCCCGGCACGCCCGTCCGGTCAGCCCGCTTCTGCTGCCATCGCGGCAGTCTGCTGCCGCAGGCGCAGCGGTGTCGTCATCCCTGACAGGTGACGCTGAGGCAGGCAGCGCCGGCCAGGGTCAGCGGAGGGTCAGCGGGGCGCACGGGTTGCCAGGAGCGCCAGCCAGATCGCCACGCTGACCGCGCCGCCAACCATCAGGATCACGCCGATGTCCTGGAAGTTGATGTACACGATCCCGATGGCCGGCAGGCTGACGTGGCGAGGCTGCCAGGTGACCACGAAGCGCAGCATGGTGCCGATGACGATCAGCGCGCTGCTCTGGCCCACGCTCATGACTGACGACCTCCACATGCTCCGGTACCGCAGGACGGCGCCGCGAAAACCCCGGGTCGCCGCGGCGGCCGGTCTTCGCTCGGTCTGACCACCCGCTGCGGGTGACGCACCGCCGCCGCCAACCCATGACTGTTGTCCGCACGTGACGTTGGGCTCCGAGGGCGCAGGCTCCGAGCGTGCAAACAGCGGAGGGGAACCATGTTCATGCGGCGACGTCCATTGCAGCGTCCGGCCGCGATCGGCGGCGGCGCGCACGTCGCGCGTAAGCGGGCGGCCCGGCGAACGGCCGGCCAGGCCCGCGAGGACGACGAGCAGAACGAGCGCCTGCTCAGCCTTGAGCAGCTCAGCCTCGAGCAGCGACGGCAGGCTCAGGGCGCGGCGGGCGGGCACGCGCCGTCCATGCTCGACCAGCTGGGCCGGCTCGCGGCCCTGCACCGTCAGGGCGCCCTGACGGATACGGAGTTCAGCGCGGCCAAGGCCAAGCTGCTCGGCACCTGAGCGCCGGTTGAGCGCGGCCTGCCCACCGGGGGCACAATGAGCGAGCGAACGACGGACCAGGACCGGCTGCCCGACGCGAGCCCGCTGAAGACGCCGCGCGCGGCCGCGCTGGCAGGAATCGTCTTCTCCGTGCTGCTCATCGCCGCGCTGGTGATACTCAGGCTGGCGACGCCGTCCGATCCCGCCGTGGTGGGCTCCTGGCTGGCAGATCCGGCGCGCCGGGCCGCTGTGGTCACCGCGCTCAACTTCATCCCGTTCGCCGGCATCGCGTTCTTGTGGTTCATCGGCGTGGTCAGGGACAGAATCGGCCGGCGCGAGGACCGGTTCTTCGCCACCGTGTTCCTGGGCAGCGGGCTGCTGTTCGTCGGCATGCTGTTCGTGGCGGCCGCGCTCGCCGGCGGCGTCATCGCCGAGGCCGGGGCCGCGCACGCCGGCTCGTCGAACCGCGGGATCCTGAGCCTCGGGCGCAACGTCACCTCGCTCCTGGTGAACATCTACGCGATCCGGATGGCCGCGGTGTTCACGCTCACCACGGTGACGATCGCGCGGCGCACCGCGATCGTCTCCCGGTGGCTGACCCTGAGCGGGGTCGCGGTCGCGCTGATCTTGCTGATCGGCACCAGCATCTCGGTCTGGGTCGAGCTGCTGTTCCCGGCCTGGATCCTGGCCCTGAGCGTGGACATCCTCGTCGCGGGCGCGGGCAGGCGATCACCCCGCGTGGGTGACGCAGCCGGCCCGGCCGGCGGGCATCGTGGCTGACGCGGCGACGCAAGGTCTGACAGCCATGGCCAGAAGGGGGCCCAGGATGAGCACGACGACGGCGACACAGCCGACGCGGCGGGCGACGGGTAACCGCTCGGCCGCGACGACGCGGACGGCTCGGCCGACGCGGACGGCTCAGGCGAGGCGGGGGGCCACGGCGAAGCGGCCGGCCAGAGCCGGACGGCCAGGCCGGACCGAACAGCCAGCGCGAACCGAACGGCCGGCCAGAGCCGAACGGCCGGCTCGCGCAGAACGCCCGGCCCGGACCGGACGCCCGGCGCGGACCGGACGCTCAGCACGGGCGGCAACACCGTCGCGGGCGGCGCGCCCGTCGCGGGCGGCAACTCGGTCGCGGGCGGCAACTCCGTCGCGGGCCGCAACCCCGACGAGGGCCGCAACCCCGACGAGGGCCGCACGCCCGGCCCGGCGGGCCAGGGCGGCCGGGCCGCCTCGCCCGGCGCACCGGTACCAGCTCGACGCGAGCGTCCGGCACCTGACGCCGGAGGAGCGCGCGG
>Ga0335072_10016315_pt1 | contig 10534 bp, 9 predicted proteins | sample Lox_Sample_21_FD_206725 | JGI IMG/M metagenome (GOLD analysis project Ga0335072, IMG submission 206725) | Soil microbial communities from Loxahatchee National Wildlife Refuge, Florida, United States - Lox_Sample_2.1 | ecosystem: Environmental > Terrestrial > Soil > Wetlands | place: USA: Florida... | reverse complement strand
CACAACCGTGGAAACGCCGTCTACACGTTCGTCGGGTCGCTGGTGGCGATCGGGTTGAGCGGTTTCTGGGCGTATCTGGTCAAGCAGCCGCTGGTGTTTCCGAGTCTCGGCGCGACCGCGTTCCTGATCTTCGAAACGCCGATGGCCGAGGTCGGGACACCGCGGAACACGATCATCGGCCACTCGATCGGGGTCGCCGCGGGCCTTCTCTCGCTGGCGATCTTCGGGCTGTTGAGCGCCCCGAGCGTGTACGTGTCCGGGGTCGGGCTGAACCGGGTGGGCGCGATCGCGCTCGCGGTGGCGCTGACGGGCGGGGTCCTGCGGCTTCTGAGGTCGGCGCACCCGCCGGCCGGGGCGACCACGATCATCGTCGCCTCCGGGCTGCTGGCCAAGCCCCACCAGATACTCGACATCCTGATCGGCGTGTTGCTGCTTACGATCGCCGGCTGGCTGCTCAACCGCGCCATGGGCGTGCCCGCTCCCAAGTGGGCGGCGCCACGCTGAGGTCGTTTGACAGGCCGGTGGCGCTGGCGTAGAAACCGACCCATGCGTCGCGCTGGAGACCGAGTAGCCCGGCATTGGCGGCGGTGACCAGCCTCGAGCAGGCTCGCCGGGCACACCCCGAGACGACGTCGGCCGCCATACGGGTGCTCGATGTGGACCCGGATCTCGGGGGCGGGATCGACAAAGCGCAGTGGCCGCTCGCGGTCGCCGCATCGCTGGCACCGGTGTTCGAGTTCGAGCGCGGCCCCTGGCGGTTCTCGCCGGCCCCGGATCCGGCCAGCTTCGGAGCGCTGCTGCTCGATGGGCTGATGATCATCCGTATCAACGCCGACACCCGCGCGCACATCGAACTGCTCGGCCCCGGAGATGTGATCAGCCCCTGGGTCGGCTCCGGGCAGGAGCTGACCGTTCCGTCTGTCCTGGCCGCCTCGGTCGCGTCCAAGGCGCGTATTGCGCTGCTCGACCGCCGGTTCGCGACCAGGACGGCTCGCTGGCCGGAGATCCACGCGGCGCTGATGCACCGGTCGATCGTCCGTGCCCGCCGACTCAGCCTGCAGTCGGCGATCAACGCGCTGTCGCGGATCGAGGAGCGGCTCGAGGTGACGCTGTGGGAGCTCGCGTACCGGTTCGGCCGGGTCACCCCGGACGGGATCACGCTCGACCTGCCGCTCACCCATTCTCAGATGGCGGAGATGGTCGCCGCCCAGCGGCCGTCGGTGAGCACCGCGTTCACGCGCCTCCAGGATCACGGGCGAATCGTCCACACCTCGCGCCACCGCTGGCTGATGCTCGGCCAGCCGCCGTCGACGCTGTCGTCGCTGGCGCAGCAGAGCGGGCTCGCGCCGTAGGCGTGTGCGGTCAGAGCCCCGGCGGCCGGCCGCAGTAGTAGGCGGCGAAGCGAGGGGTGCCGGGAGCGGCCGAGGAGGCGGCGGGGAGCGCGAAGCAGCGTTGCGCGATTCCCACTAGCCGCGGGTCGGTGACCGCAGGCGACTGGATCACGAGGTGGAAGTCCCCCTTGGCGATCATCGACCTCAACTGCGCCCCCGACGGTTCGGGGATAGTCCCCGTGAACCCGCCGATCGGGACCACCTCGCGGCCGCTGTCGTAGATGAACGGGGCGGCCACGGCCGACGTCTGCGTCGCCATCAGATCCGGTTGGTTGCGGGCGGCGGTCTCGATCGCCGGGAGCAGCGCCTCGGTCTTGGTCGCGACGCCCCCGAGGTTCCGGGCGATCGCGGAATCGCCCGCGCCTTCGAATGGGGTGTCGAACGGCCCGAACCGCTTGGCGACGACGGAGATCGACGCCGCCGCGGGGACCGCAAGCACGGCGACCGCTGCGAGCGCCAGGGTGAGCGCGCCCGCGCTCGCGCCCGCCCGGCCCAGCGTCCCCGCCGGTATCAGGAGGGCGGCGACCGCGGCGACGCCGATCACGCCGACGACCTCCGGAAGCCCGGCGATGACGCCGACGCCTTGGGAAGGAAGCAGCCAGATCGCGTAGGCGCAGGTCACGGCGACCGTCGCGGCGACCACACGCCGCGCCGCCGGTTCCGCACGTTGCTGCCAGGCGAGGGCCACGCCCATCCCGAGCAGCGCCGCGATGGCGGGTGACAGCGCGGCCAGGTAGTAGGGGTTGATCGTCGTGCTCGCGCTGAACACGATCAACAGCACGATCAGCCAGGTTCCCCACATGGCGGTGGCGGCGCGCATCAGGCGATCCCCCCGCCGGCTCGCGAGCAGGCATGCGACGAGTGCGACCAGCGCCGCCGGGATCAGCCATGCCGTGTCGTGACCGTCGACGCCGCTGAGCAGGCGGTCCCAGCCCGGACGGGTCGAGCCCAGCGACAGACCGATCGCCTTCGTGAGCAACTGGTTGGGCGACGCCTGGTCGATACGGCCAAAGCCGTTGTAGACGAACACCTGGTGGAAGACGGAGTTGTCGTTGCTGCCGTCGACATACGGCCGGTGACTTGCCGGCCACAGTGACACGAACACCATCCAGGAGAGCGACACGGCCGCGACGACGAGCCCGGCCGCGGCGAGGCGCGCCAGCTTTCGGGACACGGAGTCGCGAGCGCCGGCGAGATACGCGAGCGCGAGCGCGGGCAGCACCAGCCACGCCTCGATCATCTTCGCCTGAAACGCCAGGCCGACCAGGATCCCCGCGACGATCAGGCTCCGCAGCCGCCCCGACAGGATCGCGCTGACCGCCGCGTCGGCGGCGAGCAGCAGTAGCAGGATCATCAGCGTGTCCGGGATGTTCCCGCGGTTGAGCAGCACGGTCGCCGGAGACAGGACGAGCACGCCGGCGGCGACGATCCCGGCCAGCGCTCCCGACAGGCGGCGGACGACGCGGTAGAGAACGAGCACGCTCGCCATCCCCGCAACCACCTGCGGCGCCACGAGCGCCCACGGGTGTAACCCGAACACGCGCACCGACAGCGCCTGCACCCAGAACGCGCCGGGCAGCTTGTCGACGGAGATCGTTCCGGCGGGGTCGAACGCCGCGAACACGAAGTCGTGCCAGCTCATAGACATGCTGCGCACGGCGGCGGCGTAGTAGATCTCGAGGTTGCCGTATGCCCTCCAGGCGTACAGGAACCCCGCCACGACGGTCAGGCCGAGCAACGCGGGCCGCGCCCACCCGGGCTGGTCCTCCGGCGATAGCCACCACGCGCGGACACGCGTCGGCGAACCCCGGCGCGTGCCCGATACGGATGCCATGGGCCGAAGCGTACGCACCGACTCCGTCGGCCTCTCGACGATCGTGTGACGACGCGAACGGCTAAGGCGTGGAAGCCGGTGCCCGCGAAGTCGCCCGGACGCCGCGCGGACGGTGGTCTGGTGCCGGGACGCTCTCCATCGCCGGCCGGCGGTGGGGCGGATGTCGCTCGTACCAGGCTGCGTAGCGTCTCGCCAGTGGGGCTGCAGTGATGCCGTGTGCCGCCACCGACAGCCCGACCGTCAGATAGGTCGCGAGCAGGACGGTGTTCGAGCCAGCCAGGTGAGCCTCCTGGATCGTGATCACCGCGAATACGATCGAGGCCAGGCCACGCGGGCCGAACCAGCCGAGGAAGGCGACGGTCTGTCGACGAGCGCCGGACCCGACCATCGCGATCGCGACTGGAAGCATGCGAACGACCGTGAGGCTGAGCACCGCGTACACCGCCGCCTGCCAGGTGACGTGCTTGAGCGTCGTCCCCAGCAGCACTGCGCCGAACGCCAAGAACGTGAGCCCGCCGAGCAGGTCACCGAGCTCTTCGTTCAGCCGTGAGGCTTCCTCGGACGCGCCCGAGGCAAGTGCTCCGAACACCGCCCCGGCGAGAAACGCCGCGATGAAGCCCGAACCACCGAGTGCCGCGGCGATCCCGTAGGCGAGCGCGGCGCCGGCGATCGGAATCACCTGCAGCCATGGCGGGCTGATCAGATCCCTGCGGTGCCCGATCGCGATGACCGCCGCAGCCGCGAGGCCCGCGGCCACGCCGCCGACGACCCCGTAACCGATCTCCTCGAGGACGATCGTTACCGCGTGATGACCGGTGGTCACCTTGTCCTCGACGTCCGCGGCCGCGAGCGCGATCAGCAGGATCGGGACGCAGATGCCGTCGTTCAGCCCGCTCTCGACGTTGAGGCCCTGCCGGATGCGGGACGGGAGTCGCGGCTCGGTCACCACCGCCTGCCCGAGCGCCGCGTCGGTGGGCGCGAGCAGCACAGCCAGCACGATCGCCTCGGCGGTCTTGAGATGCGGGAAGATCGCGATTGCGAGGATCGCGCCGGCGACGATCGTCAGCGGTAGCCCGATCCCGAGCAGTCGCAGCGGCACCGCATACTCGCGCCTCAGCAGGCGCAGGTTGATGCGAGAAGCGTCGGCGAACAGGACCACGGCGAGCGTTGCCTCGGCCAGCGTGCGCACGGCGGCGCTCGCCGGCGCCACGGTCACCTCGTCGATCACGAGCGGTCCGACGAGGAGCCCGATCAGGACGAACGCCATCGCAGGCGTGAACGGCGTGTTCGTGAGCCGTCGCGATACGCCCGCCACGAGGAGGAGGGCGGCGCCGACAATCGCGAGCTCCCAATTCACCGGGTCAGGAAAGCGCTTGAGCGCCCGCCGCCATCACCCGATCCGGATTACGCGGAGCCGCCCAGCCGCTGCCGGCTCAGATCCAGGCCATCTCGGCGGCACGGATCACGGCCTGGGTGCGGCTCGCAACCTCGAGCTTGGCGTGAACGTTATGCAGGTGGCTGCGCACCGTGCTGACCGACAGATGCAAATCGGCCGCGATTTCGACATCGCGTTTGCCGTCGGCGACCAGACGAAGGACCTCGGTCTCTCGCGTCGATAGCGGCGAGCGCTCGGCTCGCCGGCGTGGGCCGAGCGCCTGCGGCTGGTCGAACACCGCGTCCCGCAGCGCGTCCAACGGGAGGTCCCAGTCGGCCGCGAGCCGGAGCATCTCGGTGCGGTCGACCGAGTCGCCCTGGGCGTGGTGGGCGACCATGTCCGCAAGACGGACGAGCGACGCCGGCTCGCCGGCGGACTTCGCTCGGTGATGCCGGAACACCGCGTTCACGAGCCCCTCGGGGAGACCCCATCGCTCGAGCAAGAGGCCCCCGAGAGCCGCGTGGTCGACGCCCAGCTCGCGCTGTTCCTGCCGCGCGCGTTCCTCGGGCGTACAGCGGGCGGAGCTCGGCGGCACGTAGTCGGGCCGGGCCCGAGCGAGCAGGAGCTTCCCGACGTCGTGGAGCAGCGCCGCGGCGATGAGGTCCTCGGTGTCGAACGGCCTGGTCATGCCGCCCAGCCGCTCCACGGCCCGGGCGACGGCCAGGGAGTGGAGCCGGCATCGGAGCAGCAGCGCATCGAAACTCGTGTGCCACGGAAACGCCGCGCGTGGCAGCGATGCGATCGTGGTCGCGATCTCCTCGCGGCCGACCAAAGCCACCGCGTCGGTGACGTTGGCGATCTCGGTGCCGCCGGACAATGCCTGCGCGCGGCGGAGCACGGCGAGCGTTAGACCGATGTCGTTCTCGATCGCCCTGACCAGCGCGCTGCGTCGGTCCGTGCCGACCATTGGCGGCGCGGCGAGGGCCCGGTCGCACGCCGGCGCGAACGCCGGGACGACGTCGAAGCCGGCGAGCGCGCTGCGCAGGTCGCGAACGCGGGCAGGCGCGCCGTGGGCGGTGTCGCGCGGCCGGTCGTTCGGGGGATCCGTGTCTCGCGTGAGGGTACGGCGCGGGCGCTCGTCCTTGCCGGTGACCGCCGCCATCAGGCAATCGGCGATCCGTGGGTCGAACTGTGATCCGCGATGCCGGCGCACGTACTCGAGAGCGCCCTCGGCGCCGACGCCGCGGCGGTCGGGGCTGTCGGTGGCGAGGGTCACGAACGCGTCGCACACCGCTACCACGCGACTGGCCAGCGGAATCGCTTCGCCGCGAAGGCCATCCGGGTAGCCGGCGCCGTCCCATCGCTCGTGGTGACCTCGGACGTTCGCGGCTGCAGCGGCCATCGTCGAGAGCGAGTGGAGCAGCTCTGATCCGATCACGGGATGGCGGTTCAGCAGCGCCTGGTCGCCGGCGGACAGCGCGCCCGCGTTCAGGATCACGTAGTCGGGCAGGCTGATCATCCCGATGTCACGCACGCGCGCGCAGATGTCGACCGCCATCCGTTCGTGCTCGTCGAGGCCGAGCAGGCGGATGACCTGCGCCGCGAGCTTGCGGACGAGCGGCGTGCCGACGTGCACGGCGGGCGCGCGCGCCACCAGGGCGGCTTCGAGTCCCGCGGCGACCGGGCCGAGCGAACGCCAGTCGAGCTCGCGTTCGGTCCTCGCGCCTTGGAACAGGGCGGGACTCTCTACCAGCGACGTAGCGCTCACCGCATCTTCCACCTTCTGCTCCGGTACCCGCGACCATGCGGTCGCCACGCTCGGCCAACCCGCTCGGCCACATTGCAGCCGAGACCCCTAGTGGAGCTGGACGCTATATCAAGAAGCTTGCGTCAGTAAAGAGTCGCGGCGATACGAAGTAGTGCTTGCACGGGACCGGGGGCGCAAGGTTGACAAAAAGGTGATCAACATTGGCGAAAACGCGGTCCCGCCATTTGGATTGCACGAACAAATGGGTGCACGCACCCCCCGGACGGGTTGTGTGAACCGTCTCATAGACGGGGGCGGAACGAGCCGCCGACGCGTCACGCCGGCGTGCGGAACGACGTCGGCCGGACGTCGGCGTCGAGCTCGACGTGAACGTACATCTCGCCGAGCTCGTGTGCGTCGACGTCGTGCCCGCGTTCGGCGAGCTGCTTGCCGAGAGCCGCGAACATGTCGGAGGCCAGCTCGGCGATCTGGCGTTCGACCCTCGGCGCGTCGGCGTGGTTCTCGACGAACACCCCTCCGATCGATTCCTCGACGGTCTCGCCGCCGGTCAACTCCACCCTCAGCTCGAGGTTGAGGATCAGCGCCTCGCCCCTCCGGTGCTCCGCGACCCACTGCTGCCAGGACTCGTCGCCGGTGGCGGCCTCGGCTTCGGCGTGTGCCAGCGCCGCGTGGCCATCGTCCAGACACGCGCGTGCCCACAGTCGTTGCACCGTCGCCATGGGCTCGGCTTACCGCGCGGAGGAGGGTGACGTCCAGCGAAACGTTCGCGTGCGGACCAACGACCGAGCCGACGAGCGCCGCCGGCACCGGCACGGACGGCGCGGTATACGTTGAGTCGATGCCGATCGCGATGGCAGGATGACCCTCGCCGAGCGGGCGACTCCAGGCGCCTTCGTGCGCGTGATGGACTGGACTCCGCCCGCGGCCGGAGCGGAGGTGATGGGCACCGGGATCGTGTCGGTCGCGCTGTCGCTCGACGGCGACGAGACGCTGTCGCGAATCCTGCTCGTGATCGCGGGCGCGACGTGGCTCGCGCTGGCCGCGGTCGTTCCCGTCCGCGCGTGGCGCGATCGCGCGCGGATGCGTAGTGAGCTGAGGACGCCCGCGGCGCTCACTTCGGTCGCGGGCACGGCGGTGCTCGGGACCCGACTCGTGATGCTCGGGTGGACGTGGGCGGGGATCGCCGCGCTCGCGATCGGCGCCGGGGTCTGGGCATTCTTGCTGGGACCGGTGCTGGCTCACTGGAGGACGCCGACCGACGGGTCGTCGCTGGTGTTGATCGTCGCCACCGAATCGCTCGCGGTGCTGGCGGCGACCCTCGGCCTCGTCGAGCGGACCGACTGGCTGCTCGTGACAGCGCTCGCGCCGTTCGTGGTCGGACTTGGCTTCTACGTGTTCGTGATCGCGCGCTTCGACCTGGGCCAGTTGACCGCCGGGCACGGCGACCACTGGATAACCGGCGGCGCGCTCGCGATCTCGACCCTCGCCGCCGGCAAGCTTCTCGCCGGCGCGAAAGCTCTCGCGATCCTCGGGGGCGGCGGTGGGGTGCTTCAGGATGTGGCGTTGGGGTTGTGGGCGCTGACGATGCTGTGGCTCCCGGTGCTCGTCGTTGCCGAGATCACGCATCGCCGTTTCGGCTACGACGTACGCCGCTGGTCGACCGTGTTCCCGGTCGGCATGTACGCCGCGTGCAGCTTCGTCCTCGGGGCGGCCGCACACGCCGGGGGGATCACCAGCTTCGCGAGCGTATGGGTGTGGGTCGCGGTCGCCGTGTGGGCGGTCGTGCTGGTGGCGATGCTCCACCGAGGATTCGAGGCGGTCCGCTGACCGGCGGGTGCATAACTCACCAGGTCTCTCCGCCGGGCCGCGCGCCGGCTACATAAGCGCCCCCCAGGCGCTTATGTAGCCGTGGCCGCGCGAGACGACGCGGTTCGGCGAGTTCTGCATCGCGCGTGCGCGACCGGAACCTGGACGACACGCCAGACCACCCGCCCACGTGCCCCATCGGCCAACGGGCGATTCGACGGCGTGGCGCCGAGTGGCGCGACTCAGGATCGGCGGGCGCGCGGCATGATTGATCCGTGCGTAACGCGGGCCAGTCGATATGAGCGAGGTCGTCTCGCTCGTGGTGCTGGCGGCGTGCCTGGCCGCCGCGGTGGCGCGACCGAGCTGGGCGCCCGACTGGGCGGTCGCTGCAGGCGGCGCCGCCGTGCTCGTGGCGGTCGGAATCCTCAGCTTCGCGGGGGCGCGCGCGGCGCTGCGCGAACTCGGTCCCACCGTCGGGTTTCTCGCTGCGCTGCTCGTGCTCGCCGACGGCTGCCGCCGCGCCGGCCTGTTCGACGCGTTGGGCGCGTGGATGGCGCTCGGTTCACGGGGGCGGCCGAGCCGGCTGCTCGCGATGGTGTTTCTTGCGGCGGCGGGGACGACCGCGGTTCTCAGCCTCGACGCGACCGTCGTGTTGTTGACGCCGATCGTGTTCGCCACCGCGGCCCGGCTGCGCACGAACGCGCGTCCGCATGTGTATGCGTGCTCGCACCTGGCCAACAGCGCATCGCTGTTGCTGCCGGTCTCGAACCTGACCAACCTGCTGGCGTTCCGAGCCAGCGGGCTGTCGTTCGCCCGGTTCGGCGGCTTGATGGCGCTCCCGTGGCTGGTCGCGCTCGCGATTGAATGGGTCGTTCTACGCCGCTCGTTCGCCGGCGATCTGCAGAGGTCCGCCCCGCGGTCGACTCGCACGGTCGAGCGGCCGGAGCTACCGACGTTCGCGCTCGCCGTCGTCGGGCTCACGCTCGCCGGGTTTGTTCTGAGCTCATTGATAGGGATCGCGCCGGTGTGGGTCGCGGCCGCCGGCGCGCTCGTCATGGTGGCGCGTGAGCGCCCGGCCCCCAAGGAGCTCGTGCTGGCCGCCGAGCCGACGTTCCTGGTGTTCGTGCTCGGGCTCGGCGTCGTGGTCCGCGCCGCCGGCGATCACGGCCTGTCGACCGCGGTCGACGCGCTCCTGCCCCACGGCACCGCGTTGCCGGCGCTGCTGCTCGTCGCCGTGGTCAGCGCCGCGGTCGCCAATCTCCTCAACAACCTCCCGGCGACCCTGATCATCCTGCCGGTCGTGGCCGTCAGCGGACCCGCTGCCGTGCTCGCGATGCTTGTCGGCGTCAACGTGGGTCCCAACCTCACCTACGTAGGGTCGCTCGCGACGCTGCTATGGCGGCGGATCGTGCACGCTCACGACGAGGAGACCGACATGGGCGAGTTCACGCGCCTCGGTTTGCTCACCGTGCCGGCCGCACTGGTGGCCTGCACGGCCGCATTGTGGTTGGCTCTACAGGTCTTGTGATGCGCGCCGTCGTCTGGATATCCGAGGACACCTGGGAGGCTTGCGTCGATGAGGCGCGCGCGCTTCTGCCCGAGACCGCCGAGGTTACGCTTCTCCACGTGGCGCCCTCGGACGTGGAGGACATCGCCTCCCGCCCCGGCGCCCGCCTGCTCGGTCGCCACCCGCCCCCGCCACCCGGTCCTCCTTTGCGGGAGATCGCCGAGGAGGAGGCGCAGGCGCTGCTCGCCGAGGCGCTGGCCCGGCTGGCGAGACCGGCGCGGACGGTGGCGCGACGCGGGAAGATCGAGCGCGAGGTGCTCGAAGCGAGCGCCGGTGCGGATCTGCTCATACTCGCGCGCGACGGCGAGGCGCGCCTCGGCCCGAAGAGCATCGGACCTCGCACCCGGTTTGCGCTGGACCACGCGCCCTGCCAGGTTCTGCTCGTGTGGCCCGAGCAGCCGCCTGGGATCGAGAGCGTTCCGCTCCCGCCGCACCTGCGCTGACGAGGCGGTCGTTGACGCGCGCTCGCACGCCGGGGCCGCGAATTCGCCGTCAGTCGCCGATCTCCCCGCAGGCTGGGTCGGTGGGATCGACGATCCGCCAGCCAGAAACGGCGTGCTTCGCGGGCTCCTCGTTGACGGTCCCATAGCGCGAGTCCATCGGATCGGAGACGCACAGCGCGGCCTCGGGGTGGGCACGGAGCAGTCTGGCTCTCTCGCCGGCTGTCGGGTCGAGCGTGGGTGATCGCATCTCAGGGTCCTCCTTTGTTCCGCCATCAGAATCGTACCACGATATCGCGGCACGATATACGATTGGTGTACGATCTCGGACGCCAAAGAGCGGTCGCCGGCGG
>Ga0335072_10016314_pt1 | contig 10534 bp, 7 predicted proteins | sample Lox_Sample_21_FD_206725 | JGI IMG/M metagenome (GOLD analysis project Ga0335072, IMG submission 206725) | Soil microbial communities from Loxahatchee National Wildlife Refuge, Florida, United States - Lox_Sample_2.1 | ecosystem: Environmental > Terrestrial > Soil > Wetlands | place: USA: Florida... | reverse complement strand
CCGCGGCTAGATGCGCGTCCCGCCGGTCACGGGAATCACCTCGCCCGTCACATACGAGGCGCCCGCACACAGATAGATGATGACCTCGGCGTAATCCTGCGGCTGGCCGACGCGCGCCAGTGGAACGGTGGCCCGGGCCGCGGCCTCCAGGTCCCCGAACGAGCATTCCCAGTTCGAGTTGACATATCCCGGAGCGATCCCGTTCACCCGCACCGCGGGAGCGAGTCCGCGCGCCAGCTCTCTCGTCAATCCGGCCAGCCCCGCCTTGGCGGTCGCGTAGGCGCTGCTGCTGCCGCCGCCGCCGAACGCGGCCACCGACACGGTGTTGACCACGGCGCCGCGCGCATCGATGAGCGCGGGCGCGAGCGCCTTGGTCATCCAGAATGCGCTCAGCAGATTGATACGCAGGATCCGGTCCCAGAAATCGTCCGTCAGCGCCTCGAGGTCGGCGGGCGGGATGGGCGTGCGCGTGCCGGGCGCGCCCGCATTGTTCACCAGATAATCGAGGCCGCCGAGCAGGTCCAGCCCCTCGAGCGCCACCGCGCGCGCGGTCGCCGAGGCGCCCAGATCGCCCGGCACGGCCACCACGCAATGGCCGGCGCTCTTCAGAGCCCCCACCGCCCGATCGAGCGCTTCGCCGGGCAGGTCATTCATCGCCACCCGGGCGCCGCTGCGCGCGAGCCGCTGCGCGGTGGCGAGGCCGATGCCCGATGCGCTGCCGGTGACGAGCGCGCGCCGTCCCTCGAGCTTGAATTCGATCAACGAACGATCCCTCATGGCGTCCTCGATGCTCGAGCGCACACTAGCCGGTGCGGCGCCCGGGGACAACCGCGCCCTCAGGCGGCTTCCCGTGCGCGGATCGTCACCGCCACGGAGCGGATCGTTCCCTGGCGCAGCACCTTTAGCTCGACCGTCTGGCCGGCGCGCAGGAGCGCGATGGCGTTGCGCAGCTGCGCCGCGCTCTCGAGCGCCATGCCATTGATGGACAGCACGATGTCGCCGCGCTTGATGCCCGCACGCTCGGCCGGAGAGCCGCGCGCCACCTCCGCCACCAGCACGCCGTGGGAATTGGCCAGGCGCGAGGCCTGCTCGGGCGTCAGATCGGCCAGCCTGATGCCGAGCGCTCCGCGCTTCACCGCGCCGTAGGTGATGAGCTGCTGCATCACCGCCTTGACCATGTTCACCGGGATGGCGAAGCCGATCCCGATGTTGCCGCCGTCGCCCGCCGAGAGGATCGCGGAATTGATGCCGACCAGCTCGCCCTGCATGTTCACCAGCGCACCGCCCGAATTGCCGGGATTGATCGAGGCATCGGTCTGGATGAAATCCTCATAGCCGTGCGGGTCGATGCCGGTGCGCCCGAGCGCGCTCACGATGCCCACCGTGACCGTGTGCTGCAGGCCGAAGGGGTTGCCGATGGCGATCACCCAGTCGCCGACCTCCAGATGCGAGGAGTCCCCGAGCGGCATGTCGGTGAGATGCGGCTCCTGCGCCTTGAGCACGGCGATGTCCGTGCCCGCATCGCTCCCCACGACCGTGGCCGGGAAGCGGCGGTTGTCGAGCAAGGTGACGGTGATCTCGCTCGCGTTCTCAATGACGTGGCGGTTGGTGAGGATGTAGCCGCGCCGCGCATCGACGATGACGCCCGAGCCCGCGCTCTCGAATTCCCGGTGCCGTACCGCCGGCGCCCGCGGCAGGTTGAAGAAGCGCCGGAAGAACGGATCATCCAGCAGCGGGTTGTTGCGCGGCACTCGCTCGGTGAGCGTGCCGCGGGTGGCGATATTGACCACGGCGGGCGAGACCACCTTGATCATGGGCGCGAGCGAGGGCAGCGCGATCGAGGTGGCGGCGTGCGCCGCTAAGCCGCTCCACAGCGTGAATGCCAGCGCGGCGCATGCCGCCGTCGAGAGCTTAGGGGGTGAGCGCACGAGTGACCTCCGTCTGGTTTTTGCGCATCCTATAACAGAGCGCCCGTGCCCCCCGCTTTGCGCTACCATTTGCCGCGCAGCGGGGGCAGGCGGCGGTGGAGGCAGCATGAGAATCGGTCTTCAAGTTCCCAACTTCACCTGGCCCGGGGGTCCCTCCCGCATGGCTGCGCGCCTGGCCGAGATCGCACGCGCCGCGGATGAGGCGGGTTTCCACAGCCTCTGGGTGATGGATCATTTCTTTCAGATCGGCATGGTGGGTCCGCCGGAGCACGACATGCTCGAGTGCTACAGCACGCTGGGCTATCTCGCGGCCGTCACGCGCAGACTCAAGCTCGGCTCCATGGTCACCGGCGTGGTCTATCGATACCCCGGGATTCTGGTCAAATGCGCCACCACCGTCGACGTCCTGTCGGGCGGGCGCACCTATTTCGGCATCGGCGCCGCCTGGAACGAGCTGGAGGCGAAGGGCCTCGGCGTCCCCTTTCCGCCGATCGCCGTGCGCTTCGAGCTGCTCGAGGAGGCGCTGCGCATCGCCCAGCAGATGTGGTCCGGCGATTCGGGTCCCTTCCGCGGCAAGCACAATCATCTCGAAAGGGCGCTGTGCCAGCCGCAGCCGCTGTCGCGGCCGCATCCGCCGATCCTGGTCGCCGGCAACGGCGAGAAGAAGACGCTGCGTCTGGTGGCGCAGTACGCGGACGCCTGCAACCTCTATGGGCCTCCCGAGGTGGTGAGCGCCAAGCTCGCCATTCTCGAGCAGCACTGCAAGGCGCTCGGGCGCGACTACGCCTCGATCGAGAAGACCACGCTCGGGACCGTGGAGCTCGGCCCGGGCAAGCTCTCGGCGGCGCAGCTCATCGCCCAGTGCCAGGCGCTCGCCTCCGTCGGCGTCGATCAGGCGATATTCAACATGCCGAACGTGCACGAGATCACGCCGCTCGAGGTGTTCGGGCGCGACATCATACCGGCGGTCGCGGCCTTCTGATTCAGGCGCCGGGCGCGAGCAGCGCGAGCAGCCGCTCGTCCGCGACGCCCGGCACCGCGGACAGCGCCTGCACGCACACGTGATCGGCGCCCGCCTGAAGATGCGCCTCGAGGCGCGCTCGAATCGTGCCCTCATCGCCCCACGCCACCGTGGCATCGATGAGCCGCTCCGATCCGCCGCCCGCGAAGTCGGCGGCGCCGAACCCCAGACGCTTCCAGTTCTCGACGTAGTTGGGCAGGTTGAGATAGATGCCGAGAAACTCCCGCCCGATGGCGCGCGCTCGAGCCGGGTCGCGCTCGAGCAGCGCCGCCTGCTCGACGCACAGCAGCTTGCCCGCGCCGAGGATGGAGCGCGCCCGTTCGGTGTGCTCCGGCGTGACGTTGTAGGGATGTGCGCCGTCGGCCCGCTGCGCCGACAGCTCGAGCATCTTCGGCCCGAGCGCCGCGAGCAGCGTGCGCGGCGGCGCGGCCGGCGGGATCGATTGATAGTGCGCCATCGCCATGGTCTCGAGATAGGCACGCATGGTCGCGAGCGGCTTGCCGTACTGATGCTGGCGCACCTGCACCAGCGGCACGTGCGATACCCCGAGGCCGAGCAGGAAGCGCCCGCCGGATTGCTCGTTCAAGCCCTGCTGGGCCGCCGCCGTGCAGAATGCGTCGCGCGCGTAGATGTTGGCGATGCCGCTCGCCACCACCAGGCGGGTGGTGCCCGCGAGCAGCCAGGCGGCCGAGGAGAACACCTCGCGCCCGAGCCCCTCCGGTATCCATAGCGCGCTGAAGCCCCAGGCTTCGATGCGCCGGGCGAATGCCGCCGCCTCGATCGCCGGCAGCCGATCGACTGCGGCCCACACCCCCAGCTTTGCGAGATTCATCGTGCCTGCGCCCTCGTGTCGGCGCGCTCCTCGCGCGCGTATTGCTCGATCAGCAGAAATTTCTGCACCTTGCCGGTCGGCGTGCGCGGCAGGGGCTCGCGCCGCTCGATGAGCTGGCGCGGCACCTTGAACCCCGCCAGATGCTCGCGGCAGAACGCCTGCACCGCCTCGAGCCCCACCGCCGGCGACTCATCGCGCACCACCACGGCCGCGACGCTCTCGCCCCAGATGGCGTGCGGCAGGCCGACCACCGCGCATTCGACCACGCCCGGCAGCTCGAGCAGCACCGCCTCGACTTCGGCCGAGTGCACGTTCTGGCCGCCGCTGATGATCATGTCCTTCACCCGCCCGCAAATGAAGAGGTAGCCGTCCGCATCGAGGCGCCCGAGATCGCCGGTGTGGAACCAGCCGTCGCGAAATGCCTCGGCGCTGCGCGCCGGGCTCTCGAAGTACTCGGTGGTGGCGCAGGGCGCGCGCGCGATGATCTCCCCGATCTCCCCGGCCGCGACCCGATGGCCCGCCGCATCGATGAGCCGCACCTCCGAGAACAGCACCGGCAGCCCGACCGAGTCGGGCCTGCGGCGCCGCTCGGCGGGAGTGCTGATGGCGAGCCAGCCGACCTCCTGCAGCCCGTAGCCCTCGTACAGATTCGGACACAGCCGCGCCATCGTTTCATCGCGAATTCTGGGCGGCAGCATGGCGCCGGCGAACGCGACCCCGCGCAGGGAGGACAGATCGCACGCGCCGAGCTCCGCCGCGCCGAGCAGCATCGCGGCCATGGTGGGCACGAGCATGGTGAAGCTCACGCGCTCGGCGCCGATCAGCCGCAGCACCTGTCCGGCGGCGAAGTCCGCGAGCACGGTGCGTGCGCCGCACATGAAGGCCTTGCCGACCCAGCTGAAGCCCACCCGCCCGAACACGGGAAACACCGTCAGAATCACGTCCTCGCTGCGCACGCCGAACGGCGTCGCCGCCCATACGCTGCAAGAATTGTAGTGATTGAGCAGGTAAGTCTTCGGGACGCCCGTCGTTCCGGACGTGAGGTTGAAATAGTACGGGTCCGTCTCGCACAGCTCGGACTCGGGCTCGTGCGCCGGCATCTCCCGCAGCAGCGCCTCGTACTCGAGATACCCGGCGGGCGCCTCCCGCTCGGGGCTCGCCCCGGCGTGCCCCTCGATGCCGTGCGCGGAAGCGCCGATGTGGATGAAGTGCTCGATGCCCCGCACCTCGCGCCGCACCCATCGCAGCGTCTCGGCGAAGCGCGCCTCGCCGATGAGCGTCCGGGCGCGCACGGCCTCGAGCAGCGTCACCACCTCGCGCGGCGCCAGCCGGTAGTTCACCGGCAACCCGACCAGGCCGGTCTTGGCGAGCGCAAAGTAGATCTCGACGGCCTCGGCGCGATTCGAGCACATGAAACCCACCACCTCGCCCTTGCGCAGGCCCAGGCCGGTGAGTGCGTGCGCCAGGCGATTGGTGCGCTCGTTGATCAGGCGAAAACTGAGGCGGCGTCCGGTCCCGCTGCAATGGATTGCCTCCCGCTCGGGATAGCGCGCCGCTGCGGTGGCGAGCACGTTGCCGACCAGCATCTGACCGAGTCCGCGCACGTTCGAGGTACTCATGCCTTACCCCCTGTCGATGCGCAGCATGCCACATCCGCCGCGGCCTCGCGCGCCGCTCAGCCGTCCCCGTCGAGCGGCCGCACGCTCACGTCCACGCGCAGCTTGTGGCCGCGGCCGCCCACCAGGATCCCGCGCAGCGGCGACACGTCGCCGAAATCGCGCCCCCAGGCGAGCGTCACGTGGCCTTCGCCGGCCAGGCAATCGTTGGTGGGATCGAAATCCACCCACCCCAGGGGCGGGCAATACACCGACACCCAGGCGTGCGAGGCATCGCCGCCGATCGCCGTCCCGCCGCCCGGCCGCGCCGTGCGGATGTAGCCGCTCACGTAGCGGGCCGCGAGCCCCGCGGCGCGCAGACAGCCGATCATGAGATGGGCGAAGTCCTGGCAAACGCCGCGGCGCGCGCCCAGCACCTCGACGATCGAGGTGCGCGTGCTGGTCGATCCGGGCGCGTACTTGAATTCGCGGCTGATCTTGCGCATCAGGGCCTCGGCGGCACGCGCCGCCGGGCGGCCGGGCGCGAAGCAATCGCGCGCATAGTCCAGGAACTCCTGCTTGATGGGCACATGGCTCGAGCGCATGCGATGGCGGCATGCGTCGAGCTCGGCTTGCGAGCGCGCCGCGGCGTGATAGCTCAGCCGCTCGCGCAGCGACTCCCAGGGCTCGCTGTCATCGAGTCCCTCGGGGGGGCGCGCGAAGATCTCGACGCGCATGTGCGCGACCACCGACAGCCGCTCGTGCGGGCGGTCGTATTCCAGCCGCGCGATGCTGTTGCCGAACGCGTCCAGCTCCTCGCCCTCCGAGCTCGGCTGCGGATCGAGCTCGAGCGCGTGGTCGAGACAGCGCTGGTAGGCGAACTCGCGCGGCTTCAGGTGCAGCAGATGATGCGAGTGCAGCACGTCGCCGCCGTACTCGTACACCGTCGCGTGGCGCACGGCGTAGCGCATCAGGCGGATACCGCGCGCAGCTCGAAGTCGACGTGCGAGAAGTGCTGCAGGGTGAGCTGGTCGGACAGCAGGCTCGCCGCCGCGTTCAAAGCCCTCAGCACCGCGGCGGCGCGCTGGCGCGCCTGCGCCGGCATCTCGAGCTCGCCGCCGACGTGCTCGTACTTGAGCGCGATGAGCGCCGAGATCGGCTCGTAGAGCGCGTCCTGGGCGCGGCTGCCGAGGGACTCGGCGAGCTCGATCAGCAGCGTATTGATGACGCGCCACTGAAAGGCGAGGGCGCGCGGATTGCGCTCATCGTACACCAGCAGGTCGATGGTCAGCCCCCATACGGGCGGCGCGCGGTAGCGCGTGCGATAGGTGATGGCGCTGTCGCCGATCTCGAGCAGCCACTCGAGCTCCTGGCGCAGCGGCGTCGTCGGCGCCTCCAGGCGCCGCGCCAGCACCTCGGAGAGAAACAGCAGCCGCTCGAGCCGCCGGCCGATCACCATGAGCCGCCAGCCGTCGTCCTGCGTCATGTCGTCGTGCGCGAAGCCCGCCAGGGCGGCGAGCGAGATGAGCAGCCGGTCGAGCGTCTCGCGCGCATCGCTGCGCGCGCTCTCCGCGCGCCGGTAGTCGCGCGACAGCACCGTGAGCGCGCGCCAGTTCTCGGCCGACAGGCTGCTGCGCACCTGCGCGGCACACTCTCCCAGGCGGCCGATGTCCCCGCTCAGGGTGAAGCGCTTCTCGGGGTCGAACAGGCTCGATGCGCCGAAGTGCCGGCATAGCTCCATCGCCTGCGACCAGAACGGCAGATTGCGCCGCAGCCCGAGCGAGCCGCGCAGCATGCGCGTCTTGAACTCGCAGCGCTCCGCGTAGCGGCCCATCCAGAACAGGTTCTCGGCGAGCGTCGAGGGCAGGTCGTGGTGGCGCGGCGTCGCGCGGTCGATGCGCGCGATCGGCGCGGTGGACTCCTCGACCGCCTCGTGCGAGTCGCACAGCACCCAGATATCCTTGCTGCCGCCGCCGCGCTGCATGGACACGATCTCGGCGTGCGCATCGGAGGCGAAGCGCGCCAGTCCGCCGGGCATGACCCTGTAGCCCTCCTGTGTCGCGATGGCATAGACGCGGATGCCGAGGGCGCGCGCCGCGAAGCGGTCCGAGCTCCTGGTGTACCACACCGGCGCTTGCGAGAAGGCGAGATGCTCCTGCGCCACGAAGGCGTAGGGGCGCGCCCGCATGCGCTCGATCAGCGCGGCTCGCTGCGCGGCGTCCAGATCGCTGCCGAACGCCGCATCGAGGTTCTGGTTCGGGAACGTGGGCTTGATGACCAGATTCTGAAGATTCGCGATCACCGCATCGAAGGCCGGCGGCTCCCCGCACCACCAGCTCGCCACCGAGGGCAGGCTCAGGCGCTCGCCGATGAGCTGCTGCGCGATGGCCGGCAGGAAGCCGAGCCAGGCCGCCGATTCGAGCACGCCGCTCCCGAGCGCGTTCGAGGTCACGACGTTTCCCTTGCGGATGGCGGCGAGCAGTCCCGGCACGCCGAGCGCGGAGTCGGCGCGCAGCTCCACCGGGTCGCAGAAATCGTCGTCCAGGCGCCGCAGGATCGTGTGCACGCGCTTCAGGCCCGCGAGCGTCTTCAAGTACACGCACTCCCCGCGCACCGTCAGATCGTGGCCCTCGACCAGGGGAAATCCCAGCTGGCGGGCGAGGTATGCGTGCTCGAAGTAGGTCTCGTTGAAGGAGCCGGCGCTGAGCACGACGGCCACCGGCTCATCGCCCGCGCCGCGCAGCAGCTCCTCGCGCAGCGTCGCGAAGAACGCGCCCAGCGGGCGCACGTCCATCGATTGCGCCAGATGCGGAAACGCGCGCCGTACGATCTGCCGGTTCTCGAGCGCATAGCCCGGACCCGACGGCGCCTGGGTGCGGTCCGCGAGCACCCACCAGCGCCCGTCGGCCGAGCGCGCGAGATCCGCCGCGTACAGCGACAGCCATCGATCCTGCGGCGGACGCACGCCCACGCAGGGCCAGAGAAAATTGGGATGGCCGAACGGGATCTCCGCCGGCAGCGCGCCCTGGGCGAGCAGCGCCTGCGGGCCGTACAGATCCGCGAGCACCGCGTTGAGGAGGGTGGCGCGCTGCGCAACGCCCCTCTCGATGCTCTGCCACTCCTGCGCGGTCATGAGATAGGGCAGGGGATCGAGGATCCATGGCCGATCGCGCCCCTGGGCGTCCGCATACACGTTGTAGGTGATGCTGTTCTCGACGATCATGCGGCGCGTGAACTCGGTGGCGCGGCGCGCGGCGCGCGCATCGTCCTCGAGCACGCCGTCGATCAGCGATCGCCAGTGGCTGCGCACGCGGCCCGTCCCGTCCAGCAGCTCGTCGTAGCGGCGCGGATCGCTGCGGTAGCTCTGTAGTCGGGGATCGCTCACCGTGGATCGCGCAGGTCCAGCGTGAAGGGAAATTCCTCGTTCGGCACGGCCGGCTCGACGTTCATCGGTCCGGGGGTGTGGCCGATGCGGAAGAAGCGCGCGAGACGCCTGCTTTCAGCCTCGAACGCGTTGACGGGAAGAGTCTCGTGGCTGCGGCCGCCCGGATGGACCACATGATATCGACAACCGCCTTCCGATCGATGCATCCAGGTATCCACTATATCGAATGTCAGCGGCGAGTGAACGCCGATCTTCGGATGCAGCGCCGACCACGGCTGCCAGGCGCGGTAGCGCACGCCCGCGACGTACTCGCCTTCGCGCCCGGTCGAGCGCAGCGGCAAAGCCCGTCCGTTGCAAGTCACGGCATAGCGGTCCGGCGCGAGCCCGCTCACCTTGACCTCGAGGCGCTCGAGCGATGAGTCGACATAACGCACCGTTCCGCCCGGCGTGCCTTCCTCGCCCATCACGTGCCAGGGCTCGAGCGCCTGGCGCAGCTCGATCTGTCCGACGCGCAGCTGCACCTCGCCGAGCTTGGGGAAGCGGAACTCGAAATGCGGCGCGAACCATTCGAGCCGCATGGCATGGCCCGCGCGATTCTGCTCCTCCATCACGCCGGAGAAATCCTGCAGGATGAAATGCGGCAGCATGAAGCGGTCGTGCAGCTGCGTCCCCCAGCGTGCCAGGCGCTGCGGCGCGTAGGGCTCGCGCCAGAAGCGCGCGATGAGCGAGCGCAGCAGCACCTGCTGGACCAGGCTCATGCGCGCATGCGGCGGCATCTCGAACGCGCGCAGCTCGAGCAGTCCCAGCCGTCCGCTGGCCGCGCCGGGCGCGTACAGCTTGTCGATGCAGAACTCGGCGCGATGGGTGTTGCCGGTGACGTCGATCAGCAGATTGCGCAGCAGGCGGTCCGTGAGCCACGGCGGCACCGTGGCGCCCGGCTCGGGGAACTGCTTGAACGCGAGCTCGAGCTCGTAGAGCGAATCGTTGCGTGCCTCGTCCACGCGCGGTGCCTGCGAGGTGGGACCGATGAACAGCCCCGAGAACAGATACGACAGCGAGGGGTGGTTGTGCCAGTAGCAGAGCAGGCTGCGCAGCAGATCGGGGCGCCGCAGGAACGGCGAGTCCTCGGGCGTTGCGCCGCCGAGCACGATGTGATTGCCGCCGCCCGTGCCCACGTGCCGGCCGTCGATCATGAACTTCTCCGAGCGCAGCCGGCATTCTCCCGCCATCTCGTACAGATGCGAGGTGCGCTCGACCAGCTCCTCCCAGCTCGCGCTCGGCTGCACGTTGACTTCGATGACGCCCGGATCCGGGGTCACTTTGAAATTGCACAGGCGCGGATCGGCGGGCGGCTCGTAGCCCTCGACGATCACCGGCTGCTCGAGGGACGCGGCGCCGGCTTGCACCGCCGCGATGATCTCGAGATAGTCCTCCAGGCTCCGGGTCGGCGGCATGAACACGTACAGCACCCCGTCGCGCGCCTCGGCGCACAGCGAAGTGCGCACCACGGCGGCGGCTTCGCCATCGCCGAGCGCGGACTGGCGCGGCGCGGCGGAGGAGGGTGCCGTAGCGGCGCGGCGCGGTCCACTGCCGGCGCGCGCGGCATCCGCCCCCGCGGCATCCGCCCCCGCGGCATCGGCCCCCGCGGCATCGGCCCCCGCACCGCTCGGCGCCCGGTCGCGATACTCGCGGTAGGGCGCGAGCGGCGCGAACTCCTGCATCGGGTCGGTGGGATGCACGTGCGGAAAGTCGCTCTCCCTCACCCAGGGGAGC
>Ga0335072_10016313_pt1 | contig 10535 bp, 10 predicted proteins | sample Lox_Sample_21_FD_206725 | JGI IMG/M metagenome (GOLD analysis project Ga0335072, IMG submission 206725) | Soil microbial communities from Loxahatchee National Wildlife Refuge, Florida, United States - Lox_Sample_2.1 | ecosystem: Environmental > Terrestrial > Soil > Wetlands | place: USA... | reverse complement strand
GCGTCGAGACGTCGATCAGCCCGGCCGCCCGGTGCACGGCGAGCGCCTCGGCCTGTGGGTCGCCGTAGTCGTAGGCGCGGCGCCAGTCGCCGGCCCACTTGACGTTCGCGCCGAGTTCGCGGTGGCGTCCGTGGATCGACGATCGCTTGGCGGGCTCGAACGGGCGACCGGCCAGGATCCCCATCGGCACCGACACCCACGGCGGGCGCGCGGTCGTGGTGCCGACCTGCTCGAGGCTCTGCCCGGTCTCCTGCGCCATCAGGCGAACCGCCGGCAGCTGGCACATTCGGCCCTGGCACGGTCCCATCGTCACGGTCGTGTAGCGCTTGCACAGCTCGATCGAGTCGTAGCCCTCCTCGACGCTCAGATGGATGTCCTTGGCGGTCACGTCCTCGCACAGACATGCGAAGCACTTGCCGTGGCCGGCGCCGGACACCGGTGGCGGCACCGCGACCGGGTCGGCCTCGCCTCCGGGTTCGCCGCCGGCAACGTCGCCCACGGCGGTCACGTTCGGCGGCAGCTCGTCGAGCACGAAGGACCCGCGCGCGGTGTCGTAGCGCGTCGTCGCTCCGGCCTGGAGCAGCAACGAGGTCGCCGGCGCAAAGCCACCCGAGACGACCACGAGGTCGCACCCGAACGTCTTCTCGACCGACGCGCCCTCGACGCCGTTCGGCCCGAGCACCGCGCTCTGCACCGCTTTGCCGCCGGTCGCCGCGAGGATCGTGTGGTCGATCAGCACCTCGATCCCGCGCTCGGCGAGCCGCCGGGCGGCGGCGGTCCGCTCGGTCCGCAGATCCGCGACGGCGACGATCTGTACGCCCGCGTCGTGGAGGGTCGCCGCGGCCTCGAGGCCCCGGTCCGACGTGGTGGCGACCACGGCGCGCGTGCCCGGACTGACCGCGTACAGCTGCGTCAGGCGAACCGCGCCGCCGGACAGCATCACGCCCGGAAGGTCGTTGCCGGCGAACACCAGCGGCTGCTCGATCGCGCCGGTCGCGAACACGTGACGGCGCGCCCGGATCTGGTGCAGGGTGTCGCCCTGCCACACCGGGACCATCCCGTCGAAGTAGCCGAGCGCGCTCGCCCGGGCGAGGATCTCCACGCCGGCGATCGGCTCGATCGGACGCGGCCCCTCATCGACCAGCACGACGTCATCGCCGCTTTGCGCGGCGGCCGCGGCGGCCTGCTGCCCCGCGGCCCCGCCACCGATTACGAGAACGTCGGCGTGGCGCCGGCGGTACTCGGTCCGCCACTCGCGCTCGGGCTGCTCCTCGCGCAGCACACCCAGTCCGGCGGCGTGGCGCAGCACCTTCTCGTACACCGGCCACAGCTTGCGAGGGCGGATGAACGTCTTGTAGTAGAAGCCGGGCGGGGTGAACTTCGTCCCGACGAGGTCCGTCGCGCGCATCACGTCGAGGTCGAGGCCGGGCTGGGCGTTCAGGTGCTCGACCTTCATGCCCTCGCGGACGGGCTCGGTGCACGCGCGCACGCCGGGCGCGCCGTCGACCGCGACGATGCAGTTCGGGCACTGGCCGGCGCAACACAGCAGCCCCCGCCGGCGGTGGTACTTGAAGCTGCGCGAGAACGTGCGCCGGCCCGCGGCGTACAGCGCCGACCCGACCGTGTCGCCCTCGTACGCCTCGACCGGCTTGCCGTCGAACGTGAAACGGATCACATTGAGGCGGTTGATCAGCTCGCCGGGCTGATCCGGGAGACGGCTCACGCGGCGCCGCCCTCGCCGGGCTCAGCCGGCAACTCGGTCAGCAGTACCTCGTTGGTGGCGGTGTCGCGCTCGGCGATGAACCAGGCGCGGCACCCGGACCGGTGAAACCACCATTCGCGCTGAACGCCGGCGCGGTTGCGGCGGAAGTAGTTGTACTCGCCGAGCTCTCGGAGCGTGGGGCGCGACTTGGGCCGAGCTGATATCTCGCCGCCGTAGCCGAAGTCGGTCACTTCGCGGACGCCGCAGTTGGGGCACGTTAAGAGGAAGGACATGACGCGTCTCGCCAAGCAAACCTACGCCTGAGCCTGTGATCTTGTCCAATATCTAATTAAGCTGTATTGATTCGGTAAACGAATCATGGAACTTCGCCAGCTTCGCTACTTCGTCGCCGTCGCCGAGGAGCTTCATTTCCGCCGCGCCGCCGAGCGCCTGCACATCTCGCAGCCGCCGCTCAGCCAGCAGATCCGCGCGCTCGAAGACGAGCTCGGGTTCGCGCTGCTGACCCGAACGCGCCGGCGCGTCCAGCTCACGCCGGCCGGCGAGGCGTTCCTGCGCGACGCCCGCATCGTCCTCGGCGAGCTCGAGGGCGCGGTCGCTACCGCGAGGCGGGTCAACGCCGGGCAGACCGGGCGGTTGCGGATCGGGTTCGTTGGTTCGGCTCTGCTGTCGATCGTCCCCGGGACCGTCGAGCGGTTCCGGGCCTCTCGACCCGGGGTCGCGATCGAGTTGCGCGAGCGCTCGACGGTCGACCAGCTCCGCGCGGTCGGCGCCGGCGTCATCGACGTCGGCCTCGTGCGCCCTCCGATCGACGACGACGGCGAGTTGCGTGCAGAGACCGTGCTGCGCGAGCGCACGGTGGCCGCGCTGCCCGCCGGTCACGCGCTGGCGAGGCTCGGGCGGGTGTCGCTCGGCCGGCTCGCGGCCGAACCGCTGGTCCTGTTCCCGCGCGATCAGGCGCCCGGGTTCCACGACCTGCTGATCGCGGCGTTGGCCAGCACCGGCGCCGGCCCGCGCGTAGTTCAGTACGCGCCGGAGATGCTGACGATCATCGGCCTGGTCGCCGCCGGCACCGGCGTCTCGCTGGTCCCGGCGTCGGTCAGCCGGCTCGCGCTCGACGGCGTCACCTACCGGCCGGTGACCGGCGCGCCGCGCTCGGAGCTGGTCGCGATCACCCGCGCGCGCGACGACTCGGCGCTAGCGCGGGCGTTCGTGACCGAGGCGATGGCGGCCTGAGAGCCCGCGCGCCCGATCTCATCCGGAGTGCTCAGGCAGTCACAATGCGTGGGAAGATGCGTGCGTGGGTGAGCGGACCCTGAACACGCTGCTAGAGGGCGGGGCGTTCTTCGAAGGCCCGCGCTGGCGCGACGGCCGGTGGTGGGTGTCGGACTTCTACCGGCACGCGGTTTACACGGTCACCGTCGACGGCCGCGAGGACGCGGTGGTCGAGGTCGAGAACCAGCCGTCGGGCCTCGGATGGCTGCCCGACGGGTCGTTGCTGATCGTCTCGATGAAGGATCAGCGCGTGCTTCGCCGCGACCCCGACGGAAACGTCGGCCTGCACGCCGACCTCGGCGCATTCACCGACAGCCCGCTCAACGACATGGTCGTCGACGACCAGGGACGCGCGTGGGTTGGCTGCTTCGGGTTCGACCTGATGGCGTTCGCCGACCCGCGGCCGGCGCCGTTGATGCGCATCGATTTCGACGGCACGGCGACGGTCGCGGCCGAGGACCTGATGTTCCCCAACGGGTCGGTGGTCACCCCCGACGGCGCGACGCTGATCGTCGGTGAGACCATGGGCTGCCGGTACACGGCGTTCACGATCCAGAGCGACGGATTCCTCACCGATCGCCGCGTTTGGGCCCAGCTCGCGCCCACGCCCGAGCTCGCCCCGCTTCAGGAGATGCTGCCCCAACTCGCCGTCGGCCCCGACGGGTGCACCCTCGACGCCGAGGGTCACATCTGGTCGGCCGACGAAGCCGGCGGGCGCTGCGTCCGCATCGCGCCGGGCGGGGCGATCACCGAGGAGATCCCCGCGCCCGAGGGCCTCGAGTACTACGCCTGCGCACTCGGAGGAGACGACGGCCGGACCCTGCTGATGTGCGCGGCGCCCGACTTTCTTGCGACCAACCGCAGTCGGGCACGCGAGGCCGTCCTGTTGAGCACCACCGTCGACGTGCCGCACGCCGGGCTGCCTTAGTGGTCTCTTTCGTAAGTACGGCGACACGGAGAGTGGTCACCGGCGGATGACTGGCAGGGACGCAGCGAGCGCGGTGTGGCTCTGCCACATAAGCGAGCGAGGACGCCGCCAGGCCCCGCCGGGGGCCGCTCGAATGTCGTCGTATTTGCGAAAGCGACCACTTAGTCCGCAGATGCATCCGTTGGCCGTAAGCTGGGCCGATGGGGCGGTTTGGCAAACGCGACGATCTGGTGGTCCATCAACAGGAGCCGTTCAACGCCGAGACCGGCTTGCTCTCGCTGACCGATCCGGTGACGGACACGGACGCCTTCTACGTCCGTGGTCACGGCGCGGTGCCGGAGATCGACCCGGATGATTGGCGTCTGCGGGTTCATGGGCTCGTCGAGCACGAGCTGAGCCTGTCGCTGGAGACCTTGCGCGACGGGTTCCGCGAACGGACCGTTACCGCGACGCTCCAGTGCGCCGGCAACCGGCGCGCGGGGCTGGTCGCAATCCGCGACATCCCCGGCGAGGCGCCGTGGGGTCCGGGAGCCACCGGCACCGCGACCTGGACCGGCGTCGCGCTCGGCGACGTGCTCGCGCTCGCGGAACCGCTCGACGACGCGACCGACGTCGGGTTCGAGGGCGCCGACCAGTGTCCGGAGGCGAAGCCCATGCAGCTGTTCGGAGGCTCGATCCCGCTCGACAAGGCCAGGCGATCCGAGGTGCTCCTCGCCTGGGCGATGAACGGCGAGCCGCTCGAACCGGTGCACGGCGCCCCGCTGCGGGTTGTGGTGCCCGGTTACATCGGCGCGCGCAGCGTGAAGTGGCTCAAGGGCGTCGAGCTACGTCCCGAGCCGTGGCTCGGCTACTACCAGCACGTCGTCTACCGGCTCGTGCCCCCGGACGGAACACCGGGACCGGGTGTCGGAATGCCGCTCGGGCTGGTCGCGCTCAACTCCGACGTCCTCTCCCCTCGCGACGGCGAGACCGTCGCCGCCGGCCCGGTCGATGTGCACGGATATGCGTTTGCGGGCGGGGACCGGTACGTGGCCCGCGTCGACGTGTCGGTCGACGGCAGCGCGACGTGGAAGCAAGCGGAGCTGCTCCAGGATCTCGGCCGGTGGGCGTGGCGGCAATGGCGTATCACGCTCGACCTCGAGCCCGGCGAGCACGAGCTGCTCGTGCGTGCCTGGGACTCCTCGGCGGCCACCCAACCCGAGGACGAGGCCACGGTCTGGAACCCCAAGGGTTATGTCAACAACGCCCGTCCGAGGATCCGGATCCGCGCGGTCACCCCGCGCTCAGCAGATTCGATTCCCTTGCGGTCCTGCGGATGACGTCGATCAGCAGCCGAACTGCCGGCCGCGGGCGGTCGTCGATCCAGGCGACCACGACGTCGGCGTATTCGCCGCGCAGCGGGACGAAGGCCACGCCGGTGTCGCGCAGGGTACGGGCCGACATCGGCAGCCGAGTCACGCCCACGCCGGCGGCAACGAGCGCGAGCAGGCTCTGGACGCTGCTGCCGCGCTGGACCACGTTGGGCACGAAGCCGGCGACGGCGAAGTCCTCGTCGTACTTGCGGTGCCAGGGCTCCCACGACGACCGCGGCGTCAGCACCCACGGCTCGCCGGCCAGGTCGGCGAGGTCGAGCACCTCGGCTGCCGCCAACGGATGCCCGACGGGCAGCACGGCCGCGACGGGTTCGGTGAGCACATGCTCGGTCGCCACGTCGTCGAGGAGCGGCGGACGGGTCAGGCCCGCATCCAACCGACCCTCGCGCAACCCCTCGATCAGCGCGGCGATCGGGTGGTCCTCGGTCGTCAGGACCAGCTCGGGGTGCGTTTGCGCGAATGCTCGCACCAGCGGTGGGACGATGTAGTTGCCGACCGACGGCAGGTAGCCGACACGGATCGTCTGGCGCTCGCCGCCTGCGACGCGCTTCATGTGGTCAAACGCGCGATCTGCCTGGTTGACGACCGACCGGGCCTGCACCCGGAGCTCCTCCCCGACCGCCGTCAGCCGCACGCCGCGGGGTCCGCGGGTGAACAGCGGCGCTCCGACCTGCCGCTCGAGCGAGCGGATCTGCTCGGACAGCGACTGTTGGGCGACCGGGATGCTCGCAGCGGCGGCGCTGATGCTGCCCTCGTCGGCGACGGCGAGGAAGTAGCGGAGCTGGCGCAGGTCGAACCCCACGCCGTCGAGTCTAGATACAGGCTCTGCCTGTACCCAGACCGGACGCTCGTGTTGGCTGCGCCCGATGACCGGACATACCGTGGGCGCATGACCAATCAGACATCAACTCGCACCTGGATGATCACCGGTACGTCGTCGGGGTTCGGCTCCGCGCTCGCGAAGGCGGCGCTCGCCGCGGGGGAGCGGGTGATCGCCACGGCGCGCGATCCCGAGGCGCTCGATGAACTCGTGCGCGAAGCGCCCGACCGCGTCGCCGCCGTCCGCCTCGACGTGACCAAGCCGACGGACATCGCCACGGCCGTGGCCGCCGGTCTCGAGCGGTTCGGCCAGATCGACGTGCTCGTAAACAGCGCCGGCTACGGATCGGTCGGGGCGGTCGAGGAGATCGACATGGCCGAGCTCGAACAGCTGCACGCAACGATGCTCCTCGGCCCGGTCCGCCTGACGCAGGCCGTCCTCCCGCACATGCGCGCGCGTCGCACCGGAGCCATCGTCCAGATCAGCTCGATGGGAGGCCAGCTTGCTCCCCCCGGGTTCGGCGCCTACTGCTCGGCCAAGTTCGCACTCGAGGCGATGTCCGAGTCGCTCGCCGCCGAGGTCGGCCCGCTCGGGATCCGGGTGCTGATCGTCGAGCCGGGCGCGTTCCGCACCGAGTTCGGCGCCGAGCGGATGCACCGCAGCCGGACGACCATCGACGACTACGCGGACACGGCCGGCGCCACCCGCGCAGCGGTCGATCAGATGGACGGCTCCCAACCCGGCGACCCAGACCGAGCCGCCGCCGCCATCCTCGACGTCATCGACGCCGAGCACGCCCCGCTCCGGCTCGCCCTCGGCGACGACGCCGTCGACGCGATCCGCTCCAAGCACGACCAGCTGCGCGCCGACCTCGACGGCTGGGAGAACGTCAGCCGGTCGACGACGCTCGTCCCCGCGTCCACCTCCGAGCGCATCGAGTACGCCTGACCTTCCGAGCGGTGCGTAGGGTGCTACGAGCTCGTGTTGTCGACGATCTCGGCTATCTCCACGAACTCGATCGTCGGCTCAACGCCGTAGAGGCCGGTCACTCGCTCCCTTAGCTCCGGGGAGAAGAAGCCCTCGGCGGCGTCCTTGGACTCCCAGACATAGAAGTTCGTGGCGACGTGACGCTGCTCGTCGAAGGTGAAGAACTTGAAGCGCAGGCCCGGCATCCCCTCGAACGTTCCGCGCGCGCCGCCGGCGATTCCGATCACGCGTGTCCGATCAAATTCGCCGTCGCCGTAGTCGAACCTGACGTTGACCCCGATCATTCTCGTCCCTCCGATTCGTCGAGCAAGCCCACCGAGCGACCGAGTGTCCGTGGGCGTGAGCTCCTAGTATCGCCGTCTTGATTGACAGTTCCCGCTCGGCGGCGCTCGGCTTGCCGTCCCGTTCCCGGCGCTGGCCGTGGGCTGTGTTGGTGGTGATCGTGATCGTCGTCGCCGCGGTCGTCGCTCGCCTGATCACGCTAACGCCTCCGAATCTCGTCGTGCACGCCGCTTTCCCGTCGACCGTGCGACTGCCCGGCCCAGGTCCTGAACCTGCATGGCCGATCGGCGGCGAGGCGGCGCTCGTGGTCCAGGGACTCGGCTCCCTTGGATCTGCCGGAGGGGACGAGCCGAGGCCGACCGCCAGCCTCGCCAAGGTGATGACGGCCTACCTGACCCTGAAGAAGTATCCATTGAGCGGGACCGGCGGGGGCTTCACGCTGACCGTGACCCCGGCCGACGCCCGGTCCGAGGTGGAGGACACCAGGCTCGACCAGTCCGTCGTCGCGGTGCGGGCTGGCGAGACCCTTGACGAGCGCCAGCTGCTCGAAGCGCTGCTGATCCCGTCCGGCGACAACATCGCCCAGATGCTTGCCGCGTACGAGGCCGGCAGCGTGTCGCAGTTCGTCGCGGAGATGAACCGCACAGCACGGGCGCTGGGTATGAGCAGGACGACGTATACCGACCCGAGCGGCTACGCGCCCACGACGGTTTCAGATGCCGGTGACCAGGTGCGTGTATTCGAGCGGGCACTGCGCTTCGCTGCGTTCCGCCAAATCGTCTCGATGCCCAGCGTGACCCTCCCCGTCGCCGGGACCCTCAAGAACTACGACCCGCTGATCTCCGCCGGCTACTTCGGCAAGACGGGCTCGGACTCCGAGGCGGAGGGGTGTCTTGCGTTCTTCAAGTACATGAGGGTCGCCGGGCGCCGGTTCACCGTGGTCGGCGTCGTGCTCGGCCAGGGTGAGGGTCCAGTGACATCGGTAATCCTGGGGGCGGCCGCCGCGGCGGCGCACCACCTGGTGGCGTCCGTGGCGCCGGCGATCCGAGCGCGCACTGTCCTCCCGGCCGGTACCGCGGTCATCATCGCCAGCTCCACCGACGGGCACCAGGTGCGCGCCGTAACGGCTGCCCCGCTCAGGGTGATCGGCTGGGGAGGGATGCGCGAGCGCCTCACAATTCGCGCGCGTTCGCTGGCAACGGACCACCTCGGCGCCGGCGAGCTCCTCGGGCAGGCCGCCCTGGGCGGGAAGCTGCCCACGACTGCGGCCGGCGCCACCCGAACCGCGGTGCGTGCGCCGGTGGCGCTCCCCGCGCCGGGAATCTCCTGGCGGCTCGCGCACCTGCTGTGACCGCGACGGCCCTCGGGCGTCAGCGGCGTTTCCCGCCGGGCTGCACCGTGTAGCTCGAGGTGCCGGCAGGGCGGTCTCGTCCGTAGAACCGTGGCGGGCTTGGCGTGGCGTCGCTTTGTGAGTAGCTGACCTGGAACGAGGTGCCGGAGCGCTCCAGTGCGGATGGAGTCGATTTACTCGCGGGCCCGTACCCGATGAACACCCGACCGCCCGAGGAGAGCTCGATCTTGGTGGTGTCCCATGCCGAGCTGACGATCGGTCCATGCGAGCCCGTGGTCGTCAGCGCTCGGGCGGAGGTGAAGCGCGTCGAGCCGTAGTCGGTCAGCGGCAGCGGCTCGCAGAAACCCGTCGGGCTGCATGCGGACGGCGCTTCGGCGATCCACTCGGCCGAGCTGATGTCGACTGAGTTGGCCGTGATCTGCTTCGAGAAGGATTCGTGCTGGGTGTGGTCGGTGAGCCGGAGCGTGACGAGGTGTCCGGAGACGAGCACGCTTGCGCTCATCAGGTCACCCGGCTTGACGGTCATCTGGATGCCTTTCATCGGCGAGGGGACGAGCTCGTACCACGCCGAGGACGTGATCGTCCCCAAAGCGCTGCAGTCAAGCTCGGTGCCGATCTGCTCGAGCGCGTCCGAGTTCGAGCTGTAGCCCCCGATGCCGACCCAGAACGCTGAATAGGTCGCCTGACCCGCCTCGCAGCTGGCGTTCGGCTGCGTCCAGGAGGCCTGCACGCGGCGGAAGCTGACGCCGGTGCGGTGCGCCACGTAGCCGGACCAGTTCGCGCTTGTGCTCGTATCGGCCAGCGCGGACGCCGGCACGGCCGCGAGGCCCCCCATGCATGCGAGTAGGAGAGTCAGTCGATGCGCGCGGGACAGACGGAGGAACCGGCGTCGTCGCCATCGGGCGAGCGGCGGCGCGTGATTCTGCGACGGCATCGGACCAATCTGCACACCGAAGATAAGAAACCGGTGAGGCGATGCTGAGAATTCGATGTGAACCGATGCTGCTCTGACGACATTCTGCGACAGCTCTAACACATTTCTCAACTTCGGAGCCGACTCTCCGCTGCAGCGGTCATTTCGCCGTTCGGCTCCTCGACCAGCGGGTGACACGGAATGAACGTGAAGAAAGGATCCAGGCAGTGAAGCTCCCAACCACGCCCGGGCGAGCGCTGCTCGCCGTCGGGATACTCGCCGCGAGTTGCGCTATCACCGCATGCGGCTCAGGCTCCAGCGGCTCGAGTACGACCAAGGTGGCTTCCGCATCGACGGCACCCGCCGCCACCGGCAGCGGCTCGGGCTTCAACTCGGCCGCGTTCCGCACCTGTTTGCAGAAGCACGGCGTGACCTTCCCGTCCAGGCCCGCGAACGCGGGCACGGGAACTGGAACGACGCCCAGCGGGCCACCCAGCGGGAGCTCGCCTAGCGGTGGCGGTGGCTTTGCTCCAAACCCGAAGCTCAGAGCCGCCATCCAGGCCTGCGGGGGCGGCAACTTCCGCCCTGGCGCCCGGAGCGGCGCCGGCCTCTCACACACCGCGATCAACAACTTCGTCGCGTGTGTACGCAAGAACGGTTATCCGCAGATGCCGGACCCGAACTTTTCTGGTACCGGCTCGATCTTCCCAACCAGTGTCGAGGCCAACGCGAAGTTCAAGGCCGCCAGTCGCGCCTGCGCGAGCGTGCTTCGGCCGTCGAACGGGTCTTCCTCCGGAGCGAGCGCGGCATCGGTCGCATGAGGGCAGTCAGGCGGCTGCCGCGCTCCGCGGTCGTGGCGACCGTCGTTGGCGCAGCGGGATGGCTA
>Ga0335072_10016311_pt1 | contig 10535 bp, 7 predicted proteins | sample Lox_Sample_21_FD_206725 | JGI IMG/M metagenome (GOLD analysis project Ga0335072, IMG submission 206725) | Soil microbial communities from Loxahatchee National Wildlife Refuge, Florida, United States - Lox_Sample_2.1 | ecosystem: Environmental > Terrestrial > Soil > Wetlands | place: USA: Florida... | reverse complement strand
AGTCACGCTCTTTTAAGGCACTGAGTATTTCAACAGATTCTTAACCCCTTTGTTTTCAAGACCGTCAGATCCTAAAGTCCTGAAAACGGGGAACTTGGCCGCGCAAGCCTCTCGCAAGTCGCTGAAAACAAGCAACTTTGAGACTTGATGCAGGGGAGGGGGATAGGAGGTAGGGGGGAAGGGGTACACCTGAGAGATACATGTGGATCGTCGCAGATCAGCCCGGAAGTTCGGAAGCCCGGAAGCCCGGGTTCGAACCCCCGCTCCGACCGTCGTCCCACAGACAGGAAGTACAGCAAATCCGGAACCGCTCTGAGTAGGCCTTTAGGAATGAACAAGCCGCTGAGCCATTGCCGTTCGCTCCACTCTAAAAGCAGAACCAGGGATGCTGTATCCCGAAGCCACGGCATTCAAGCCCCCGGGGTCCCCGGCAGCAGGTCTTCGTCGCTGCTGACTCGGCATCCGAACAGGTGGATTTCGCCTGGATCGGCGATCGACCTCTGGATCGAAGTGGTTGGAAACCGTGGTCTCGAATCTTGCCGGCTGCACTTCCCCGCTACCCGAAGCAAAAACAACTTACCAGGGGCTTGCGGGGAAATACAATGGGAATCCTTCGCTCGAAAGTAGCCTAAAAGATGATCTTGAGCGCCAATTGCGTATTAAACGGCTCGCCTGCCCCGATTCCCGGTGCCCCATAGGCATTGCCGATAGTCGTCGTGATCTCGCAAGAGCTGGAGTCTGTACAGTAGCCGCCGCCCGGTGAGGCCAGGTTGAGACGGTTGAACAGGTTGAACATCTCGACGCGGAACTGGGTGTCGATACGCTCGCTGATCTTTGTATTCTTGAAGACCGAGAAATCCACATCCGAAAAACCCGGTCCGTGCAAGTCGTTTCTATGACTGTCGCCGTATTGGCCATTCAGGGATGGGGTGTAAGCATTGGGGTTCAACCAGGTCACATAGTATCCATTTGTGCTGTCGCCTTGCACGCTGTGCGACACTCCGGCATAAGGGCTCACACCCGGATTCACGTTGGCTCTCTCGGCAAATTCGCCGTTGCCGCTTCCTCCGGTGTTGCTGGAGTAGATGGTGAAAGGCTGCCCACCGTGGAAGCTAAGCAGGCCGTTGAGTTGCCATCCCTTCGCCAACGCCTTGGGCCCATGGAACGCCGGGACCATATAGGATGCGTAACTCGTAAAGGTATTCCGCACGTCGAAGTCGCTATTGCCGTACTCGCACTTGAAGCATAGGCTGTTCTGCGGATTGTATAGATAAATTTCACTGGTCTCGTCCAGCGAATGCGCCCAGGTATACGCAAGCTGCGAAGTTAGCCCGTGCCAACTGGCCATGCGAAGGGTAGCTTGCAGCGAGTTATAATTTGAAGTCGCGAGCGACTTGATCTGGTTTATGACTCCATAGTTCGGAAATTGGGTGTAGTAAGGCCGAGAGGAATTTGAGTCACCGCTGCCAAGCCCGGCTTGATTGATGTCGATAAGACCGCGTAGCCTGCGTCCCTGGCTACCCACATAACCGAGCTGGGCAATCATGCCGCTGCCCAGGCTTTTCTCCAGGTTCAGGTCGAAGTTATACATGTATCCGGGCCGCAAATTGGGATCGATGGAAAACAGATTTGCGGTGGAACAGCCGGATTGCACAATGCTGGGATTGGCGATGCACGGGTTCGATGCGGTAGCGGCGTTCGGGAAGATAAGCGATCCCTGGGACGCACCGGATGGAATCACTCCTGCGGTCGCACCCGTATCCACAACCGGGCTTGCTCCCGATGGGTTGTCCTGCACGCCAAATGCACCACCGTTGCTGCTAAAGCGGGAGTTGAGGAAGTTGACGATATTCGGGCTGTCGTAACCGATCCCGAATCCTCCTCTCATGACAATCCCGCTTGCACCGCCAGGCTGCCAATCGAAGCCCACGCGCGGGCCATATCCGGCGTGATACTGCTGATAGAGATTCGAGATGTTGACTCCCGCGGTCGCAATCCCGTTGGGTGCTCCGGGGTCAAATGTCGTCAGGTCCTTTGTGCCGTCGTGCATAGGGCCCACGTACTCATAGCGCAATCCGTAGTTCAGGTTCAACTTGGGCGTGACCTGATACGCGTCCTGAGCGAACAACGCCCAACTGTTTAAGAAAACCTGCCGCTTTGGGTTGCCCTGCACGATGTTGGTGCCTCCCGGATCAAAGCACCCTGCCATGAAGTCGGCAAGTTCAAAGAAGTGCGAATCGGAGCCGTATGTGCTTTCGATGGATGCTTGTGTTGATGGCGACGGCGTCATCGTGGCCAGTGCCGTACAGGCTGCCGATGGTGTGCCACCGCCCAGCGCCGCCCAGGGCCCCTGAGTGCCGTCGAACAGGAAGGTTCCCCGTTGGCCCGATTGATAAAAATCGTCTACTTGCGCCTGGCGGAACTCACCGCCGAATCGGTATTCATGTTTGCCGACCGTCCAGGAGAGCGCTTCATCCAGGTGCCCGGTAATATCGTTGCGCCCGGAATTCGGAGTAGCGCCCACAGTGTCGAATCCGCTAGCCGAAGCTCCCAACCCGCTGCTTGAACTGGGCGATGCTATCTCGATGCGCGGAGCACCAACCAGCGACGCGCCGGTGGCTCCCGTGTTCAACCCTAGCGCGATTGGGTCGAAGGCCGTCGATTGATCGGAAAATGCCTGGTTGAAGTAATTGACGCCCGCAAAAATCTGGTTTGTAAGTCTTGACGATAGCACCGTGTTATAGGTCAGTGAGTAATTCTGTACGTGGATAGGCGCCACTTCATAATAGGGTGAAAGAAGCGAAACTGTCGGCGCGATCTGGTTCCCCTGGCCTACATACCATTTGAATGAGATCTTATTGTTCGCATTGACTGAATAATCCAATTTAACCAGCCCGTTGTGGCTGAATCCGTTCTCGTTGGCAGGATTCAGGTAGTTAAACGGTGTGGCAGATCCGGTCAAAGCCGCGGACGGCCATAGCCCCGCGTTGCTGCCGTTGCCGTTGAGCAGATTGAGAGCCGTCTGATTGACCGTTATGCCATATGCCTTTAGTATGCTGGTCGCAGCGGCCTGGTAGGCCGCCGAAGGCTCCGTCGATGGCGCATTCACGCCAATCAGGAATCGCTGCCCTTCATAAGTCGTGAAGAAAAAGAATCGATCCTTGATGATGGGCCCGCCTGCCGAATACCCGAATTGCTGATTGCGCAACTCTGGCTTGGTCGCCGACAATTGTGACTGCGCTGCGAGCGCCTCATTACGATTGAAGTAATACAGCGTTCCGTGCAGCTGGTTTGTCCCAGACTTGATCGCCAGGTTCACAGTCGCTCCCGGGCTACGTCCCGTATCCGCGCTGGGCTGGGTCACCACCGATACCTGGTCGATGGCATCCAAGGGCAGCGTGATGCCGGCAATCCCAGATACGCCGCCCTGGTTGACCGCCGGAATGTTCCACCAGATGTCGTTGTTGTCGGCGCCTTCAATCTGCCAGTTCACCATATCCGGCCGGGAGCCGTTCACCGACCCATATCCGCCTCCCGAATATCCTGCGTAACCAGGAGTCACGGCAATCAACTGCGTGAAGTCCCGGCCGTTCATCGGCGTGTTCTGGACAGTCTCACTGGGGATATCGGTGGTTTCCACTGTCGATGTTGTATCCAGCGCCAACGCGTCGGCAGAGACCTCGACTGTTTCTCCCGTTGTTGCGACGTTCATCTTGACCTGAAGCGTGTATATGGTTCCAGCCGATACCGGAACTTTTTCGACGTTCACTGTCGTGAAGCCGGTCGCAGTGACATCGACCCTGTAACCGCCGACGGGCAGGTCTTGAAAGCTGAACTCTCCGGCGCTTGAGCTGATGGTCTTGGATGAAACTCCCGTTCCCTGGTTGATGATGGATACCTGAGCGCCCGGCACGAGCGCACCGGTCTGGTCTGTCACCGTGCCGTTGATGCCGCCGCGAAAGGTCTGACCCAAGCCGCTGACCGGCAATGCGAACAGCTCGGCAAACATCAACAGCAACACGATGAATACACCTCGGGTAACTCGGTCGAGCATTGCGCTTTTCCTCCTGGAAATGTTGGTATTGGTCTACAGTTTTGTGCCGACAAAACTTAAAATAGGTACAGAGACTCAGTCGCGCAGGTGGCACATAGACTGCTGCATTTTCTGGGGGCAACTAGTACCGCGACCGCGTGAAATTGCAGCCATCCAACGTCCCAAAAGCGGGGACCTGGGGCACCCAGATACATTCGAATCATCACTAAATCACAAGGTCTCAGTACTAGGTCTCTGACCGTGTAAATTTGTTTGTTTTGTAGCCAAAGTTACGACGTGCCTTACGACGCGTAAACTACCAGTTTGCGGTGACACGGTCGCGGTTCATGTTGCGGTCCGACGCACGCGCCTCAGGTTGCAACTCTTGGGGTGTGCGGATTCTCCGCCTGCCGAGGCATTGGCGGGCGAAGAGACTGATCTCGATCTCTGCCTGGTTCAGCCAACTGCCGTGTTTCGGGGTATAGTGCACGGTGAATCGATCCCACAGCAAGCCTCCGATGTTTTCCCCGAACCGCTCAACCAATGCGGTGCGGGTGTGCGAAGCAGGCAACCTGAACTGCCTTCTGACCTGCGTCCAGTTGCTTCGAGATCGCCGCCCGGCGCAGCACACCTGCCGCCTCACGGCCCTTGCTCAGCATCTGGGCAACTACCTGCCGATCCTTACTCGCCAACCGGACAGGCACGCGATGGTATTCTTGGATGCTTCTACCATGCCGCCCTTTTCCTTGCCCGCAAAAGTATCGGCTATAGTACGTTTTTATTCGGTCAGACACCTACATGGATAGCAAACTGATAGGTAGACTTTCATTCCAAAGCTTAGTTTGAAAACAAATAAAGATGCAATAAAGAAACCGACAATAGTGGCCCCCATGCAGCACAGCGCGTCATATCAGCTCTGGCCTGCCCGAATTCCAATGATTTGATTCCTTAGGCGATCAAGTGTGCCAGAACGGTCTTCTGAGCCAACGCTCACGATAAATCGCAGGCCGCAAAAGCTCGCTTAGATAACGCGTGAAGCTGTTCTTGGCGCGCAGTAGCACAAGACGGTCCGGCGCAACAACGCGTCGCCAGCGGCTGTGATAACATTTGTTTTGTAAATCGGGAGGCACCCAAGGAAGATAGGTTCTATCCTTGTCTGCTACCGCATGATTCAACCCTTCCGAGTTCCCCGAGCCTCTGTGACCTCAGAATCTCAAGCGGATGAGTTACTCACAAGTGCCGGCACGGAATTGCCGTGGTTAACAGATTTTAAGCCACATCGCGGCTTGAAAAGCGGGCACCTTCAAACGATTGCAGGCAATTTCATTCCCCGCCCCCCTTTCAACCTTCACGGAATAGCGGAAACGGTCGAAGTCGATCCGCAGGACGAAAGCCGCGTCTTGTGTCATTGCCATTGGCAGCCTGAGCCGGAGAGGGCCGCCCTGATTACGTTGGTTCTAGTGCATGGCCTGGAAGGCTCCTCCGATTCACGATACGTCCGCGGGATCGCCGTGCGCGCCTGGGCCAAAGGCATGAATGTCATCCGCATGAATATGCGCAACTGCGGCGGGACGGACGCACTCACTCCCACCCTCTATCACTCCGGATTATCGGGCGATGTGGGAGCAGTAGTGCTGCACTTTTCGCGGCGTTTTGGCCTGAAGCGCTTTGCCCTCGTGGGTTATTCGATGGGGGGCAACCTGGTGCTCAAGCTCGCCGGCGAGTGGGGCAGTCAGCCGCTGCTTCTTGCCGTGGCGACCGTTTGCCCGGCTATCGATTTGGCACCCAGCGCCGACGCGCTGCATGAGCGCGCGAACCGGCTTTACGAGGCACATTTTCTGCGGGGTTTAATGAGGCGTTTTCGGCGCAAAACACAGCTCTTTCCCGCCCTTTATCAAATTAGAGCAACTGGGCCAATCGGCTCGATCCGCCAGTTCGATCAAGAGATCGTAGCTCGCTACTGCGGCTTTCGCGACGCCGACGATTACTATTACCGCGCCGCTAGCGCTCGCGTCGTGGACTGCATTGCCGTTCCCACGCTTGTTTTGTGCGCCAGCGATGATCCCTTTATCCGTATCTGTCCAGAGACACGAGCCATATTGATGGCTAATCCACACATAACTTTTGTTGAGACCCTGCACGGGGGCCACTGCGCCTATCTTTCCGGCGACGCCGGCAACGAGATTCATTGGGCGGAGAAAGCTGTGATTCGCTACATAGAGGGAATTTCTGCCGGTATCGCGCCGCTCGCCGCATCTCCCGAATTGGCCGCCCAAAAGCTACAATAAGAAGTGTGGGCGAGTAGCTCAACTGGATAGAGCACCGGCCTTCTAAGCCGGGGGTTGTGGGTTCGATTCCCGCCTCGCCTACCATTGAAAACAAAAGGGGTGCCAGTTGCAGCAACCCTTTTCCACTTCTTGGCTGTTTAGGACATTCTGGACATTGTAAGATCTCTAACTTACGCGCTTTCTACGCATCCGGTTGCCGGTACCGATTTTGAGACCCGGAAAGCACTACTTCACCAGCCCCGCGCGATGAATCCTCTCCACCTGGCGGTCGTACCTCCCCAGCAGCGCATTCCACCGCACCTGCGCAATGTCCTGCAGCATCCGCATCCCGTCCTTCAGGTAGCTGATGCGGCTGCGCTCATCATGCGCCCAGCTCACCGGAACCTCGGTGATGCGGTAGCCGCGCTTCAATGCAATGAACAGGATCTCCGGGTCGAATCCCCACCGGTCGATGGTTTGAAGCTGGAAGACCGTCTGCGCCGCTCCGCGCGTAAACGCCTTGAATCCGCACTGCGTATCGGCAAAAGGCAGTCCCATCACCGCACGCGTGACGGCATTGAAACATCGACCGAAAAACTGCCGGTAAAGCGGCTGCCGATGCGTCTGCCGTCCCCGCTCCAGCCAGCGCGAGCCAATGGCGATGTCCGCGCCGTCCTCGATCGCCGCAAACAACCCCTCGGCCTCCTCGATCGGAGCCGAAAGGTCCGCGTCCGTAAACATCACGATCTCCCCGAAAGAGCGCAGCAGCCCCGCACGCACGCTGTAGCCCTTGCCGCGGTTGCCGGGGTTCTCCATCATCCGTACCTCCGGCGCATGCGCGGCAAACGCGCGCACCACGTCGGCGGTCCCGTCCCGCGAGCCGTCGTTGACCACCACAACTTCCGCCGGCCAACCCCGCCGCCGCACACAGCTCACAACCGATTCCAGCGTCGCCGGGATGCGCGCGCGCTCGTTGTAGGCCGGGATCACGATACTGTACTTTGGATACTGCGTCACGCCAGCTACCGCCGTTGCTCTTTCGATCCGGTTCCGAGGCAAGAGGTTTCACGAAAAGACTCTCGTCATCATAACGCAATTGCCCCGCCCTTGCAGTGCTGCTCCTCTCCGAGGGCTCATCGCCAACTCGCTGATGCGAAACGGTTATAATCCCGGTAGCCAAGCGTTCTTTTTGCGCTCTTACGGGCCGAACACGGGTTATGCTGGGAGCGGAGGTTTATCGGATCATGACAAAGGCTGACCTGGTGGAGAAAGTGACAGCACTGGGAGATTTGACACGCCGCGACGGTGAGGTCGTCGTTGAAACCATCTTTGGCTCCGTGATTGGGGCGCTGCAGGGCGGGGACAAGATCGAAATTCGCGGCTTCGGCTCTTTTCGCATCCGCCAGCGCAATCCCCGCATCGGCCGCAACCCCAAAACCGGCGAGCGCGTCGAAGTCCCCGCCAAGCGAGTACCCTACTTTAAGCCCTCCAAGGAACTGCGCGACCTCGTAAACCCGGGCGAGGCTGACAGGACGTCCTGAAACAGTTGCAGCCTGCGGACGTAATGTCGTGGCCAACTCTTCAACGCGCATTCACGGGCCGTGCCGGGCAACCGTTCGGTGCGGAAAGTTCTACTTTCCTGCCAGCGCCTCCGCGACGTGTCCCTCATTCGTCCGTCGCACCAGCACCGGAACCCCAAACGCCAACCCGGCAACAATCGCCGTCGAGATCAGGTCGTTTGTGTAAAACGGCACGCCCGCGATAAGGCAAGTCTCCAGCCCCGCCAGCGTATGCGGGTACATACCCCCGCCCGCCCATACCGCATAGTTCGAGAGCACAAAGAACGACGTCGGCCCCAACACCACGCCGGCGCCCACGCGAAGCAAGGTAGTCCGGCGGCGCAACAGAATCAGTCCCAGCGCCATCGCCGCCACATACCAGGCCCACGTCATTGCGTACCCTTCCCACCGGAATGGATAGTGATAGGTGAAGACCGTGAGGTAGTAGTCCGTGGCCATCAGCACGGCCAATGGGGCAAGCATCTCCCGCCAGGAGCGCCGAGCGCCAAAGTAGAGCAGGGCACCGCCCACTGCGGTAAAGTTCCACCACCCGGCATGGGGCAGTACACGGGTGAGTACGGCAACGAGCAACAGCACATAAGCAGCCATTGAATTTCTCAACCTCTTCGGATTTCAGGCAGTTGGCGAAGTCCAGGAAATGACCGCGCCGGCGGGCCAGTACTCATTTTATTCTGGGGTTCGCGTCCCGCAGGGTCAACCGGAATCGTTCCATCCAGCCAACAAAAATTTCCATGCCGGGCAAAACCGTCGCTAGCGATTCTCCCATGAGCGTGGAGCGAAGGGCATTCGCTACGTGGTTTTTTATCAAAAAAACCACCTTGAACGACGCCAGAATTGCCGCATAGAAAATGAAAAACCGCTCTACCGCTGCTCCCGCCCCGCCATGATTTCGCCCGCATCGTCGCACCCGTCCACGATGTACACCCATCCGCTGAGCGGCGCGCGGCCCTCCCCGCTTCGGCTGGCCAGAACTGAATAGTCAAACCGCAGGTCGGAGAACTCGACCGTGGTCCAATGCCGGTCGGCGGGCAGTTGCGGCGGGTCCATTCCCGCAACCGGCTCCTGCCCCAGATCCCGCACCACCGCCCACTGCCCCCAATCCAGATAGACCCGCCCCAGAAACGTGCGCTGAGCCGCCTCCACTGCATCCGTATCCCTGGGTTTATAGATCACATCCCGCTCAGGATCGCTGTTGATTGCTCCCGTCCAGGTATTGATCTCGGCAGTCTGGTAAAACTTCGCGGTCTCCAGAATCACGTGCCAGCGAAACGGATTCACCGGGTAGGGCTCGGCGGCCACGCGTGTCACCGGAACCGGCGCGATCCCGTTGTTTTCCGCGATCTCAATGGCCTGCCGGTGCTCCCACCATCGCAGGCAGCCCAGCAGAAGCATCCCGCTGAGCGCAAAGATCGCCCATCCCCGCCCACGAAATGGCTTGCGCCGCGCCCCCATCTCCCGGTCCGCCAATCCCAGCAGCCATGGCATAAAAAATGCCAGAAAAAACAGCCCCCAGAGCACCGGCTCGGCAATAAACATAAAGCTGCCCGCATACCATCGCCGATTGAAGGGAAAGAACGGCCGCACGCCGTAGTTGTTCGTCCAGTCCAGCAGAATGTGGCTTAAGGCTGCGATCAGCGCGATCAGGTAGAGCCATGTCCAGCGCACCGGCGCTGGAGGCGCTTTTGCGTGACCGCCCGCTTTGGCCGTTCTGCCATCGCGTCGGCGACCCAGCCCCCGATGCAACAGCCAAACTGCTCCCACCACGACTCCGGCCACCACTGGAGCTCCAATGAATGTATGAGTCATGCCGCGGTGGTGCTTCAGCTCTTCCACCGGTCCCGCGAGTCCCCACAAGATGTCGAGGTCCGCAGCCTCGGCAGCCAGGGTCGCCGTCAACGTTGCATATGCCGTCTTGCGATTGAATCCCGCGCGTCCGATGCAGGCTCCGGTAAGAAAGTGTGTGAGTGGCTCCATGAACGTGGGCAGTCCCTCTTTGAGAATGCCACACGTCCACGGCGGAGTCCTCGAATTCCGCCGGCCGCGCCGGGCAACGCCCGCTCTTTGGCGCCGAAGCCTGTTTCGATCGTGCCCGCTATCATGGATTCCCATTGGGAAGGGAGACAATACCACTATGAAAACAACACGAACGGACGCCAGGAAGAAACAGCCGCCCACAGCCGCCGCATTGGTTGCCTTGTATCCCATTTTCCTCATGGCCGGCGCTGCCAACGGCCAAACTGCCGCCCCGAGCTTCGGTCCCGGCAACCCCTTTTACGCGCCCAGCACTCTGCCCTTCCACGCGCCGCCCTTCAACAAAATCAAGGACAGCGATTACCAGCCCGCCATCGACGCCGGCATCGCCCGGCAGTCTCAGGAAGTGAACGCCATCGCCGGCAACACCGCTCCGCCCACCTTTGACAACACCGTGGTCGCCCTTGAAAAGGTGGGCCAGTTGCTGGGCCGCGTCATGGCCGTCTTCAACTGCGTCACCAGCGCCAACACCGATCCACAACTCGAAAAGACACAGCAGTACGAGGCACCGCGTCTGGCTGCGGCCAATGACGCCATCTACCTCAACTCCCAACTCTTCGCGCGCATCAAATCCGTCTACGAAAAGCGTGCCTCCCTGCGCCTCGATCCCGAGTCGCTGCGCCT
>Ga0335072_10016310_pt1 | contig 10535 bp, 7 predicted proteins | sample Lox_Sample_21_FD_206725 | JGI IMG/M metagenome (GOLD analysis project Ga0335072, IMG submission 206725) | Soil microbial communities from Loxahatchee National Wildlife Refuge, Florida, United States - Lox_Sample_2.1 | ecosystem: Environmental > Terrestrial > Soil > Wetlands | place: USA: Florida... | reverse complement strand
GGATTTGCCGCCGAAGGGCGGTGCGAGATCGGGGCGCATCTGCATCCCTGGGTGAACCCGCCCATCAATGACCAGCTGCAAGGCCGCTACTCCTATCCCGGGAACCTGCCGCCCACCCTCCAGCGGCAGAAATTGCGGGTGCTCACCGAAACCATCACCGCGGTCTTCGGCAGCAACCCACTACTCTACAAGGCGGGCCGCTACGGAATCGGCGTCGACACGCCAGGCATCCTGCGCGAACTGGGCTACACGGTGGACGCCAGCGTCGTGCCGCATACCGACTTTTCGCAAGACGGCGGACCCGACTTTCGCGCTGCGCCGGCCGATCCCTTCATGATCAACGGCCATATTTTGGAATTGCCGCTGTCCGTACATTTCGTCGGCCCCCTGGCGAGATACGGCCCACACCTGTTCCCCCACATGTCCGGCCGCACCGCGCGCCGGCTGCACCTGACCGGCTGCCTCAGTCGCCTGGGTTTGTTAAACCGGCTTCGCCTGACGCCCGAAGGCCACAGCCTGGCGGACCTGATACGGCAGACCCGATCGGCCTTTGCCGCCGGCACCAGGCTTTTCATGCTGACGTATCACAGCTCGTCCTTGCTGCCTGGCGCAACCCAGTATGTGCGGACCGCGGCAGATCAACGCGCCTTTCTTGCAACGCTCGACGGCTACCTGCGATTCTTCGTGGCAGAACTCGGCGGCCGTCCCGATACCGCGGCCCATGTGGCGGCTGCGCTGCGACCGTGATAAGAACGCAATCGCTGTCATGCTACGCCACTTCATTGCTCCAACTCATGCCTGCCGTCACCGAATGGCTCGTCGTACGAGCCAAGGGGAGAAGGCGTGATCGCCGGCAAGGTCCTGGTTCTCGGTGATGACACGCGAAGCTTCCTGGCAACCGTTCGCTCCCTCGGTCGCCAGGGTATTGCCGTGCATGTCGCACCCAACAATTTCCGTTCACCCGCCTTGCAGTCGCGCTACATCGCCGCGACGCACGAATTGCCGCCTTGGATCGCCGATGGCGCCGACTGGATGCACGCAATGGAAGCGGTGCTGCGTGCCGAATGCTTCAATCTGGTAATACCGTGCAATGAGACTTCCTTGCTGCCGCTGCAGCGCTTTCGTGCGCAGTTTGAACCGCTTGCCCGATTGGCCATTCCCGATGATCACGCCATAGCCGTACTGTTCGACAAGTTCGCCACGCGTGAACTGGCGCGACAGGCCGGCGTGCCGGTGGCCCCGGGACGGCTGCTGCGACAGGATGATACTGCCGCCGGGATACTGGCCGAATTCGGTGCACCACTCGTCGTGAAGCCGCGCCGTTCCTACGCGCTGGACGCGCTCGGTTCACGCAGCAAGGTACATATAGTAGAGGATTTGGACTCCCTGGCCCGCGTGCTCCGCGTCGTAAACCCCGAAGAGACCCTGTTGGAGAGCTTCTTCCCCGGCCAGGGCCAGGGCGTCTCCCTGGTGGCCAGCCAGGGCAGAGTGTTGCAGGCCTTCGAACATCACCGCGTGCGCGAGCGCTCCGGCGCCAGTTTCTACCGTATCTCGGCGCCGCTTTCACCGGACCTGTTGCATGGCTGTGAGGCGATTGTTCGCGCCGTACCCTACACCGGCGTGGCGATGTTTGAGTTCAAGCGCAACCAGCGCGGCGACTGGATTCTACTGGAGGTGAATGCCAGGCCCTGGGGCTCAATGCCGCTGCCATTGGCACTAGGAGTCGACTTCCCCTATCGCTGGTACCGGCTGCTGGTTGCCGGTGAAGAGATTCCCGCGGTCACGTACCGCGCCGGCGTCTATGGCCGTAACCTTCTGCCGGATCTGATGGCGTCACGATACGAAGCGGCAGACCGGCGGCTGGGTCCGTTCGCGAAAAGCTGGTTCATCGCCGGCCGTGGACTTGAATTGCTCCGCGGACTGACCGGTCGGGAAGTGCAAGACGTGCTGGTGCGCGACGACTCGCGTCCGGGTTTGGAAGAGTTGCGGTTGATTGCTGCGGATATGTGGCAGCGTTTGACGCGGGATCTTCCGGGCGCGGCCGCCCGCCGGCGCGCCCAGGTCCGCGCGGCGATAGCGCAGGCCGTCCGCAACGCCGGCGGCCGCCCTCGCGTGGTGTTCGTCTGCCAGGGCAATATCTGCCGGAGTCCCTTCGCCGCCGCTCTGTTGCGCGCACGGTTGGGCGCAGAAAGCGCCGTGACGGTGGAGTCGGCCGGCATGATTCCACATCCTGGGCGGCCAACGCCGCCATTCGGGCTCCAGGCCGCAGCGGGATTCGGGATGGACCTGTCCGAGCACCGCTCGGTCTGGCTGACCCGGACGATGGCAGAAGCCGCTTCCCTGCTGGTCGGGTTCGATGAGGTGAACCGCGCGTCGGTGCTGGACCGCTATCCAGACCTGCGAGCGCCGATGGTGCTGCTGAGCGACCTGCTGGATGGCCAGGATATCGCCGATCCGGTCGATGGCGGGCTCACGGAGTTCCAGCGTTGTTACCAACGCATCGCCGAAGGCGTCGCCAACCTGGCCGGTCTGCTGCGCTGACGTCGAATCCTTCTTCCAAAGTGCACTACTCATACCAGCCGCTGGAAAGGTTGACTCATCCGCCGCGTTCATCGTCATGGTGCGCGAAGGCGCACCATCCACGACTTTCCTTGCTGCATGCTGCAAAAAATCGTAGACGCCGACCTGCGTCGGCATCATGCCAGGGCGCCGACCGTACCTCACTCTTTCCGCCGGTTGGTATCAGGAGTCGCTTGCCGCTACAACTCAACAGCCCCCGGTCGGCCGCGCTTCAGGTTTCCGCCGCAACGTACGGCCGCACCATTTTCGCCGGATCGACGATGCGATCGAACTCCGCCTCGGTCACATAGCCCAGGCCAAGTGCCGCCTCCTTCAAAGTCAGGTTGTTGTCCATCGCATGATGCGCGATGCGCGACGCCTTGTCGTAGCCAATCACAGGAGCGAGCGCCGTGACCAACATCAGCGAACGACTCACATAGGTCTTGATCTGCTCCAGATTCGGCTGCGTCCCTTCCACCAAGAACTTGCTGAAATTCGTGCAACCGTCGGTCATGATGGTAATGGAATGCGTGATGTTGGCAATGATCAGCGGCTTATAGACATTCATTTCCAGATAACCGCCTGCCCCGCCGAAGCCAACGGCCACGTCGTTGCCCATCACCTGCACGGCGATCATGGTCAGCGCCTCGGCCTGCGTCGGATTGACCTTGCCCGGCATGATGGACGAGCCAGGTTCGTTTTCCGGAATCAGCAACTCGGCGAAACCGGCGCGCGGCCCGCAGGACATCAGACGGATATCGTTGGCGATCTTGTACAGCGACACGGCCAATGTCCGCAGCGCACCCGAAAGATGCACCAGTGCATCGTGCGCCCCTTGCACCGTGAACTTATTGGGCGCGCTGACAAACGGCAGCCCGGTGAGCCGCGCGATCTCCGCGGCAGCGGCCTGGGCAAAATCCGGCGCCGCATTGATGCCGGTCCCGACCGCCGTGCCGCCCAGCGCAAGCCGATAGACGCCCTTCAGCACATCCTCGAGCCGTTCCAGATCGTCGGTCAGCATGCCCGCGTAACCCGACCATTCCTGCCCCAGCGTGATCGGCGTCGCATCCTGCATGTGGGTGCGCCCGATCTTCACAACGTCCTTCCATTCGTCCGCCTTGGCAGCGATCGCGTCACGCAACCGGCCCACACCCGGAACAAGACGTTGCGTAACGCCAAGCGCCGAGGCAATGTACATTGCGGACGGGAAGGAATCGTTCGACGACTGCGACATGTTGACGTGATCGTTGGGATGCACCGGCGTCTTGCTGCCCAGCGGCGTGCCGGCAAGCTGACAACAGCGGTTCGAGATCACCTCGTTCACGTTCATGTTAAATTGCGTGCCGCTGCCGGTCATCCACACGTGCAGCGGAAACATGTCCGCGTGCTCGCCCTTCAGGATTTCGCCGGTGACCTGGACGATCAGGCGGTGCGCCTCGTCACCCAGCCGTCCGCCGGCGTGGTTCGCATTCGCCGCCGCCTGCTTGAGGATGGCATAAGCCGTGATCATCTCCCGCGGCATCAGATCCTTGCCGATGCTGAAATGCTCGAGCGAACGCTGCGTCTGTGCGCCCCAGAGCTTGTCCGCCGGAACAAGGACTTCCCCCAGGCTATCCGTCTCTTTGCGAAACTCGGCCATGTTGTCCTCCTCAGCATCTGATTACCGCTACGGTCTCGCCATGGTCAGATGTGATTGCCGGGGCTGATAGCAACCATTATGCCGCCTGCGTACCGTGTCATGGCCGGCGCAGGCCGGCCATCCACGACTTCTGTGCCGCGACTACAAAGCCGTGGATGGTGCGCCTGCGCGCACCATGACACGTGGGAGCCGGTGCACCCCTCAAGTGACTCGTTAATTTCGCCTCGGGCCCTCAGGCCACTACGCCCCACACCTTCCCGCCCTCGCCTGACTATACGAAGCCAACGACCTCGTGCGGGACATAGAGTTCTTCGAGCATGGCGATCTCATCGGCGGACAGTCTCACATCCACCGACGCGATCGCGTCATCCAGATGGTGCAACTTGGTCGCACCGACGATCGGTGCGGTGACCACGGGCTTCGACAGCAGCCACGCCAGCGCGACCTGGGCGCGCGGGATGCCGCGCGCCTTGGCGACCTCCGCAACGCGATCAACAACCTTCCTGTCGGCCTCTTGCGTCTTCGAGAACAGCCGGCGCACCGCGTCGTCGGTCTCGGTGCGGATACTGGTGTAATCCCAATCGCGGCTGAGCTTTCCGCGCGCCTGCGGGCTCCACGGAATGACGCCAATGCCTTCCGCGGCGCACAGCGGCAGCATGTCGCGCTCTTCCTCGCGATACAGCAGGTTGACCAGGTTCTGCATACTCACGAAACGGGTCCAGCCGCGCTTCTCTGCAAGGCCCAATGCGCGAGCGAACTCCCAGGCATGCATCGACGAAGCCCCGATATAGCGGACCTTCCCCGCCTTCACGAGATCGTGCAGCGCCTCCAGCGTCTCCTCAATCGGGGTCTCATGGTCGAAACGATGAATCTGGTACAGATCGACATAATCCATGCCAAGCCGGCGCAGGCTGTTGTCGATTTCGGCGAAGATCGCCTTGCGCGACAACCCGGCGCCGTTCGGCCCGGGCCGCATCCGGCCGTACACCTTCGTCGCGATCACCACGTCGTCGCGGCGGGCAAAGTCCTTGATGGCCCGGCCAAGGATCTCCTCGCTGTTGCCGAGGGAATAGCGGTTCGCGGTGTCGAAGAAGTTGATCCCGGATTCAAGCGCCTTCCTGATGAACGGCCGGCTTTCGTCCTCGTTCAGGCTCCATGCATGGTTCCCCTGGTTGCCGCCGCCATAACTCATGCAGCCGAGGCAGATGCGCGAGACGTCGAGGCCGGTGCGGCCGAGCTTGGTATATTGCATGCGTGTCCTCCCCGCTGTTGACCGATATGTCAGTCTGTATATAACGCTCCGCCCAGGACGCACGATTGTCCCAGCAACCACATAAGCGCTGCCGCCTCGCACCGGGTTTCAATCAGTGGCACCATAGCGCGAGGCGAACGGAGACGGGAGGGTCCCATCATGAAATTCGGCGTCCATAATCCGTCATGGGTGTACGGCCCCGATCCGGCCAAGGCGTTTGACGGGCTCAAGGCCAAGGCGCAGTGGGCCGAAAACCACGGCTTCGTCTGGTTCTCGGTGATGGACCACCTGGTCCAGATCGGCGGCGTCGGTGCGCCGACCGAGCCGTTCATGGAAGGATGGACAGCGTTATCGGCGTTGGCCGCCGTCACCACCCGCGTCCGGCTGGCCACGCTTGCCACGTCGGTTGGCTACCGCAATCCGGCGCATCTCGCGAAAATTGCCGCCGGGGTCGATCAGATCAGCGGCGGCCGCATGACGCTGGGCATCGGCGCCGGCTGGTTCGAGGGCGAATACAAGCAATATGGCTGGGAATTTCCGCCAAGGCCGGCGACACGCATCCGCCAGATGGAGGAAGCGGTCCGGCTGATCCTGCAGATGTGGAGCGAGCCACGCACCACGTTTCACGGCCGCTATTTTCACGTCGAAGATGCGATCCTGGAACCAAAGCCAGTGCAGAAGCCGCGTCCACCGGTAATGATCGCAGGCGGTGGAGAGCAGCTGACGTTGCGCGCGGTGGCACGCCTTGCCGATGCCTGCAATGTCGGCGGCGATCTGGCAACCGTGAAGCACAAATTCGCTGTACTGCATGGCCACTGCGATGCCGCGCAGCGGGACTACGGGACGATCGAGCGCACCCACAATTTCAGTTGGTTGCTCGCCCGCGACGATACCGCGGTGGCGGCGAAGCGCGAACGCCACGCGGCGCGCGGACCGCTGCGTGGTTTCATCGGCACGGTGTCGCAGGCGATCGACCTCATAGGCCAGTACCGGGATGCCGGTGTCCAACTGCTCATCAACAGCGACTACAGGAACGACATGGAAACGCTGGAACTGTTCTCATCGGAGATCATTCCACATTTTTCCTGAGCGCAAGCAGCCCGTGCCATTGCCCTATGCGCCAGTGACCCGCCAGATAACGTTCCCTACATCATCCGCCATCAGCACCGAACCATCAGGGCCGATCGTCACACCAACAGGGCGTCCGTATGACTCCTTCTCATCCGCCGCAAGGAAGCCCGACAGAATGTCGTGCGGCGCCCCGGATGGCCGGCCGTTCGCGAACGGCACGAACACCAGCTTGTAGCCGCTGAGCTTGCTGCGGTTCCACGACCCATGCTGGCCGATTGCCATGCCGTCAGGAATCCCGGGCAATGTGCCCGCTGGCAGCCAGCATAGCCCCAGCGACGCGGTGTGGCCGCCCAGCGCATAATCGGGCGTGATCGCCTTCGCCACCATCGCCGGATCCTGCGGCACCCTGTCGTCAACCGTCTGCCCCCAGTAGCAATAGGGCCACCCATAGAAGCCGCCGTCGCACACAGAGGTCAGGTAGTCGGGCGGCGTTTCGTCCCCCAGCCCGTCGCGTTCATTCACCACGGTCCACAGCACGCCGGTGCTGGGCTCCCACGCCATCCCGACGGCATTGCGCAGGCCGGACGCAAAGATGCGATCCGTACCGCTCGCGATATCGAATTCGTGGATCGCCGCACGGCCTTCCTCTGTCTCCATGCCAAAATCGGCAATGTTGGTGAGTGAGCCGACACCGATATAAATTTTCCGCCTGTCCGGGCTCAGCAGCAGGCTGCGTGTCCAGTGACCGGCAGGCTTGAATGTAGCGAGCCGGCGTCCCGGCGCGGTAATGCGCGTCGCCCCCGGCGTATAGGGAAACGCCACCAATCCGTCGGTGTTGCCGACATAGAACGTGTCGTTCAGCAGAGCCATGCCAAACGGCTGGTTCAGGCCGTCCAGAAACACCTCGCGGATTTCCGCAACGCCGTCGCCATCGGCGTCGCGCAGCAGCGTGATCCGATTGGCGCTGACACCCATCGCATCGGCGCGGCGCATCGTGCTGACCATCGCATAATCGAACAATGATCGCGGCGATCGGTCCACGCTCATCGCTTCCGCTACCAGAACGTCGCCGTTCGGCAGCACCTCGATCCAGCGTGGGTGATCCAGGTCGCTCGCAAATGCGTTGACCTTCAGGCCGGACACCGCGACGGGCATCTGCCCCGGCTTCCATCCGCGCGCCGTCGGCATCTTCAGCGTCGGGATCAGGCCTTGCGGCCTCGCTTCGGGAATCGCCGGTCTGGCGCCCCAGGCCGGCGTCGGGTCGCCATGCCGCATCCGCCGCGACACCCGCGCTGCCCCGCCGACCAACGCGACCACGTGTGAAAAAGCGTTCGAAAAACTCACCCGATCATCCTCTCGTCATGTGATGGCGGCCGCAGTCTGTCATGAAACCCGCACTACGTCGCCAGCCACATGCCTCACATGCGTGCGCTACGCCGGATCCAATCAACTTCATCGGAAATTCATCACGCCCGCCACCGCTATATACGGAATAGCATAGACACTTTGGCGTCTCTGTCATTGCGATAAGCGTGCCAGAAGTTGACCGGGGTGTCGCCACCACCCGCATCCTGCGCCACCCTCCGCACGCAAAGAGGAGTCAACGCCCCGCATGATCCTGTTCGTCCTGGCGTATCTGGGCGGCGTCCTGACCATCGTCAGCCCCTGTATCCTGCCCGTGCTCCCCTTCGTGTTCGCCCGGACCGGCCAGCCCTTCCTGCGCACCGGCCTGCCACTGCTCCTCGGCATGGCCGCCACTTTCGCCGCGGTCGCGACCCTGGCCGCGGTCGGCGGTGGCTGGGCCGTGCAGGCCAACGAATACGGCCGGATCGCCGCGCTGGCGCTGCTGACCTTGTTCGGCGTCACGCTGCTTGTCCCGTCCCTCGCCGACCACCTGACCCGGCCGCTTGTCACGCTTGGTGCACGCCTCTCCAGCGCCGCGGACCGGCGCGCCGGAGCAGGGGGAACAAGCGTGGCACCGTCATTGCTGCTGGGGGTCGCAACCGGATTGCTGTGGGCACCCTGCGCCGGCCCCATCCTCGGCCTCATCCTGACCGGCGCGGCCCTGCACGGCGCCAGCGCCCGGACCTCGCTATTGCTCGCCGCCTATGCCGCCGGCGCGGCGACGTCGTTGGCGCTCGCATTGCTGGTCGGCGGCCGCGTCTTCGCGATGATGAAACGCTCGCTCGGCGTCGGCGAATGGATCCGCCGCGGCCTCGGCGTCGCGGTCCTCGCCGGCGTGGCGGTGATCGCCTCTGGCCTCGACACCAGCGTGCTGACGCAAGTGTCGCTCGCCAGCACGACCACGCTGGAGCAAAGCTTGCTCGACCGCTTCCATGCCGGCACTCCCCCCAACAAACCAACCACCGTGGCCCAAACGACAGCGGCCAACGCGCTGCCGATCGAGGACGACCTGCCCTCGCTCTCCGGCGCGGTGCAATGGCTGAACTCGCCGCCGCTGACCGATGCCGCATTGAAAGGCAAGGTGGTGCTGGTGGATTTCTGGACCTATTCCTGCATCAACTGCCTGCGGGAACTGCCCTATGTCCGCGCCTGGGCCGACAAATACCAAGACCACGGCCTGGTGGTCATCGGCGTCCACGCCCCCGAATTCGCATTCGAACGCAACATCGACAACGTGAAAAAAGCAGTCACCGCGCTGAAGCTCGATTTTCCCATCGCGATCGACAACGACTATGCGATCTGGCAAGCCTTCGACAACCAGTACTGGCCGGCGGAATATTTCATCGATGCCCAGGGCCACATTCGCCATCATCAGTTTGGCGAGGGCGACTACGCAAATTCCGAGCGGATCATCCAGCAACTGCTGATGGCCGCCGGCCAGGCCAATGTCCCAACGGGACTCGTTGCGGTGAGTGCATCCGGCGCCGAGGCGGCATCCGACGCGAAGGATGACCAATCGGCCGAGACCTATATCGGCACCGCCCGAGCCGAGAACTTCGTCTGCCCCGGCGGGTTCGCGCAGGGCACCGCGCATGTCTATACGGTCGGAACTCCGCCGCTTGATCACTGGGGGCTGACCGGCGACTGGACCGTTGCCGGCGATAGCGCGGCGCTCGATCAGCCGGGCGGCGGCATTGTCTTCCGCTTTCACGCCCGCGACCTGCATCTCGTCATGGGGCCTGCGCCGGATGGGAAACCGATCCGATTCCAGGTCACCATCGATGGCGCGCCGCCCGGCGACAACCACGGCGCGGACGTCGATGCAAGGGGGCAAGGGATCGTAACCGGCCAGCGCCTCTACCAGCTCGTCCGCCAGGACGGCACGATCGGAGACCGCACCTTCGAAATCCGGTTCCTCGATCCCGGCGTGCAGGCCTATTCCTTCACCTTCGGCTGACAAACGGAGACGGCCATGTCCCCGGTCAGACCCAGCGCCACGTTGTTCGCCTGGCAGGACCTCCCCACGACCATCCTCCTGCTGACGCCACAGCCGACTTCGCAAACAAATCATAAAGGATGACTCGCATGCGGATGATGACCAAGCGCTTGCTCCTGGCCCTCGCGATCGGCGTTCCGCTCACCGGACACGCTCTCGCGCAATCCAGCGGCGTCCCAGAGCGGCTGCGCGGGAAGATCGACGCGGTCTCGGGCGACACGCTCCAGCTCATCCTGCGGAACGGCGACAAGGCCACGGCCGCGCTGCCCGCCAACGTCGCCGTGACGTGGCTCATCCCTGCGAAACCCTCCGACATCGCAGCGGGCAGCTATATCGGCACCGCCGCAATGCCGCAGCCCGACGGCACGCTGCGTGCGCTGGAGGTCCAGGTGTTCCCGCCCAGCATGCGCGGCATCGGTGAAGGTTCGCGCCCATTCGACGTGGCACCTGGCAGCACAATGACCAACGGCACGATCGGCACCATCGTCTCGGCCAACGGCCGTACGCTGACCGTGACCTACAAGGGCGGCGAGAAGAAGGTGTTCGTCCCTGATGGCGTGCCCTTTGTCAGTTACGCGCCGGCCGACCGCAGCGCGCTGACGCCGGGCGCCAAC
>Ga0335072_10016309_pt1 | contig 10535 bp, 10 predicted proteins | sample Lox_Sample_21_FD_206725 | JGI IMG/M metagenome (GOLD analysis project Ga0335072, IMG submission 206725) | Soil microbial communities from Loxahatchee National Wildlife Refuge, Florida, United States - Lox_Sample_2.1 | ecosystem: Environmental > Terrestrial > Soil > Wetlands | place: USA... | reverse complement strand
TACTCCGACTACACCACGCCGGAACTCTACCGCGCCGGAGCCAGCCGCGGCGCGGTGGATCCCTGCTATCCCTCGAAGATCGGTATCGCGCATGTGTACAACCTGCTTGCCGTGAAGCACAGCAAGAAGCCGCTGCACGCCATCTGGTTTCCCATGTACGACGTGCTCCACACTTCGCTGGTGAATCTGACCGGCTCCAACGCGTGCCCGACGGTAACGGCAACACCCAACGCCGTGAAGGCGGCGTTTACCAAGGAGAGCGATCTCTTCAGCGAGAACGGCATCGTTTATCTGGATCCGATCCTCAACCTGCAGGACAGGAAGATCTGCGCCGACCAGATGTACAAGACGTGGTCTCCGATCCTCGGCCTCTCGCGCGAGGAGAACGACCGCGCCATCGCAGCCGGCTTCAGCGCTCTGGATGACTACGAAAACGAAATCCGCCGCGAGGCTCGCAAGGTCCTCGACCAGCTGGAGCGCGAGGATCGCATTGGCATCGTGATGCTGGGCCGCGTCTACCATCATGATCCGGGTCTCAACCACGAGATCATGGAGGAATTCCAGAAGCTCGGCTATCCGGTGTTCTCGCAGAGCACGCTGCCCATCGACGAAGACCTGCTCGATCGTCTCTTCGGTGATGAGGTCCGCGCCGGACTCATCACGCATCCCCTCGACATCAGCGACGTCTGGAAGAACCGCTACTCCACCAGCACGAACCACAAGGTGTGGGCGGCGAAGTTTACGGCACGCCATCCGAACCTGGTCGCGCTGGAAGTGTCGAGCTTCAAATGCGGCCACGACGCTCCGATTTACGGGGTGATCGAAGGCATCATCGAGCAATCGGGTACGCCCTATTTCTCCTTCAAGGACCTCGACGAGAACAAGCCGTCCGGATCCATTCGCATCCGTGTGGAGACGATCGACTATTTCCTGCGCCGCTACCGCGAAGACATCATCGCCCGGCACAGGAAAGAGCGGCTCATCGAGGAGCAGCTGGCAGCCTTCGAGCGCTCGCTGCGAAAGCCGACCCAATGTGAGGAATACGAGCTTGCCGCCGCTGGGGATTAGCATGTTCCGTTACCCGTCACCAGCCGTTTCCGCCGGACACGAGGACCCGACTTATGAGGACGCGATTGGCTCTTTTCGCTCGTTTCTTCCTTGGGTTCTCCGTTGTAATCCTGTTCGTTCCTGGGGTTCGTTCTCAGGACGGCGCCGCAACTGCCCAGCCCACCACCTCCGAGATTGTTCAGCGGCTGGTTGCGGAGAATCAGCAGCGTTCGCAGAAACTTGGTGTGTATACTTCCCGGCGTCATTACCATGTGGCCTACCACGGATTCCCTCATGCTGCTGAGGCGGACATGGTCGTGGACGCCGTTTGCAATGGGCCCGGTTCGAAGCAGTTCGACGTCATTTCCGAATCCGGCTCCCATGTGCTGGTCGATCATGTGCTGAAAAAGTTGCTGAGGGCGGAGCAGGACGACTCGCACCACCGCTCCGACAGCGCACTCACGCCGGCAAACTACACGTTCACCCTGCTCCGAACCGAGATTGACGGAGGACGGCCTGTCTACGTGCTGACGGTTGAGCCGAAGCAATCGCATGGGCTTCTCTATCGCGGAACGATCTGGGTGGATGCGCAGGATTACGCGGTGGTGAAGCTGAACGCTGAGCCTGCGAAAAGCCCGTCGTTCTGGATCCGCAATGTTCAGATCAACCGGCAGTATGAGAAGGCGGGCGACTTCTGGCTTCCGCGGAGCGATCGCAGCGAAACGAAAGTGCGGCTAGGCGGTGTGGCCACCCTGACGATCGATTATGACGATTACCGCTTTGTCAGCACCGAGGCGATCGATTCCCCGGCATGGCAGGTTCCGGCGGCCCCGTAACAGGCCAATCTCATTCAGTTGGACTCGCCCCTTCCCCGAGGGGACGGCATAATGGCTGGAATGCGAGTGGGCGTGATTTCCGACACGCACGGACTGCTGCGGCCGGAAGCCGTGACGGCGCTTGAGGGAGTGGACCACATTCTGCATACGGGCGATGTGGGCGATCCGTCGATCCTGGAGGAGCTGAGGGAGATTGCGCCGGTGACGGCGATCCGAGGAAACATCGATCGCACCGGGCCGTGCGCCCGGCTGCCGGCGACCGATGTGGTGGAACTCGGCGGGATCACCTTCCACATGCTGCATGACGTGAAGGACCTCGATCTGGATCCGCGGTCGGCGGGGATCGACGTGGTAGTAAGCGGGCACTCGCACCAACCCGGGGTCGAACGCCGGAAGGGCGTGTTGTTCCTGAACCCGGGGAGCGCTGGACCCAGGCGATTTTCTCTGCCGGTCACGGTGGCGAGGGTGACGGTCGGGGACGGTGAGGTGAAAGCCGAAATCATCGAACTCCTCTCTCAGTAGGTCCAGCTGCAGTCGCGGGTGAAGTCCGTGGTGTCGGAGCGCACCCAGTTCGCACCACGCTTTTCGACGGCGAAGATGCCTCCGGAACCGCAGAATCCGCCACAGTTTCGGATGACCGAGACCAGCGCGTGGGTGTGGGAGCGGTCGAAGCCGGGCACGCCAAGGAAGCGGACGTGGCGGAGTTGCCGGTAGCGAACGCAGGCGGTTGACGAGGTGTCGTGCGCCTGGAGGCATGCCTCGGCCTGGACGGTGTTTTCCGGCGAGAGCACGGTGTAGCCCTGAGGAATGGTGAACTTCTGTTCCCAGAGATGGCTTTGCTGGTTGGCGGCGACGAAGGCGTCGTTCATCTCGCGCTCGCCTGGGGTGGAGGGTTTGAGACAGGAGCCGCCGACCTGGGGGATGTCGGTGCGGGACCCGGCGGCGAAGGCGAGAGGCTCGTCGCTGTGGGACTGGTAAAGAGCGGAGTAGACGGTGTAGGCGTCGGCTGAGAGCGGCCCGCCGCCAGGCTCATTGAGGGGGCTGGTGCGGGAAAGGTCGACAATGGAAAGAGGGGCGGGAGCGGGCGGATGATGGCGTGGGATGAGGCGAAAGCCGATGATGGCCACTGCAATGAGGACCAGAGCGAGACGGACGCCGAGTCGCGCGGAGAGACGCATGGCGACAGAGTACCGCGGAGGGCGGGCCACCGGCCGGCGCGCGGCATCCGGAAGACTCGTGGAGATCGGGGTTCACGCCGATAGGGGAAGCAGGGAGACCCGGGACAGAGGAGGCGGCCATGGCCGCACTGGCGGAGGCGGGGTGGGAAATCGGGATTCTGGAAGAACGCCTGGACCGGGCATTGAAGGAAGTATTCGGGACGATGGTGGGGGTGGAATGCACCGAGGTGGGTGATGCGGCGCAGCCCGGAGGGGAGACAGTGTGCGCTCTGATCGGACTGGCCGGGGCGATGACAGGTCTGTTCGGTGACCATCCGGTGTCAGCGCCGGTAAGCGGAACGGTGCCGGACCGGCAAGACAACAGGCTGCCTCCGTCTAACCGTTCAGGGTCTCCTGCAGCTTGTTCAGGGTGCTGTTCAGGTTCTTGTCGTTGCGCCGCTGCTCGTCGATCTTGCCGATCGAGTGCATCACCGTGGTGTGGTGTTTGCCGCCAAACTGGCGCCCGATCTCCGGCAGCGAGGCTTCCGTGAGCTGCTTGGCCAGATACATCGCGATCTGACGCGGCACGACGACGGCGCGCGAGTTGTTGCGCTGCTTCAGTTCGGCTACGCGCATGCCGAACTGCTCGGCGACGGCGCGCTGGATCGATTCGATGGTGATCTTGCGCACCTGGGTGTCGATGAACTGCTTCAGGCACTGCTGCGCGGTCGGAAGCGTAATCTCGAGCCCGTTCAGGCCGCACCATGCGATCAGCCGCACCAGCGCGCCTTCCAGCTCGCGCACGTTCGTGCGCACGTTCGACGCGATGAACAGCGCCACATCCATGGGCAGCGGCGCCGGCAGGTGCTCGCTCTCGGCTTTCTTCTGCAGGATGGCGACCTTGGTCTCCAGATCGGGGGGCTGAATGTCGGCGATCAGGCCCCACTCGAAGCGGCTGCGCAGGCGGTCTTCGATCTCAGCCAGCTCGCGCGGTGGCCGGTCCGAAGCGATCACGATCTGCTTCATGTTCTCGTGCAGCGCGTTGAAGGTGTGGAAGAACTCTTCCTGCGTGCGCTCTTTCTGCGAGAGGAACTGAATGTCGTCGATGAGGAGCAGATCCACGGTGCGGAAGCGATCGCGGAAGCTGGTCATCTTGTCGAAGCGCACCGAACTGATCATCTCGTTGGTGAACTTCTCCGCGGAGACGTAGGAGATCGATGCGCCGGGCTGACGCTGCTTCACCTCATGGCCGATGGCGTGCATCAGATGCGTTTTTCCCATGCCCACCCCGCCGTAGAGGAAGAGCGGATTGTAGGCCTTGGCCGGCTGCTCGGCGACCGCCATGGCGGCGGCGCGCGCAAACTGGTTTCCGGGTCCGCAGACGAAGGCGTCGAACGTGTAGCGCGCATTCAACTGGGCCGCGGTCGACCAGTCGAAGCGGGCCTGCTGCGGCCCGGCAAGCGGGGCCGGACGTGGCGATGAGCCGTTGGGGTGCAGGCTGTGAATCTGCGTCGATGAGGAAGGGGCAAAACCTCCGTCCTCGCGCACGCGGGGCAGCGTAGGATCCTCGTCGGGTGTGATGAAAGTGACGTCGTCGAAGTCCAGGTGCAGGTTTTCGATCGCCTCCTGGATCAGGTCGCCGTAGCGTTCGCCGACGTGTTTGAACTCAGGAGTAGGAATGCGCACAAAAAGCATCCGTTCGCGCGTGTAGCTGTATCGAGTCGGCTTCAGCCAGGTATCGAAAGACTGCCGATTAACTTTTTTTTCGAGCGCGGCGAGAATTTGTACCCAGGGATTGAGAGCGACAGGAGACGTAACGGCAAATGACATGCGCAATCCTCTTGTACCAAACACCCGGGAGCGGAAGTGACCTTTCGTATCGCGAGCCAAAATACAGAAAACCCAAGGTGAACCCTGGCGTGTGGAAACAGGGCGAGTTCAGGGGCAATTCCGTACTGGCCGGGAGTGGCTCCGATCTGTCACGCATCGAAGCATCGGTCAAAAATTTCTTCCGACAACCGCAGAGCGTCGAAAAAATCTTTAGTGAACGTTGCCGATAGTAGCACAGCCGGAGGCGAAGAGATGCGACTTCGAAACAGAAAATTTTCCGCGCACGAAAGTTGCACAGCGAGTGGTGAAAAAAGTAAGCGCACCGCGATTTTTGCCGCTGCAAATGCGATGCGATATACTCAGATCTTGCCGCATTGAGGCGTGTTCTCAGCAGTTGCGCGGCCCATGAGAGCAGTTGCGCGTCCGCGGATTTCATCGCAGCGACGAGATGCGCATCCAGCCTAATCTCAAGAAAATCAGGAGTCGGATTTTTCCATGCCGAAGCGCACATTTCAACCCAATCGCCGCAGCCGCTCGAAGACCCACGGCTTCCGCAGCCGTATGAAGACGAAGAGCGGCGCCGCGGTCCTCTCGCGCAGGCGCGCCAAAGGCCGCAAGCGTGTTTCGGTCAGCGCGGGCTATCGCGACTAGGCCTTCCGTCCCTCGTCGATTCAGCAAGGCCGCCAGCCGCGCGCTGGCTGCCACCCCAGGATTGCGACAGAATGGAGATATGCCGGAGGCGAAATTTGACTGGCGTCGCGCCCGTCTGCGAAAGCACGCGGACTATCAGCGCGTGTATCGCGAAAGTCGCCGGTATTCGTCCGCTTCGATGAGCTACTTCTTCCGCGCACGACCGATCCAGGATTCCGCGGGCGCGCTGCCGCGCGTTGGCCTCACTGCTGGCCGCGTCCTCGGCGGCGCGGTGGAACGGAATCGCATCCGCCGGCGTATGAGAGAAGCAGTGCGCCTGCATCTGCAGGAGCTGCCGCCGCATGTCGACGTCGTTTTGCATCCGCGTCGCACGGTGCTGGAGATCGAATTCGCTCGGCTGGAAGGCGAAGTCGCGCGCATCTTTTCGCATGTGGCGGCGGGGGGAAGAAAATGAGCTCGAATCTTACGCAGCGTCTCGACAGTCTGCGATCCGCGATCGCCGGGGCGCTCCTCGTGTTTTATAAGCATGCCGTTTCCCCCGCGTTCCATGCCATCACCCCAGGCGCGTGTCCCTTCCAGCCCACGTGTTCTGAATACGCGGCCATCGCCCTCGCTGAGCACGGCATTCTTCGTGGCGGGCTCATGACGGTCCGGCGCCTGGTGCGCTGCCATCCGCTGCACCACGGCGGTTTCGACCCGGTACCTCGCAAACGCGGTGCCGGGCACTTTGGTTATTCAGGCACCAGCCCAATTTCCTGCGTTGCGCAGACGGAAGACAGGTAACGGAAGTCTTGGCAGAGATACAGAATCCCAATCAGCAGGGCGGCAGCGGCAGCGGCGGCGATATGCGCTCGCTCTTCGGCTTCATGGTGGTTTTTCTGCTGATGGTGGTCGCCTTTCAGTTCTTTGAGCCGAAGAAGGCTCAGCAGGCCGAACAGCAGAAGTCGAAGACCACGCAGAGCAGCGCCGCTCCTGCATCCGCACCCGCGGCCACATCGGGTGCGGGAACCTCAGCGCCTGCACATGCATCTGCCACTGTTACAAATGTCGTACAGGCGCCGGGCGAGACCGACACCGTCGTGCAGAACGAACTCTACCGTATTACCTTCACCAATCGCGGCGGCGCCGTGAAGTCCTGGCTCCTGATGAAGTACAAGGACGACACGCAGAAGAATTTTCTCGATCTGGTCAACAAGGATGCGGCGGCGAAATTCGGCCTGCCGCTGTCGCTCTTCGCTTACGATGCTGCCCTGAAGAACCATCTGAATTCCGCCCTGTATGTGCCTTCGGCGACCGGCACCGTCAGCGTTCCCGGAACCGGCACGGCCACGCTGAACTACGACTACTCTTCCGGCGGCCTCACCGTTCATAAGAGCTTTCACTTCGATTCCAGCTACGTCATCAGCGCCGACGTTTCCGTAACCCGGAACGGAGCGCCCGTCACCGCGCTTCTCGCATGGCCATCAGGCCTCGGCGACCAGACCACGCTGCAGGGCTACGCCGCGGCCACCATCGCCACCTCCGACGGTGGCAAAACCGACCAAATCGCGGCTAAGAAAGTCGCCGGTGGCGACACCTTACACGGCTCCTTCGATTACGCCGGCGTCAGCGATCTCTACTTCTCCGCGATCTTCATGCCCGCCTCGCCGGCCGACACCAGCGTGGTCACGCTGCACGAATCGCTTCCCATTCCGAAGAACCCGGCGCATCCAGACCCCAACGCCGTGGAGCAGGTGCCGCTGCTCGGCGCCGCTGTCGGGAACGCGGGCGGGGGAGTGAGCACGAGGCTGTTTGCGGGACCGAAACTCCTTGGCCTGCTGGAGACGGTCCACGCCGCCGACGGCGAGAATCTCGAGCACGTTGTCAGCTTCGGCTGGTGGGGCTGGATCGCCAAGCCCATGCTGCTGGTGCTGCGTTTCTTCGTTGAGCACGGCATCCCCAACTGGGGCTGGTCCATTCTCATCCTGACGCTGATCCTGAACATGGCAATGATCCCGACGCGCGTCATGATGATGAAGTCGTCGATCAAGATGCAGCGGATCCAGCCGCAGATGGAGGCCATCAAGGCGAAATACGCCAAGTACAAAACCACCGACCCGCGGCGCCAGGAAATGAACAAGGAACTGTTCGATCTGCAGCGCACCGAGGGCGTGAACATGTTCGGCAGCTGCCTGCCGATGCTGCTGCAATACCCGCTCCTTTTCGGCTTCTATCGCATGCTCGAATATGCCATCGAGCTGCGCCAGGCACACTGGCTCTGGCTGCCCGACCTTTCCGCTCCCGACGCGCTCCACATCCTGCCCCTCTCGGTCATCATCTCCATGTTCCTCTCCCAGTTCCTTATGCCCTCGCCTGGCGTGGACCAGAACCAGCAGCGCATGATGGCATTTATGATGCCGGCTATCTTCGGCGTGATGATGTGGAACATCGGCTCTGGCGTCGCCCTTTACTGGGCTGGCAGCAACCTGCTTGGCGTCGCCACCCAGCTGGTCATGAACCGGACCAGCATGGGCCGTGAAATGCGCGCCATTGCTGCCCGGCGGGCGGCGAAACGGGCGGCGAAGACAATCAATGCCAGGCGCTGAATCGCGTCCGGCGAGGATTTAGTGGCTCAGAAGATCGTCAACGTGATCTAATAACTCGGGGGCCCGGTAACTAATAGATTCAATGCCGATTGACGACTATTCCGCCGCAGCGCAAAAAATCGCAGATTTCCTCAACACCCTCATTCGGCTGGGCCATCTGCGGATGAAGTTTCGCATCACCGCCGGACCGGGAGCGATCGACCCCGCCGGTCTCGAAGCCCGCGAGATTTACGTCGAATTAGCCGGACCCGATGCAGGCCTGCTCACGCAGAGGGGCGGTGAGCTGCTGCGCGCCCTGGAACACGTCGCGGCCAAGGTCCTGCGCCTCGAAAATGAGGAACACGACAAGATTTCCTTCGACGCGGAGAATTTCAAAGCCCTGCGTGCCCGCGAGCTGAAGCTGGCCGCCGAGACTGCCGCCGAGCGCGTGCGCCGTACCGGACAGCCGTACAGCTTCGCCCCGATGAGTTCCCGCGAGCGCCGCATGCTGCACCTGGCTTTCCGCGCGTATTCCGATCTGGAGACGGCCTCGTCGGGCGAAGGAATGCGCCGCTTTGTCGTTGCCTACCCGAAAGGCTATGAGCGCCGCGATTCCGAACCGCGAGAAAGCCGGTTCTCCGGACGACGCCGTTAGCGCGGCAGCAGTTGCCGCCGCGCGGCAAGGGAGTCGCGACCGTGCAGCCTCATCCGCAAACAAAGGAACGGGAGTCGATCGCGCAGGAGACGATCGTGGCCATTTCCACGCCTCCTGGCCGCGGCGGCATTGGCATCGTGCGCCTCTCCGGATCTCACGCGCTCGACATCGCGAGGGGCCTGGTCCGCGCCGGACCCGCTCTCGAACATGCACGGGCGCGTCTCGCCGAAATATTGGATCCCGACGGTGGCCACAAGTTAGATGAAGCGGTGGTTACATATTTTGCGCGGCCGCGCTCCTATACCGGAGAGGACCTGGTGGAGATCGCGGCCCACGGCTCGCCCGTTGTTCTCGATCTGCTCGTTCGTCTGGCTTTGCGCGCCGGGGCCCGTCTGGCGCGGCCGGGGGAATTCACGGAGCGAGCCTTTCTGGCGGGACGCATCGATCTCACCCAGGCCGAAGCCGTGCGCGACCTCATCGAGGCGCAGACCCTCTATCAGGCCCGAGTCGCCGCCGAACAGATGGGAGGTGCGCTCTCCCGGCGGGTCCAGCCGGCCAAACAAGAGCTGGTGGAACTGGTCGCGTTGCTGGAGGCCGGCATCGATTTCGCCGAAGACGACGTCGAAGTCACGCCGGACACGGAAATCGTCACACGCATCGATACAATTGCGGCTGTGCTGCAGGTTCTGTCCCGTTCCTTTGGGCACGGCCGCATCGTGCACAGCGGCCTGCGCCTTGCCATCGTAGGGCGCCCCAACGTCGGGAAGTCGTCGCTCTTCAACCGCCTGCTGGAGCGTGAACGCGCGATCGTGACCGCGCAGCCCGGAACGACGCGCGACCTCGTCTCCGACCGCCTCTCGCTGGGCGGCATCCCCGTTGAACTGGTCGACACCGCGGGCCTGCGCGAAGCGAAAACCGAGGCCGAAGCGATCGGGATTCGCAAATCGCGCGAGGTGCTCGCCGACGCCGATATCGTGCTCGTCGTTCTCGACGCTTCGGTCCCGCTGCGCGACGACGAGAAGGAGCTGATTACGGCTCTTGCCGGTCGACGTGCGCTGGTCGTCCGCAACAAGTCCGATCTGAACAGCGGCAGCGATGTGGCGCCCGAGCTTCCGCTCCGCTGCGTGAGCACTTCCGCCCTCACGGGTGACGGCGTCACGACCCTGCGCGACGCCCTGGCCGAGTCCGTCCGGAACCCAGCGGGCGAAAGCGACGCCGGAGTGCTCACCGGCCTGCGTCACTTCGAAGCGGTCAGCGGAGCCCTTGCCTCGTTGTCCACGGCCCGCGAAGCAGTCGCGCAAAGGACACCGCACGAGATGCTGCTGCTCGACCTCTATGCGGCGTTACGCTGTCTCGACAGTCTCACCGGTGAAACCACAGCCGACGATATCCTCCATCAGATCTTCTCCACCTTCTGCATCGGAAAATAGCGCCGTTCTGCTGCATGAGGCCGCCGGATGCGCCAGCCTCGTACAATGATCGGCGAACATGAAGATGCCACGAGTTCACCACACAAAAGCTCGCCTCGCAGTCACACTGGCAGTACTCTGCGCGTGCGCCGTCCCGCATGCCATCGCGCAGGAGCAGACTTCCACCCCCCGGAAGGTCATCCTCGACACCGACATCGGCGATGACATCGACGACGCTTTTGCCCTGGCGCTGGCCGTCTCCAGTCCGAAGCTCGATGTCATCGGCGTCACCACCGCATGGGGCAATACCGATCTGCGCGCCAGGCTGGCCGCGCGCCTCCTCCGGGTCACCGGACACGGGAGCATTCCCGTTGCCGCCGGGCCAA
>Ga0335072_10016308_pt1 | contig 10536 bp, 13 predicted proteins | sample Lox_Sample_21_FD_206725 | JGI IMG/M metagenome (GOLD analysis project Ga0335072, IMG submission 206725) | Soil microbial communities from Loxahatchee National Wildlife Refuge, Florida, United States - Lox_Sample_2.1 | ecosystem: Environmental > Terrestrial > Soil > Wetlands | place: USA... | reverse complement strand
TGCCTTCATCTTCGACCGTGAGTACTCTCCTTATAGCCATGAGACAGGAAAGTATCGCTTCCACAGTCTCGAGTCCCCATGACCAATTGGTGCTTCTGCTTTCGCCATAGCCTGTAAAACTTCAGTTCCGGTATGTTCTCGGGCTTCTTCTTCCGGAGTTGGTTTTGGCTTGATAAGCCCAACACTTCTGTCATCCACAGCCATAGTCATATTCTCGGGATTCTCAGCGATAAAAAGGCGGCAGCAGGTTCGGCGTGGGCGTCGGCTTCACTGCTTGTGATGTTTGTAGGGGCATCCATGAGAGTGACGTTGGGGAGCGGCACAGCTGCCATTGTGCGGATCCGTGAATATATCGCTGACTGGTCTGCAGTTGGCAATAATGGTTTAAAGGCAGAGTAGGCCGAATGCGAACTCTGAGATTGGATTGGCAGATGCAAATTGGTGATTGTAGGGAGCGACTGGAATTTCGGAAGAGGTAGTAGAGGAAGCGAAGAGAAATATCTTTGCATATGAAGTAAAAGGAAGAGATTACCACTTAGTATCTCTGCTTCCATTCTAGGTGTGATACTACGCCGATTCTTTATTTTGAACCCGCATTGAGGTAAGTGGCACAACGCGGGAGCGAATATAGAAAACACACATAATAGGAATATCTTACTGATCTGCTTTTTGTTCAGAGCCTCTCCAACATCTGGAACCATCAAAACAATAAAATTTATGGAATGAAGCTAGATTTGATCGTTGTAAGTGGAAGGGAGGTAAGTTGCAGCGTATTTTTTCCAGAGCGGCGAAACCAATCTTCTTAGATTACAACTTGCTTTTGGTTGCGTGATTCAAACAGGACCTTTTCCTGTCGAAAATCCCATATCAAGCCCACATTCGCAATCCTTTGCCCCAGGACATGCCGCAGATAACAATTTCGAGATTCGATGTCGCTGCTGATCCTCAGAGCATCACGAGGTTTTGTTGGCTGCTTGTGTCAGAAAGAATCTCTTGAGAATCTTCTTTCATTTTCTTCGTTATTCCAGAGTAGTGATTTATCCAGTCAAACACGGTCTTATGCCATACCAAGCTGTTTTCTGGCTTCAGTACCCAGTGGCCCTACACATAATTAGTCATGTTTCCTCAAAAATACATATAATGAACGCCAGTCACCTCATCAGGAAAGTTAAGAAACTTGCTAGGTGTACCGAGAGCCTGGCAAACACCAAAAGCAGCCAGTCCGTTAGAGATAATGCATCGATAATCCAAGTCACTGTGGATCACCATCATTGGCGTCTTCCAATTCGCCAGCAGATCGTGCCTGGCAGGATTGTAACGTTCCAAGTTCTTATAGTTTTTCCAGGGCAGCATTGGGCCTTTGAAGTTGTTTCCCCCCTGGATGTCGATTTCGTCACCAGCGATTAGCATTTGCGTGTCTAATTGATGTGAGCAATTGTCTATATAGAAGAAAATCGATGGCCATACCAAAGATGCCGTCATGGCAAACTATAGTCTTGAACTTCCTGCCCAGAGGATTCCCCTGGATCCAGTTCGCCATGTAGCCTCCATAGCTAGCACCGGCAGCAATTGCATTGCCTGTGTCCACAAAGGGCATATTCTCTTTGACGTATTCAAAACAGTTTTCAAGGTCTTTGTAAGGTCGGCCCCCCCACTCTCCGTTTATTCCTGATTGACGTCAGCAAAAATATCCGATCTATCAATGCAAACGGTAGAACAAAGTAGATGAGTCCCATATTGCGGTTCTTCGGCCACCTAAGAAAATCTCTCCCTTTACCAAATATTTGCAAAATGCATAAGAAGTCTTGTTGAGTCTCTAGTTCTGAGGGCTACGTACCCTTAGAGAAGTCCAGGCCAAATCCCGTACTCCCAGTCACGTTTGGCATCACTACAACATAGCCTTGCTCTGCCCACACAGCCGGATTCCATCGTGTGCTCCATGCTTCACGCCATCCATCTTGTGGCCCACCATGAATGAGCAGAGCCAGTGGGTATGTCTTATTTTCGTCGAAATAGCTCGGTTTTACGACCCAAGCTTGAACACAATAATCCCCAGCACCCTCGAACCACATTTCAGAAATTTGTGTTGGATCAAGTCCGAGTCTTAACCCGTTCTTAGACCAGCTAGAGATCACAATTTGGTTCTCTGGTTCGGTGCAATCAATGATTGAATATGTACTGTTGTCGACAAGCGACGTGCTCGAAACTAGTAATTTTTCACTCTCTCCAAGACTATAATAAGATGAAACGGCTCCATTCTGTGTCAAGGGCTTTAGAGTAGCTTCTTCATCAGAAACAAGAAAGCTCAATGATAGGGAGAATAGTTTCACTCGCGCACATTCGTCGGCAGTCATGTAGATGCACTTTCCATCTGAACTCCACTCAAAGCTGCTTGGAAATACTTCCCACGAAAATCCGGTGGTCTTGGATACATCCATGGCATGCAAACTCGTGGCTAAATCTGGAACCAGCAAAAGGTACGTTTCCGAAGAGCCAATGTCAGGAGTAGCCAATAACGCGGCTTTTTTTCCACATGGGGAGAATCTTGGATTCGCAGTGTAACCGCTAAGTTCCCCAGTATCAATGCGCAGAGGTTTCGGAGCCTCCTCTTCAACAAAAGTCGTCAGTGGAACAAAGTAGATGTTCGAACGAGTCAAATACGGGTTTTCACTTCTCTTCGACGAGGTGAATAGAATACCAGTTGTGCTAATGTCAAAAGCACTGGCTCCATCACTGGTTTCGTCATCGAATGGGCATTCGAAATCGGTCCCTTTCAACGCGTTATGGACTGGGGCTGCCAAGCTGTATTTACCATCCGATTTGACAAGCTTTGAATACCATATGACACTCCGCTGTGGAATGATATACTTATTCCAATGTCTCACATAAAGTTTGTCGTAGATTCTGGCCGAAGACTTTGGCTTCTCAACAGTCTCTTCGTTGTACAAAGAGCCTTCTGGTGTCGCCAGGCCTGTCATTACACAGGCTATTGTGCCATCCGCATGAGGTTGCTGAAAGGGGCGGGAATAACATCTGCTGTATAGGAAGGCTTGGTAGGCTCGTCTCCATCTCCAATCATTAGATTCGTAATGCCTTTCGCACCTGACTGAAGCCACATAATGGCGTTGGTGCCGTCGCCTAGCCATTGAGCATCATGCGCCTCAGAGTCGTTGGTAAACAGGTAAGACGAGCCAGTCTTAATGTCCAGTATCTGTATTTCTTTCGTGGTTTCATGATCATCAAAAGAATAGGTCGAAACTGAGTACAATGCTAATGTACCATCATGATTTGGAATTGCTGGCCCTTGGCGTGGGGCCGAGAGAAGGACTTCTGGAGTGAAGCTCTTTGGTTTGATACCCATGTTGAAAGATGATGATCCGGTTAAGCCTTGGGAACTGGAGCCAGCAAGAACTGAAATGAGTTCAATATTATGGATTATGAAGCTGGGCTATGGGGTAAAGGCCATTGCAAGAAAGGTAATGGACGATTTTCGAATAATCTTAAGACACGGAAGAGCATCTTTGTGAAGCGGGGAGTGCCAGCCTTATTTCAGCTTACCCGGAGCTTGCGTAAGAAAGTGACGGTGCTAGGCTTACGAGTATGAATGGGAAGGGGGAAGGGGCTCTCATGACGGGACAGATCTGGATGCGATGCGATTGAGGCTTTGAAATTGGGATATTTTCATCAAATAGGAAGCTGTGTTGTAGGCAGAAGTGTGCCTGTCCACGCGTCACTACAGCCGGGCATTCAAGGCTGAGATTTTGCCCAGCCTTTATGTCATTCGCTGGTTCGCTACAGGGGGGAGTTGCCTTATCAGCAGAGTCAGCAAGGTAGTAAGGCTAAGATAAGCAAAACCTGGAAAATGTTCAGATGAATTTTAATTTTTCTTCGCTACACAGCATGACCGCTTACTCTACCGATTTCGCTGCCGGGACTCCACTCTTTTTCTACGGCATTACTGTACCATCTCCGCACACGCCGCATATGGATTCCCTCCATTTTTATTATACATCACAATTGCTCCTCTTATGCCTTCATCGCGAGCCTTCAATGATCTCGAAATGGCCAAGGAATTACCACGCGTGAAGCCGCCGATTTCGGCCATGGATCCAGCCTCTACAACTATTGTACCAACAAAGGCTGAAAAAGCCGTAACGATACCTCGAAAATGGAATACCCAGAATCTAGGCTTAAGACTAGGTGCCGATGTTATCAGTGCTGCCTCAGCCGCTGCGAGTGCCGCCCCAATTATCACAATAATTGACAGGTGAATTATTCTCATATTCAGGTCTACTCGAAACTAACACAGCCGGGAATTACAGAGCCATCATGGAAAATGCGTCCGGCAGAAACACTCTCAAGTCCTCCCTTCAACGCTCCCTCAAGAACCTCCTCCTCCACCCCCAAAGCCTCTTCTTCTCTAAGCCCTTCGCCCTCATCTTCATGCTCTACGGCGGCACCTACCTGACCTCCAACACAATCGACACCGCCACCTCAACCGTCCAAAACAAACCCTCCACGCTCGTCACCTCCGGCACCACCAAATTCGCCGCCTCCTCAACCGCCAACATCAGCCTCTGCGTCTACAAAGACCAAGCCTTCGTCCGCATGTTTGGGCCCACTGGCGGCCCCCAACGCCCCGTCCCCCTGCCCTCCTACGCCCTTTTCGCAATCCGCGACTGCATGACCATCTTCGCCTCCTTCAACGTCCCGCCCCTCCTGGGCCCCGTGCTGTCGCGGAAAATGGGCGACGAGTGGAACAAGACGCTCAGCGGCGCGACGGTCGCGCAGTTCCTGGCTCCGGCCGGCATCCAACTCTTCTCGACACCGCTGCACCTGTTGGGACTGGATTTGTACAACCGGAATGGGAAGAGCGTTACCTGGTCAGACCGGTTTCAGATCGTGAAGAAGAATTGGGCCATCAGCTCCGTCGCGCGGATGTGTAGGATCGTTCCCGCATTTGGTGTCGGGGGCGTTGTTAATGCGAAAGTGAGAAGGGGCCTTATGGAGCGTGTTGGGTGATTCCCCCCGTCATCTCTGCTCTAAAGCAATGAGGCGATCGGGAACAGCTCATGCGCTTCCGTGACCCACGTATTTCTCTTCCTTTTTTCGACAGACTGCTGCACAGCTCTTACGCAGAGCTTGAGATTTATGTCACTTGTGTTTCTTGCTTCGAAAACTCTGCTTGCAATACCCCCTAGGCGTTTGGAAGAAAAAAGCATTATAGAGGTTGCCTGGTGGCTGTTTTCTTGGATAAAAGAGTCGGGTCTTGCGACCTAGCGTGTATGGCGTTGGATCTCCAAAATAACAGACGTTACTGGTGTAATTACCGTAGTTAAACCTTATCTTCAGCGTCTGGCGGCACCAGCACTGTATTATTCAATGACTAATACTTCTCCACCACATTGACACAACTTTCTAGTCCAAGAAGATTCTGGGAATGAACCACGGATTCTTTATATTCAGGACATGCTAGACTTTCTAAAATGAACCAGTACCTCCAACGCCAACACCATCCCAATTCGCAATCCCAATCCAATTCTCCCAAAACTTCAAACCCTCAGCACTCTCTTCCCGGCACAGCGCCCCTCTCTCCTCCGCCATCTCCAACTCCTCAGTCGCAACACCGATGCTCCACCCGAACCTCTCTGCAGCATCCAGTGCCGTAACACCTCTGCCAAACTCCCGCCAATCCCACGGGACATCTTTTTCCGGCGGGAAGTAGTGCAGATCGTTTAGCCAGGCCAGCAGACTCTTGATGGTCTTCTCGTCCGTTCTGTCGCTGGCTTGAACAACCAGGACACCGCTTTTGAACTGTCGGAGGCGAACGGGCAACTTGAGTTTTTCCCAGAGTCGAGCAGCCTTTTCGAAGTCCATCGGGCTAACAAGCTCGACGCCGCCGCGGGCGCGGTTGAAGATCGCCCAGAGATCGACGAGGCTGATGATGCCGCCGGCTTTTCTGAGGACGCCTCGGGCGTCTTCGGTCAGGAATTCCGCCAAGTTTCTAGATAGCTCTGAGAGGTACAGCGTCTCCGAGCTGCTTCCCCCACTGAGCATGTCTTTGGTAGTCACCAGACCAAGTGCGCTTGCTGATTGAGCGAGTAAGGCGTTGGCTTCGGAAGACCCATTCACGGATCCGTCCATTTGCCGCGCGAAAGACTCGGCCAGAGCGACAATCTCCTTCGCTGAAGCCATGAGGGCCTCCAAGTCCTCGAAAGCGCTTCCAATGACCACCTCATTGTTTTTCCGCATGTCAAGACGGCGTTGCTCAAGCCCAGCAATGCCAACTGTCTTGACTCGATCGGTAGAAGGTGAAGAGTCATTAACTCCAACATCTCCCCCTTGACGATTTAGTTTTGGGACGGGAGGGGCTCCTTGCAGAAGCCATTTTCTCTGTGTCATGGCGGCTTTTAGGCGCTCGAGGAAGATTTTCTCGCCTCCTCCGCGAAATGAAATCTTGATACTTTCTGAAGCTCCGATTCCAGGTAGACTTAGACTTTGAAGCATTGGGCCTGGTGACTCTGCTCGAGATTCTTGTTGACCAAGCCCAGTGGGTAGATCTTGTGAAAGTAATGGCGCTCCGCATAGTTCGCAAGAAAGGAGAGATGGGTGGTTGAGGAAAGTGCATCGGGGGCACTGAAATGACGCACCATTTTCTGAGGCTTGTTTACCACCTTCATCATTTGTTCCGGTTTGATCCAGTATGGAAGTTGAGTATAACTCGGAACGAGGTCGTGTATTATCGACGCCTCCCCGCACTGGAATCGGTGTCCTGAGTGGTACAGATGTCTGGATCGGACGATTTGCGGCGCTCAATATTGCAGCCTTCAATACGTGAGTTAGGGGTGGCTTGATACCACAAGCAAGACATGGTGGTAAAGGGGTATGGGCGTTTGCTGTCGTAGGGTCAAAGTTTGATGGTACCGGGTTGGAAAAGGTGCAAATAGGGCAGACCCAGGTCGCATTACTTGCCGGTGCAGGTTCAGATGGTGGTAGATGGAAGGGACTATCTGCTCGTAGGGCTGGTGAAGCGGTTGCGCTCCTTGAGGGTGTAGACAACCCCGCTACATGCCTGTTTTGCGTGGACAATCGTGTCGAGGGTTTTGGAACCAATGTGATCTTAGAAGAGGACTTTAAGAACCCTGCCTAATCTTTTATCAGTCTCACAACCTTGAGAAAAGTAGAAGAAAAATGGATGGTCGTACATAGAATTCATACCGGTCAACCTCTTTCAAATCTATTGCAACAGAATTCTTTCGTGGCAAATCGTTATCGACATAGCAAACTCGATGAGATGTCAAGTAGGCATGACCATTTTGATGATCGGGAATCTTGAACTTTCTATAGAGTAGACATGATATCAGCCGAGGGTTGTACAAAGATCTTCATTTCTCAAATCTCACCCCTCATACAACCCCACATTGTCCTGGACGAAGAGTAAGACCTCATCTGGAAGTAGGGACGGTCTCAGCGCAGTTGTGAGGTCAATATTCTTGAGGGACATCCGGGCATATCCATACACTTTTGCAGTGCGAATGGCCGCCAATGGACCTACAAAATGCGTGAACCCAAAAACACTCAAGATAGCAACGCGTCATAGGTTCCAGCAGAAGTTGCGTGTATTTCACAGCACATGAGAATATTGTAGCACTGAGTGTTCGGGCACCAACACGTGATCACTTCGCTTAGTAGCAATCTTTTTGCATCCCCCCAATTCTTGCCCGATCGCTCACTTCATTCTCTTTACCATCTCGACTTTATTGTCCATGCTATTCTTAATTCTTTGCCAACAACGCTAGAGCGTCGTACTAACCCGTGACACACATCGTCTCGAGGCTCTAACGCCTATACAGTCAACAAATGTCGATGGCGATGTCTCCAAATGCACCATGGGGTGCCATACCGCCACCGCCTGGAACGCAAGTCATTTATGGCATACCAACAAGTAAGTCGAGCCAAACCCCGCCTCCGAGGCTTTTCTCCATGCCATATCCCAATTCTAATGCGAAATCAGATGCTCCAGCGTACACTCCAGTACCAGTACGCCAAAACTTCACGTATGCCCCAACCCAAGTATCCTATTACCCGCCGCAGCCACAATATGCCTCAGCTCCGCCCCCAGAACAACCTCCGATGAAGAAAAAGAAGATTGACTGGCCACTTCCTGTTCGGCACTATGTGCAAAGATCGTTCGACCCCAGCAATATGGTTCCAGACGTTACCAAAAGCGATATGGAAGCCAAGCTCAAAGAGACTATATCTGCGGCCACTGATAGCGATAGCCTGCACTCTATTGATTGGGACAATTTACCTCTTCCACAGCAGATGATTCGAAATGAGCGAGTACAGGCGACTTTACCCTGGCGCAATGCCCCTGTAGATGTGCAAATGGTTGATGCCGGATATCAGACCCCACCTCAAGAGAACCTGCCAAAGAAGAGGAAGTCTGGAGAAGCGAATGGGGCTGATGACGATCTTGCTTTACCTCCACCTTGGCGAACCACTAACAATCGTAATGGTTTCGAAGATCGAATTACGTACGTCTCCCAGTCTCCGGTCATCCGTTTCGACCCTCGCCCACAGGCTTCTCCAGATGATGTTCCATTGAAAACTAGCAGTAAGTTCCAGAAGAATCTGGAAAAGCGACAACGTCGTTTTGATGGCGGCTACAAATCCACATATCAGCGATCGCCCACTCCGGAGGCTTCATCTGGTCCAGTTGTTGGCAAGTGCACGACTCTTGAGAAGAAATATTTCCGCCTTACAGCACCTCCAAACCCAGACACTGTCCGCCCATTACCAATTCTAAAACAGACTTTGGAGCTCTTAAAGAAGAAGTGGAGAAAAGAGGGCAATTATTCCTATATTTGCGATCAATTTAAATCTTTGCGTCAAGATCTCACTGTTCAACATATCAAGGACAAATTCACCGTAGAAGTCTACGAGATTCATGCCCGAATTGCGCTGGAGAAGGGGGATCTTGGTGAGTATAATCAGTGTCAGACGCAATTGCGTGCTCTATACGAGCAGAAGCTAGGAGGAAACCCAATGGAGTTTAAGGCGTATCGTATCCTCTATTTCATTCATACGTGCAACCGAACCGCGCTGAACGATGTCTTGACGGATCTAACCACAGCAGAGAAAGAGGACCCGGCCATTAAACATGCATTGAGTGCGCGTTCGGCTTTGGCTCTGGGCAACTATCACAAATTTTTCCGGCTCTATCTCGACACACCTAACATGGGCGCCTATCTCATGGATATGTTTGTCGTTCGAGAACGTCTGGCGGCGTTGACGAATATTTGTAAAGCGTAAGTGACTCCTTCCACACCTCCTTGAAGATATCTACTGACATTTCACAGATACAAGCCAGACGTCAAACTCCGATTCATTAGCGAGGAGCTTGGGTTCGAATCAGATGCCGACGCCGCTCAATTCATTTGCGAATACAACGGTAGCGCACTTCTGGAGGAACGCGAAGATGGCATTCAATTTTTTACTGCTAAAGCCGGCCTAACATTCGAGACGGCGAAGGCTGAGGCCTTTCGCAAAGTTGACATCAAAGGCCAGATCTAGCACTTTCCCCTTCCGCCCTAATTCGCCGCCGCCCTCCTTTTTACATCACCTTTCTTTACCGGATCTCTCTCATTTCCTTTCTTAATCATTGCATGGGTGGTGCTCTCGAATCACCTGGTTCCTCATCTACGTGCGTTACCTTCTCATCAACTCGGCACAGCTATCTTCGTACTCGCAGCCGAAGGTGCTGCAGGGCGTTCAGAGTCGGCCATCCTCCCATCATCATACTTTGAACCATTCAAGGTGTTCATCGAGTGATACGAATTGGAAACCTAACCCATATCTCCTTCTTTTCGACTAGACCTTGACGGCGCAAGATTTTTGACAGTGGTAGATTTTTTTTCTTCTAGCCATTTGGCGTCGTCTTTACGCCTATGGCACAATGGCGTTTTAAGATGTGATGTGATGCATTTGCGGGTGCTCAAATTTGCATAGAGTGGGGTGGTATGAACGTTATAGTGTTTTATAGCGTTGTGGAGGGCTTTGCATATTAAATTCCAAAAGGCGGTAATTTTGCTTTATCAAGAAAAGCTCGATGTTAATTTACCTAGACCGCCAGACCAAGAAAAGCAATTCACGATTTGATACAGAGTTCCCTTGCTGCTTGCGTATGCTTTTACGTGCTAAAAGAAAGACATTGGTTAATTCGATGTTTCATGCGCTTTAAAACTTCATGCGATCACTGCTTCTGTGATTCCTGGAAAGCCCCAACCACTATGTGAACGGGGCGAATGGGGATGTGTCACAGTTTGTCGCTTAGGGGATTGTAGCCCGGAATAATATTCAGTGGTAGCAGTCACGGTTGACACGCCTCCAGTCAAGCACGGGCATCCGTACGAGGACTCGGAGTCTTCTAGAAGCTGGGGCGTGCCGGTAATCCATGGTCAAAGAGTCAGCTCTCAAGGAAGGATGTCTTTGTTTGCATGTGAAGCGCCAAATAATTGGCTATCGTTGGCAATG
>Ga0335072_10016307_pt1 | contig 10537 bp, 9 predicted proteins | sample Lox_Sample_21_FD_206725 | JGI IMG/M metagenome (GOLD analysis project Ga0335072, IMG submission 206725) | Soil microbial communities from Loxahatchee National Wildlife Refuge, Florida, United States - Lox_Sample_2.1 | ecosystem: Environmental > Terrestrial > Soil > Wetlands | place: USA: Florida... | reverse complement strand
ATTGGGTCACGCCCGGAGCGCACAAGACCAATGTATTCAGATAGTTAGATGCGGCCCCTATTGCCGAAATCTTTTCACGGGTAGATGCGGTGGAGGGTGCGGGCGAAGGGGATGGTTTCGCGGACGTGATCCAGGCCGCAGATCCAGGCTACTAACCTTTCTATGCCCATGCCGAAGCCGGCGTGGGGGACGGTGCCGTAGCGGCGGAGGTCGAGATACCACTGGAAGGCTTCGAGCGGGAGTTTGTGTTCTTCGATGCGCTGCTTGAGCAGATCGTAGGAGGCGATGCGCTGCGAGCCGCCGATGATTTCGCCGTAGCCCTCGGGGGCGAGCACGTCGACGCAGAGCGCGTACTTCTGGTTTTGGGGGTCAGGCTCCATATAGAAGGCCTTCACGTCGGCAGGATAGCGATGCACCATGACGGGACGGTCAAACTGCGAGGAGATGTACGTCTCGTCGGGTGAGCCGAAGTCGTTACCATATTCAAAGGGGCTTTCAAGCAGTCCCTTGGCATGCGCGTCGTTGAGCATGGCGACGGCATCGTCGTAGCTGACGCGCGGGAACGGGGGCTTGATGGTTTCAAGCTTCGTAGTGTCGCGCTGGATGACTATGAGGTCGGCGGCGCGGCGGATGAGGACGCGTTCGACGATGAAGCTGAGGAACTGTTCGGCCAGCTCCATCAGGCCTTCGAGATCGCAGAAGGCGACCTCGGGCTCAACCATCCAGAACTCGGTGAGATGGCGACGGGTCTTGGATTTTTCCGCACGAAAGGTCGGGCCGAAGGAGTACACCTTGCCGAGCGCTAGCGCGGTGCTCTCGATGTAGAGCTGGCCGCTTTGTGTGAGGTAGGCTTCATCTCCGAAGTACTCGACGGGAAAGAGCGTGCTGGTACCTTCGCAAGCTGCGGGCGTGAGGATGGGCGGATCGGTGAGAACGAAGCCGCGCTCGTCGAAGAAGTCGCGCGCGGCCTTGATGATTTCGGCGCGGATGCGGAGGATGGCGGCCTGACGCGGGGTGCGAATCCAGAGATGGCGGTGTTCCATGAGGAAGTCGGTGCCATGCTCTTTGAGCGAGATGGGGAAGGGCGTGTCTTCGGGGACGCGCTGGACGACCTCGATGCCCTCCACGTCGAGCTCATAGCCGCCAGGAGCACGCTTATCCGCGCGGACCTTGCCGGTGACGATGACGCTGGACTCCTGCGTGAGCCCCTTGAAGGTGTCGAAAACCTCGGGTGGTACGGCGGCTTTGGGCACGATGCCCTGGATGGTTCCGCTGCCGTCGCGAAAGATGGGAAACAGCAGCTTACCGCTCTCACGCAGGTTATAGAGCCAGCCGTGGAGGGTAACGCTTTGGCCCTCATGTTCACCGATTTTCGCGATAGTGGTGAGCGGTTTGGTTTCTGTAACAGTTGTGGCTACAAATTCTGTCTTTGTTTCTTCAGTCATGTGTTTCTCTAAAACTTCTCAAAGGCTTTCGCTGCTTTTTTGGCGATGGTTTCCGGCGAATCTCCGAGAGAGTAGTGAATTTCAAGCACTCCGGCAGGTGCCTGTGGCGCGGCCTTCAGCCCTTCCAGGACCGCATCCCAGGCGAGGGTTCCGTCGCCGGGCCAGAGATGCTCGTCGCGCTCGCCGTGATTGTCGTGCAGGTGTGACGAACGCAGCAACGGCTTCAATTCAGTGACCGCCGCCGCGACCCCGTCCCCGAGATGCGCGTGGCCAACGTCCAAGCATACGCCGATATCGCGAAAGTGTCCGGCGAGGATGATCTCACGCAAATTCGCAGGGCGTGTGACCTCGTTCTGGAGATTCTCAATCAACAGCTTGACGCCGAGCGGGTTGGCAAAGGCATGGAGATGCTCGAGGGCCGTGATCGAGAACTCAAGCGCACGCGGGCTCCATGTGTCCTCGCGCTCGCCCAGATGGAGGATGAGAAAGCGGAAAGGGATCTGCTCGGCTGCTTCGAGAGCGCGCTTGATCTCATCCATCGCGTCGATGCGGCGGGACTTTTCCGGATGAATCACGTTGACCGACGGCGCGCCGCCACGTCCCATTTCGTTATCGGAGTACAGCGGCGCATGCATGGAAAAGGCCTTCGTGGGGTTCGATTGGAACCATGCGGAAAGCTCACGCATTTCGGCGCGGTTGGTATAGTCAAAATGCTGGCGCGCGGCAAAAAGCTCAATGCCCTGCGCTCCAGCTTTCTGAAAAGTATCAAGAAGACCTGGATGAAGACGGTGGCGCAGAAAAACGTGGGACGAGATGACCTTCAGCATGCAATTGGACCCGGATGTCGCTCCTGCACTCTATCTTCTCAGGAATCGCCCTACAGGCGCACTCCGGGCTCGCCTTTCGCTATTTGCCGGGTTGAGGAGTGGTTCCGCCGGGGATGTAGTTTTTGTACTGGGTGTCGATGATGCCGAGGTTGCGGGCGAGTCCCAGCTTGGCCAGGTTGAACCGATAGACGCTGTTGACGTATTGCGCCTGTGCCTGCGCGAGTGTGGACTGGGCCTCGGCGACCGGGAGGTTGTCGTCAACTCCGGCCTTGAAGCGCTGGGCGGCCTGATCGAGCGCGGTGGATGCCAGGTCCACATTGCTTCTGGAGACCTGCACCAGTTGCTGCGCCGTCTGCAAATCAAGCAGGCTGTCGCGGAGTTGCTGGTCGATCTTGCTGGTGAGGTCGTTCATCTGCGAGCGCAGCTCATTGAGCTGGGCCTGGGCTACATCGGCGTCGCCGCGGAATTTGGCTTCATGGAAAATGGGAATGTTCAGGGTCCCCATGGCGACAAAGGTGCCGTGATAGACGAGGCCCGTCACGCCGGTGACTCCATAATTGCCGTTGAAGCTGAGGCTGGGATAGCGCTCGTGCTTGACGGCCTGCCGCTCAAGTTCAGCGGAGATAATCTGCTGCTTCATTCCCTGGTAGTCCTGGCGGCTGTTGTAGGCTTCTTGCCGCGCCTGTTCGATGGTGATGGCGGCCAGGTCGGCGTAGGGAGCGGCGTCGGTCAGCTGGATCTGCTGTTCGGGCGCAAGACCGATCTGGCGGTTCAGCGCGATCTTGTCCTTCTCGAAGGTGTTCTGAGCAGTGATCAGCGACTGCTGCTGTGTCTGGTACTGCACGCGGGCGCGCAGCTCGTCGAGGTTGGCAACGGTCCCGGCGAGGTGTTCCTGATGCGCCTGATAGAGCAGGGTCTTATCGGTATCGAGGAGCGACCGGGCATAGTCGACCTGCGCGGAGTCGGCAATAATCCTGAGGTACGTGGTTCCCACGTTGAGGACGACCAGACCGCGCGAAGCCTGCGCGCTGTAATAGGCGGCACGTTCATTGGCCTTGCCGGCGCGCCAGGCATCCCATCCAGACCAGGTAAAGAGCTGCTGGGAAAGATCGAGCTGGCCGAGCTGGGAATTGACTTTAACAATGAGCGGGAACTCGTAAGCCTCGCTGGGAGGGATTCCGAACTCGGTGAGCAGCGAAGGCCTGAAGCCTGCAGCGGCCAAATTTAATTGGTGAAGGCCCACCTCGCCAAACAACGAAACGTTGGGCAACAGGTAATTTTCAAGCTGGAGCTTTTCCGCAGCCGCCGTTGTCTGGTTGAGACGGGCAAGGGTGAGTGCCAGATTGTGCTGGATACCGAGTTCGATCGCCTCATTGAGCGAGAGCTGGCGCACACCTGGCGTGGCGGCCACGACCTCAACACTGCCCACATAAGGATTCTGGGCCGAGTTATTGGGGTTCGATTGCGCCTGCGCGCCTCTGTGAGCCAAAACGGGCATGCAGAACAATGCTGCGACCAGCGCTGTATTTTTCCAGTTCTTCATGCCTAAGAAAAAAATACTCTTATATCTCCTACATTAGATTTTCATGGAGCGGATCGGTTGCCAACTTTTTTGAGACTTTCGGCGGAAAAATATTGGCAGATCCTGAAACCAGCGAGTCAGCATTTGCCCGTACGCCATGCGCAGACAGGCGTAGAATGTCGGCATGAAGCGCTTCGCCATAGTTGCGCTGCTGGTTGCCGGGCTTGCATACCCGGTCCACGCCCAGCGCGGCGGGGGGCACGGTGGAGGGTTCGCCGGTCACTCTTCCGGTGCATTTCGCGGAGGGTTTTCCAGTCCGCGATCCGGGTTTGCCGCTCAACGTTCTTTCGGCGGATTCGTTGCGAGACCGTACGGCTTCGCCGGTCCGCGATATTCCCCTCCGCGCTATCCATTCCGGTACGGGAACAACTATTCCCATTCAGGCTTCCGCGCACCCTACATTCGACAAGGGTATGGCGCCAACCGTTTTCGAGGGTCATATTTTTCCGGGTATGGTGTGCCGTTCTTCTATGGTGTTCCTGACTGGATTGGCCTGGGTACACTCGGATGCTATCCGGACGCCGAAGTCTACGGTGACGATGACTCCGACGACGAGGGCGCGCCGGGATGCGGCAACGCGCCGCCGCCCCCTGCAGACCAACCAACTATCTATGGCGACGACGGGTATGGATCACCCTCGTACGAACCGCCTCCGCCGCAACAGCAGCCCTCGCCAGCTCCGACGAATGAGATTGCGACCACCATTGTTTTCAAGGATGGACGGCCATCCGAGCAGATCCACAATTACGCTCTGACCCAGACTACCCTCTACATCCTGGATCAGCGCAAGCAGGACATTCCTCTGGATCAGATTGATCTTGCGGCGACGGAAAAGTTGAATCGCGATGAGGGAATCGAATTTCAGGTTCCAGTGGCCGCCGAATAGTCAGAGAGATTGCTTTCCTGTACGTCTTCGATGGTCGTTCCTAGCCCCTATTCCTGTGCAACCTGTTCTTCGAAGTTGAGGTCAGCGAGCGATTCGAGCCATAGAATCTGGTGATCGAAGACGCGACCAAACTGCTTCGCAGTCGCATGGATGGCGTTCTCCATGGTGGGCGCCGGATGAAGGGTGCCACCCTGATCTGCTTCCAAGTCGAGACTAGTTACAGGGCGGTCACTGATCCCACAAGGAACGATGAGGTCGAAGTCGCGGAGATCGGTGGTGACGTTGAGGGCGAATCCGTGGGAGGTAATGCCGCGAGCGATATGGACCCCGATGGCGGCGATTTTCTTCTCCGGGATTGAACCGCCGGCGAGGGTCCAGACGCCGGTGCGGCCAGAGACGCGCTGGGCGGGGATGCCGAATTCGCCGCAGGCGCGGATCAGCGCTTCCTCGAGCAGGCGGACATACTCGACGGCACCCAGGCGCGGGGTGAAGCTGCGTAGATCGAGAATGGGATAGCCCACCAGCTGGCCCGGGCCATGGTAGGTAACGTCCCCTCCGCGGTTGATCTCGTGAACCAGAACACCGCGTTGAGCGAGGAGCTTATCGGAGGCCAGGATATTGCTGCGGCTGGAGTTCCGCCCGAGGGTGAGAACGGGCGGATGCTCAAGCAGCAGGAGAGTGTTGCTGATGCGCTGGGCATGGCGTGCTTCGACGAGCTTCTTTTGAAGGTCGAGCCCGGAAGCATACTCCATGCGGCCAAGATAGACGAGGTTGAGGATCATGTTTGCTGCATTTTTGTGGCGTAGCGCTGCCCAGAGCGCTTCTAGAAACATCATATCGATGTTCTGACCACCTTGATTGGACGCTGTGCAGTTGCATTTTTATGGCGTCCGGCTTACCCTTGCGGCTTCGTAGCCAGTAGAGCAGGAGCGTGCGATGAAAAAGCGGCTTTATCGAACTATAGAAGGTGTGCTGGTTTTATTTCTGAGCGCCGCGCTATCGGCGGCAGCGCAAAACAGCCAACAGCAGCCGAGCACGCGCCCCGCGCCGAATCATCAGGCGGGAAGGCCTCCGCAGGGAGGACAAAAGCCTGTCACGAAGCCGGCTCCCGGTCCTGGTAACGGGCAGCGACCGCCGAATCCAAACCCTGGTCAGGGAAATGGAAAGCCGAATCCACCCAGGCCCAACCCACCAAAACCGAACCCACCAAAACCAAACCCACCAAAACCAAACCCACCAAAACCCAATCCGCCCAAGCCGTACCCGCCGAAGCCGGGTCCGAACCCACGTCCGCCCGCGCCGCGCCCACCGGTACATCGTCCTCCGCAATGGGGACGGCCACCCGCGCACCGGCCCCCCTATCATTTCCGGCCGAATGATTGGGCCTATCTCCACCGGTATTATTCGAGAAATTTGATTTACATCAATCGGGCAAGACGTCCGGTGTTCGTGATTGGTGGATACTTTCCATATGCGGATATCGGGTATATCACTCCATTGCCGCCGACCGTCTATGGATATCTGCCGCCGCCGCCGCCGGGCTATCAGATGGGTTACTACCAGGGCTATGTAGTGGTCTACGATCCGGTGACTTACTTTATTGTGAATGTAATCGATTTGATGCAGCAGTAATTACGATCTGCTGGAATTCTACGGACCCCGCTGCCGGGTGGGGTCTGTCGTGGACTCGCAACCGCAACGGCTGTATACGGGCCATATCTTTCTGCGCCGCCGTGTATACGCGCGGAGACACTGTTGTGCCGTAAGAGGACGCGCAAGCCACTCATTTCAAAACCGAACAGGGTCATAGGAAAATGGCCGTCTGTTTGCTCACAGGTACATAACTTAGCAATGGCAAGTACAGAAATCTGTGCTACTTTGTTATGGACATAGGCCCTGACTTGCATGACTATGACTCTATATTCATTGTTCATCGAGTCTTTTTATGCGGTAGTTTCAGGGTTTTCCGACCCAATGTAGAAGTGCCAGGAGACGTTCATGTTCGACGGTCGTTATCTTAAAGGCTTTTTGCTCGTTGGCCTTGCGCTGTCACTCGGTGGGTGTGACAGTCCAACCTTGGTTTCCATTGCAATCACCCCGAACGCCGAGTATTTCGGCGGGACAAGCGGACAGGCGCAGTTTACTGCGATTGGAACGTTTGATCAGGGAAACCACCCGAAGACCACACAGGATATTACGGACGAGGTCACCTGGAAGTCCAATGCCCCAGCAGTTGCAACGGTTAGTTCTACGGGCCTCGTGAGTGTTACCGGACAAGCCACGGGGATAACGAATATTACAGCCAGCATGAACGGGTTCACCGGTCTCATCATCGCCACCGCGACGGCGGAAGTATGCCCGGTGAACTACACTCCGACCAGTACCGGATGCACAGCTCCGTCGTCGGGGTCGGGAGCGATTAGCCGCCGATAGCTTCATCTTGAAGAGAAAAGCCGCTCTACGGAGCGGCTTTTCCGTTTGGTGCAGCGGTCGGTTCAGATGTTGATGGCCAGGCCTTCCACGCTGGAGAAACCGTCAAGCATGGCTTCGGCAAGCGTGGGATGGGCGTGGATGGTGAACATCATCTCCTCGATTGTGGCTTCGAGCTCGAGCGCGGTGACGGCTTCAGCGATCAGCTCAGTGGCCTGCGGGCCGATGATGTGAACACCGAGAATCTCTCCATATTTGGCATCAGCGACGACCTTGATGAAGCCTTCGTGCGAGTCCACGATGGAGGCCTTGGAATTCGCAGTGAAAGGGAATTTGCCGACCTTGATCTGCAGGCCCTTCTCTTTTGCCTGAGCCTCGGTGAGGCCGACGCTGCCGATCTGAGGCTCGGTATAGGTGCAGCCCGGAACGCGGTCACGGCGGATGGGGCGCGCATATTTTCCGGCAATCTTCGCAGCGATCACAAGGCCACCCATAGCACCGACATGGGCGAGCTGCGGGAGCCCAGCCACGATATCGCCGATGGCAAAGACGCCGGGTTCGTCGGTCTGCATGTACTCGTTGACCTTGATGAAGCCACGGTCGGACTTGATTCTGGTCTTTTCCAGACCGATGCCTTCGGTGCGTGGCGCGCGACCCACGGCAACGAGAACCTTTTCGGCTTCCTTCACGACCTGCTTGCCGTCGGACGCGGTGAAGGTGACCTTGACGCCGGATTTGGTCGTCTCGATCTTCTCGACTTTGGCTCCGGTGTGGATGTCGATGCCGCGCTTTTTGAAGACGCGGGCGAGCTCCTTGCTGACGTCTTCGTCCTCGACGGGGACGACGCGTGGGAGATATTCGACGAGGGTGATCTCCGAGCCGAAGCTGCGAAAAATGGAGGCGAATTCAACGCCGACTGCACCAGCTCCGATGACGATAAGAGATTTAGGGATGGCGTCGATGGAGAGAATTTCGATATTGGTGAGCACATTGCCTCCGGCTTCGACGCCGGGCAGCATGCGCGCGGTTGAGCCAGTGGCGAGGACGACGTTTTTCGCCTTCAGGGTCTCTTTCTTACCGCCGTTCTCAACTTCGACGGAGTGGATGCCGTCTTTGGCTGGGCCAGTGAGCTTGCCAAAGCCGGGAACCACGGTGACCTTGTTCTTCCGCATGAGGAAGTCGAGGCCCTTGGTGTGCTTGTTGACGATCTGCGTCTTGCGATCGAGGATTTTCTTCCAGTTGAGTTTGCCCTGGCCCAGGCCCTCGATTCCGTACTCCTCGGCGTGCTTGAGGTGGTCGTAGATTTCGGCATTGAAGAGCAGGGACTTGGTGGGGATGCAGCCGACGTGGAGGCAGGTTCCTCCGAGCTTGCTCTCCTTTTCAATGAGGGCGGTTTTGAGGCCGTACTGCCCGGCGCGTATGGCGGCGGTGTATCCAGCGGGTCCTCCGCCGATGATGGCTATGTCGTAGATGGTGTCTGCCAAGGGGAAACTCCGTTCAAGTGATGACCAAACCTTTTATTGTAGAGGACTACGCGCCGTGCGACACGTGCGTCTCGACCCCTGCTGCGAAATCTGCAGGTGCGGGAACTGGACAGGCGCCTTTGGAAGCTTATCCAAACTTCGAGTCAGGCCGAGGAGTCAAGCCGGGGCCAGTGCGTTGATGTCTTTTATTTCCAGAATCTGTTTGGGGTAGCCCTGAAGCGCGCAGGTAATCATGGCGTGGCCGACCTGATGCATGGTGCTTACCTGATTCGGAAGCAATCGATGCACGATGGGGTAAAGCCAGCCGATGGATTTGTAATACCATTTGATACTTCGCTGACCGGGTGTGGCTCGCATGAAGCCGGGGCGGAAGTTATATACGCGTGCAAAGGGGAGCTTCGCGAGTGCGTTTTCGGTTGCGCCTTTGACGCGGGCCCACATAACTCTTCCTTTTTCGGAGCTGTCAGTGAGAGCTCCAGAGACGTAGCAGAAGGTCATGTGCGGGTTCAGGGCTGCCAGCGTCTGCGCGAAGTGGAGGGTGATGTCGTAGGTTATATGGCTGTAGTCGGATTCGCTCATTCCAGCGGAGCTGACTCCGGCACAGAAGAAGCAGGCGTCATAGCCGGCGAGCCAGGCGGTGACGGCACTGAGGTCGAGAAAGTCGGGCACGATGCATTGCTCAACTTTCGGATGCTTGATGGGATACGGCTTGCGGCTGACGAGAAGCACGTGCTCAACGGCCGGTTCATCAAGGCATTCAAGAAGCACACCCTCGCCGACCATGCCGGTGGCTCCGGTGAGAATGACGCGGATGGTTCCGGCTTCGCTGTTCCTAGGCGATGTCATGCCGAGTTGATTCTCTTGAACAGATTTCGATGCGCCGGAAAGGGCGGGTACGCAACCGTTGCCAGTGGAGTATTGTGGTACTCCAGTCCTGCTGCGCTTATCCGGACGATGCTCCAAGTGATGGAGCCGGGAGGGTATCGATGATGAAAATCAAACGCATTTGGATCATCCTTGCGGTCATCGCGGGCGTGTTGCTGATCGGCTTACTGCTGGCACAGCATTTTCTGGATGCAGATACCTATCGAGGCCGGATCGAGGCGATGCTGTCGGATTCGCTGGGGCGTCAGGTGCAACTGGGTCATCTAAGCTTTTCGATCTTCTCCGGCAGCCTCGTGGCGGCGACTCCGTCGATCGCCGACGATCCGGCATTCAGCAGCCAACCATTCCTGACGGCGAAGGATGTTCGTATCGGGGTTGAGACGGGTGCATTGCTGTTTCATCGTGAACTGCACATTACAGGCTTTACCGTTGAGGAACCAAAGATCACGCTACTGCGCAGGGCTGACGGCGCATGGAATTACTCCAGCCTGGGCGGTAAGGAGAAAAGCAAGGCAACCGCAGCCAACGGGATTCCGAATCTGACGGTGAGCCGCATGGACATCAAGGACGGCACGCTGACCGTCGGCACTCTGCCCGCGCAGGGCCAGCCGCATGTTTACAGCGATTTGAACGTCAGCGCGCGCAATTTTTCTTTCGCAAGCACGTTTCCGTTCGCGGTGAGCGGCAAGCTGCCCGGCGGCGGAGCGCTGGATATCAGCGGCAACGCCGGACCCATCGGCCAGCCCGACGCCTCCCTGACGCCTTTCACAGCTCAGGTGTCGGTGAAGCACGCCGACCTGGCATCACAGCTTGTCGGGCCGAGCCAGGGAATCGCAGGTGTTGCAGACCTCGACGCCAAGATTGTGTCGAATGGCCGCACGGCCAACGCCGATGGCACCCTGCACCTGACGCAGCTGAAACTGGCGAAGAACGGCTCGCCCTCGTCCAAGCCCGTGGATGTGGCATTTTCCGTCGATCAGGACCTGCAGGCGCTCTCG
>Ga0335072_10016306_pt1 | contig 10537 bp, 6 predicted proteins | sample Lox_Sample_21_FD_206725 | JGI IMG/M metagenome (GOLD analysis project Ga0335072, IMG submission 206725) | Soil microbial communities from Loxahatchee National Wildlife Refuge, Florida, United States - Lox_Sample_2.1 | ecosystem: Environmental > Terrestrial > Soil > Wetlands | place: USA: Florida... | reverse complement strand
CTCGATCGCGCTGGCCTGGCCGGAGTGATCGCAGGACAGGTCGCCCAGGTGATCTTCTGCGGAGATCAGCCTCGGTGCCCGGGCGGTCGGCGAGGACAGGCCGAACTCGAGCCGCCGGGGTTCCTCGGCACCGAGGGAGTCAAGCAGCCAGACGTCGCCGGCGCAGTGGTAGACGATCCGCTCGCCGTCGGTGCTGGCGTTGCGGGCGTAAGCGCCGTCGTGGTCGGTGTGCCGCCGCAGGTCGCCGCCGTCAAGCGCGCAGGAGTACAGGTTGCCGGTGCCCTCGTAGTCGGACAGGAACGCGAGCCTGCCGCCAACCAGCATGGGGCTGGTGAACTGGCCGGCCACGGCGCCAAGCAGCCGGGTGAACCCGCCGTCGGCGCCGGCCGGGCGCACCCAGAGCTTTCCGGCCGTGCCGCCCCGGTACCGTTTCCACTGCGCCGGCTCGCGGTATGCCCCGGTCAGCAGCGCGACCCCGGCGGTCTCCACGGCCACGTCCGAGACCGGGCCGAACGGCAGCGGCCTCGGCGGGCCGCCGCCGGCGTCCGCGTCGGCGACGGGCAGCGCGTGCGCCGTGTAATGCCGGCGGAATGGCTGGCCGGTGCCGGTGATCGCGAGCACCTCGCCGTCCGGCGTCCAGCCGCGCACCCGGGTTCCCTCGTCGCCCCAGTAGCTGAGCCTCCGGCCGATCCCTGCGTCGATCCCGGCCAGGTACACCTCGGGTGAGCCGTCCCGGCCGCTGGTCCAGGCGATCATCGTGCCGTCCCTGGAGATCCGCGGGTGGCTGGCCGGGGCGTGATCCGCCGTCAGCCGCCAGGCGCGCCCGCCGGCCGCGGGGGCGAGCCACACGTCGTCGTCGGCGACGAACGCGACCAGATCACCATGAATGTGAGGGAAGCGGAGGTATCCGGCTGAGGTCACCGCCTCATCGTAGGCCGAGGTCAGGCTCTACGAAGGGGGCCGACCGGGATGGGCACGCCTCAGAAATCGACCCAGGCTCCCGCGCCCCGCTCGGTGGCGTTGCTGTAGGCGAGCCTGGCGGCCACCAGGTCCTCGATGGCCAGGCCGAGCGACTCGAAGACGGTGATCTCGGTGTCCCCGGTGCGGCCCGCTGCCGCGCCGGTGAGCAGCTCACCGAGCTCGGCCCGGACGTGGTGAGGCCCGATCGCCCCCTCCGCCTGCGCCAGCACGTAGTCGCCCGCCTCGTTGGCGACCGACTCCCGGCTGTCCGCGAACACGGCGGCGGCCGCCATCGTCTCGGCGTCGAGCTCGCGTGCCTGCGGCACGCACGCCCCGACGGCGTTGACGTGCGCGCCCGGCGCCAGCCAGTCCCTGCGCAGCACGGGCTCGGCCGAGCTGGTGGCGGTCACGACGATCCCCGCCCCGGCGACCGCGTCGGCCGCCGAGTCGCACGCGGTCACCGGCACGGTGGTGTACTCGCGCATGTCCTCGGCGAACCGGCGCGCCCTGTCCGCGTGCCGCCCCGCGACCCGGACCCGGTCCAGCGGCCGCGCCGCGGCGATCGCCAGCAGGTGCGACCGCGCCTGCACGCCGGTGCCGATGATCGCGAGTTCCGCCGCGCCGGGCCGGGCCAGCAGCTCGGTGGCGACGGCCGACACGGCAGCGGTGCGTATCTCCGTGACCGCCGACGCGTTGAGCAGGGCTAGCGGCTCGCCGGTCTGCGCGCTGGACAGCAGCACCACGCCCTGGTGCGAGTCAAGCCCGCTGGCCGGGTTGCCACCGAAGATGCAGATGGCCTTCAGGCCGTAGGCTGCCGTCGCATCCTGCCCGGCGGCGAGGTAGGCGGGCATCAGCGCCATCATCCCGGCCGCCGCTGGCGGCCTGATGATCGTCCGCAGCGGCTGGTGTGCCTGCCCGCTTTCGTACGCGACCAGCGCTTCCCGCATCGCGGCGGTGCACTCCGCGTACGGCAGCAGGGCATGCACGTCGCGGGCGCCGAGGACCAGCAGCTTCATCCGGCGCTGCGCCCGGTCACTGGTGGCCGGCCTGCGGAGGCTCGGACGAGGCCCGCGACGGCCGGGCGCCGTCGTGCCTGGTGGCGGCGTGCGGGGCGATCGCCATTTCCTCGGGCCGGTGCTCGGGTGCCGGCCTGCCGACGATCCGGTACACGTCGGAGCCGTCCACGGTCTCCTTCTCCAGCAGCAGGTCGACGAGCTGCTCGAGCTCGCTTCGGTGAGAGCGGATCAGGTCCACCGCGTGCTGCTCCGCCTCGCGCAGCAGCCGCGACACCTCGTTGTCGATCGTGGCCTGGGTCGCCTCGGCGAACGGCCGGCTGGAGAAGCTCTGCCCGCCGCCGCCCAGAAACGCCGACCCCCCCTCCGGATACCCGATCGGCCCCAGCGCGGGAGACAACCCGAACTCGCGGACCATCTTGGTCGCCAGGTCCGTCGCGCTGGCCAGGTCGTTGGCAGCGCCGGTCGATCCCTGCCCGAACTCGACCAGTTCGGCGGCCCGCCCCCCCATCCGCACCGCCAGCGAATCGGTGAGGTAGTCCTCGCCGTACAGGTGCCGCTCATCGATCGGCAGCTGCTCGGTTACCCCGAGCGTCTGCCCGGCCGGCAGGATCGTGACCTTCGCCACCGGGTCGGCGTGATCCGACAGCGCGGCGACGATCGCGTGCCCGGACTCGTGGATCGCGACCGCGTGCTTCTCGTCGGGCAGCAGCACGTTGGAGCCCTCCCGCCGGCCGAGCAGGATCCGGTCTCTGGCCGTGTCGAAGTCGTCCGCGGACAGCACTTCGCGGTTGGCGCGCACGGCGTTGATCGCTGCCTCGTTCGCCAGGTTCGCCAGGTCGGCACCGGAGAACCCCGGCGTACCCCGGGCCACGGTGTTCAGGTTGACGTCGGGGCCCAGCTTCTTGTCCCGGCAGTGCACCGCGAGGATCGCGGCTCGCTCCGGCAGCGTCGGCAGCGGGATCGTGACCTGCCGGTCGAACCGGCCGGGCCGCAGCAAGGCCGGGTCAAGAATCTCCGGCCGGTTCGTCGCACCCAGCACGACGATCCCCTGCGACACGTCGAACCCGTCCATCTCCGCCAGGAGCTGGTTCAGGGTCTGCTCGCGTTCGTCGTTGGAGACCACGGCGCCCGACCCCGACCGGCGCTGCCCGATCGCGTCGATCTCGTCGATGAAGATGATCGCCGGGGCCCGCTTGCGCGCCTCGCTGAACAGGTCGCGGACCCGCGCCGCGCCGACCCCGACGAACAGCTCAACGAAGCTGGAGCCGGTGACCGAGAAGAACGGCACCGAGGCCTCCCCCGCCACGGCCCGCGCGAGGAGCGTCTTGCCGGTGCCCGGCGGACCGATCATCAGCAGCCCGCGCGGCGCCACCGCGCCCGCCCGCTGATACCGCCCGGGATTGCGCAGGAAGTCGATGACCTCGCCGACCTCGGACTTGACGCCCTCGTACCCGGCCACGTCGCTGAACTTGGTCGACGGCCGCTCGGCGTCGAAGACCTTTGCCCGGGACCGGCCCACGCCGAGCACGCCCTGCAGGCCACCAGCGCCGCCAGCGCCCCGGCTCATGCGCCGGAACAGCCAGAACACGAGGATGAACGGCAGCAGCAGGATCAGCCAGTACAGCAGGTCGGTGCCGAGGCCCGAGCTTGGCGCGTTCGCCGATATCGTCTTCACACCATCGGAGGACAGCTGCTGGGTGAGCGTGGGCGTTGGCGAGCCCGGAATGACCGTCTCGTATGACTTCCCGCTTGTCAGCTCGCCGGTGGCAGGGGTGTTGGCACCGCTGGAGCCGCTGGAGAACGTCACCGTCTTGATCTTGTGCGCGCTGGCGTCGGCGATGAACTGCGAATAGCTGAGGCTGACCGGCGTTTTGACGTTGATTCCCGGCAGGATGAGCCACAGCGCGAAGAACGCAAGCAGCGCGATCGGCCAGAGCCAGTGCCGCCATCCCGGCGGCGGCGGCGGTGCCGAGTTGACGGGCTTGTCGCCCGGTGGCGGCGGGTTCGGCTGTTTGCTCATGAGACATTCTTACGCAGTGTGCCCGCGGGAGTGATAATCGGTCCGCTGCCAGCGCAATCGGGCGCGTCGTCTGCCTGGCATGTCCTTGTTTGCCCCCGTCATGAGATCCTGCGAGGAGAGCCAGGAAGAGGCCCCCATGCCGTTCACGATCACCGTCGATGGTGTGCAACGGCAGGTGGCGGCCGACGGCGGCCGCAGCCTGCTCGAGGTGCTCAGGGAGGACCTGGGCATCACCGGCCCCAAGCTGGGCTGCGGTGAGGGCGCGTGCGGCGCGTGCACCGTGCTGATCGGCCGCCGCGCGGTAACCGCGTGCAGCACGCCGGCGGCCGAGGTCGCCGGCCAGCGGGTCACGACGGTCGCAGGACTGGCCGAGGACGGCCTGCTGCACCCGGTGCAGCAGGCCTGGCTGGAGACCGGCGCGATGCAGTGCGGGTACTGCACCCCGGGCTGGCTCATGGCCACCGCCGCGCTGCTGAACCGCGTGCCGCACCCGGATGATGCCAGGATCGCGGCCGAGCTGTCGACGAACGTGTGCCGGTGCTGCACGTACCCGCGGATCCTGCGCGCGGTCCGCCGGGCTGCCGAACTCATGGAGCAGCCGGAACTGCTGGAGCCGGTCCCTGCTGCCGATTCGGCCCCCGGGCCTGCGGACGCGGTGCCCGCCGCCGGGGCGCCTTCCTGGGACCAGGCCAAGGACGCGGCGCCGTTCTTCGAGCAGCTACCCGACGGCCTGGTGACGGTCGTCACCGGGGACGACGGCGCCTGGGTGCACGTCGGGGCCGACGGCTCGGTGACCGCGTTCACCGGCAAGGTCGAGGCCGGCCAGGGCACCCGCACCGCACTGGGACTGCTGGTCGCCGAGGAACTCGCGATGCCCTCGGCCGCGGTGCGGGTGGTGATGGGCGACACCGACACCTCATCGTTCGACCTCGGCACGTTTGGCAGCCGCTCGATGCCGTTCGCGGCACCGCCGCTCCGCGCGGCGGCCGCGGCAGCGCGCGACGTGCTGCGTGACGCCGCTGCCGACCGGTTCGGGATCCCGGCGGCGCAGCTGACCCTCGCCAACGGGATTGTGGCTGGCCCCGATGGCGCGCCCAGCATCGGGCTGCCCGAGCTGCTGGCCGGCGTGCGCCGCGTGGAGAAGGTCCCGCCCGGCCGCCCGGTCACCCGGCCGTCGGCCTGGCGGTCGGCCGGTCATCCCGCGCGGGGGGCCGGCGGCGCCGGCGTGGTCACCGGGGCCAAGCGCTTCCCGGCCGACCTGCACGCCGATGGCATGCTGCACGGCTGCGTGCTGCGGGCCCCGGCGTTCGGCGCCACGCTGCGCAGCGCCGACACGGCGCCCGCCGCGGCGCTGCCCGGGGTGAGCGTGGTCAAAGACGGCGCGCTCATCGGCGTGGTGGCACCGACCAGCACGGCCGCGCGCCGCGGCGTCGCGGCGATCGAGGCGGTGTGGGACCGCTCGCCGCAGCCCGGCCCGGGCGAGCTCGCCGGCTACCTGAGGTCGCACCCAGTCGACGGCGAGGGCTTCAGCGCCGCGTTCCGCCGCGAGGAGGGCGACGTCGATGCGGCGCTGGCCGCCGGGCCGGTGCGCCTGGCTGCGCACTACACGGCCGCCTACATCGCCCACGTCCCGCTGGAGGCGAGATCCGCCGTTGCCGCCTGGCGGGACGGGCACGTCACCGTGTGGACCGGCACCTCGACCCCGTTCCGCGCCCGGCGCGAGCTGGCGGAGGCACTTGGTACCGAGGAAGCACGGGTGCACCTCATCGTGCCGGACTACGGCGGGGGCTTCGGCGGCAAGCACGGCAGCACCGTCGCCGCCGAGGCGGCGCGGCTGTCGCGTGCTGCCGGATGCCCGGTCAAGGTGCAGTGGAACCGCCACGAGGAGTTCCACTGGGGCTACCTGCGCCCGGCGGCGCTCATCGACGTCGCCAGCAGCGCCAGCGCATCCGGGGAGCTGACGGGCTGGGCGCACCTGAACGTCAACTCCGGGGCGGTCGGGCTCGCGAGCCCGTACCGGGTGGCGCATCAGCGCATCGTGTACCAGCCCGCCGACTCGCCGCTGCCGCAGGGTTCCTACCGCGCCCTCGCCGCCACGGCGAACAACTTCGCCAGGGAATCCCACATGGATGAGCTGGCGCACGAGACCGGTGCCGACCCGCTGGAGTTCCGGCTGCGGCATCTGCCCGACGCCAGGCTCGCCGACGTGTTCCGCGCGGCCGCCGAGCGGCTCGGCCGCCCGCTGCGCCCGCCGGCACCCGCGCAGCGCGACGGCACCGGAGCCGGGATCGCCGGGGGCATGGAGAAGGGCGGCCGGGTCGCCACCGCCGCCGAGGTCCGGGTGGACGGCGACGGCACGCTGCACGTTGACCGGCTCGTCACCGCGTTCGACTGCGGCGCGATCGTGAACCCCGACAGCCTCGCCAACCAGGTCGAGGGCGCGGTGATGATGGGCCTCGGCGGTGCCCTGTTCGAGGCGATCGACTTCGCAGACGGGCAGATCCGCAACGCGTCGCTCGTCACGTACCGGGTGCCCAGGCTCGCCGACCTGCCACGCGTCGAGGTCGTGCTGCTGGACCGGCCCGACGAGCCGTCGGCGGGCGGCGGCGAGACCCCGATCATCGCGGTGGCGCCCGCGATCGCGAACGCGATCTTCGGCGCGTGCGGCGTCCGGCTGCGCGCGATGCCGCTCGCGCCGCGCGGGGTGGTACCCGGCGCAGCGGGCTGACCACGCTCGCGGGTCACTGCGGCTCGGGCCAGTCCCGCTCCGGGATCATCGGGACCCAGGAGGGGCGACGCGGGTCCCCGACGTAGGCGTACGCCCCCTCGCGCTCGTACAGTTCCCGGTACCGGGCCACCTTGTCCGGGTCAAGCTGCACGCCGAGACCCGGGCCGGCGGGCACGTCCATCGCGCCGTCCCGCCAGGCCAGCTTCCCGCCGGTGATCACGTCGTCGAGCATGTAGTGGTAGTGCGCGTCGGCGGCAAAGGCGAGCTCGGGCATGGCCGCCGCCGCGTGCAGCATCGCGGCCAGGGACACCCCGCACTCCCCGCTCGAGTGCATGCTGACGCCGAGGCCGAACGCGCCGCACGCGGCCGCCGCGGTGACCGCCGCCCGGATCCCGCCGAAGAAGTGCGGGTCGACCAGGACGACGTCCACCGACTGCATCGCGACCGCCGTGGCGAGGTGGTCCAGCTTGGTGACGTACGTGTTGGTGGCCAGCGGCAGCCAGGTCCGCTGCTTCAGCCTGGCCATGCCCGCGTGCCCCCAGCACGGATCCTCGTAGTACTCCAGGCCGATCTCCTCCAGCGGCCGCGCGAACCGGATCGACTCGTCCACCGACCAGTTGGAATTCGGGTCGAGGCGCAGCAGGTGGCCCGGGAACGCCTCCCGCAGCGCCGCCATCACGCCGACCTCGTGGCCGGGCGCGAACACCCCGCCCTTGATCTTGATGGTGCCGAAGCCGTGCTCGGCGATCACCGACCACGCGTGCTCGGTCATCTGCTCCGCGGTGGCGACCGGCCCCCGCTCCCCCTCGGGGTACTGGAAGAACAGGTACGCGGCGAAGTCGACCCGCGACCGGATCGCCCCGCCGAGCAGCTCGTACACCGGCCGCCCCAGCGCCTTGCCCTGGATGTCCAGGCAGGCGAACTCGATGGCCGCGAAGCCCTGCGAGAGGTCCTCGTAGAACGCGCCCTCGACCGGGTTGTACGCCGACCACCGCAGGCGTTCGGGCTGGAACGGGTCGTGCCCCACGATCCTGGCGCGCAGAGCGGCGATCAGCGCGTCGCTCGAAGCCCCGCTGCCGCCGATTTCACCGAGTCCGGTGATCCCCTCGTCGGTGTCGACCTCGACCAGCGTCCGCACCAGGCGCCCCGGATGGATTCCCTGGGCGTATCTCAGCGGCTGGTTGAGAGGGATGGCGACGGTGGTGGAGCGGACGTCGGTGATCTTCACGCGCTTCTCCTCCGGTGATCACGTGCTCTTGACACGCGGAACGAAGTCAATCATTCTAACTTTGTTTCCGTCAATGAACCCTTTTTGTTTCATATATTGAAACAACTATTCGCGGAGGCTGTCATCTCTAACTCGCTGGAACGCGGGCTCGACGCCCTGGAGCTGCTGGCCGAGCACGGCGAGGTGCGACTTGCTGACCTCGCCGAGGAACTCCAGGTATCCCGGGCCACGGCCTTCCGCATCCTTGCCTCGCTGCAGTCCCGCGGCTACGTCGAGCACGCCCGCGCCGAGCGGGTCTACCGCCTGGGGCACGCGGTGCGGGCTCTCGCGGAGCGTTCCGACACGTCGTCGGTGCTGCGGCTGGCGGCTCCGGCCATGGCCGAGCTGCGCGCCAGCACCGGGGAAACCGTCAACCTGGCCCTGCTGCGCCGCGGGAAGATCGTTTACTCCGCGATCTTCGACGGGGTGCACGCCCTTCGCATGCAGGCGTCGGTGGGCGCGGAGGTGCCGGCGTACGCGACCGCGATCGGAAAGGCCGTCCTCGCTGCGCTGCCGCCCGACCGCCGGGACCTGCTGCTGCCCCCGGAGCCGTACCCGGCCCTGACCGCGAACACGATCACCACCCGGCAGGAGCTGACCCGGGAGCTCGCCGCCGTCCGCTCCCGCGGGTACGCGGTGGACAACCAGGAAGAGGAGATCGGCGCCGCGTGCCTGGCCGCTCCTGTCCTCGGCAGCGACGGGCGGCCTCTCGGCGCGATCTCGGTCTCCGGCCTGGCCGCGCGGCTGCCCGAGGAAGACCGTCCCGAGATCGGCCGCATGGTTGCCCGCTGGTGCGCCGACATCTCTGCCCAGCTCGGCTTCCGGCCGCACGCCGACATTCCCGAGGAGGAGGACACCGCATGAGCCAGGAGGGCAGCGTGAGCGGGGAGCACGAGGCGGACCACACCAGTCACGGATTCCAGCGGTCCATGGCTCAGTTCGAGCGGGCGTCTCGCAGCCTGGCCGGCGGGGTGGCCACGGCGTTCCGGGCCGCGCAGCAGCCGGTGCCGGTCTCGTTCACGGCCGGGCACGGCAGCCGGCTGACCGACGTGGACGGCAACGGCTACGTCGACTACGCCCTCGGTTTCGGCCCCATGTTGCTCGGTCAGTCCCCCGAGCCGGTGCTCGCCGCGGTCCGCCGCCAGCTCGACCGGGGTCTCGGCTACGGTGCGTCCCACGAACTCGAGGCGGAGCTCGCCGAGGCCGTATGCCGCACCGTGCCCTCGGCCGAGCTGTGCGTGTTCGGCAGCACCGGGAGCGAGGCGGTGCACGTGGCGATCAGGATCGCCCGCGCCGCCACCGGGCGGAACCGGGTGGTCAAGTTCCTCGGCCACTACCACGGCTGGCTGGACCCGGTGCACGTCGGCATTCCGGGTCAGACGGGCAAGGCGCCGGCAACCGGCGGCCAGGATCCGGAGGCCTCAGCCGCGGTGACCGTGTGCCGCTGGAACGACGAGGAGGCGCTGGCCGCCGCGCTCGGCAACGACGTCGCCGCGGTCATCATGGAGCCCGCCGCGATCAACGTCGGCGCGTTCCCGCCGGCTCCCGGCTACCTCGAGCGTGCCAGGGAGCTGACCGCCAGGGCCGGCGCCGTGCTGATCTTCGACGAGGTGATCACCGGCTACCGGCTCGCCCTCGGCGGCGCCCAGCAGCGCTTCGGCGTGCGGCCCGACCTCACCGTGCTCGGCAAGGCCCTGGGCGCCGGCTTCCCGATCAGCGCCGTGTGCGGCCGACGCGACGTCATGGCCGTGGTGGCCGATCACCGGGTGAGCCACGTGGGCACGTTCAACGCGAACCCGGTCTGCGCCAGCGCGGCCCTGGCCGCCGTCACCGAGCTGGAACGGCGTGCCGACGTCCACTACCCCCACCTGGAATCGGTCGGGACGGCGTTCGCGCAGAGCCTGCGCTCCGGTGCCGAAGCAGCGGGTCTGCCACTGGTGATCAACCAGATCGGCGCCGCCGCGTACGGGTTCGTCTCCGATCAGCCCGTGCGGTCGCACGAGGACGCGCTGGCGGCTCGCCCGGCCGACTACCGGCGGTTCGCCCGGGCCCTGCTGGAGGAAGGCGTGCACGTCATCCCCCGGGGCCTGCTCTACGTCTCGACCGCCCACACCACGGCAGACCTGGACGAGACCAGGGACGCGATCACCAAGGCGGCCGCCAGGACGGCCGAAGAGCTGGAGGCAGGCGATGGACGTTGAGCAGCGCCAGGCAGCGCACAGCAACACCCGGCTCCGGGCAAACTCCGTCGGGCTGATCGGCCTGGCCACGCTGGGGGCGGTCATGATGTCCCCGGCGCTGGGAATCTACGGCAACTGGGGGCCGATGGCCTCCATCGTCGGCCTGCCGACCCCGCTGGTCTTCCTCGGCGCGCTGGTCGTGTCGCTGCCCACGGCCATCAGCTACGCGCTGGTGAACCGGGAGCTGCCGTCGGCCGGATCCGCGTTCACCTGGAGCTGGAAGACGACGTCGCCCGCCGTGGGCACGTGGGTCGGCCTGATGATGACCCTCTACTACACGGTCGCCGTCATCTTGCAGCCGATCCT
>Ga0335072_10016304_pt1 | contig 10538 bp, 10 predicted proteins | sample Lox_Sample_21_FD_206725 | JGI IMG/M metagenome (GOLD analysis project Ga0335072, IMG submission 206725) | Soil microbial communities from Loxahatchee National Wildlife Refuge, Florida, United States - Lox_Sample_2.1 | ecosystem: Environmental > Terrestrial > Soil > Wetlands | place: USA... | reverse complement strand
TAGGGCTAGGTATTCACGCACTTATGGAGGATCCAGAGGAAGGCGACCCAGGAGAGATGCTGAGCATCATTGCGTTTGAAGATGGCTACTACGGCAGGAATAGGACATCCGAAGGATCGGATAGAGCCAGTGAGGAACCCGGATGAAGAGAGGACCGGATCATGCCACCGTCCCGAAAGAGCGAAAAAGTCGTTGCACTACCAAATTTTCTCGCGGCACGTACCGAAGTCTTCCCGTCGGCCTTCTTGTCTCTGCTCGAGACTCTCGGCATTGATCCGGCGAAAGACGGTGAGGTCTATCACAACGGGCGGCTCTCTCCGGGCAAACACCACTATGGCGGCTGGTTTCACTTCATCGGGACGTTGGACGAATCCGGAGACTTTCCGCCCGTGGAACTTGGCCCCGCCTTTACCGTCCATCTATGCCACAAGTCAGCACCAAGCCTTCAGGAACTGAAGGGTCGGCCGCTGGTGCAGCTCGAGTTTACTGCTTCATCGGTCCCCTGGCGGCTAAATGAACCCGAAGCGGACTGAAGCCGCCTCCTGTGAATCAGATTTCGCCGCTGGTTGGGGAGACGCTAACTCTTCCGAAGCCGCCCAGCACTCGGCTTCAGTCCCGCAATAACCGCGCGGACCACTCGGTTGACGGTTCGCGGTAGCCGCGCAGGGCGGAGCCGATCGCGCCAATCCAGAAAATCGTCGTTCGTGACGCTTTCAAGTTGCAGCGCGGCGAGGGGGTCGGTGTACCGCTCGGACTTGCGATCGAAGCGCAGTGCCTTCTTGAATTAGGGTCAAAAGCCCTACGAGCCAACCGCGAGCAAAGGTACCTGCCAGCTGCGGGTATCAAGGACGCCCGGATGGTGGCGGCATGGAGTGAGATCTTGGAAGTGCACGGCGCAATTTTCGGGCTAAGCTTTGGGTTACGTCGCTGAATCTAGTCATCGACAGAGATCACAGTTCCGGGCGAGCAGAGCCCCGCGTACAGCTCAGCCTCCTGCGGGTCGTTTTCATTGCACACAAGAGCTACCAGCGATTCTTTGAAGGCCGGTCGATCAATGTATTCAACGGAGGTTATTACGGCGGAGCAATACAAGCCGTCCTGCAGCGGAAATAGAATCTTTTGACCCTGCCTAATGCTGCCGTCGACGATGGCACCTGCGACAACAACCTGGCGCCGTGAGGAGAGTCGAAAGATCTCCTGAACCTCGAATCGAGCCATACCGCCACCTGAAGGCCAAGCTAAGGTCTCGTACCTTCGAGGATAACCGAATTTAAAGGACCGCTTCCGCGTCGTGAACTTAGTATGCTCAATGGCCGCTCGTGGCCGAGCTGCGCTGCAACGCAGCCTTCACCCTCTGTGACCATAGAAGGTCCCCTTCACCAGAAAAAACATGCCGCCGACAAGGAGGACAATCATTGTCACAGCCAACGCGATCATCACGTCGCGATGAGCTCCAGCGATCAGAAGTCCCATGGCAGAAGCAAGCGCGGCGACTAAGCATGCGGCGGACACGGCAAGTGCAAAGACGTCGATTCTTCCGAAGGGCCAATACCTACGTGGGAGGAGGCCGCACTCGATCAGATATCCGAGAAAGACTAAGTACAGGACCGTCAGTATCAGTCCAACCAGATCTGGTACTCCGATACTGTAAGCGAGCACAATCGCGAGTGTGGCCACCGCGAAAATGATTTGTGCACCGCGGTTGGCTAATCGCACCGTGGACCTCCCGATTCCCGCGGTCCATTATAGTCGCGGCCAGCAGCAGTGTAGTCGGAAACGCCGCTTTCTCGGGGATGGAATTGGGCCACCAACGCGAGGCGGCAACCCGTCATGAGAGTGCCCGCGGTTCCGACCACCTTTTCGTGGATCGGGTCGTCGTAAGCCCTATACGCCAATGGCGGTATGGGCAGATCGGGTGACCAATCCTCTTGGCGGCGATGAAAGCGTCCCAGATCACAGACGGCGTTCTCAATGAGACCATCCCCCGTCGACCGTGAGATTATTACCAGACCATGCTTCTCACGATCACCGCAACCGCAAATCCCGCCACCGATCTCGGATATCTCCTTCACAAGAATCCGGCGCGGGCCCATCGCTTTGAGCAGAACTTCGGCCAGGCGACCGTTTTCTACCCGGAGGCGACACCCGAGCGGTGCACCGTCTGTCTACTCGTCGAAGTCGATCCCGTCGAGCTTGTCCGCCGGCGGTCGGGCCCCTCTGGCGATGGCGGAGCGCTCACTCAGTACGTCAACGATCGACCGTACGTCGCCTCCTCGTTTTTGAGCGTCGCCCTGGCGAACGTCTTCGGAACAGCGATGACGGGGCGCTCGAAAGATCGACCCGAGCTCGCCGTGACCGCGATCCCGCTGGAAGCGCGGGTTCCGGTGCTTCCGAGCCGCGGCGGTGAGGCGCTGATTCGGGAGCTCTTCGAGCCGCTGGGATACGTCGTCTCGGCCGAGCGTCTACCCCTCGACAACGAATTCCCGAACTGGGGTCAGAGCCGGTATTTCGCTGTCACTCTTCGGGGGTCACTGCGCCTGCAGGATCTGCTAAGTCACCTCTACGTGCTGATTCCGGTCCTTGATGACGAGAAGCACTACTGGGTCGGAGACGATGAGGTCGAGAAACTGTTGCGTCGCGGAGGCGACTGGCTGCCGAACCATCCGGCCAAGGAGCAAATCGCGCGGCGCTACCTCAAGCACCGGAAGAGCCTCGCCCGCGCGGCGCTGGAGCGACTGACGCCGGCCGAAGCCGATACAGACGACGCGCCCGCTTTCGGCAAACCGGCTGGCCGTGAGGACGCGCTTGAAGCACCGCTGAGCCTCAACCAGCAGCGCATCACCAGTGTCGTGGACGCTGTGCTGGAATCTGGTGCGAAGTCCGTCGTGGATCTCGGCTGCGGCGAGGGCAAACTTCTGCGCGAGCTGCTTCGACAGCGCCAGCTCGACCGGATCGTTGGCGTTGACGTTTCGGTGCGTGCCCTGGAGTTCGCCGAGGAGCGCCTCGAACTAGACCGTCTTGCGCCTGCAATCCGGGACAAGCTGAAATTGCTGCACGGGTCGCTGATGTATCGGGATCGGCGACTACAGGGCTTCGACTGCGCGACCATCATCGAGGTTGTCGAGCACATGGATGCGCCTCGGCTACTCGCATTCGAGAGGGTCGTCTTCGAAGCCGCCCGACCGGCAACCGTGATCGTTACGACGCCAAACGCCGAGTACAACGCCAATTTACCGAATCTGCCTGCCGGGCAATTCCGCCATCCGGATCACCGATTCGAGTGGACTCGTGCCGAGTTCGAGCGATGGGCTGGCGACCTTGCAGCCCGTTTCGGCTACGAAGTGCGTTTCGCTCCCATCGGGCGCGTCGATTCAGTCCTTGGGCCACCGACGCAGATGGCCGTCTTTAGGATCCAGTGACCATGGAAATCAAGATTCCGGAACTCGCGCTGGTCGTGATGGTCGGAGCCTCCGGCTCCGGTAAGTCCACGTTCACCCGCACGCATTTCAAGCCTACCGAAGTACTTTCGTCCGACTTTTGCCGAGGGCTCGTGTCGGACGACGAGAACGATCAGGCAGCAACGAAAGATGCCTTCGAGGTTTTGATGTTTGTTGCCGGCAAGAGGCTCAAGGCCGGCAAGCTAACGGTCGTGGATGCCACAAACGTGCAGCCGGAGGCACGCAAGCCGCTGATTGCCCTGGCCCGCCAGTATCACTGCCTACCGGTTGTCTTCGTGCTCGATATGCCCGAGCGATTGTGCCAGGACCGAAACGTTGGCCGGGCAGACCGGTCATTCGGCCCGCACGTAATCCGCAACCAGACCAGCCAGCTCCGGAAATCGATTCGGGGGCTCGAGCGCGAGGGCTTCCGTCACGTGCATGTCTTCCGCTCGCCCGAGGAGCTCGAGGGCCTGAAGGTTCTCCGCGAGCCGCTTTGGAACAACAAAAAGACTGAAACGGGACCCTTCGACATCATCGGCGACATCCATGGGTGCCTGACCGAGACACTCGAGCTACTTCGGCTACTCGGCTACGAGGTTTCGAAGCAAGACGGCCGGTATGGAGTCTCACATCCGCAGGGACGCAAGCTTATTTTCGTTGGCGACCTCGTGGACCGCGGTCCAGATTCACCGAACGTGGTTCGACTTGTAAGCAGTGCGGTCGAGTCCGGGATGGGCTTCTGCGTCGCCGGCAATCACGATGTGAAGCTCTCACGAGCGCTGCGTGGGCGCGACGTAAAGATCAGCCATGGCCTCGCGGAATCCCTGGCCCAGCTCGAGAGTGAACCCGGAGAATTCCGGCAGTACGCCGCGGAGTTTCTCGATGAGCTGGTGAGCCATTACGTCTTCGACGGCGGCAAGCTTGTTGTCGCACACGCCGGTCTACGCGAAGAAATGCATGGCCGAGGCTCGGGGGCTGTCCGCCAGTTCGCAATGTATGGCGAGACAACCGGCGAGACCGACGAATATGGGCTGCCAGTGCGATACAACTGGGCAGCCGACTATCGCGGTAAAGCAACCGTCGTTTATGGCCACACACCAGTGCTTGAGCCCGAGTGGCTCAATAACACGATCTGCGTGGACACGGGCTGCGTTTTCGGCGGCAAGCTCACCGCGCTGCGCTATCCGGAGCGTGAGGTCGTGTCAGTACCCGCTGCGAAAATGTATTACGAGCCGGTTCGGCCGCTCCAACCGGCTGGGCAAGCGGCCTTCACTGCGCAACAGCTGCAGGACGATCTGCTCGACCTCGAGGATGTCTTTGGTAAGCGCATCATCGATACGAAGCTTTACCGCAGCATCACAATCCGCGAGGAAAACGCTGCCGCTGCACTGGAAGTGATGAGCCGCTTCGCTGCCAATCCGAAGTGGCTCATATACCTCCCTCCGACGATGTCGCCCAGCGAGACGAGCACAAGGGCAGGGCTCCTCGAACACCCCGAGCAGGCACTCGATTACTACAGAAGGAACGGTGTCCAGACAGTCGTGTGCGAAGAAAAGCACATGGGCTCGCGGGCAGTGATCGTAATTTGTCGAGACGAGGAGACAGCTCGTAAGCGGTTTGGCGTGTCCGCAGACGGCCACGGGATCATCTATACGCGAACCGGCCGTCGGTTCTTTACGGACCGCAGCATGGAGTCCGCCCTTCTGGAGCGCGTCGGGCAAGCCCTCGATGCGGCTCAATTCTGGGAGCGGTTCGAAACATCGTGGTTCTGCCTCGATTGCGAGGTGATGCCCTGGTCGGTGAAGGCCGAGGATCTCCTACGCACCCAATACGCCCCGACCGGCGCGGCAGCCCGGGCAGCCGTCAGCGCTGCGAGTGAGCTGCTTCAGGAGGCCGCGAATCGGAATATTGACCTTGGCGCGATCGCAACTAGCTTCTCGGAGCGCAACGAGCTAGTGCAGCGGTACATCACGGCCTATCGTCACTACTGCTGGCCCGTGAACAGCGTCGCCGACATAAAGCTCGCGCCGTTCCACCTGCTCGCGAGCGAAGGCAAGACGCATTTCGATAAGACGCACGTGTGGCACATGGAGACCCTGGCCGAGCTCGCTCGCCACGATCTACAGTGCCTCGTCGCGACCCCAGTCCGTGTTGTTGACGTTGGGATTGCTGAGGCTGTTCAGGGCCTCTTCTCGTGGTGGGCGTCGCTGACCGGTTCCGGCGGCGAAGGTATCGTCGTGAAGCCGAAGGATTTCATCGCCCGCGGGGCACGCGGCATATTGCAGCCGGCCATCAAATCACGAGGGGCCGAGTACCTCAGGATAATCTACGGACCCGAGTACTCACGCCCCGACGCACTCGAACGCCTGCGCACGCGTAGCCTGGCTACGAAGCGGAGTATGGCGCTGCGGGAGTTCGCCCTCGGCATAGAAGGGCTTGAGCGGTTCATTCAGCGTGAGCCGCTACGGCGAGTCCATGAATGTGTTTTTGGGGTGCTTGCGATGGAGAGTGAGCCGGTGGATCCGCGCCTCTAGCGGACCGGCAGTGCTCGCGGAGGGCGGGCATTGCGATGGTGTAATGTATAGATTACAATAAACCATGTTCGAGGTGCGCCAAACGGCCGAGTTTTCGCGCTGGCTTGCGGCGCTGTCGGACCCGGTCGGACGTGCTGCGATTCTCACACGGCTTGCGCGCCTTGCACTGGGCAACCCAGGTGACTCGAAGCTCATCGGCGGCGGCGTGTCTGAGCTGAGAATGGACGTGGGGCCGGGTTATCGCGCGTATTACATGCGCGTCGGTGAGAGCGTGTATCTCATGCTCGGTGGCGGCGACAAGTCGTCGCAGGCGAAGGACATTGATCTAGCGATCAAGATGGCGAGCGAGCTCAAATCGGCCGCCCGAGCGAAGAAGGCGAGGAAATCGAAATGAGTACGAAGATTAATCCGAACGTGGCGCGCAGACTTGGCGTGCGACGGTTCGATGCGTCCGAGTATCTGCGCGATGAAGCAGATATCGCCGCGTATCTGGAAGCCGCTGCCGCTGAGGAAGATCCCCGGGTACTCGCCGCTGCGCTCGGCGACGTTGCACGTGCGCGCGGTATGTCGGAGCTTGCGCGCAAGACCGGCATCACCCGCGAAGCGCTATACCGATCGCTCTCTGCCGAGGGCAATCCGGAGCTATCGACCCTGACTAAGGTCCTACGAGCCCTCGGCATGCGACTGACGATCCAGCCTGCCGGGACCTGAGCCCGGCGTCGGCGAGCTCGAGAGAGGGATTCCTTGTGACAGCTCAAGAGACAGCGGTGGGGTTTCGGGGGGATTCCAGGGGAGACAATTTCCATTGCAATCAGCAAGTTACTGATCCGCCAAGCACCCTCAGTCCGGTTCGAATCCCTCTCTCTCCGCCAGAATCAAAGTGTAAGGTCTCAGGACTTCGGTGACACCCTGGCAGGGGCTTTCTTTGCCAGGAGCCGCTCGTAGGGAGTCTGCCCATCGAGGGCTCCGTGGGGCCGGTGGTAATTGTAGTAGTCCTCCCACTCACGAAGCTTGTCGTTGAACAGATGGATATCGTCCGCGATGCCGTCCTTGTCCAGCAGCTGGTAGAACTCCTGTTCGTCCACACGGTGTGAGCGCTCGACCTTGCCGTTCAGGTGAGGTGTCCTGGGTCGGATGTAGACGTGGCGGATATCCTGCTCCTCGAGGTGCCAGTGGAAGCCGGACTGGAACTCGGCGCCATTGTCCGTCTGGACGACCAGGACTCGAAAGGGGAGCCGCCGGATAACCTCGTCCACGAAGCGGATGGCTGAGGCCTGGTTGCAGGCGTCGTAGATCTTGAGCACCCGAATACGGGTGCAGTCGTCGATGGCCGTGAATTGATAGAGACGCTTTCTAGAGCCTGCGATCCGCTCAAGGAACTTCACGTCCAGCTGTACGCGATGCCCCGGCTGAGGCTTCTCGTATCGCTTCCAGGGGCGGCCAGTGGGTCGAGGCTTCTGGTTGGCCGGCAACCGGTTCATCCCGTAACGGACCAGAATGCGATGTACCGTGGAGGGGGCCACTGCCAGATGATGAAAGCGCTTCAGGTAGTTGGCGGTCCTGCCGGGTCCAAAGTGATATCGCTCCCGGAGATACAAGATCTTCGAGACCACCGCACGGGGCGTAGCGTTTGGCAAGTGGTGCGGGACCCGCGGTCGATCGCACAAGCCGGCCTCACCGTGACTTCTGTACCTGGCCCTCCATTTGTAGAAGGTTTTGCGAGAAAGGCCGAAATGTCGGCAGGTCTGAGCGACGCCCCTGGGCAAGTCACTGGCCTGCCGTAAGAGCTTCAAACGCCATGCGACCACTCGATTCTGTTCGTTCTTGTTCACGGCTCTTCTCCTGGTTTGAGAATGGAGCCAGAATGTCACCTTAGCCCTGGGACTTCACATCCGAATCCTGGCAATCCGCCGGTCCAAATTAAGCCTATCACTGTGACACCAATATCGATGCCAACTTTACCACCAATGTCGATGCCAACTTTACCCTAACCAGGAAACGGATTGGAGGTTCTTCATGCATGCGATCCTTAAGAGAATTCGAGTCGTCTGGGTCGTGGCAATCATTGGATTTTCGCTAACTTTCGCCGTTACGCTCGAAACGAACGCGTCGGAGAGTTCGACGACTGATGGTCATGTAAACGCTCAAACAACGACGGGGCTGATTGAGCTTGATCCATCGCTGGGCGCCCGTTGTAAACGGGTGACGCCACGTGAGTCAATTTATTACGAGAAATGTGCGTCAGCCGAGCATATCGTGTCCCTGATGAAGGCCGAGCGAAGAGATCGCCTCTGGGCAGATAGAATGGAATCGAACTTGAGCAACTGGATCGGGTCTCTCGCATCAGACGGGTTTACGTTAGGAAGTATCTCGTGCCGCCTATCCTGGTGTGCTGTTGATGTGCGATCAACGCAAGCGCGTGGGCTCATAATGAACCCGAGTGATGCATACAAGTGGAAGCTCTTCGACGATTTGGACCTGTTTGCGCCAAACATCGACGACCCGAGCGCGCAAGATCAGTTGATTTTCTACAAGCGGTATTGCAACTCGGTAAATGAAATTCTCAACCCTGACAGTCATGTGGTGCGAAATTTTGCTACCGTGGGTCAGAACTGCTGAGTCGTGCCACGTCGCCGCGCTGGTAAGGGTACACCACCACGCCTCCTGGCGCGGCTGAGGTGGTCGGGCGATTCAAAGGATTATTTAGTTCAGTTCAGGGCTTCCTGCGGCTTCCAATGGCGTGATATTGGGGGTCGTATTGCTGAGTTCTATAACTTAAAGGGCCGGCCGATGACGTAACGTATCTTGCGCAAATTCGAGGCGGTGGCCTCGATCTGGTCAAATGGAAGTTACCACACACCCACGACCAGACCATGAATGAGGCCACCACCGATGAACGACGATACACCGGCAGCGCTGGGAGCGCTGCGCGTTGATGAAGGGAAACTGAGGAATCATGTGGACGAGGGCGTCCGCTCGAGCGTCGAGGAGACGCTAAACGAGCTGCTGGATGCCGAGGCGGATCATATCTGCCGGGCCCAGCGGTACGAGAGATCGCCGGAGCGGGCCGATAGCCGGGCCGCCCATTACGAGCGCAAGCTCGAGACGAAGGCTGGCGAGGTGACGCTGAGGGTGCCGAAGCTGCGGAAGCAGCCTTTTGAAACGGCGATTATCGAGCGCTACAGGAGGCGGGAGTCCTCGGTCGAGGAAGCATTGGTCGAGATGTACCTGGCGGGAGTCTCCGTGCGGCGAGTCGAAGACATTACTGAAGCGCTCTGGGGCACGCGGGTGAGCTCCGGGACGGTCTCGCGGCTGAACCAGAAGATCTACAAGCACATCGAGGCCTGGCGCAACCGGGAGATCACCGGAGAGTTTCCGTACGTGTACCTCGATGGCGTGATCCTCAAGAGGAGTTGGGCCGGCGAGGTGCGCAACATCCCCGTCCTAATCGCAATCGGCGTGGCGAGCGACGGATTTCGCCAGATCCTCGGCGTCGCCGAGGGTGAAAAGGAGGATCTGGAGGGCTGGCGAGGCTTCCTACGACACCTGAAGGACCGAGGCCTCAACGGAGTCCGCCTGATCATCTCCGACGCCTGCAGAGGGCTCGTAGAGGCTGCTGAAGAAGTTTTTCCGAAGACCGACTGGCAGCGCTGTGTCGTCCACTTCTACCGGAACGTCTTCAGCCACGTGCCAAACGGGAAGATCGCCGAGGTGGCGCGGATGCTCAAGGCGATCCATGCCCAAGAAGATCGCAAAGCCGCACAGACCAAGGCGGCAGAGATCATCATCCGACTGAAGGCGATGAAGCTCAAAGCCGCTGCCGAGCTCGTCGAGCAGAGGGGTGAAGAAACTCTCACCTACTATGCCTACCCCTCGACGCATTGGCGGCAGATCCGGACCAACAATCCACTCGAAAGGATTATCCGCGAGATTAGGCGGCGGACCCGGGTGGTTGGAGCCTTTCCGGATGGCCACTCGGCATTGATGCTGGCCGCGGCGAGACTTAGACACATCGCCTCGACCAAGTGGGGGAAGCGGCGCTATCTTGTAATGGAGCCGCTGCTCAATCCGGCGAAACAAGAAGCAGCGGCGTAATCACGCTATGGCAGCGATGAAGCTCAGTGACTATGAACTTTGTGATTGACACATTCGGCGGCGCTGAACCGCTTCGATTTGGGATGACACCGCAGCAGGTGCGAAGGGCTTTGCCAGGGCCTGTGCGGTCGTTTAGGCGCACGCCCGGTGTGGAGGTGCCTTCGGATCAGTTCGTCGCCGTTGGGGTCGTCGTTAATTACAGGGCGCCCGGGGTTGTGGATTCAATCGAATTTTCCAGACCAGCAAATCCTATCTTCCGTGGTGTCGCCCTGTTCAGCCAAACACTTGATCAGGTCAAGTCGTTTCTCCTGAGCCACGACCCAGAACTTGAGGTAGATAGTGCCGGATTCATCTCCCATACCCTAGGGCTAGGTATTTACGCACTTATGGAGGATCCAGAGGAAGGCGACCCAGGAGAGATGCTGAGCATCATTGCGTTTGAAGATGGCTACTACGGCAGGAATAGGAC
>Ga0335072_10016302_pt1 | contig 10538 bp, 10 predicted proteins | sample Lox_Sample_21_FD_206725 | JGI IMG/M metagenome (GOLD analysis project Ga0335072, IMG submission 206725) | Soil microbial communities from Loxahatchee National Wildlife Refuge, Florida, United States - Lox_Sample_2.1 | ecosystem: Environmental > Terrestrial > Soil > Wetlands | place: USA... | reverse complement strand
CTGAGCCTCGGCTGAAGGGCGCGGCGACCGCGACAAAGGGCAGGCTGATATGACAGAGACTGATTTTCGGCGGCGGCAAGTGTGGTTCATTACCGGGGCGTCGTCGGGCATGGGCTATGCGGCCGCGGGGGGCGGCCCTGGAGCGCGGGGACCTGGTGGCGGCGACCGCGAGGGGCACCAGCGCGGTCGGGCGGCTGGCGGCCGACTTCCCGGGCCGGGCGCTGGCGATCAGGCTCGACGTGCGCGATGAGGAGGACGGCTTGTCATTGTTCATGAGGTCCTGCTCGCCAGCAAGATGATCGCGTAGTCGCGCTTCCCGCACGGGCTGCCCCGGTCGACCGCCTCCAGGATCTTGGCCACGTCGCCCGGGTCCCACGCCGACGGGACTCTGGCCTGCCCCCGGTTCCGGCCGCGCCCGTGGACGAAGCAGTTCATCCGGTCCGGGCTCGTGGCGGCCTCCGGTCGCAGCCAGGCGGAGACGTCGACCGCGAGCCGGATCCCGTCCGGCCGCGCCGGAAGGGGCAGCCCCGCCACCGCCGTCCGCGGCCGCGCGAAGCCGATCTCCCCCACGTTCAGCCCGTCATACAGCGCACCGCGGCCCCGGCCGCAGCGGTGGCCGCCCCGTTTCCAGCGAAGACGCCACGCAAAACCAAACTCACCAAGCGCAACCCGCGCCGAGGTTAAACGACGAGCCGGGAGACGCACGGCAGGAAAGACAGCGCGCCATCCGTCACGGGAACTGGCGTTGTCCCAGTTCAGGCCAAGCTGCGCGTACCGCTCAGCCAGGCCAAGACCCGCGTGCTGCGGTACCTGCCCACTTCCCTATCCGTGGCCGAAATCGCTGACCATCTCTTCCTGTCGGTGAACACCGTTCGCACCCACATGCGCCACCTCCACGCCAAGCTCGGCGTCCACCGCCGTCACGAGGTCGTGGAGCAAGCCTGCGCTCTCGGCTTGCTCGCACCCGCCACGCGCCAATCCTCAGGCACCGTGGACCGTCACACCGCCTTCCTTCGGGCTCCGGACTGAACAGACCCGCAGTTAACGCGCAGCGTGCGCGTCGAGGATGCCCGCGATGGCCGCGGTCACCTGCTCTGCGTACTCGATGTTCAGCCACTCATCGGGCACATGCATGTTCGAATCCACGCCGATAGCACCCGTGACCACAAAGTCCGCGCCGGTGTAGCGGCGCCCGAGCATCTCCATAAACGGGATGCCGCCGCCAATGCCGAGCTGCCGGTACGGCTCGCTGAACACCGTGCCGGTGAGCTCGTCAAGGGCGCCCGCGAGCCACGGCGACGGCGACGGCGCGCTCCAGCCGTTGAGCGTCACGAAGTCACCGACTTCGACCTGGGCCCCATAGGGAACCTCGGTAGTCAGGGCCTTCTCCAGCGCGTCCCTAGCAACCTCCGCGTCAACCGTCGGCGGCGTCCGGAAGCTCAGGCGCAATGAGGTCCAGGGCCGCAGGACGGCGGGTGCCACTTTCGACTCCGGCAGGCCGTCACCGCCGATGATCGACAGGGTCGGGCGCCAGGTGTTGTTCAGGATCAGCTCGGTCCGATCTGGCGATGCTGCCGACATCCCCCGGACGAACGGGATCCCGCGCCCGACCGTGTCTGGGTCGAGCGCGACGAGAGCCGCGGCGTCGGCGCGACGCTGCGGGGGTATCGGCACGTTCATCTCGGGTAGTCTGACCTCGCCCGTCGCGGAATCCTCCAGCCGGTCGAGCAGCTGGCGCATGACGCGGAACGAACTTGGGACCATGCCGCTGGCGATCCCGGAATGCACGCCCGCGTCCAGCACGCGTACCGTGACGGTGGCCATCACCGCGCCGCGCAGGCTGGAGGTCAGCCATAGTCGCTTGTAATCGCTGCCGCCACCGCTGTCCAGGCAGACGACCAGGTTCACGTCGCCGAGACGATCGGAAAGATGCTCCAGGTAGGCGGGCAGGTCAGGGCTGCCCGACTCCTCGCCGGTCTCCAGCAATATGACCGCGCGAGCGTGCTCGCCGCCACCCACGCGCACTGCTTCGAGCGCGGCGATGGCGGCATAACCGGAGTACCCGTCGTCGGCGGCACCGCGCCCGTACAGGCGGCCGTCGCGCAGGACGGGGGTCCACGGCGCGAGCCCCGCCGACCACTCGCCGAGCGCGGGCTGCTTGTCCAGATGCCCGTAGAGCAGCACCGTCCCCTGCTCCGCGGCTCCGGCGGTTGCCGCAACATCGATGAGCAGCAGCGGCGAACGGCCGTCGAGCTCGACGACCTCGCACCGTGCCCCAAGCCTCCGTGATCCGACCCAGGACGCCACGTGATCTATGGCGGCCCGCAGGTAGCCCGCTGCCGCCCAGTCAGAGTCATAAGACGGTGACAGCGCCGGGATCGCTATCAACCCCGAGAGACTCGGAATCACCGCGTCGGCCCATGTCCGCGCGATCGCGTCGCGCGCTCTTTTCTGATCCATATAGCCATTCTGCGGGTGAGGAATCAACGAATCCTCGACAAAGAGTTAACGACCCCGTGTAAGGCTTAAGGCTCAAAACTGATATCGAGCTCGCCGCGCAAGGGCCTTTTCACCGGGACGTGCACGCCCGCGCTGGCCCTTCGTAGCCGGAGTCAGCCAGTACGGGCATGTTCTTCAGGTAGGGCCCGGATACCGCGGCTAGACGTGGGGACGGTCCGCACCTATATCTCACGACTGCGCCGTCCCGCGTAGCCCGTCAACTAAACGTCAATCGAGCGTTGATCAGGCCCGAGTTGACTGCGAAGCGGGTTAATGTCGAGAGGATCGAGAAGGTCAAAGAGGACATGAAAATCGGTATTGGACTGCCCAATCAGGTGCGAAACGTCAACCCTGTGATTATCCCCGAATGGGCTGCTAAGTCCGAGCAGGCCGGATTCGCCACGCTCGGCACCGTCGGTCGAATCGCATACCCGGGGGTGATGGACACCGTCGCGCTGGCAGTGGCGGCCGGCGCCACCTCCACGGTCGGGTTGCTCAGCAACGTCCTGCTCGCAACGGTGTGGCCGGCCACCCTGCTGGCCAAGGAGGCGGCCGGCATCGACGGCGTATCTGGTGGGCGCCTTACCCTCGGCGTCGGCGTCGGCGGACGTTCGGACGACTTCGTGGTGGACGGGCACGGACTGCAGCGCCGCGGCGAGCGGTTCGACCGCGATCTGCAGGTATACCGGGAGGTGTGGAAAGGCAATCCGGTCGGCGGCGGCGAAAACGCGGCGGTTCCTGAGGGGACCCGTGAGGTTCCCCTGCTATTCGGTGCCATGGCGCCGGCCGCGTTCGAGCGCATGGCGCGGTTTGGGCAGGGGTACATCGGCGCTTCCTTCCCGCCCGAGACGGTGGCCGGCAGCTTCGATGCGGCCAGGGACGCCTGGCGCAAGGCGGGGCGGGAAGGGGACCCGCGACTGGTAGCGATCGCATACTTCGCGTTCGCCGACGCTGACCGAGGCCGCGGAAACATCTATGACTACTACAGCAACTTCGGGGACGAGCTCGCGAAAGGAATCGCGAGCTCGTCCGTCCACTGCGACGCACAGGCTGTTAAGGATGCTGTCAGCGCGTTCGGCGATATCGGCGCGGACGAACTCATCTTCAATCCGGCAGGCGATGATATCGACGAAATAGCGCGGCTTGCCGAAACGGTCCTGTGAGATCCTTGTCGTGCACTGCGGGAGAGAAGGCTGCCCTGTTCCTCTCGCTGTCGAATCAAGTCGGTGGGTACAGCGAGTGCTCTGGCACCACGACGGACCCTGCGCTGACCATCGGCTACGTGCGGGCCGGGGTCCAGCCGGGCGCCGGCGGCCAGTGCTAGAGCAGGGCCAGAGTAGGCAGGCTGCGCCGACCGCAACGTCACCTGTCGTGGCTGCCGCTGCTGCAGAGACAGCCTTGCCTCGCTGGGTGGCCGGGGAATCCCGCCACAGAATCGGTTCAGATGCGAGGTCATCGCCTCGTACCACGGCCCCGAGGTCAGCGTCGAGCAAATCGAACCGCCGGACGCCGGACGTCGGCGCAGAGCCGATCAAGAGCGTCTGCACGACGGCCTACCGCGCCGGTCGATGAGGAGGCGTACCGCGTGACAGCCAGCTCGATGCTGTCCGGCGCGCCTAGCGCGACCACTTCGCCCGCCGTCACTCGCCGCTCCGCCAGCCACGCTCCAGCTCGGCGGACTGACTTGGCCGTCGCGTGCGGGTGCTCGTTGTCGGTCCGGCCTTATTGGTCGCTGCCAGGACTTGGTTCATAGGGCCAGCATCCGGGTCGAGGATTCATGCCTGGCCGACGGTTCGTCCACGCCTTGCCTACGGCCGGCTGCTGCCGGCCCAACGCGCATTGTGGTGCTGTCGGCGCCCCCAAGGCACCTCCGTCTCAGGGCGCGGTGGCCGCTGCGATCGCGGCGGCGAGGCCGAGCGCACCGATGAGGGCGAATGCGTCGTGGTATCCGCCGGTCAGGGTCGCGGTGGGCGGGCGGCCGACGTGTAGCGGGGCTGTGGCGCGGCTGGCCGCGACGGTGGCGGTGACCGCAACGCCGATCGCGCCGCCGATCTGCTGGCTGGCGTTGATCAGCCCGGAGGCAAGGCCCGCTTCGGTCGCTTTGACGCCGGTGGCTGAGGAATAGCGTCGCTGACGAAGCCCGAGCAGCAGGCCGGCCAGGGCCAGCACGGCGCGGTTACGGAGGAACGATAGCGGCAGTTGCGGTGTCGCCGATCGGGCCCAGCCATGGCCGGCCGCAGTGGCCACCGCGTAGACGAGCAGCGCCAGGCCGACGGTGACAGTTACCGCCCCGGCCACGTCGAAGCGGCGGCGGGCGGCCAAGCAGGTCGGCCAGTCGGCCGCCGGGCAGCAAGAACCCGCCGAACGCCACTGCGTAGGCGCTGATGACCCATTGCGGCCGGCGAAAGGCCCAGGTACCGCTGGATCGTCGGCAGTGCCAGGGTCACGATCGTCGAATCGATGGTTACCAGCAGCTGGCCCGCCAGAATCAGCCCCAGCGCCAGGCCGCGGTGCGATGGCGGGCCGTCGGCAGGCCTCCTCGGCCGCCGGCCCACCGGCGCGGCGGCTCGGGCATTGGCGTAATCCAGCACTTTCCTTTCAGATACCTGGGGACTCTGTCCGATGTCGGTCCACGGAGAACGCGCAAACCGGAAGCGGACGACCCGTCATCCGTGGCAGCCGCGGCCGCCCGCGGGGACCTGCACTTACGGATTGAAAGGGGATGGAGACCCAGGTCTGCAAGGACCAATTCCGCTTAGTGCTACAACGCCGTTATATAGAATGCATTATGTAAGCGGCAGTGCTGCAAGAACACCGCGCCGCTTGACCCTCAATGGACCAGTCGAAATCCGTGATGTGAGTACCAGGTGGGAGGGTCACCATTCCAGGCAGAACGACCGGAGTGCGAAAAGCGCCGCGTGCCGGTGTAGCCTGGGCAGCGGCGGCGCGGGCATTGTCGCGGCGAACTGCCGGCGGATGAGGTCCTCGATCAGGTCAAGGCGAAGCCGGGGCGGGTGAGTCATGCAGTTGAGTTGGAGTATCAGCTGGATCGTGACGAGATCGAGGTCCGGCCATACCTCCTCGGCCAGTTCGCGATGGACGGCAGGGACCTCCTCGGGATGGGTATACCAGCGATGGTGTAGCTCACGCTGAATGACCCGGTTGGCCTCGATCTGATCGCGGACGAACTGCAGCCCGGCGTCCCGACGTTCCCCGGTCCAGATAAGTTCGCTGGCCGCCGCTTCCAGAACCCGCCGCTCGCGGACCGGGTCCTCGATTGAGTGGCAGCTGGCGTATTTTGCCGTCGCGACATCCTGGCTCAGAGCGAGCCGCTGGACAACAAGCCTGGCCAGCGTGTCCAGCGGACCCGTCTTCACGGTGTCGGCTGGGCCTTCTGGGTCATGAGCAATCGCATGATCGCGCATGAACACGATGCTAGGTGGCGGACATCAACGCGTCGTTAGCGGCACGTCAACGCCGTATGTGGCTGGGCCGGGCGGCTACGAAACACGTTAGGCGGGTTATGCGGGTTGATTGCGGCGCGTCGGCTTGAGCGTGAGGCAGCCCCTGCGGAAGACAAGTGATTGTCGAAGTCCCTTTCCGCAGAGGCCGTCCCCCATGTTGCCAACTGAAGACCTGTTCGTCTATGTCTATGTGCCCGTTCACGACCTAAGTTAGTCGGCCGGACAGCCGGCTGATGGGGCCCAGACTGCCTATCGTCAAATCAGGCACCCGCCTACTTGTCACCACATCGGATCACATAACATCCGCCGATCCCGTGTGAACGCGCATCGACCGCAGAGCGAAACATGAATGCCGGTAACCACCAGCGACCCTGATCACCGACAGGCAAGCTCCCCGATCACGTTGACCTGGCGTCGAATCGGCGTAGATCGGCCGGCTGAATCCTGGCGAATGTCACCGGCATCGACAGGAAGAGGGAGCCATGACGGAGCTGATCGGCGGCGCTGCGGTGGACGCGGCGGCGGATGCCTTCTACAAGGCTCAGACCAGGAGGACGGGATACTTCCCTGGCGGGTACGTGCGGCGGGGCGCCGCGGGCGCCGTGCTCCGTTTCACGTCTATCCCCGTTCCCGAGCTCAACACGGTGAGCGTCGATCGCGAGTGGGATCCCGACGAGGTGGACGCCTTCGCCAGGGAACTGGCGGCGACGGGCGTTCCCTGGAGCATCGAGGTCCGCGGTGAAGCCGACAAGCAGCTGGCGGAACTTGGTGCCAGGTACGGGAGGACAACGGTTGGCACAAGGCCCCTGATGCGCTGGGATGCCGGACCGCTGCCCGCGCCGCCTGCCGCCATTCCGCCTGGCGCCACCGTACGCGCAGTCTCAGGGACCGAGGCGGGGGTGTTCGCCGCTGCGTACGCCGCCGGGTTCGACATGCCGAGAAAGATCGCGGACATGACGTCCCCGCCTGCCCTGTTCGATGCTCCAGGTATTGCGGGATTCGTGCTCGATCTGCACGGCGAGGTTGTCGCGACCGGACTCAACGTCATGGTGGGCGACCATGTCGGGATGTTCTCCGGCACGGTACCGCCGCAGCACCGCCGCAACGGCTATTACCGTGTGCTCGTCACGGCGCGCCTGGCGCATGCCTTCGCCAGCGGAGCCCGTCACGCCGTCTCCCAGACCAGCCCGATGTCCCGGCCGCTGTATGAGTCACTTGGCTTTGGCCTCGCGGAGACGTGGACCTACCTGACGCCGGCGGCGTGAGCTGCGACTTCGGCCGCGTGGGTTCCCTTCGCCTTAATTAACGGACCGTGGATTCTGCTTCAGCCCCACTCGACTGAGGCGGTCGCCGCGACGCGTCCCGCCGTCGCAGCCTGGTCGCCATCACTCGGTGGCCTTCACCCGGGAGCCGGCGGGGATCTGACACGTCGAGCCACAGAGGCTCGATGTGCTAAATCCGTAGGACGCCACCAGAGAAGGGCTGACTACCATGGCTGAGTTGAGTGGTACCTGCGATGCCCGCTTTGGCGCGGTGCGGGAGGCGTTGCAGCGGAACGTCTGGTCCACCACCAAGACCGTGACCAGCCTGGCCGCGCTGATGCTGGTCGAGCGCGGCCAGCTCGACGTGGACGCCCCGGTCGCCGCCCACTGGCCCGAGTTCGCCGCCAACGGCAAGCCGGACGTGCTGGTCAGGCACCTGCTGTCGCATACCTCGGGGGTGTCGGGGCTCGATCAGCCCGCGGTCACCGAGGACCTGTACGACTGGGACAAGTGCACCGCCCGGTTCGCCGCCCAGGCGCCGTGGTGGACGCCGGGCACGGCGTCCGGCTACCACGCGCTGAACTTCGGGCACCTGGGCCGGGTGCTGCCGCGTCCCAGTCGATGAAGGCCCACCCGCGGTCGGCGATGATGAGGTTCCATGGCGCCAGGTCGTGGTGGGCGATGATCTCGTCCCCGTCGGCCGGCATGAGCGCCTGCCACTGCGCGCCGGGCGGCGGGGTGAACCCGGCCACGGCGTCGTGGAAGTCGCGGATGAGGCCGGCCGCACGGCGAAGCTGGCCGCCGCCGTTCAGCTGACGGAAACCGCCGGGCCAGGCGACCATGCCGGGGACGAAGGTCAGGACATCGCATCCCCGTTCGTCGACGCCGAGCGGGCGGGGCGCGCTGTGGAAGCCGACCGCGTGGAGATGGGCGAGCAGCGCGTGCACGGCTGGCGTCCAGGGCCCGGCCGGCCGCCGGTCGATGTCGCCCACGCGGACGACCCCGCTGCTCATGTTGCCGCCGCTCAGCGGTATCTCAGTGCCTGGCATACCACCGCAAGAGCTCGTAACGGCATGATTCAACGCCGCAGCAGCCGGCGGCGACTCATTTTCGCCGCGTCTGATCGCAGCCAGAGCGAAACACCACGGTCCGTTCAGAATGAAAGAAGTTGAATTCAAGATCTTTCTTCTGAACGGACCGTGGCTCTGACGAGGATGCCTTCCAGTACTGTCTCATCGGGCCAGCCTGCCAGACGGCTGGGCCGGCCGTGCCTTCCCGCTCCGCGCGGCTGGCTAGATGTCACCCACGGGAATGATCTCGAATACGTCGATGAAGCCGCCGCCGGGCATGACCAGCTGCGGGTGGCCGTCGCGGAGGGTCCCGATCTCGTCGGCCGAGCCTGCCTCGAGGATGGAGTAGCGGCACACGCCGTCCCGGCCGGCCGCGCTGGGGCCGACGTGGGTCGTGTGCCCGAGCATCGTCTCGAGGCCGACGATGGCGTAGCCGACCTTGTCCGCCAAGCCTCGCCACGCCTCCAGGCCGGCCTGCAGCTGCTCCGGGGTGGCATTGGCCATCTGCTCGCGAATGGACTCGGGCGCGCGGTAAAGGATCATGAATTTCGACATCGTGATCCCCGCGGGTTATCGCGCGGCTACCGCTGGCCGCCTCTGTGGCGACATTACAACGGCAGGTCATCGGCGTCGTTGGCGTAGCTGACAGCGCCCGATTCGGGTCGTTAGCTCATAGGCTCTCGCGGCAGGCCGCCTCGTCAGTGGAGGGCGGCCTGCCATGCGCGGAGCCAGGTGCCGGATTCGCCGGCGACGGGAACCGGTCTCAGCCAAGCAGCAGGCGCTCGATCGCATCGATCGCGTCAAGCTGCGCGTACACTTTCGCGAGCCGTCGGACGTTCTCGCGTACTTCCTCGTCCTTGAGCACGCTCTCGACCGCCCCGGCCACGGCCTCCGGTGTGGGGGTGGCCGTGTGCAGGTCGACGCCGAGCCGGTGGTAGGCGACCCGGGCGGCGTTGAACGGCTTGTCCTCGGTCTCGCCGGCTACGACGGCCGGCATCCCGGCGGCCAGCGCCTGATGCACGCCGCCGGACCCGCCGTTCGTGACGAACACGTCCGCCTTCGGCAGTAGCGCCCCGAACGGGATGAACTCGGCGACCCGGGCGTTGGCCGGGACCGGCACCGACAAGGCCTCCGGGTCGCGGCCGAGCGCAGCCACCACCGTGACATCCAGGTCGGCCAGGCCGGTGAGAGTGGGCTCGATCAGCTGCGAGAGGTCGTCGTTGGCTAGCGTGCCCTGAGTCACCACCACGACCGGGCGGGAGCCGTCCAGGTCGCCCCACCAGGCTGGCGCCTGCCAGTCCGCGGTCGCGGGAATCGGGGGGATCCCGACCAGGTGTATCGTGTCCGGAAGGTCGGAGCGTTCGAACTCGAATCCGGGCACGGTGAGCACCGCCGTTTCGTCGCCGATGCCGTAGATGGCATCGGTGAACGTGGGCACCGACCCGTCGGCGCCCAGTTCCGTGAGCACCTCGCGGGCCCTGTCGTCGACCGGCCGTATCGTGGCCGCGAACTCGGCGGCGAAGGCGCGGTTGGCGGCCTTGGGATCCTCCCCGGGCTCGACGGGCGCCGGGCCGAAGAATGTGGTGTCATCGCTTCCCAGGACCAGAGGCACGGCACTCACCGCGACCGAGCGCCGCGGGCGAAGGCCGGGTGCGCCCTGGCGCACCGGCCAGGCACCCAAGAACAACGTGTTGGCAATCAGGTACTGGTCGGAGTCCTGGCGGAGCAGCTCCTGCAGCGCGGCGTGCTCGTCCGGCATCGCATTGACGAAGAGGTTGATCCAGTCGTGGTTGAGCTGCGCGGGCCCGGGCGGCAGCGAGGTGCGCTCGGGGGCCGACGCGATCTGCCGGGCGTCGTAGTCGGCCGCACCGGCCAGGGATGCGAACGTGAGGCCGGCCTGCTTGACCGCGGAGCGGAAACCGCTCCCGGTCAGCACCGTGACCTGGTGCCCTCGGGCTGTGAGGCCGCGAGCGATTTGCAGCAACGGGGCGACCTCGCCGGGTACCGGTGGCGCCGCCACGATGATTTTCGCCAAGGTTGCCTTCTTTCAAATCGATTGTTGATATCCGTCAGTGCTGACGCAGTTTCGGACTAGCCGTTGGCGCCACGCTGCTCCTGCTTGATTGATAATCGATTGATAGTTGATTGATAAAGGGTCTTTAGATCGTTGCAAGTCGGATTGTGCACACTACGCCGCCGATCGGGAGGCCGCCGAGGCGCAACCAGCTTCATCCAGGCCGACA
>Ga0335072_10016299_pt1 | contig 10539 bp, 10 predicted proteins | sample Lox_Sample_21_FD_206725 | JGI IMG/M metagenome (GOLD analysis project Ga0335072, IMG submission 206725) | Soil microbial communities from Loxahatchee National Wildlife Refuge, Florida, United States - Lox_Sample_2.1 | ecosystem: Environmental > Terrestrial > Soil > Wetlands | place: USA... | reverse complement strand
AGGATCGACGCCCGGTTCTACCGGTGGCTGACCATCACTGGCCTGGCCACCCTGACCCCGATGCCGCTGCGCCGCCGCCTCGCCCGGTGGCTGGACACCCCGGGCATGGTCGACCAGGATCTGATGACGCTCATGTGGGCGGCCCTGCGCGGCTTCCACGCGGAGCCGAAGAAACCCGCTGTCCTCACTGACGACGAACTCCGCGCGATTACCGTGCCGGTCCTGCTCGTCGCCGGGGCGCGCAGCGCCTTGCTGACCCCGGCGCAGGCTCGCGACCGGGGAAGCCTCATGCCGGACGCGCAGGTGGCCATCGTCCCCGGCAGCCACGGCGGCTTCAACCGGATCGATGAACTGAACGACCGGATCACCGCCTTCATCAAGGCCCACGCCACCAGCAAGCAGACGGCTCAACCCACGCAGCCACCGGCAGCCGGCCGGTAAGACCGGCATCTTCACCGGGCCCTTCCAGACACCAGGGCGCCTCGCAGAACGACGCGCCCGGCAAACGCGGAAATGGCGCGCCGCGCCGCTTACCTATGCCCAACTCCCCGCAGCGGGCTACGATCCCGGTTGAGGGAGAAAATGGGCAGCAGGCGGCGTCGGCTCGACCCCGTGGGGCCGTTTGGCAATCCGGACGGATCACGAGCCGACATCGAGGATGTGATCAGCGAGTTCGTCGACTTCGGCGGCGATCCGGCGTACGGCAGTCTCGCGACCCGCGCCAACGACTCCATGGTGCGGGTCATCGTCGGGAAACTCGGCGCCGGCAAGACGGTCTACCTGCGGCGTCTTCAGGATTTCCAGGCACACCAGGATTCGGTGTACGCCGATCCGACGCAGCAGAACCTGCCGAAGACCGAAGTCGTGGTGAAGGCATGCCAGTGGTTCTCGGACCGGGTCCTGGTCGAGAAGTGGATGCAGATCTGGGAGCGCGCGATCATGCGCTCGCTGGCCTCCTACCTGCTGCGCCGGCCGGAGCTGCGGCAGCAGCTGCGCGATGACCAGGCCAGCGAGATCGAGCACTCGTACGCGCGGCTGCTAGAGGACTTCCGCCGGCCCCGGTCGATCTACACGCAGGTGCGCGACATCATCAACCAGCGGCACACCGCACACGAGCTGTCGGCGTATCTCGACGACCCGCTCTGGGATGACCTCGAGGATCTGCTCGGCGAGGTCATCGGCCAGTGCAAGCCGATCTACTTCTACCTTGACGCGGTGGACGAGGAGTTCAGCCACGCGCCGATGTACTGGCTGAAGTGCCAGGAGGGCTTGTTCTACCAGGTCATGCGGCTGCTGCGGGACCACAGGCTGGGCGGTCGGCTGCACATCGTCGTCTGCATCCGCGACATCGTCATGTCCTCGGTCTACCGGTCAGAACACGCGCCGCGGTACTACAACGAACCGCACATACGGGTCCTGACCTGGGACCGGAGCTCGCTGCTCTACCTGCTCCAGCAGAAGCTGCGCCGGCTGCCGCCGTCGCTGCTGATGCGGCGCCCGGCCAGCGGCGCGCCCTCGATCCGCGACTGGCTCGGCGTCAACGGCCACTGGCCGGGACCCAACGGTGACGGAACCATCGAGGACTACCTGCTCGGCCACACCAGGCTGATCCCGCGCGACATCATCTCGCTCGGGAACGAGCTGAACGAGGAGGTCCTGCGGCGCAAAGCGCTCGGTCACGAGGCGCTGCCGCCCGAGGCGCTGCAGGCCGTGGTGCAGCGCTCGGCCAAGCGGTTCGGCGACTCCCAGCTGGCCCAGTGCGCCAACCAGATCTCGTCGGACCTGATGCCGCAGCACGCCGCCCTGCACAACTACTCCGAGCTGTTCACCAGCACCCAGGCCTATATCAGCGGCGTGCAGGAGGAAGTTCGCTCGTTCGTCCGGATGATCGGCGTGGACCGGTTCCCGCGCGCGGATCTCGGGGCGCTGCAGGAAATGGCGGACCTGCACTTCGAGAAGTCGACGGACCTCGCCTCGGTCCTGTGGCAGAACGGCCTGCTCGGCTACGTCGACGAGGCCGGGCAGCGGCGGTTCTACTCGATGGGCGACGTCGAGGCGTTTCACTTCCCGCCGGAGGTGGCCACGTACGTGCTGCACCCGTGCCTGGCCTACGCGGTCGGCGGAATCCGGCACGTGCAGCCGGGCTTGACGGTGGCCAAGGCCACGCGCCCGGTCAGCCAGCGCACAACTCCCGAGCCGGACCACGGTGCCGGTGCTCCCGGCGCCGCACTGCCCTCGAGCGGCAGCGAGGCGCTCCCGGAACCTGACCCGGCGGAGCTGCGATCGCCCGACGGGAGCAAGGCCGCCGACTACGCCGTCGGCGACGTCATCGACGGCCGCTTCGAGATCCTCGCCCTGCTCGGCCAGGGCGGCTTTTCCAAGGTGTATCGCGTGCGCGACGACGTCGAGGGTGAGGAGCGGGCGCTCAAGCTCTTCGACAGCGCGGAGGGGTACGAGGCGGTACGCCGCGAGATCGCGGCCCTGCGCAAGATCCATCATCGCAACGTCGTGGAGGTCTTCTGGGCCGGCAAGACCACGGCCGGCGACTGGTATCTCATCACCGAGTTCGTTGACGGGGAATCGCTCGAGCAGTTCGTCAGCGGGAAAAGGCGCCTTCGCGACCGGGAAGCGGTCGATGTCGCGCTCGATCTGCTGGACGCCCTCGTCGCTTTTCATCCTGACGCGGCGGGCAACGGCCTGGTTCATCGCGATATCAAACCGCTCAACGTGATGCTCACCCGCACCGGAGCGAAACTGCTTGACTTTAATATCGCGTCCCGGGTCGGCGACCCGATACACACGCAGTCGGGCACGCCGCCGTATCAGCCGCCGGACGCGGGCCTCACCCGCTGGGACGTCTCGACGGACCTGTTCGCCGTCGGCGTTCTGCTCTACCAGCTCCTGTGCGACGGCCACCATCCGTTCCCGAATGCGATGCCCGCGGTCGACGGGCAGGTGATCGACCCGAGGACGATCCGCTCCGACCTCAACCCCGAACTGGCCGGGTTTCTCATCAAGGCCTGCGCCCCGGCCAAGCCCGACCGCTTCGCCACGGCGGCGCAGATGCTGGCCGCCTTGCGGAGCATCCGGTCCGATCTATGACGTTCCGGGCTCTGCTGTCATTATCAGTACGTGACCAGCAGCCTCCTCGATCGCCTCGCGCAAACGGCGTACGAAGCCCATCGCGGCGTGAGCCCCGCATCCCTGCCGGCCTGGGAAGATGCCGCCGAGGAGGAGCAACAGGCCTGGCGGGCCGCCGTTTCCGCCGTGACAGCGCAAACCGGCGCGACCATTTCCGAGCCATCTCACAACCGGGCGCTGGTCATCCAGACCGGAGATGAGCGACAGAGCTTCGACAAGGAATTCACCGTCGGCCGGCAGGGCAGGCTCGTTATCAACGACGGATTCGCCTCCGGCCACCACGCCCGCTTCCGGCTCGTCCGGGGCTTCTGGTACATCGAGGACCTTGGCTCGACCAACGGCACGTTGCTGAACGGACTGCGCATCCACGCGACTCAGCGGCTGAAAAAGGGCGACAAGATCAGGATCGGGCGCACGGTCATGATCGTCGTCGCCGCGTAACGCGATCAGCGCGGGTCAAGGTCGATGCGCACCGTCAGCGGATCCGTGCCCATCGCCGCCGACGCGAAAAAAGCACAGCCGCCGCGCCGGGTCGCCCCGGCCGGCGAGCCGCTGCCGCTCGCGCGCATCGTCGTCGTCAAGGATGTGCGCGGTTCCGGCCCTCCAGCCGACTCCCGAGCCGGTCCGGAACCTGACCCGGACGCGGGGGTCGGCCTCGATGTTCCGCACCCAGTCGGCGCGCCGCCCGTGCTGGGCCACGAGCCAGAACGTCTCCCCGTCCAGGCCGTCGCACACCGGCGTGTGTCGCGCCAGCCCGGTCCGCCGCCCGGTCGTCTCCAGCAGCGCGTCGCCGGGAGGCGGGATGCCGATCTGCCAGGCGAGCATGACGACCGGGTTGAGCACGTGCTTCTCGAACGGGTAAATCACCCGCTCCTTGGCGGCAGACCTGGCCATCCGGCGATCGGTGTCCTTCCGATGTGCCTCATCGCGTCCGTCTGGCAGGATCTACCCCGAGTTCAAAGACCCAATACCGATATTGAACGCCCGGGCAGCCGGCCCGTCTGGGCGCCAGGGCGTAAAAGACACCGCTCCAGAAGATCGTCCGGCGTTTGGCCGGATTCGCAGGGTTAGCCGGAAATGCCGGGTTGGACGGGTGCCATCGGGTCCGGGACGCGCAAGGTCCTCGCGGATACATAAGACCCGTACATCAGGTACAGAGCCGAGAAGCTGACCGCGGTCCATTGCGTCCAATCCCGCGCCATGGCCGGGTTGTCGATCCGCGGGATGCCCTGGTCGGCGCTCAGGAACCGCAGCGGGTAACCGCGGGCCAGGGTAAAGCAACGATCGGGCAGCTGGGCTGTCGTGGCCCCGTGCGGGCCGCAGCCGGGTACCGGCTGAAAGTCCATGCTGCTCAGGTAGCAGAGCGTGAAGATGACACCGCCGATCACCGCGCCGAGCAGGAGCCACGCGGGCGGCACCGGCCAGGCGAGCGGCGTCCCGGACCGTTCCTCTCGGTCCCGGTGGGTACGCCGGTAGACCGGCGGGCTGAGCACCAGCGCCAGCAGCACGGCGTCGGTGACCAGCACGATGAAGGCCGGCCCGTCCCAGGCCCTGGCAAGGTCGAGCAGGGCGGCGAGGTACCCGAGGCCCGTGGCCAGGATCAGCAGGCCGCGCGAGAACCAGCCGCCCCGTGATACCCGCCAGGCCAGGAACAAGACAAGAGGCACCGGCGCGTCCGCCGGCAGGCCCTTCGGCCCGAGCGGCAGCAACGCCGCGTAGAGCAGGACGTAACCGAACATGAACGTCCCCGCGCTCGCGTGCCGCCGCCGTGCCCACGCGAATGCCCGGCCCCGCAGGGTCCCCATGCCGGGATCATAAGACCATAACCGCCGAAGACGCGCGTTACGGCGCGGGCGGGCGATCCCTGAGGCCGGCGAGCAGCTGAGCCAGCGCGGCCTTGTTGGACCGGGCACGCGCCGACATCTCCTGCAGCACGGGGTCGGGGGCATCGCCGTAGCGGGCCAGGATCGTGTCCATCACCGCGGCGGCGTCCTGCGCCTGGCCGAGCCGTCCGAACGCCTGGCCCTTATCGAGCAGTGCCTGCACGACGATCTGCCGGAGCGTCAGATCCGGGTCGCTCCCGAAACGCGCGTCAATGTCGTCGCACACGGACGGAACCTCGTCGCCCCTCTTCATCGCCCAGAGCGACTGGACCTTCATGCGAAGGACGAGCGCGACGCCGCGTCGGACTCCTACGTCGGGGTCTGCACCGGCGAGATCGACGACCTCATCGCAGGCCTGCAGCGCTTGCTCGTGCTGACCGAGCGCCTGGTACGCATTGACCTCGAGCACGGCAGTCGTCAGCCGCACCGCCCTGCGGACCTCCGACCGCTCATCCGTGCCGGAACGGCTGGTGATCTCCTGCGACAGTTCGAGTGCCTGAGCGAACTTCCCCTGGCGTAGCAGGATCATTGCCTTCATGCCCATGGCGCTTACCCGGTCCCGCCGTATCCGGGCACCGAGATCCTCGTCGCCGCCATTGTCGGATCCGTCACAGATCGCGACGATTTCGTCGAAACGTGAAATCGCTTCGTCGCCGCGCTGCAGTTCGCCGAGTGCCTCCATTTCGTTCAACCGCGCGCTCAGCACGTCCGCTGCAACGGCCGGATCCGGATCTGTGCCGTAACGCTCGACGATCTCGCGAGCCCGCGGGAGCGTCTCGTCGAATCTGCTCAACTTGTTCAGGACCGCGGTGGTGTCGATCCGTGCCGTCCGGACCAGGCAGGTCACCGAGGGATCGGTGTCCGCGGCGAAGCGAAGCACGAGGTCGTCGTAGACCGGCACCGCATCCGCCAGGCTCCCGGCCTGTATGAGCGTGAACGCCTTCGTGATCAGCGCGCCAGCGACCTGCGGGTGCGCGGCCGGATCGGGATGCTGCCGGTAGATCTCGAGCACCTGGTCGCACCCGTCGCGGAACTTGTCGATGCCGTCGACCACGTTGCCCGCTTTATCGAACCCCGAGCTGATCGCGCTCAGCACCCCGGCGACCCCGGCCATTGCGGGCACGAATTGGAACGCCATCGACGCGAGCTGAAACAGGCCGCTGAACCCCGACAACGTGCTTTCGACCGCGGATATGGCAGAGACGGTATCAAATACGTCAAAATCAAAACTGGCAGTATCAGGCCCGTCTTTCGCGATCATTGAGACCCCCCTCGATTAATCCCACGATACTGTCGGCTTAGTGCATAAGTCGACCACCACGCGCCTCACGCTCCTGGCGCTCGTCTGGGGCTCCAGCTTCCTGTGGATCAAGCTGTCGCTGCGGGTCCTGTCGCCGGTCGAGGTCACGTTCGGGCGGCTGATCCTGGGCGCGGCGGTACTGCTGCTCATCGCCGCCGCGGCGCGCAGTTCGCTGCCGCGCTCGCCCACTCTCTGGGCGCACATGTCGGTGGCCGCGCTGTTCGGCAACGCGGCGCCCTACCTGCTGTTCGCCCTCGGGGAGCAGAGGGTCAGCTCATCGACGGCCGGGATCCTGAACGCGACCACGCCGCTGTGGACGCTCGTCGTCGCCATGGTGACCCGGCACGAGCGGACCGTCACCCCGGCCCGGCTCGCCGGGCTGGTCATCGGCTTCAGCGGCGCGCTGCTGATCTTCTCGCCCTGGCGCCCGGGCTCGGACCTCGCGTCGCCCGGCGGGCTCGAGTGCCTCGGCGCCGCGATCAGCTACGGCATCGCGTTCGTGTACATGGACCGGTTCATCGCCCGCCGCGGCATCAGTCCCGTCGTGCTGTCGGCGGGCTAGTTGCTGGTCGCCTCGGGCTTCCTGGCGGCGGGACTCGGCGTCGCGGGCGCGCCGAGCCCCCGGCTGGGCGCGGTGGTGACGGTTAGCATCGCGATCCTGGGCCTGTTCGGCACCGGGATCGCCTACATCCTGAACTACTCGATCATCACCAGCGACGGCGCCACGATCGCGTCGACGGTGACCTATCTGCTCCCGGTCGTGGCCATCATCCTGGGGATATCGGTGCTCGGCGAGCGCATATCGCCGCAGGTACTGGCCGGGATCGCGCTCATCCTGTCCGGAGTGGCCCTGGTCAGGAAACGAGCCGCGCGGCCCGGCGCGCCCTGCCGCGGCCAGGAGGCGGGTAGCGTGCCCACATGTCGCGGCGACGGGGCGTAATGACTCTAACTCGAATCGACCGGGCGGACGGCGGGTGACGGCGCGGCTGACGCGGCGGCCCGGGGGAGCGGCCCGGCTGCGGCAACTGCTGGACTCGGGCGAGACCATCGTGGCTCCGGGCGCGTTCGACCCGCTGGCCGCCCGGCTGGTGGAGGAGGCCGGGTTCCCCGCCGTGTACATGACCGGGTTCGGGACATCGGCGGCGCTGATCGGGCGCCCGGACGTGGGCCTGCTGACGATGACCGAGATGGCCGGCAACGCGGGGCGGATCGCCGCGTGCGTCGACATCCCGGTGCTCGCCGACGCCGACACCGGCTACGGCAACCCGCTGAACGTGATCCGCACGGTCGGCGCCTACGAGGCGGCCGGGGTGGCCGGGATCCACATCGAGGACCAGGTGGCGCCGAAGAAGTGCGGTCACATGGAGGGCAAGCAGGTCATCCCGGCGCAGGAGATGGCCCAGAAGATCCGGGCCGCGGTCGAGGCGCGCTCCGAGCCCGAGTTCGTGATCATCGCCCGTACCGACGCGCGCGCCGTCGAGGGGCTGGCGGGCGCGCTCGAGCGCGGCCGCCGGTACCGGGATGCCGGGGCGGACGCGCTGTTCATCGAGGCGGTGACATCCGAGGACGAGGCCGAGGCGGTAGCGGGCGCGTTTCCCGGCGTGCCGCTGCTGTTCAACTGGGCCGAGGGCGGCAAGACCCCGCCGATCGGCCTCGACCGGCTGACCGAGCTCGGGTACCGGGTCGTCATCTTCCCGATCAGCACGTTGCTGGCGGCCACGGCCGCGATGCGGCGGGTACTGCGGGAGATCGCCCGGGCGGGAACGCCGGCCACCGCCCTCGGCGAACTGCCGTCGTTCGGCGAGTTCCTGGACTTCATCGGGCTGCCCGAGGTGCGCGAGGCCGAGCAGCGCTACGCCCCCTGACCGGCCGCAGATCACCCGGAACGGACGATGAACGCGGCCGGCCCCGCGGCTCACCCTGTTGGGAGGCAATCAGCGAGACCATCAGGAGGACCAGCCGTGGCCAAGACCGACAGCACGTTCATCTATGTCGCGACATATCCGAGCGAAAACGCGGCGCGAGATGACTACCAGGTCGTCAAGGGACTGCACTCCAGTGGCCTGGTTGGCTCCTACGACGCCGCCGTGATCACCAAGGACGCCAAGGGCAAGATCCACGAGAACAAGGACGAGACGGCCACGCGCCACGGCGCCTGGTGGGGCGTTGCCGCCGGTGCCGCCGTCGGGATCATCTTCCCGCCGTCCATCCTGGGCGCGGCCGCCGCTGGCGGGGTCATCGGCGGCGTCAGCGGCCACCTGTCCAAGGGAATGTCGCGGTCGCGGGCCAAGGAGCTGGGCGACTTCATCGACCCGGGCCAGGCGGGCCTCATCGTGGTCGGCGAGAGCAAGATCGAGGACGCGATCCAGCGCGCGGTGACCAGGGCCGAGAAGGAAACCGCCGAGGAGCTGGGCGTGGATCCCAAGGAGATCGACAAGACCCTGCAGCAGGCCGTCAGGGAGATGTGACCCGGGCCCGCAGCAGGCGCATGATCACCGCGCCGACCGCGATCAGCACGACCACGTTCAGCAGCAGCTGGTAGACCGAGCCCAGCGCCCGGCTCGCGTCGGTGTAGGCGATCGACAGGCCGATGCTGGCGGCGGCCGGGATCGTCGTGACCGAGATGAAGACGCCGATCAGGGCGCTGGCCCGGGCCTCGGTCAGCGACACCACGCCGACGATCCCGGCCAGGACCGCGACCACCACCGAGAACAGGTCGGGGCTGCTGATCAGGTCCGCCACCGGGCGCACGCCGCGTGAGAACGCCGCAGGCGTATGGCCCGACCAGCGGATCACCGCGCCGAAGGCCAGGGTCAGGATGATCGCCGCCAGGAACCCGGCGGCCAGCGCCAGCATGCCGCGCGCGACCGCCGGCCCGTCGCCGCGGTCGATGCCCAAAGCGACCCCGATGATCGCGTTGTACTCCGGTCCGACCACCATCGCGCCGACGATCAGGATGTCGGAGTTGGTGAGAATCCCGACCGAGCCGATCAGCCCGGCGATGGCCAGCAGCACGTAGAAGCTCGGCGGGTACGCGGCTCCGGCCTGGATCCGGGCCTCGACCACGTCCCAGGCCGGGGCGATGTCCCGCTGCACGATGCCGAACCACGCCGGCCGGCGGGGCCGCTCGCCGATGACCGCGTCCACGACCTCGACGGCGACAGGACCGGCACCGTCGCCGGCGCCCTCGGCCCGGACCGCCTTGAGCCGCGTGAGCACGGCATTGGCGGCGGAGGACCGCACGTCGCACTCCACGGCGTCGCCCTCAGGCCGCCGGCCTGCCCCGGGCAGCACCACCAGGTTGGACACGCCCGGCTCGGCGGCCAGCAGGGCGACGATGCGTTCGGTCAGGTCGCCATGAGAAACGATGCGCAGGTGAAAGGCCACCGCGGCTCAGGAGTGGAAGAGCGCCCCCTGCAGCGAGCCGATGCCGTGATCCATCTGGTAGTCGAGGTTGATCGCGGCGTTGATCAGGGCCAGGTGGCTGAACGCCTGCGGGAAGTTGCCGATCTGCTGCCCGGTGGCGTCGATCTCCTCGGAGAACAGGCCGAGATGGTTGGTGTAGGTGCCCATCTTCTCGAACGTCAGCCGCGCGTCGTCGATCCGGCCGGCCCGGGCCAGCGCGTCGACGTACCAGAACGTGCACAGCGAGAACGTGCCCTCGCTGCCGGCCAGCCCGTCCGGGGATGCGCTGGGGTTGTACCGGTAGACCAGGCTGTCCGACACCAGTTCCCGGTCCATCGCGTTCATCGTGGACGTCCACATCGGGTCGCGCGGGGCGATGAACCCCATCAGCGGCATCATCAGCAGCGAGGAGTCGAGCACCTCGGTGTCGTAATGCTGGGTGAACGCGCCGATCTTCTCGTTCCAGCCGCGCTCCATGATCTGGTTGTAGATCTTGTCGCGTTCGGCGACCCACTTGCCCAGGTTGGCGGGCTTGGCCCTGCGCTCGGCCATCCGGATCGCCCGGTCGAGGGCCACCCAGCACTGGAACCGGCCGTAGGTGAAGTTCTTCCGGCCGCCCCTGGTCTCCCAGATGCCCTCGTCGGGCTGGTCCCAGTGGTCGCACAGCCAGTCGGTGATGCTGGCGACCGACTGCCAGCCCCGGTGCGCCATCTCTCCGGTGCGCGCGTCGGCCAGCGCGATCGCGTCCATGGACTCGCCGTAAACGTCGAGCTGCAGCTGCCCGGAGGCGCCGTTGCCGACGCGTACCGG
>Ga0335072_10016298_pt1 | contig 10539 bp, 12 predicted proteins | sample Lox_Sample_21_FD_206725 | JGI IMG/M metagenome (GOLD analysis project Ga0335072, IMG submission 206725) | Soil microbial communities from Loxahatchee National Wildlife Refuge, Florida, United States - Lox_Sample_2.1 | ecosystem: Environmental > Terrestrial > Soil > Wetlands | place: USA... | reverse complement strand
CTATCAACCAATCCATAGTCGTTCCAGGCGTAAGTGGCCAGCCCAGCCCAGTCCAGTTAAAGCCAAGCAAGCAACGCAATCCGCCCGTCCGACTCCTAAATCCCATACGCCTAAAATATGTATTCCTAATCATCGCTAGCCAGCTGCCTAAACACAGTAAAAGATCTTAACTTCAAAATGTGACACGGTCCCGTGTCCCATCATGTCATGACCTTGCATTACTTTCGGGTCCCATACTCGACGCCCTTTCTCGCGCACGATCCTCGGCCACCGTCTCGTTGTAGCTTGGGATTGGAGGACTGGTTCGCGGCCTTATCATAGGCTCCCTCTCACTTCCATCTTGACTGTCATCGCTGCTCCGCCGGCTTCCTTCTGGTGAGGTTTGCGGACTTGAGTACTCTGGCGGGGGTTGTGAGTGGTGTTCAAGGCCTAGGCCAACAGTGGCGCTGACGTTTTCAACGCCGACTGCAGAGGCTGCCCCTGCGCTCGTGCCCTCGCCCACATCTTCATTGGATGGGATGTGCGTGAGTTGCGCGAGCGATATGTCGGTGGGAGATCTTACTGGTCCGGGGCTTGTTGGGGGTCCAAGTCTGAAATTTCCACTTCGGGTACGCCCGTGGCGGGGATCGAAGAAGTACGATTGTGTGTGGCTACTACTTTCCCGCCCTGCTTCTAGAAGGATGCTGCCTTGTTCGCTGCCATAAGGTGGTGGAGGAGCTAGACTGCCTGTCATAGGAGCCAGACCCCATTTCTTGACATTTGCTTCGATAAAGACAAAACCGGATTGACCAAAGTTGACATGTACTGTACAAGGACCGTTTGCACCAACGGATGGAAACAGATTTTGACTTTTGAGGCCGTGCGCTACATCTTCGAGCTTCTTGCCATTCCGAGTGAAGAAGATGGTACCTGTCCGAGGTCGGTATCCTACACCGATAACATCGCCTTGAACATATGCTGGACCGTAATTTGTAGGTGTGAAGGGCTGGTTATATCTTCGATGACCGGTAGATGTATATGCCACAGAATATTTATGCCATCCTATCATAAAAGAATTAGCACCATCTCTGTTATCCGTGGACCAAAATCACTTACCAGGCAACCTGAACAGCGGATAAGGCTTCGTAGCCATCCCAATACTAATAAGCGTTGATTCCGGCTTATCATAAATCTTTGATTCCCAATAATAGACCTCATTCTGCTTCGGAACCGGCAAGTTGCTCATAACAGTACATTCCGAATCGAAGAACTCGATCTCCGTCCGCCCTTCCACAAAACAATTCGCAATCTCCAACTCCGGCTCGAATTCCCACGCTGAAACGCCTTTTTCTTGAATCGCTAAATATTGTGACAGTGATATATCGGTCGGCAAGGAATCTGGTGGATTGGCTTGGATAAACGCTATACAGAGCACAGCCAGTCAGCACGCTATGCCTACTCTCACAGCATCCACCAGCATATGAATAGAGATAGGGAGCTTTAGCAAAGCCTACCTTTTGCCCTCAAGTACTCCATCCGCTGCAAGTCATCCATCTCCTCTAACGCCTCCGCCTCCTCCCTCAAGAAAGCCTGCTCATCATCGTACTCTCCGGGCCTGCCTATCCTATCCAGTAGAATGCGTCCACCAGCCGTATACTTAAAGAAATAAACCACGATGAAGATCAACGCTATGAAGATCGCCGACCCAAACGACGACAGCAGACCGATAACGACCCCGTTGATCGTCGACCCTTGGGTATGCATCTCGAGCTGCGATGACTCGAGAAGCGCTTGATCGAAGCCCTGCGGAGGGTCGTACGGACTTCCAGGGTTCGAGGCTGGTATGGATAGGGTCAATGGCGTCAGTGTCGTCGATGGGTCTGCGTCCTCCAGGCCCCGCAGATTGTTACGAAATCGACTCGACATGCTAGGCGGCCTGCGGGTGTTGTGTTCATGTGTCTACGACTTGCTGACCGCGAAGAGTCTCGCAGCGCTGCTAAGATACTTTTAAAGATACAAGTAGCCCGTTGTCGGGAGTGCGGGAGGTTGTGCGTGTGTGCGCGTGTGGTTTAGATGGTTCGTCAGTCGATTATGGTCTGTTGCGTAAGTAGGCGTGGTAGGGTATCTAGTTGTGGCGGAATCCGGATCCGTCGTGCACTTCCCGTCCAAATGGGGTTTAGTGTCAGGCGATTGCTTACTGGTAGTTTTGCTTGCATCACAAGTAATCAACGACTGGTAGAAATTCAACAAGTTAGAAAAATCAGAAAATGGATGACAGATCTTGCATCGTCTCTATTAAATCTCCATTTTATTTCCTCTTCAGTAACTTGTGAGCTTTCATGAGGTTTTGCATTTATTTTAAGAATCCCATACATAAATGCCAGGGAAATTTGACGTAGGAATTCCAGACGTCGGTGGTGTCCAATAACCCTGGCGTGGTGCAATATGAGACGAGGCTAATGCGACAAAGGGAGACAAAGCCGCGGTAAAATAGTGTTTTGCAGTAAGGTCACCAAGGGAAGGTAAGGCACTCGGGATAATAGCCATGCACGGGGTAAGGGAGAGACTGCCTGCCTCTGTTGGGTGGCTTTGTGTTTCGGCAAACCCTTGCGGTATTGTTGGTTGGTTCACAAACTCTATTGGTTCTTGAAGTTACATTGTGTCAGCCTGGATATAGCTGTGCAATAGTAAAATTTATTTATGTGCACTTGCCATTGACGAGTTTAAAAGCATTAGTGTTTGAACATGATGCTTCTCTAAATATTGACGCCGCAACAATGCAGAGCCGTGACCGCTCTACGTCATAGAGTTGGAGATCTACTAATCTTTACACCCGCATGTATCATCCTACCATCTCTACATCTTCCTCCTTTCCACCGCCCTTCTTCCTCTGCTCATCCAGTCGTTTCCTCGTTACCTTTTTCGCATCAGTAACCCACTCCTCATAAGCCTCCTTCCCCCCCTCGGCCAGCTTCGCCCTAACAACCCCTTTCAAGATCTCAGCCGCAAAGCCCACAAAGTTATGCCTCCTCAGCGCATTCTCAAACTGCCACTCATTCCTTTTTGCCTCCTCCCTCAGCAATCCCTCCAGATCGCCAATAGCCTGCGCTCGAATCCTCAAATCCCTAACCATAGCCAGAAGATTAAACCTTATTTCATTCGCAGGGTACCTATTGATCCTCCTCTGCAGAACAGGTATGACTTTCTCCGGGAACTCTTCGAATGTGCATGCGCCGTGCGAGATGGGCGCGGGTTGTAGGCCATCTAGCTCGTAGAGAATATTGTTGATGGACGTGTAAGCTATGAAGTGGTATACATCATCCTCTTCTGTAGCTATTCGCTGCGTCTCGTCCACAAAGGGGCTGCTCTTTGCAAAGCTATTGTGAACATCTCTTATCAGCTCGCTGTTGCTAAGCGCTTCCCCTCTAAACTCAGCGGGAAATCCCTGGGTGAAGTCCTTGAACTCCCTCAGCTTTTCGCCAATATCAATATCGGGCTGCGAATCTTGGTTCAAGAGACATGACAGCAGAGCTTGTGTGCCGCACGCATTCTGGATCGTCTGCGTGGCGAAGAACAGGTTCTCTGCAGCGGCGTAGTCGAAACTTCCGTCGTTGGGCTCACCTGACTCGTTGCGTTTCTCCCCGGTAGGGTATTTGAAGAGGAATATCACGCCGTAGACGGGAGTGAGTTGGTGGAGGAAGGCCGAATCGAGCGCAATTAGTTCTTCGAATTGGACGCCTTTGACGCCGAGGTTGTCGAGGAGGAAGGTGAAGACGCCCGCATCGGATTCAACTGAGGAAAGTTGTTAGGAAGATCGTGATTCAGTACAAAACAACGCAAGGCTCACTGGTATTCCATCCGCCGCTTGCCATCTTATCAATCTGCTTGTCCGCAGCCTGCGTGCAGATTGCAAAATGGCAATCGCGAGCTTCGGATTCTTGACCAGCAATTCTAAGCGAACCGAGCTTTTGGGCTCGATTCGAGGCTGCGCTTCAGCCTTACCTCGCCACTAGCCTTGCTTGAGGTATAGACAAGGACCGTTTGTTTGGATTAATTTTACTTTCTCAGAAACTGATCACATCGATACAATAGGAGTGGTCCTAGGCCTAATATTCAGATAATTCATTATTATTACCAACTTCGCCACTGCTATATGCGCAAAGCTATGTATTCGTACACCTGCACAATGATATTGCCGTGTAAACTCCCTGTGCTTCCGGAAGCCAGTTCCATCGCCAATCAATGTAACTCCCGCCGCCCAAATGCAAGGGGTATCGTAAGGACCGTGGGGCTACCGTTCTAGCTTCGTGATGATGTGGAAATCATAATGCCATAAGCACAAAAGAGAGATGCAAATCGCTGTTCCAAATCTTTCGCTCGCTTGCTGATATTACAAGAAAAAGAGACCATGCCCAGAGAGGATGCGCTTTTCGTTGTTGGAGTATTAGTGTATTAGTGAAATTTATTAATATATTGTCGTATCCTCGTAAATCATTACGGTTGGCGGCCCTTTCCTTTTGGAGAAGGCTGGCGGCTTCCTTGTGGTTGGATTGAATGAGGCTGTTGAGGGATGGAGAGCGATGTGGTTGACGCTCGCGGAGAAGGTGATGGTTGTTGTGAATCGAATTGAAACGCCGGTGTAAAAGTCCTGGGCGCTCGTTAAGACATTGTTCGACCAACTATATCCACACGGTATGAGGCACAAACCCGCCAAAGCTAGACCCCTGCCCTTCATATAGGTATTCATCGCCACCTTGATCACTGTAGGCAATGTCTCCGAAGGAAGAGCCAGATGGGCTATGATAACCACCAAAGCCACTAGGGGACGGAATTCCGAGGTAGTGATTGGAGCCAGAAAAGGGGTCCAAACTCAACGGGCTGATGGCAGACGGTGGTTCAGATTTGACGGGACTCAAGTGCTCCTGGCTGTAACTGAAAGCCGGGTTATTGCCAAAGCCATAGACATTGCCGGTGTCGACGTTGCTGCTCATGTCGTAGGTACTCTGCTGGAATACTGGAAATGAAGCCGTTCGCTCTGGTTGTTGCCATCCCATGCGAGCCCGGAAATTGTGAACCATATCGATAGGATACTCGATCAGGTCAAGTGGTGTCTGCATGGTTCCAGCGGGTGACTGCGATACGTTCAAGGAGAACAATCGGCGAGCGATCTCCTCAATTGGGCCCAGTGAAAGACTGCCGAAGTATGCAGCGCCAAGCTCAGGGAAAATGGGCTCAACGACTAATGCGACAGTATAGTAGTAGGCCAGGGTAACTAGCGCATATGGATTTCCTCGTGCTTGTTGAAGATACATGACCGGAACCCAGAATAGCCAACTACGTAAAGGATTGAGCATCTCAAACCGCTCCGAAGCAGTGTGAGAAGGTGTGACTTTTCGGATCCCACGAACGAAGGCCATTAGTTCGGAGATGGCCTTGGTGTTTTGCTTGTTGTTCATGAGCACGGACTCCACTTGTTGAAGTTGCCCGTATGCACGTTGGAGAGCCTCAAGGTCCTGCTTACGGGGCTGGGTAAGAGCATTGGAATTTGGCAGCGGGGAGGGAGGAGCAGTAGGGAAGGTGGATTGCTCTGCAATGAAGTCGCCGAACTGGGATTCGTTCTTCCATGGTTGCATGGCATCAATGACCTGGGCACCATTAGTCCCGCCGTTTTGATTAACTACTTTTAAGGAACTCACAGATGAAGTTCCATGCATCAACTGAGTCCAACCACGCCTATACAAACACAATCAGCAATTTGATTTCTAGTCCATGTTAGGTATTCGTACCATTCCGTTGCTTGCCATGAAAGCAGCAGAGAAGCTGCGAGAACGGCATCCGAATTTTCCCTGGAGAAGGATCCGATAGCTTCGTGGAGCCCCTTGAGAGCAATGCCCCGATGTTCATACGCCATCTGATTCACAAGAGGACATTCCGTGAGCCAAGCAATATGAGTTGCTGACAAAGCAAGAAGTGCATGCATGACAAATCCATAAGTTGCTCCGATTTTGAGGAACCTGCTCTTCTAATCAGCTGGGCCTCTCCGGAATGCTAAAGTGGCTTACGTGGGAATTTGTCCTGTCCAGATGGTGAAATTGTTTGCGTCATGTGTACTAAATTCCATGGAAATAGCGGCAACATGATGAATAAGACGAAGATCTTCAACAGAAAAGAATTGCGGTGCTGGTGCTGGGTAGATGTACAAGTCCGGAAATGGGAAAATTCCAGTTTGTTGCCAGCGTTCGATTTCCGCCTCGACCTCTGGAGTCCACAGCAGATCAGCTTTTTCAGGAGTTGGTCCTCTCTCATCCTGCACAGGCATGTCCATGTACGGACAGCGACAATTGTGCTTTGTGCAGTTTCGACTATTAAGCTTGTTAGGTCTTCGAGCTTGGAAGATTTTGAGGTTAGGCTATATGAGGGCTCACGAGAGAGCTGGAAAAAAAAAAAAAAATACCGCTCACCATTGAGGAAAGTTCTCGTCACAGCGAATGTGTCTACGCTTGCAAGTGTCACAACCCTTGCGAGACTTAGTATGGCTGTTAAGAGTTAGCAAGTATTCGCCATCATGAGTAGGATCCAGACACATACCTCCGTCTGGGAGGTCCGCCGCCGGGTCCAGCCATTGAGACAGGGGTGAATTAAAAGTTCGTAAAGTCGTAAAGTATGCTAACGAGCGTGATTGTGGAAAACGAGTGTAGGAAAGAAGACAAGAAGTCTTATTCTTCCCAAATTAAAATGAAGGATTTGAAAGTCTAGGCAACGGAGCCAGGGTCAACTGGACAAAGCAGATCGGCAATGTCCAGTAACAGAGAGACTTTCCGAATCCAGGTAGCGAGCGTTGATTGATTATAGGGCTGGGGGTGCAGGTGCGGGCGTCACAGTGGTCAGACCGGATACTGCCTTCTCAGCCAAGAAGGCTTTGACGGAGAATGACGGAGCGGCTGAAGATGTTGATGCAACAGAACAGGCACCAGGCTAACAGCCAGTAGTAACGATTGACGTGGAACGTGGGATTAGGAATGAAGAGTAAGCATGAAGGAGAAGGAAGAGGTGTCCTGGATTAGTTGCACATGAGGTTACTTATGTATCAGCAACGAGGAGCTTGACGAATATGGTAGTCGTACTCGACGTGCAGATGTGGATTAGACTGGTGGGACGCAAAAGCGAATGACAGGAGCCAGCAAGGGCTTCCAGAAGAGGCTATGCAAAAAGCGAATGTGGTGGAGGCAGCTGGAGAGCTGACAGAATAATAGTTTATCGTGTGGGATTCAGGTACGAGGAAAGATGATGCAAAGGGAGAAGATGCCATCTTTATGGCACTGCGAGGCGTCATGGAATGTATGGGCCTGAATGGTATGGCCAGGGCCCTTGCATGCATAGAAGGCGGACAAGCGGCGTTTGTGGATCGGGGCTTGGACGTTAGGCCTTGGCGGGCAAAAATAAGGTATTCGCAGCGTGGTGTGAAAGTGGGCGCGGAATGGACTGCGATTACATGTTTGGTATGGGTAAGGGTATGGATGCATGTAAGAAACTATTCGGGATACGGCAAATGGGACAATACTCTCCGTAGCTGCTGCTTTGTGGTTGTTGCTATACCCACCTTTCTCCTCTGTTGTTTACCTCGACCGACGATGTTCTGTCATATGCGACGGCGAAAAAAATCAGGGTACTAGTCGGTCTTGGACTTTATGCTGATGGGGGGAGAAGGGCCAAGGTCACGCAGACAAGCAACATCCATCTGTCCCTACGTACACTCCACCCATTGGCAGGTGATTAAAACGATGATGGCTTGGCTTGGCGTGGTTTCGATGCACTTTTGCATGGATGCTTTGTCTTTTGCGTGGGTATTTCGGAGCTTGGATCATCATGGTGATGCGCTATGAGTTAGGCCTAGGTTCTAGTACCCGCACCGACCAAAAATAGCCTGGACCCCAAGCACGCGAAGAGGATTACTGTATGTGTGTGATGTCGATATGCATTGTGAGATGGCTTGGCTTCGAAGAACTGATGGAGGGTCAGTGCAGGCCTTGGATGGACAGATAAACATCATCATCGTGGAGCCAGGGAATGGCTGGGAGCCCACCGCTTATCCCGTCTGGCCCGCCTTATCCTGCCCAAATGGATATGGCGGCCCTGGGTGATGCAAAACTCGGGTCCATGTCGGGCTGCACAGTGTGTGCGAGGCGCGGAGATGTAGACGCCATTGGACCTGCTCCAAAGGCTGACGTCCCGCCAACTCGGGCACTGCGGGAATGTGTGAAGGGCATTCATTGGGGGACACTGATGCTCCGCCCCAACACGGCGCGCGCTTTCGCACGCTCGGTCAATAGTACCGCCGCCACACAGTCATAAATATATAGATGATGCTGCTGAAAAAGAATGATAGTGAATCAATATCACACGGCGTTTCCTTACAAACTCGTATACAGAAGAATGTCAAAGAAACAATTTCTTGATTGGTTTCTATGTTTATTCTTGACGTGATATTCGAAGCAGGGTCGTAAGGGCATTTAGGAGAATATTGTGTCGGGAAGCATGGATGTGCGGCGACTAGGATGAGCTTAACGGTGCAGCATGGAAACGGTGTCCTTTGAGGCAAAGTACTTCGCAGTCATTTAGCCTATAAGGGCGAGCTTTAAAGTAACTTAGCAGGAAAGCAGTCGCCGATGAAAGCATTTGTCCTAAGGCGGAATTACTCTAGTAGATACCGTCATAGACAGGGTAAATGCGGATCGCCCAACCGCATGCACTCTAACAATTGAGGGGCCGGAACTGGGGACGCAAGTCATCCCCTTTACTAGCGGGTTACAAAGTCGTCGTCGCCCTGCCTTGAAACTATAAGGGGCTGCGCGAGCTGAACGTTTCGAGATCTCGTGTTCCTTCAAAACAAATGAAGTTTGGTTGTTGGACAACGGCGATGCCGTCTATACGATGCCGACGATTTTCAGCTTCAGTAGACTTCCTACGAGGACTTTTTTGGGGTTTTGGTAATAGCATCGCTCGTAGAGAAGAACTCGAATATCTTGGCGGAAGAATTGAGGATACGTCGCCGGGTCTCCGGCAAAGCAGGCGGAACGGTAGCATGGAGGCATGGGGTTTGTCCATGGGTTCAGGGCGTGATTAATCCACATCAGCCTATCGTAAGTCACGCAACGATGATAAATAGTGAAAGCCGAGGATGGGAAAGACTCTGATGATGCTGAGCGGAAGAAAGATATCGGTTTGTCATTCAGATGAGCGCGTGGGTATGATTCCTTGGCACTTGTCTTGGAGACCTAAGAAAACCCACAACAAGACAAGCGCGCGGTGCTTTGCCGAGACCTGGGGACCAACAGGTTATATTTAGCACTCCTGCGGGACATTCTAGTCTTCTAGAAGTAAGGCTAGAATCTTTAGCGAAGAGTTGTGCAAGGGTATTGCCTGCATACAACGTTGCATGGATTGAAAACCATCGAAAGTGTCCGTTAAAGGCCGCCACAGAAAGTTGGTCGATGTTGCCAAGACTTCTGTCTTTGTGTGACTGAGAGCATCCACATTTCCGGCTCTGCAAATACCGAAAGTTGGCTTAGAATTCTCTTCTAAGCAGACTTGAAGTAGAGTAACCGCCAAGCCAGTGCTGACTTTGAGTGGTGGATTTAAGATGCCGCATCGCCAACACCCGGAACATATTTTTTTTTGCCTCTAGGACCGGGAGCAGTCTTTGTCCGATAGTAGAAGCAAAATATCTGCTGATTACTTCTGGCATGAACGTCTATCGGCCCGTTCTTTGTGCAGCAAAGCCCTGACCGACAGCTTAGGAACTCAATTAGAATGCAGATACTGGGGCACAGTCGCTGCTGCCTGGATGCAAGGTTCTACGCCACTCCTATGGCCATGTTAAGTATGTAAATGTAGACTACAGTCACCCGACCAAGACTTGCTAGGTCTGGCGGTGAAATCCTTTGCATGCTTTCCCACCGGGTGTGGTGAAGCGATTATCTGGATCTGGGTAGTGTATAGCTTAAGATTTGCCGGGATAGCCTGGAATCGGGTCGGAGCGGTTGGTATATCTAGAGATCTCGTCTAACTTACGACGATACAACGGCTAAGAGCATCATGCAAAAACTGATTTCTGCCGCGGCGTAAGATCTTGGGGGTCGTCTGCAACTTCTGCCACGAGTCATGTGGCCTCTGAATTGAGCCCTTCATCCTAAATTCGAAACGTGATCCTTCTCCCCGACGGCGATCTAGTGAGACTTGCACTTTTACCACCAACTGACCCACAACGTGTATCACGTATGAGACATTTCGTCATGGTACCTGAATGTGTAAGGAGATATGGATCTCCAACGAGGCGGTCAGCAAGACATCTGCGAATGGAGAAGTGGTGGCTACTGCGGAGTATGAAGAGGGGCTCGGGCCTTCGAACCGAAGCCCATTTCGTCACATCTCCAAAAATAGATGCTGAAGCTGCACACCGTTTCGAAAATTCCAACCCAATCAATTTCATATCTCGTCCAACGTCTGCAATGTCTGCATCACACAGCAGCAGCACTGCACAGGCAGGGCACGCCTTTGCAC
>Ga0335072_10016297_pt1 | contig 10540 bp, 7 predicted proteins | sample Lox_Sample_21_FD_206725 | JGI IMG/M metagenome (GOLD analysis project Ga0335072, IMG submission 206725) | Soil microbial communities from Loxahatchee National Wildlife Refuge, Florida, United States - Lox_Sample_2.1 | ecosystem: Environmental > Terrestrial > Soil > Wetlands | place: USA: Florida... | reverse complement strand
CCTTCTCTAGTAGCAGCTTGACGATGGCCTCGTACTTGTTCCCTGCTGCTTATAATAGCAGCGTCTGACTATTGCTGTCCTTAAAGTCCACCTCAACGCCCTCCTTTTCTAGTAGCAGCTTGATGATAGCCTCGTGCCTGTTCTCTGCCGCCTACCACAGCGGCATCTAACTATTACTGTCCTTAGAGTCCACTTCAACGCCCTCCTTCTCTAATAGCAGCTTGACGATGGCCTCGTACCCCTTCTCTGCTGCCTGCAATAGCAGCGTCTAACCATAGTAGTCCTTAGAGTCCACCTTAACGCCCTCTTTTTCTAGTAGCAGCTTAACAATAGCCTTGTACCTGTTCTCTGCAGCTAACTATAGCGGCGTCCAACTATATTTGTCCTTAAAGTCTACCTTAACGCCCTCCTTCTCTAGTAGCAGCTTGACAATAGCCTCGTACCCCTTCTTTGCAGCCTACTACAGCAGCGTCCAACTATTGCTGTCTTTAGAGTCCACCTTAACGCCCTCCTTTTTTAATAGCAGCTTGACAATGGCCTCGTACCTGTTCCTTGCTGCCTATAACAGTAGCGTCTAACCATAATAGTCTTTAAAGTCCACCTCAACGCCCTCCTTTTCTAGTAGCAGCTTGACAATGGCCTCGTGCCTGTTTTCTGCAGCCTGCTACAGCGGCGTCTAACTATAGTTGTCCTTAAAGTCCACCTTAACGCCCTCCTTCTCTAATAGCAGCTTGACAATAGCCTTGTACCCCTTCTTTGCAGCTAACTACAGCGGCATCCAACCATATTTGTCCTTAAAGTCCACCTTAATGCCCTCCTTCTCTAGTAGCAGCTTGACGATGGCCTCGTACCCCTTCTCTGCAGCCTACTACAGCGGCGTCTGACTATTACTGTCCTTAAAGTCCCACTTAACGCTACTCCCTAGTAGGTTGGCCATCAAACACCTCAAGCTAAAATATATAGTAAGATGTATTCTTATAACATCCTTAGGGGCTAATTGACTGTATCCTAAATATTGAGATTCTAAGAGCAGTATGACCTAAGTGGAACAAGAAACCTTTATGTTGCTCCTAAGAAACTTAAGAGTAGGTTGTTAGATAGCTTGCTTAATATTTCTGTAAGCATAGTTCCCCTAGTTTCAAGTAGCGTAATTAAGGAGAGCATTCTGCTACAGTTAAGCCTTAAGCGTTTTATTAGTAGGATAATACCCTTTTTTAAAGATCTCAAACGAAAGGTATGTAAGATAAGTCTCTACAATTATTTGTTGCGCGTTTAGGAAATATATTTAGCATCTATTTTTAAAGTATGCTTGAGTAGTCTTATAAGCTAAGCAGATCATATGACTCTCCTAATTGACAGTGACTAAGCTTATATATATAGAAGTAAGGGAACTTTAAACTAGTTGCTTATCTAGCTTTAAGTTTGTGTCTTCCAAACTAACAGCTAAGGCGTGTTGTAACTTTATAATCTTTAATGGCCTTAAAGCATAAGAGATCCATAGTAAAACCTGCTTTGCCCGTTTATTCTTTAAGTGTTTCCTAATCCTCTCTTATACCTTGTTATAAGACTTAAACAACGTTTACAGCAAATTAGATAGTGCTAGACGGACAGCTTTAAGATTGTCTTTGTAAGAAAGGGCTGCGAGATGTAGCCGAGCAAGTAAAAACCTTAATATTCTGTTAGTTTCTATATCTATCACTTAGACTTTAAATTTTGTAACTTATATGCCTTATAAATTTTGTAGAATTGTTGTTATAACTTTATTTCTTATTTCTAGAACGTCCTAAATGACATTAGCTAATTTACTATTATCTATATAAGCGTCTAGATACTTTTAAATGTCCTAATTATTTGCCTTAATCTCCACTTAAGGCTATTCCTTACATATACAGTCAATCTGTAGTATTCTTAAGGTAACTATAACGTGAGCCTCCTTTAAAACTAGAAACTTTATACCCTTAATAATAGATCTTCTAGTGCTACTGCTCTTAATGTATTCGTTTAAAGCATCAACTACAATAAAAACTTTTAAAAACGTAGTAATTACTAAGTATAATAGCACTAGGCATTCATTAAAATTTAGTTGCATTTGGTATTTCTTGTAGGTCTTATACGCTTTAAACACTTCAACTAGAATCTTATCTGGAAAGTCTTTCTAGCTTTAAACAAGTTGTTTTAAGAGACTGGAAATCAAGTATGACGCTGTCTAGTTTTACTGCTCCTTATAGTTATAGAAGATGCATCTAATCCTAACAGTCTCGCCATTTAAGCTGTTCTTAAAGTAGTTGATAATAATAGAACTAGATGCATATAAGCCTTATAGGATAATAGCAGAATAAAAAATAGTAAACATACTATAAGACAGTCTTTCTAGCACCTACTAACAGCTAGTTAGTATACAATACAAATTATGATTAGGACGCATTGTCATACTTATCTTATAGTACTACAACATCTTCTTAGTCCCTTCAAACTAGCATTAGAACTACAAGTTCTATAGAAACTATTCTTTAGTCCCTAACTGCCTCTTATTAAAGATATTATTCTATTAAACCTTGAAGTTTAACAGACTAAACTAGTTTAAAATCGCTTGATTTGGGTGACTATTATTAAGCATAAAATTTGTAGTTGGCGAATAAGTTAGCACGCAATTCAATTAAAAGCTCCTTAATAACATGTATGCAGTATAAGTAGTAGAGAAATAAGGTACATACAGCTGTAGTAATTATGCTGTGTCTTAAAGCAAGAGGAACAATAACTTGCTTGTAAAGTAATAGTAGTAGGTCTTAATGTTCTTAGTATTTAAGACGACTTTTACTCCCTAGTTTCTTAAGCCTGTAAACGTAGTATGAAACCCAACATAGGCCATGTCGACTTGTAACATTCTTAATGCTATATTTCTAGGATCTAAGTAGAAAAAACCTGCTTGTTTATATCAGGCTAGAGGTTTCATCTTCAGCTAGATAGAAGTACGTGTTTTATTTATAGCTTAGCAAATACCAGTTTGAAACACAAACTATTAAGTCTTCTATTATATGTTTAATTTCCATTTAGCTCTTATAGGCTAAGGCTAGTTGTAACAATTTCAAGCTTGTTAGTTGGCAAGGCATCTCTAAGAGCCTTACAGCCTTATTTAAAAGACTCTTTCTATTTTTCACGCATAAAAGCCATCTGCTTCTTATAGACATCTCTTCTATAACTTCTACAGCTTCTTATTAACATTGTTTATTAAAAGTACAAACTCTACTACACGAATATTAGAGATTCAACAATTAGGTAGGTTATTTCTTATCTACATAGATGATGTTGGACGTTAAACCCGCCTTTAAGGCTGTAGCATATACTATTAGGATACTTTATATTAAGCCTCTTAAAATACATGCGATTACCGTATTATTAGACAAGGAGTACAAGTCAGTTAGTATACAATAAGGAGACAACAACAAGTATACACTTAGTAGAATTAGGAAATACAACGTTGTCATTGTAGGGGCACTTCATAGCGCACAAGGGACATCTATAATAGCTAATGTAGTAGGACGTATTTGTATGGAATTTCTAAACGTGAACGTTAAGCTAATAGTTGGGATTGGTGGAGGTGTACTTGTTTTAGGTTAAGATGTACGCCTTAAAGACGTTGTTGTTAGGGCGCTAGAAAAAGGCCTTGTAGTAGTGCAATTTAATTTTAGAAAAGAGAATCTAGACGGTTTTAAAACTTAGCATGAAAGAACACTAAATAAACCTCTAGCATAATTGCTCTAAGTTGTTACTGCACTATAAGACAAGCTGAAGAGGCAAAAAAAAGGAGAGCTGAGCTTCTTTAAAAAGCACCTTGCTTTATTCGAGCAATTTGAAGAAATAGCAAATGACTATAAACGCCCTACTGCTACTAATCGACTATTTCTAGCAACTTATCCTTATAACAGTACGGACTATAGTATGCATAACAAATAATATAAGGTGGTACGGGATCCTTGCAACCCTCTAAGAAGGATCAAGATCTATTACAGTACAATCCTATCTGGAAATCAAGTTATAAAGTACGCGGTTACTTAGGACAAACTTAGCAAGAAGTTTAACAACGCTTTATACTTTGAGATGGAAGCTGTAGGCGTAATAGACACCTTCCCTTATCTTGTTATTTAAGGCATTTGCGATTATTCGGACTTATATAAGAGCAAAGGCTAGTAGTGCTATGCTGCAGCTACTGCGGCAGCTTATACTTATAAGATTCTCCTTAATATAAAAGAAAGAGTCATAAAGGGTCTTAAGTCTGTTAAAGGCTCTATTAATAAGGGGTATATAAGTCCTAAGGAACTAGACACAAGGAACATTGTTACAAACAATATAAGAGCAAATGCGGGATCAACAAACACTATAACGTTCTCTAGGAACAACAACTTTAAAATCCAATTAGGATAGAATTTTAGTGCGATTCACTTGACACAGGGTAATAGATAGTTTCTTGTAAGTGTCTTAATGTGTTTAATTGTATAATAAGCATTAAGAAGGCACTAACTATTATATTGCAAGTTTAAGTAAAAGCAAGAAGGAGGAATAAGAATGTGTAAGTAAGAGAGTGTTAAGGTTTAAGGGGCTTAAAGGAGGAGTCGAGCGATAGAATAATATAGGAGTTCGTCTTTACTTATCGCGTGCTAGTACATATAAGAAGCTAGAATGCGGATACTTTAAACAAAGTACTTTAATAATAATAGTGAACCTGTTCATAGTAGCGTTAGTTTGTAAGGAGAGAGACTATAGTTCCATTTAGGCCGCTTGGAAGCCCGTCTATTATTTAGTTAGCTATAGCAGCTGCGCTTGTATTCCTTATAGTAGAAGCAAGTGTTTTATAGTTTAAGATTGAGTTGCTCTTACCATCCTATCTTTATTGTTTGAAAACTCGTTTATTAGATTTATTAGCGCGATTGCGTTTGGAACTTTGCTTTCTACCATTCTATCCGTTTGAATCGTTTTCAACTACCTTTACTTAATTAGATTAAGGGGATTTGCTGTAGCATCCATTGTAGATATTAAATGTTTGCTGCTTAACTACAAGGTAAAGTGGCAACTCACCTTAATATTATACGAGTGCTAGTAGGGTGCCAACTCGCTCTAGCTACACCCTTATAGCTCAAACTGCAGTATTAAAGTACTTTTTTGTACTATGAAGAATTATATGCCTGCAAGAATAACGCCTACTAGATATATAAGGCGGGGTGCTAAGACTTTTACTTATAAAGCGAGATTGAAAATTACATTTCTAACGTTACATTTATACGCTTAAAACTCTTTTAAAGAGTGTAAAGCAAGGAGGACACCTATTTTGCTTATAGTTGTATTGCGCTTAAAGCTTATAACTCTTCTATCTTTAGCCCTGCATGCTTAAAGTGGCCTCTAGAACTACACTTGTTCCCACCTACCATATTAATATACTATTCCAAGAAAGTGTTAAAGCCTTACTCCAAATCGTCCTTATAGATTTGCTAGTGCCATTTAATAAACGCTTTTAATTCCGCGAAGAATTCCTTAATTGGATTTAGATCTAGTAAGTATAAGGGCAAGTATACTAGTTTTATACTAGCATTATAGCACATTTGTTTAATCCGCTTTGTGTGATAGAAAGATGCGTTGTCTATAACTAAAACCGACTTTGGCTCTAGCCATCTACTACAAAAAGGAAGGAGTTGCTCTATAAACTCCTTAAAAACAGCGCTGTCCGTAGATCCCTAGAAGACGCATGCAAGGATAACGCTATCTTGTGTTGTAGTGGGGTTCCGTGGTCCCCTACAAAATCACATGATTTAGGCGAGGTTGAGTTGGGTTGGGTCAGCTGATCTGGGCAATTGTTGTTCCTATGCCAGGGCACCTTGATGTATATAGCTGGTCCGGAGGACATTGTGGAGTCATCATCCAAGGAATCGAAGCAGACATCAGACAGGAATCAGCAAGGGACGCGCGACGGACGTACGAAGCTGTCCACGGCAGGATTGGGCAGTTTTACGGACGGTTTTACAGACATAGACTGAGCTTTACGGACACCCGCATAGTATTTGCAGGTTTATAGGACTTTACGGACGCAGAATGCAGTTGTTTCTTGTGTTAGCTACCTATTGTGTGGTTTTAGGTCCCATTCCTTCTGCTGAGCACCTCATTGAGAGCACGCTGACCCACCTATCGCCCTGACGATCGTGCACTGCGACGGCACACCCACCCTAGCCCTCTACAGTGTATATGCTAGCAGTATCTGATATTGCTGCTCACATTGAAACCGGGCAACTTGGATTAGAGTCATATTAAGGGGAGACTACCCCGTCCGTCTAAATCTAATCTGTTTATTACAGCCTGACTCATTAATAAAAACATAGTAATACAAATAGTAATCTGCTGTGTTATATAGGTATAAGTCTTGCAGATTAGCATTCTGTCCTTTAGCTACACAGCGTATCTTTTTCTTAGTCTAACTATTAGATCTCAACATCCTCCTAATACTCTGAGTTGATACTTGTATGTCGAACTCGTCTAGCAGGAAGAGTACCATCTCGTCCTAATAAAGGTTAGGTTTTTCGAGTAAGTGCTTATATAGAGCATTAGACATTACCGGTGTAATACTTCGAGGCCGTCTGCTAATATTAGAAGGGGCCCTAGTAGAGCTATACTGCTAAACGTTCGATTTTATTGCATAAACAGAACGGGCGCTGCATTCTGCAACTCCTACTATCTAGTGAGCTTTAAACGACTTCCTTTGTAGCATATCGTTAATTAGCAAATGCTGCGACTGTGCAAGTTTTAGCGCTATTATTAATACTAATGTTTGCAGTATCTGTTATCGCAAAAGATGTTGAAGAGGACACCTGTTATGTTAGAGAGCGCTAAGACAAATGCCTAATAGTAGCTGCAATACAGAGAATGGAAGTACCTAGTACTTGATTGTACCTCTTACGTGCTATTTGCTAAGCATATATTATATGGGTATAATGTTGCTAACTGTATTAGTACTAGTATGATAACTATTCTCGGCTAATTAAAAAATCATATAGAGTTTAAACTGAAGCTGGTTTTGAATGTTACTGTACCAGTTGTTATATGCACACGGATAGTGTAACAGCTCCAGTTACCTAGTGAGGCTATAACCGGTTAGGTAACTGATAACTGCAGCTAACTAGGGTAAGTATTAGAGCTGTAACAGCTGGTTGGTGTATATAAAGGAACTGCTTCCCCTTAAAGGGCTCTCTTTTCTCTCTCCTTAGCTTAGTATCTTCGATTAGTGCAATCTACAAAGCGGATTACTCTTACATTTTGTACGTGCCGTCACACTAAGCTTTCAGCTTTTAGCTGTCTATAAGTGGCTATTTGCTAAGGTGGCAAATTGGCTTAGTTGCTATGGTATGCTTGTTTAATAAAAGAAAAGAAAAATCTTTATAGATTTAGCAATCTTAGCCTGACACGTCTAGACAGTAACTGAGGGTAAATGATTAACTATTAATATCTTTGTAGGTAGAATCTTCGATTTTCTTTAATATAATAGCTGATTCACAGTACAGTATAATAAGTAGGTGTTCTAAAGATTTAGGTATGTTACATAATAGTTGCAACTAAGTTTAGCATCGTACTTTTTACCAACGAGGTAACTTATAAGCTGTTACGAACTCAGTCAATAAGTGGCACTAGGACGCTGCGAGTGGTAAAGCTGATGCTATTAGTAGTCTTATAATATAAGAATTTAAAGCTGAAGGAAGAAGAAGAAGAAGACACTGGTTTACAGGCGGGTTTATATGCCCCTTACAAGTCATATGTCGCTTACAGGCCGTCTGTAAACCAAGTGCTAACAGGCTATAGCTAACCGCCTGTAAACCCCTATCTGTAAGGGCAGCTTTAGGCCCCTACCCGGGCCGTTGCAGACTGTTACCTAGTTTGCGGTTTGTAACATCACCCCCCCTCGTCCGTAAAGCCTGCCCTCAAGCTTTAACAGCGTTTTTGTCTTTGTGTTCTTATAAGTCCGTCCTGTCCTTCTAGTATTGCAACTACTCGTCTAAGTGCTTTAGCGGCCCAGGTTCGTTTGGGTAAGCATTATAAAACTGTTTGACTAAGTGCGGGCTCCCTATAAAGTTCTATGTAGGGTACTAGGTTGGATCTGGATTGTACCCCTTCTATTTTACTTGGTATTTTAACGTTCCACAAACTAGTTTGAAGGCTAAGACCTCATCGACTTCCTATTCGTTGTCCCTATTAACTTGGATTAGTAATAGGGGATTGTTCTTTTAGCCTGGAAGCGGGTTGTCTAATGCCTTATAGAGCTTATCCGGCGAAAAGACTAAGTGGACTCGAATTAACTCTAATAGCTTTACCTTGTAGGCATTACCTACCTGTTCTAAGATCTCATACGGGCTTGCCATTTGATAATCTAGTTTACAGCTAAGTTGGTCCGATTTCTAATTCCTTATAGTAACTTAGACTTTGTCTCTAACAACAAAGTCTAGTTCATATTAGTGCTAGTTTGCTTGCTTTATTATAGTTGTTTAGGCCTTCTCTAAGTTCTTCTAGGCGAGTGCCTAAGCGTTCTATAACTGTTTAGCGTATTTATAGGCCTTGTTCTTAGAAAGCGTCTTACAGACAGTTTGTAACCCGTCCGTTTAGTCCTAATTAAAACTAGTTTAAGGCAAGTAACCTATCTCTAACTGGATTGGAGTGTATCTTGTTAAATTGTAAGGGAGGGTTGCTTGTGCGTAGTCTATTATAAGTAGTAGCTCCGCCTAGTTGTCCTAGTAGTAGTTCATAAAGGGTTAGAGTTTCTAGTCTAAGTACTAGTTGGTAATTTCGGTTTGCCTGTCTGTTTGCAGGTGGCAAGCTGTTAAGAGCTTCAACTTAATACTTAAGATGCCTGTAAACTCTTTCTAAAAGGCTAATACAAATTGCAGTCCCTAGTTGGACATTATAGTATCTAGCAGTCTGTAAGTCTAATAGACGTATTAGATGTATAGTCAGGCGGTCTCTTTCGCGTTAATGTTCTTAAAACATAAAATAGAGATCGTACGCTTACTAAATTGGTTGACTAAAACTAGTATTATATTGTATCTGTTATAGTTTGTAAGCAGTTTGTAGAAATCTATTAAGATGTGCTATTATAATCTATTAGGGATAGGTAATAGCTTAAGTAAACTAGGCGTTTTATCTCTTAGGATCTTTAAGTGTTAGCAACTGTTATAATTGCATACAAACTAGTTAATATCTGCTATTATCCCTAGCTAATAGTAATAGGTGCAAAGGAGTTTATAGGTCTTTAACTTACCTGAGTGGGCTGTAGACACTTATTTGTAAGCTTTAGCAATAAGTCTTATTTGTAAACCTAGTTCGTCTGCTACTATAAGCCGGCCCTAGTATTTAAGCAGTCCGTTCTTAAGGGTCCATACGCTTTTAGGGTTCTAGGCCTCTTCTTAAAGGTCCTTAAGTGATTCCGCAGTCTAGTTTGTTTGTAAAAGGTCGTCTATTAAGTTAAAACTACTATTTGTTTTTAAGGTGCTTAGAACTTGGTCTGTAGCTAACTTTAGCTGCACTTGCAAGTCTATCTGCTCTAGTTTTAGTAAGATTTGCATTTGTAAGGACGATTTTGCATCCTGCAAGGCGTTTGAATCCTATTCCTAACAGGTAAGGGCGTCTACCTAGTTCCTTATGCTAGGCTTATATATAATTTAGAAGTTGTAACAGGATAACACTTCTACCTAGCAGGCTTGTCGGGCAGTTAAAACCTTAATAGTCATAAAATACTTTAAGGCATTATAGTCTAAGAGTACTTTAATCATTTAAGGCGTTCCCTTAAGCTTTACATGCTAATACTAGAAGCTGTAGATGATAGCTAGCAGTTCCTTATTGTAGATTAAGTAATTTAGCTTGGCGCTAACTATAGTCTTTAAGAGGAAGGCTATTAGGTGCTACTTGCTGTTTGCATGCTTTTAAGAGAGCACTCTACCTGTTACTCTGTTTAAAGCGTCTGTTTCAACTTGTAGAAGCAGGTTTGGATTGAAATGTGCTAGGACTAAGACTAAGACTAATTGCTTCTTAAGCTTTTAGAAAGCTGCGTAGCAGTTGCTGTTAAAAATAAAAGGTTAGTCTTTACGGACAAGGCGATTTAAGGGCTAAGCAACTTGTTTGTAATCCTTAATGAAATGCTAGTAGAAGTTGTAAAAACCTAAGAAAGACTGCACGCCCTTTACAGTTTATAGGGGCTCCTATTACTAGATAACAAACGTCTTTTCTAGATCTATTGCAATACTATTTGTACTAATAATAAAGCTTAAGTACTTTATACGTTTTACATAGAATTCCAACTTTTAGATGTTTACTTGTAACTTAGCTTTATAGAGCCGTATAAGCACTTTATAGACGTATTCTACGTGTTCTAGCTTATTTTCTAAGTAGATTATAATGTCGTTTAAGTAAGCTGTATAAAAGTCGTTTAAATAGTCGAATAAGGTGTTATTCATATACTACTACTAAGTTGCAAGTCTGTTTGTAAGTCTAAAAGGTAGGACCTTATATTTGTAAG
>Ga0335072_10016296_pt1 | contig 10540 bp, 9 predicted proteins | sample Lox_Sample_21_FD_206725 | JGI IMG/M metagenome (GOLD analysis project Ga0335072, IMG submission 206725) | Soil microbial communities from Loxahatchee National Wildlife Refuge, Florida, United States - Lox_Sample_2.1 | ecosystem: Environmental > Terrestrial > Soil > Wetlands | place: USA: Florida... | reverse complement strand
TCTACCACGACCGGTGGAATGCCACGACCGACCAGCCCTACCAAGCGATCGAGGACGGCCTGATCGGCCGCTTCGGCTCCCTCGACCCTTCCGACGGCGGCTACGCGCAACGGGCCAGTCTTTCGAGCGAGTACCACGCCGGGCTCGATGGCGGGCGGCTGAGTGCCAGTGCCTACGTCATCAGCGACCACCTGACGCTATGGAACGACTTCACCCATTACCTCGTCGATCCGATCAACGGCGATCAGGAGGAGCAGCACGAGGATCGCGTGACGACCGGCGGCGATGCGAGCTACGCCTGGACGAGCACGCTGGCGGGCGTGAGGAATGATCTGCTCGCGGGACTGCATGCTCGCAACGACGGCATCAATGTGTTGCGGCTGCCCACAGCGGACCGCATCCCGCTCACCGCAGCTCAGCTTGCCGCCGTGGACTATCCCTCGAGCTACAGCGAGGAGGATCAGGTGCGGTTGAACAGCTTCGCCGCCTACCTGCAGGTGACCAGCCACTGGACCGGCTGGCTGCGCTCCGTGATCGGTATCCGGGAGGATGAAATGAACGGCAGCGACGTCGGCACCAACGCCGGCACGGACTCCGCCAAGTTGGCCGAGCCCAAGACGAATCTCATCTTCAGGCCGCTGCGCAGCACGGAGCTCTATGCAAGCTGGGGGCGTGGCTTTCACAGCGACGATCTGCGCGGCGTGCTGCAGGCGCGCCGACTCGGGCTCGGCGGGGCACCGCTCATTGCCCGCCAGACCGGTGAGGAAGTGGGCGTGCGCGAGCAGTTCGTGCCGAATCTCACCGTCACCCTCGCGCTGTGGAGGCTCGACGCGCAATCCGAGCTCACCTATGATCCGGACGTTGGGCAGGATACCGCGGGACCCGCGAGCCGACGCCATGGCGAGGAGCTCAACGTCACCTATCAGGCGACGCGCTGGCTGGAGCTCTACGGCGACTATTCCCCCGCCCACGCCCGGTTCGATACGCCATACAACGACGGCACCGGACATGTCGGCTACTATTTGCCCAATGCGCCGTTTGCCGCTGGTTCCCTGGATGTCTACGTGAGCCATCTCGGACGGTGGAGCGCGGGCGTCGCGTTGCGTTATCTCGGCGCCTTTCCCCTCACTGCCGACGATCACGTTCAGGGCCATGGGTACCACGAGTGGAACGCACGGGTGTCGTATCAGCTCCCACGTGGTTGGAACATCGGATTGTTTCTCGACAATCTTCTCGATGAGAAGGCCGATGCCGCGGAGTTCCACTATGTCTACCGGTTGCAGGGCGGCCCGGCGAGCGGTGCGGCCGGTATGACGGTACATCCCCTCGAGCCCTTCGGCGCGAGGATCGAGGTGACAAAGCTCTTGTGAGGGACCTGAGCATGCCGGAGCGGCTCAGGATTCAATCCGGTATTTGCTGCGGTATCATGGCCGACATGAAAGAGGCGCCCTGCGGGCCCAAGATCCTCCTGGTTGACGACGATCTGGAATTCGTCGAGATGCTGGTGGAGTATCTCGAGCTCGATGGCTTTCCCGTGGAGGCGATTCACGACGGCCTGACCGCAGCGAAGCGAGCGGCATCGGGGGAGTTCGCGCTCGTGGTTCTGGACGTGATGATGCCGCGCGCCAGCGGGCTCGAGGTGTTGAGGTGCATTCGAGCGACGAGCGCCGTCCCGGTGCTCATGCTCACTGCCAAGGGCGGCAGCCAGGACAGGATCCACGGTCTCGAGCTCGGAGCCGACGATTACGTGCCGAAGCCCTGCGCGCCTCGCGAGTTGACGGCGAGGATCCGCGCGATATTGCGTCGCGCGGGAGGCCCGCCGGCCGGATCTCAGGAGTCGGAGCCGGTCAACGTGGGCGACCTTGTAGTCTGGCCAGCGCGCCGGTGCGCCGAATGGGCCGGCAAACCGCTCGACCTCACCAGCACGGAGTTCAACTTGCTCGAGGTGCTGGCGCGTCACGCGGGCCGGCCCGTGAACAAGGAGATGCTGTCGGTTCAGGGCCTCGGACGGCCGCTCGGTCGATTCGACCGCAGCATCGGAGTTCACATGACCAGCGTCCGCCGCAAGCTGGCGGCCGCCGGTCCGGGCTCTCCTCTGATCGAGACGGTGCACGGCATCGGCTATCAGCTCGTCCGGAGGTGAGGCTTGGGGCGACTCTTCTGGACGTTCTTCTGCTCCGCCCTTGCCGGCCAGCTCCTCACGTTCGCCGCCGGAACTGAGGCCTATCACCTGATGCACCGCCCAGGCGGCCCCACCCCTTACCTGGCGTTCCTGGGGGCGGCGTTCGGCGGCGGCGCCTCGGCAGCACTTCTCGCCTGGTACTTCGCCAAGCCCATTCGCAACCTGCGCTCGGCGCTCACGGCGGCGGCGGAGGGCTGTCTCGACGTACACTTCGATCCGGGCATGTTACGGGGACGCAACGAGCTTGCCGACCTCGGCCGACATTTCAACCGCATGGCGGACCGGCTGCGCGCTCTCATCGAGGGTCAACAGCGGTTGCTGCACGACGTCTCGCACGAGATGCGCTCACCGCTTGCGCGACTGCAGACAGCGGTCGGCCTGGTGCGACGGCAGCCCGAAAAGCTGGACGCTCACTTGAAGCGGATCGAGCTCGAGGCCACGCGAATGGACACATTGGTCGAGGAGCTCCTGACTCTCGCCCAGGCGCAAAGCGGCGTCGGGTTCGAGATGGACGAGGAGATCGGCCTGGTGGATCTTGCGGCCGCAGTGGTGGAGGATTGCGACTTCGAGGCCCGCCTGACAGGCGGCAAGGTCCAGCTTCAGGCGACTTCGAGCCCGAGCGTGCGGGGTAACTCGGAGCTGCTCCATAGGGCGATCGAGAACGTGGTGCGCAATGCGGTGAAGCACGGCGCGCCAGGCCACACCGTGACCGTAGAGCTGGGAGGAAGCGACGAAGTCGGGCGCGCGTGGGTCCGTGTGCTCGACAGCGGACCTGGCGTGCCGCCGGAGTACCTCGAGACGATTTTCGAGCCTTTCCGCCGTCCGCCGAACGTGAGCCGGACTGCCGCCGAAAGCCACGGCCTGGGGCTGGCCATCGCACAGCGCATCGTGCAGGCGCACGGCGGGAGGATCAGCGCATCGAACCGCCGGGAAGGCGGCTTGACTGTCGAGATCCTGCTGGGGGTGAGCTCCGCGGACGAAGCTTGCGTCAGGGCCGGCGCAGACGTACTGGGGCGACCGTAACTTCGTCCAGTAGATACATCGCTATTGCAGGAGCGGAGCAATTTTATCGAGGCCCGCTTGCGCGCAGACATGGTCGTTGCCGCCGAGCGAGCCGGACACGCTGACGGCGCCGATGATTTTGCCGGCGGCATTTCTCAGCGGCAGTCCGCCTTCGACGACGATCAGGTTCTCGTCACTCACTCCGGGAGGCAGCCCGATGGGCTTGCCCGGGAGCCGGGGTGCCGGCTTACCGGGCGGGTAGCCGACGGACCTGCCGTAGGCCTCGGAGCTCATCCCGGTCGCGATTACCGTATAGGCTTTGCGCCGTCCCGTTTCCGCCGTGCTGCCGCGTGCCCCGTCCGCGCGCAGGACGAGTTTGATCTCTCCATAGGAATTCATGTACGTCGCGGTCACCGGATAGCCCAACGACTTGCAGGCGGCGAGCGCGGCTTGCGCCCATTCGACTGCGACGGCGAGCGGTAGCTCGTCTCGCGGCGGAGGCCGCAGGCGGTCCGGCGTGTTGGCGGGAGGCTCGGCCGCTCCCGCCGCGTAGATGACCCCTCCGGGTAGCAGTCCTACGCATACCGGGCCTATGGACGCCAGCACCAAGTATGCAAGCCAAGGCAGCGCGCGACGCATTACACGCTCCGGTTGCGTCATGCCGGACCGGCTACGCGCTGATTCCCTGCCGGCGGTGCGACGATCGCGTCATCGGGCCCGAGACCATGTTTCTTCAGCGCGCTGGCGATGAAGCCGGTCGACTTCATCTCCTCGATGAACTCACTCACATAACGCGCCGCGGCAGGCCGGCCTTTGGGCACGCCGGCGGCCTGCGGAATCGTCATGAAATGACCACCGAGCACGCGTGCGCCGGGCAGCCGCTTCGCCTGCGCAACCAGCGCGGTTCTGACTGCTGCCACGGCCTCGAGGCCCTGCTCGTGCATGAGCTCGAAGGATTTCGGCGTGCTCTCGGCCCGCACGATCCGAGCGTGCTCGAGCTCTCGACTGAGGAACAGGTCGTAGGCGCTTCCCGCCGTCACCGCGATTCGCACGCCGGCGCTGTCAACGTCTTCGATCCGCCGCAGCGGCGAGCCTGCCGGCACCAGATATGTGCCCTCGAGCTCGACGTGCGCCGCCGTGAAGTCGATCCCGTTGGCGCGCAGCGGGTCGATGGCGAGGTAGCCGACATCCCAGACATTGTCCGCCGCGGCGCCGCTGATCCTGCCGGCCGCCTCGCAGGGAATGATCTCGAGCGGCACGCCGACGCGTCGCGCGAGCTCTCGCGACAGATCCACGGCGAGTCCGCTGAGCTCGCCCGTCGCAGGGTCGCGCGTGGCCAGCAACGGATTGTTGTAGTTGATGGCCGCGCGCAGCGTACCGGTGGGTGCGAGCTCTCGAGCGATGCTCATGCGCCACGGGCGATCGCGATCGGGCGCACGTCCTTGATCAGCGTATCGAAAAAGGGGATCGGGGCCGTCACGATCGCAAAATGTCCCGCGTGCTGCACGATCGTGAGCTTCTTGTAGGGCGCCTTGACGGCATGAAAGTAATTCACCGCCTGTTGCGTGGCGGCCAGAACGTCATCCTGTCCCTGGATCATGAAGAACGCCGTGTCGATCGTGCCGGCGGTCCTGGGCAGATCCGCCTTGACCACGTACGGCCACAGCAGGGGCCGGCTGAATTTCATGCCCGCGCCGACATCCGGACCTTCCTTCGGATAGGCGGCCGCGAGTGCCGGAGCATTCGCCTGCTGCCCTTTGAGGTACGCGAGGTCCGAAGGCGCCATCACGGTCGGGAGGTAATTTCTGTATGCGGCGTACTGCTGGCCGTTGGCGGGATCAGCGGGGCCCAGCGCCTGCAATGTCTTCAATTCCGCGGCCGAGTGCTCGCGGCGCGCCTTCGCCAGAATCAACCGGTATTGTATGAGGGCGTCGGCGTGAAAGTCGGCCATCTGGCCGGTGCCCACGTAGGCGGCAAACAGCCGCGGCGCCTGCTGCACCATGTGCACACCGACCAGGGAGCCCCACGAGTGCCCGAGGAGGACGATCTTCTTCTTGCCGAGGGTGCGGCACAGGTAGCGGGAGAGATCCACGCCATCGTCGGCGATCCGCTGCAGTGTCACATCCGGGGTGTGCGCGCCGTAGCGGCCGAACGTATGGCCGGCTCCGCGTTGATCCCAGAACACCACCGTGAAGTATTTCTCCAAGGGCTTGAAGCGGGCCGCGTCGGGCCACTGCGGCAGGCCGGGGCCGCCGTGCACCATCAGCAGCACGGGGTTGGCGCGGCTGTCGCCGGCGATGAGGATCCACTGCTCGATGCCGCCGATCTTGACGAAACGCTGTTGACACAGCGCCTCGCCCGCGCACACCGCCTCGATGCCGTTGGCATGGGCTTGCGGCAGGCCCGCGGCAGCGAGCAGGAGACAAACGGACGAAACCAACGCAAGCACGCGCGCCATGGGAGATTTCCTCGCGATTCGCGGAACTGCGGCAGAGGCTATCGGTCGACTAAGTGGAAATCAAGAAGGCGACATTTGCTTATACCCGATGTCGTTTTGCAATTGGCTTCGGCGTGCCACGCGGAAGATAATCGAGGCCCGGCCGCCGCATGACCAGTCGCGCGAATTTCTTTCAATGACGGACCCGATTCAGGAGATTGCGTGAAGACACTTGCGCCGGTCGATGTCGTGATCGTGGGCGGCGGTTGGGGCGGCATGGTCATGGCGAAGGAGATCGCGAGCCGCACGCCGCTCTCGGTCCTGGTGCTGGAGCGGGGCGGGCCGTTTCGCGGCGTCGGCTCCTACGGCAAGGAGATGGACGAGGTCGACACCTACATCCGCAAGCGTTGGGCGGAGAATCCGGCCAACGAGACCTTCACGACCCGCGCTACCCGGGAGGATCACGCCAATCCGCTGCGGCAGTATGGCGAGCTCCCCTGGGTGGGAACCGGCATGGGCGGCTCCGGCGATCACTGGGGCGCGACCTCGCCGCGGCTGATGCCGGAAGCGCTCCGGCTCGCGAGTCATCTGCGGGAGCGTTGGGGCGCCTCCAGGCTGCCGCCGGACATCGCCATCCAGGATCTCGGCGTCACCTGGGAAGAGATCGAGCCTTACTACACCCGCGCCGAGGAGATGATGGGCACGTCCGGCAAGGCGGGCAACCTGAAGGGCAGGAAGATCGAGGGCGGCAACATCTTCGAGGGCCCGCGATCGCGCGAATACCCGAACCCGCCGCATGCCATGCCGTACGCTCCGCTGTTGTTCGCCAAGGCGGCGAAGGAACTGGGGTATCACCCTTTTCCCATGCCCTCGTCGACCTTGAGCCAGAGCTACGTCAACCCGGATGGAATCGGCCGGGTCGGCTGCCAGTACTGCGGCCACTGCTCGGGCTTCGGCTGCATGGTCGGCGCCAAGGCGAGCCCCAACTTCACGCTGTTGCCCCTGCTCGAGAGCAGGAAGAACTTCACCGCGCGCACTCATTGCCAGGTACGCCGGATCGTGCATCGGGACGGTAAGGCCGTCGGCGTCACGTACGTGGACGATTCAGGCAGGGAGCTCATGCAGCCGGCGGAGACGGTGGTGTTGGCGGCATGGGTCTTCAACAACGCGCGGCTGCTCATGCTGTCGGGGATCGGAGAGCAATATGACCCGCTGACCGGCAAGGGCACGCTGGGCAGGAATGCCACGTACTCCGTACACGTAGGGTTGGATTTCTTCCTCGACAAGCCGCAGAACGACTTCATGGGCAGCGGCGGCCTCGCCATGGGCATCGGTGAGTTCGGCGGCGATCTCGGCGACGAGGGCGCCGCGCGCGGCGCCTTCCAGGGCGGCCTCATCTTCGCGTACCAGCAAGGCGACCCGCCGGTCATTACCGCCTTCGGCAAGATCCCCAAAGGCGAGGTGCAGCAGAACTGGGGCTCACAGTGGAAGAAAGCGGCGCTGAAATGGAACGACCGCTACGGCACCTTCCTGAATACCGGCAATCATTTCGCCTACCGACAGAATTACCTCGATCTCGATCCGACCTACACGGACAAGTGGGGCGATCCGCTGCTGCGGGTGACCATGGAGTGGACCGATGCGGAGCGAAAGCAGGCGGCCTTCATGCTCGAGAAGCAGGTCGGGATTGCGAAAGCCATGGGTGCTCTCGCCATCGATCCCCATCCGAGCGCGGCCACCGGCGGTCCACCGCTGCAGGTCGATCAGCACAGCCATGGCGGAGTCATCATGGGGGCTTCGCGGGAGACGAGCGTCGTGAATACCTACCTGCAGCACTGGCGGATGCCGAATCTCTGGGTCGTCGGCGGCTCGGCATTGCCGCAGGGGAATGAGCACCTGACGCTGACCGTCGTGGCGCTCGCCTATCGGGCGGCGGACGCATTCGTGGAGCGCTACGTGAAGCAGCCGGGGCCGCTGGCATGAAACGCAGAGAGTTCATCGAGCTGTCGGCGAACAGCCTGGGCGGCCTGCTGATCTACAGCCTGGCGGGCGAGCCGATCGTGGTCAGCGCGCAGCAGGGCAAAGTGAAGGTGCCGCTGCGGTTCTTCACCCGGCGCGAGGCGCAGGTGATCGTAGCGGCGTGCGAGCGCATCTTTCCGGCCGACGACAGCGGGCCGGGCGCGACCCAGGCCGGCGCCATGGTGTACATCGACCGGCAGCTCGCGGGCCCCTATGGGTCCGACAAGTATCGCTACACCAAGCCGCCGTTCGTGGAGTCGTTGCCGGCGCACGGCTACCAGGGCAAGGAGAATCCGCGGGAGACTTATCGGGCCGGAATCCCGCAACTGGGGGCCGACTTCGTCGCGCTGGATGGGGCGAGGCAGGACGAGCGCCTCAGAGCCATCGAGAAGACGCATTTCTTCCAACTGCTGCGGCAGCACACGATCGAGGGGATGTTCTGCGACCCGATGCATGGCGGCAATGCGGGCCTCATCGGCTGGCAGATGCTCGGCTACCCGGGCCCACAGATGAGCTACCGCGCGCAGATGGGCCAATACAACGGAGTGCCGTACCGGCCGAAGCCGCAAAGCCTGGGGCAGATCCTGGGTTATCCGGTCAAGCCGTGGGAGGACGAGGAGAAGGGGTAGATGAACACGAGGAAAATACCGATGAACACCGCTACTTGCTCCGTCATCGCCGCGGCAGCTCTGCTCTTCCTGTCGTCACCGGCGCCGGCGCAGCAGAAGCCCGCTCAGGTCGAGGCGGGAATCGGAGCTCATGGGCTGCCGTTGGGTCAGGTGAGGCCGATGACCGTGGCCATTGCCAAACAGCTGGTCGCCGCGGCCAAGAAGGCATCCTGCGCGCCGGGGGGACCGTGCACCGGCGCTTTCGCGATCGTCGATGATGCCGGCGTCCTCGTTTACTTCGAGATCATCGATGGCGTGCTTGCCGACGCTCCCGACCTGGCGATCCGAAAGGCGAAAACCTCCGCCCTCTGGCGTCGTCCGACCAAAGTCTTCCAGGCGGCGGTCGACACCAAGAAGAACAGCTCCTACGCGGATGGCACGTTTCAGGACATGACGACTTCCCCGGGCGGAGTGCCGCTATTCAAAGACGGCAGAGTAGTGGGCGGATTCGGCATCGCCGACACCGGCAGCGCGCAAGCGGGCGACAAGATAGACGACGCGGTGATCAGGGAAGCGGCGAAGCTCTTCGGCTCGCAATGACGGGTTGACGCGCCGGGCGGCTCACGCCTGCGCAAGCCGCGCTCTTTGGCGAATCACATCCAGCAGCCCCGCCTGAGTGGGTGTCGGCCGCCAGTCGCGGCGCATGATGAGGCCCATCGGACGCACGACCGGCCCGACGGGATGGGCAATGACCGTGAGCGTTCCGGCTTTCAACTCATCGCGGAAATGATGGGGCGAGACCAGCATCATGCGGTAGCTCGTGGACAGGAAGGCGCGCGCCGAGCTCAGGGAGTTGCACTCGATGGGGCGTTCCGGCGCCGGGACGCCCGCGAGCTGGAACAGCGCGTCGAAATCGGACTTCAACGGTGCCCCTTTGCGCGGTGCGATCCAGGGATAGCGCGTCAGGTCCGCGGCGCTCAGCCGCTTGCGTCCCGCGAGCGGGTGGTCCGCCCGAACGATGATCATCAGCGGATCGTCGAACAAATGCTGCTCCACGACGTCGCGCGGCAAATTCGAGTCGCGCAGCGGACCGACCACCAGATCCGTGTCGCCGATGCGTAGCGCCCCGACCAGGTGCTCATACGTGCCGTTGAGAATCGAAATGCCGTGCTCCGGGCATTTGCGCATGAACTCGATGAACGCGTCGGGGATGAGAAACGGGTGCTGTGCCATCGGGCATGCGCCGACGACCGTCCGCCCGTGCTCGACGCCGTTCAGCGCCGCCACTTCGGCGCGCGCCTGCTCGAGCTCTGCGAATGCGACGCCGACCCGCCGAGCCAGGGATTCCGCGCCGCTCGTCGGCACGACGCCGTAGCTGGTCTTCTCGAACAGGGGAACTTCCAGCAGCCGCTCGAGCTCGCGCGCTCCGCGATGAATCGTCGGCTGCGCCATGTGGCTGGCGCGCGCCGCAACCGTGAAGTTGCGATGTTGGGCGAGGGCCGCCAATGCGCGCAGCTGCGCCACCCGCATGCCCTGCGCGAGGCGTCGCAAAGTGCCCGGGTCGCAACCGCCGCGCAGATCGACGATGCCGTCGCGCAGCGCTCCCAGGGCGCGCCCGATCCGCTCCGCGCAGATTGCGCCGGCGGAAGTGAGCTGCATCCCCGTGCTGCTGCGCGTGAACAGGCAGGCGCTGAAATCCTGCTCGATCTGGGCGATCGCCTGGGTGATGGCGGGCTGTGTCAGGTGCACGGCGCGCGCCGCGGCGCTGATGCTGCCGAGCCGCGCGACTTCCTGGAAAGCGTGCAGATGCTTGATGTTGAGTTTCATTGCCGCCCGCGAACCGCCGGCCTGCCGGCCTCGCGGCAAATACTATAGCAATTTCTTATGGCGCGGCGTTAATTCCGATTGGCGCGGGCGGGTCGGGACCGCGGATAATCGGCCTGCGGGCTCCCGCGGCGCGCGCGGGAAGCTTTTGGCCGAACGACCATGCGGAGAGTCCAGATGAAGTCGACCCTATGCGCGGCCCTCGCCGCGGCAGCGCTCCTCTTGCTGTCGTCAACCGCGCTCGCGCAGCAAAAGCCCGATCACGTGGAGGCGGGAATGAGCACGCACGGCCTGCCACTCGGTCAGGAGAGGCCGATGACCGTGGCGCTCGCCAAACAGCTGGTCGCCGCGGCAGAGAAGTCATCCTGCTCGCCACCGGCAGGCTCGTGCAGTGGCGCTTTCGCCGTCGTCGACGACGCCGGCGTTCTGGTTTATCTGGAGGTAATCGACGGCGTGCTCGCGGGTGGT
>Ga0335072_10016295_pt1 | contig 10540 bp, 4 predicted proteins | sample Lox_Sample_21_FD_206725 | JGI IMG/M metagenome (GOLD analysis project Ga0335072, IMG submission 206725) | Soil microbial communities from Loxahatchee National Wildlife Refuge, Florida, United States - Lox_Sample_2.1 | ecosystem: Environmental > Terrestrial > Soil > Wetlands | place: USA: Florida... | reverse complement strand
CCGGCCAGAGTGGTGTCTTCCGTGGGTAACTGTACACCCTCGCTGCGCTGCGCCTTGTTGACGACGATCAGCAGGCGCTCTTGCGTGTGGTCGTTTGCGCAGCCGGAGCCGCTGGCCGCGCGGACGAAGGCGAACAGGTCGGCGCCGGCGAAGAGGTTCTGCTCAATGCCTGTCTTCAGCTCTGTGTGCGCGGTGCGAAAGGCCAGCAGTTGCGAGGTCCAGCGGAAGACATCTTCCTGCCTGGGCGTGCGGCCTGCCTGCGTGAAGGCATTGTGCGCGTCGCCGGGGAAGCCTCCGGGGAAATCGCGGCGGTTGTCGGGGTCTTTACCGCCGGGCATTGCGATTTCGTCGCCGGAATAGATTTGGGGCATGCCGCGCAGGGTGAGGATGAGGCCGAGAGCGAGCTTGAGCTTGCGAATGGAGCCGTCCGCCGCAGTGATAAAGCGCGTAGTGTCGTGGTTGCCGATGAAGGTGACAAGCCGCTCGGGGTGCGGATAGAGCGAATCTTTGCGGAGGACTTCGGCGAGCTCGGTCATGGGTTCACCCAGCGTCAAGACGTCGCGCAGGGCGAAGTAGAGAGGAAAATCGAAGGGCGTATCGAGGCCGGTGTCGATGCGCCCTTCAGGGCCGCCGCGGGTCACGTCTCCGGCAAAGAACGAAGTGACCTCGGGATCGCGATGGAAGATCTCGCCGACCGTGGTGAGGTTTGGATAGACGCTGTGCAGGACGGCGTGAAACTGATGCCAGTAGGCGCGGCTCACATAAGGGAATGTATCGAGGCGAATGCCGTCGAGATTGGCGGTTTCAACCCACCACAAGGCATTCTGGATGAGGTAGCGCGCGACCAGAGGATTCTCCTGGTTGAGATCGGGCATGGAGTCAGTGAACCAGCCATTGGTGATGTCGCGCCAGGCGCTGGGCGGAGCATGGGGGTCGATGAGCTGATAGAAGTCGTGCTGCGCCTGGGCGTGCTGGGAGAGAGTGCCGTGGAACCAGCCCGGGGCGGGCGGATCGAGGACCCATGGATGCTGGACGCCGATGTGATTGGGGACGAGATCGATGACCAGCTTCATGCCGCGCGCGTGCAATGCGGCGGAGAGACGCTGGTAGTCTTCAAGGGTGCCGAAGTGGGGATCGACGGCGTAGAGGTCAGTGGCCGCGTAGCCGTGATAGGACTGGGGCATGGCTCCGTTGGAGACCACGGGCGTGGTCCACACGGTGGTGATGCCAAGCTGCTGGAGGTAGTCGAGGTGCTGTTCGATGCCGGCGAAGTCGCCGCCATGCCAGCCACGCGGGGCCTGGCGATCGTCGCCGGGAGGGGCGGCGGCAGGATCCCCGTCGGCGAAGCGGTCGGTCATGATGAGGTACATGGCGTCGGCCGAAGAGAAGCCGCGATGCGCATCGGGATCTTGCGAGCGCGCGGCCAACACAAAGCCGCGGCGGACTTCACCGTCATGGTTGCGGGCGGTGATGCGGAGGGTTTGCGGCGCGGCATTCGCGGTTTGCAGCCAGAGAAAGGCCCAGTGCCCGTTGGCCGACACCTGCGTGCGAAGCAGAGTTACGCCGCTTGTCTCGATGCCAAGCTCAGCGCCGTTGAGATTTTCGCCATGCAGAAGCAGCATGGGATCGGGAAGGCCGGTCCACCAGTTGGGTGGGTCGATCTTGTCAATTTTGGGGGCTTGCGCCTGGCCCGACGGAGAGGCGCAGCACACCGCACCGGCCAGCAAAAATGAAAGCCAAAAACGCATGAGGTTCTCCGCCAGCGGTGCGCAAGATTTGGAGTATATAACTCAGTGAGGAACCGGACCGGCAGATGAAGCTATCGGCCGGTGCGAGTTTTCTGCTCAATCGATAGTATTGTGCAATTGCCAGCGATTCTCCAATTTGCATGTGAGATTTCTGGCGTGGTTCAAGGCGGATTTTTCTCCACCCCATTGGTCAAGGATCGCGCGCTCGGGACCCAGGGGATCAAAAAGCCACTTGGCGATGGCGCTTTGCTCTGCACCCATTGGAGGACCGCCGCACTCGTGAGAGATTGCCCGGTGGATTGTGCGGCGCGGCGGATTGTGTGCCGCCGCGCTGCTTCGCAGGTCTGGAGCGAGATCAGAAGGTGAAACGTGCAGCGAGCTGAATCTCGCGGTTGGTGTAGACTTCGGTTCCCTCAATCTGGCCGAAGTTGGATCCAGTCAGGTTCGCGTTTGGATTTGTGAACTCCGCCGTGTTGAAGAGATTGAAGGCGTCGCCGTGGAGCTCCATGGTGTACCGCTCGGTGAGATGGATATTCTTTTGCACGCTGAGGTTGACCTCGCGGAAACCCGGTCCGTAAACCTGGTTGCGGCCAAGGGTCCCCAGGCGCGAATAGACGGTCGTTCCATCCGGCGCGGTGACGGTGGGAATGCTGCCCGAGAACGAGGCCGGGTTGAACCAGTAACCGGAGATGCTCTTCGGGTAGGAGATCGGCGCCACGAGGTCGGGACGGTTGCCGGGCTGGTTCTGGCCAGTGGATAGATCGACCGGGGTACCGGTTTGGAGCAGAGCGATGAGACTCGTCTGCCAGCCACCGATCAGCCAGTCCATGGGCTGGGATACGTTGCCGCCGAAGCGCTGTCCGCGGCCAAAGGGCATCTGGTAGAGGATGGAGGAGCTGAAGACCTGGCGCTGGTCCTGGCTGGAGTTGCCATAGTCCGCCATCGGGTCGTAGTAAAGGGCGGCGGTCTGGCCCTGGAACGCGCCCGGCGAGTCATCGAGCGTGTGCGACCAGGCGTAGGAGAAGGTTCCTACCAGCCCATTGGAGCTGTGGTGCTCGGCGTGCAGTTGCAGGCCGTTGTAGTTGGAGATGCCGTTGTAGTTGTTGTAGTTGATGGCACCGAGACCGGGGAAGTTCTGCTTGCCGGTGCCGAACTGGTAGAGGTTGTAGGGGTAATACGTGGACAGATTGGAGCCGTGGGTGCCCACATAAGCGATGTTAACGACGTTGTTGGTGCCGAACTGCTGCTCCAGTTGGAAGTTCCACTCCTGGACCATGCTGTTCGGATCGTCGGGGTTCACAGCGATCATGCTGGTGCCGGCCGGCGGAGCCTGGGGATTGAAGTTGACGTAGCCACGCGCGGGCAGAGCGGACACGACGGTGTTGGGGCCGGTATAACCGGTGCAGTTATAGGAGCCGCTCTGCGTGGGGAGCTGGCCGGTAAAGGTGATGCAGTAGCCGTTCGAGGCCAGGTAGCTGTTGCTGCCGCCGAAGGGCGCCTGTTCGCCGAGCTGGTTGTCGATGCCGCCGTAATCCATGAAGTAGAAGATGCCGTATCCGCCGCGGACTACCATTTTGCCATCTCCGCTGAGGTCGTAGGTGAACCCGAGGCGCGGGCCGAAGCTGTGATAGTCCTGGTTGATGATGCTGCGCGAGACGCCGTTCTGTCCCGCCTCGAGGACGGTGCCGTTGGTGATGTCGAAGGCCGACTGCTGGTTGTGGGCTTCGTAGGGGTGCGACAGGAAGTCCCAACGCAGACCGAGATTGAGGGTGAGGCGGCGGCTCAGGCGCCAGTCGTCCTCGCCAAAGATGCCGTCTTCCTGGCCGATGTTGGCGAAGTAGCCGGATTGCGAGCCGATCTGGTAGTTATTCACGCCGCCGGCGAGTAACTCGGAGACTTCATAGCCGGTGAAGTCCACGGTGCCCTGGTCGATCCAGAAGTAGCCTTTGCCCTCCTGGGGATTGAAGAACTCCACCTGGCGGCGGATAAAGGTGCCGCCGAACTTGAAGGAGTGATTGCCCTTGTTCCAACTTACGGAGTCAGTGACCTCATAGGTGTTCTGGGGAACCGCGTAGAGGCCGTAGTCGCCGGTGTACTCGAGCTCGCCCGCCCAGCCGCCGATGAGGGCGCCGCCGGTGGTTTCCTGATTGATGTTGGCGTTGACGATGCCGAGGTTCTTGGAGACGTAATCGCCGTAGAGTGGCGGGGTGTAGCCGTAATTGTCGCGGTTGTAAGCGATGTGCGCCTCATTGACGACGTTGGGCGAAAAGATGTGGGTGTAGCCGAGGTCGTAGCCGCGCGCATGGGTGGGATTGATGCCCGTGCCTCCGCCCGCCGGCAGGTTGGTGAACTCCGAGGTTTTGGTATTCACGGAGTTGTCGTAGCTGAAGCGGAAAAAGGCGAGGTCACTGGAGCTGGCGTTCCAGTCGATCCTGCCGTCGAAGGTGTTGTACTTGTTCGCCTCCGACTGCGTGTCGAGGTAATTGTTCAGGTAGCGGTCAGTGCGCGTGGGCATTGGAAACGCGTTGAGGTAGTTGACGGCTGCGGGGTTGAGGCGCCCGGTGGGGATGATGTTGCCGGGGAACGGCTGGCAGGTGGTTGGATCGTAGATCAAACCAGGGCTGGTCTGGCCGGCCAGGCCGCCTCCGACGCAGAGCGGATAGTTGGTTTTGTAATAGCCGCCCGAGGCTGAGCCGGTGGCGCCGGCGATGTTTTCAAGTTCGGTAAAGTTGCCCTGGCGCATGAGCGCGGTGGGAACCGTGAGGTAGTGAGGAGCAACGGCGATGGTTTCGCGGAGAGCCTGGTAGTCGCCGAAGGCGAAGAGCTTGTTTTTGAGGATCGGCCCGCCAATGGAGAAGCCGGGCTGGTTGCGCAGGAAGCCGCCTGCCGGCGTGGCCGGGGCGCCATTGAAGCGATAGTTGGGGTTGGAATCGAAGCTGCGGTCGCGGTAAAACTCGAAGACCGAGCCGTGGTAGTCGTTGGTTCCCGACTTGATGGAGCTGACGACGATGGCGCCGCCGGCGCGGCCATATTCGGCGGGGGCCACGCTGGTGTCGACTTTGAACTCCTGCGTGGCGTCGATGTTGGGGAAGAAGAGGATGGTGTTGACAAGGCCATCGTTGTTGTCAACGCCGTCGAGGATGTAGTTGTCCGCCTGGGGGCGAAGGCCGTTCACGGAAAGAGCCGCGTCGCCGCTCTCGTTGTTGCGCGCGGTCTCAGTGTAGTTGCTGCTGCCGCCGCCGGAGGCCTCGTCGCCATAGGCGCCGCGGGTGACGCCGGGAGTCAACAGGGCGAGCTGGCTGAAGTTGCGGCCGTTCAGGGGCAGGTCAGTGACCTGCTTGCCTTGAATCGTGGATCCGACGGTTGCGTCAGAGGTGTCGATCAGCGGCGCGGCGCTGGTTACTTCCACAGTGGTTGTGGCCCCACCAGGCTGCAACTGGAATGCGACGTTTTGGGTCGTGGTGACTACGACGGTGATATTTGCGGACTGGGGCTGGAAGCCAGGAGCGGTGATCTGGACTGCGTAGTTGCCGCGCGGCACGGCGAGAATGGTGAACTCGCCTGCGGCGTTGGTTATGGCGCTGAGCTTGAGCCCGTTGTCTTTGTTTGTGGCCGTAACGGCCGCGCCCTGGACGACCGCGCCGGTGGCGTCTGTTGCCGTGCCCGCGATGTTACCGGTATCTGCCTGTGCCAACAGGCGCGGTGCTGCGAGGGAGATCAACACGGCGACGGCCGTCACGATCCAAGTGGCGACGCGCGGATGTCCGCTCGACTCGACTTCGTTTCTGCTGTACATCAAAGTGTCCTCCAAAAGTTGGCGAACGATCTGCGCCTAGGCGTGAAGATGCCGCGTGTTCACGGTTGGCTACACCCACCGATACGAAAGCGCAATATCCTCGAGATTTCCCAGCCGGCGATGTTCGCCCGGGCTTGACGATTCGGCGCCGGAAACTGCCGCTCGTCCCAGCCACGCCTGAGAGAACGCCATTGCGAAGGGGACAGTCAATCCACAGGCCGCCCATTCGCCGTCAATTCGTCATCATCGACTATGTAATTTATTTTGAATTATTTAGCTGGAAACTTCTCCCGGGTTAGCGGGCGTTTTCGGGCTCATTTGAGTAGCAATTGTGAGTTTGCGGCGCTTCCATTTAGACTTAAAGGCTGGAATTTTCCGGCCGATCATGACGACGGGAGCACAGAAGGAAGCCGCGAAACGGGTCCAGTTCGGAATATTTGAAGCTGATCTGGAAACGGGCGAATTGCGCCGGTCCGGGGTGCGGGTTCGGCTGCAGAGCCAGCCGTTCAAGCTGCTGACTGTTCTGCTCGAGCATCGCGGCGAAGTGGTTTCGCGAGAGACTCTGCAGGCGGAGCTTTGGGGCGCAGAGACCACCGTAGACTTCGACCACGGGCTCGGCATCGCGGTGAACAAGTTGCGCGACGCCCTGGGCGACTCGGCCGACAATCCGCGGTTTGTGGAGACACTCTCGCGGCGCGGCTACCGCTTTATCGCGCCGGCCAGGGTGGTGGATCCGGCGCCGGTGCAGGCAGCCGCGGTTGTTGCCGTGGAGGCTCCGGCTTTGCCGGCGCGCAAAGGGCTGGCTGCTGCCTGGTGGCTGGCCGGGTCGCTGGCCTTTGCGTGCCTGCTGCTGGTGCTGGTCCTGCTCCTTCGGCCGGCACTGCGCAGGCCGTACCATATCGTCCAGGTCACGTTCTCGGGCCATGTGCTGCCCGATAATCTTGATGTCGAGGTCTTCTCGAGTTCGGCCAGCGACGGCACGCGCATCTACTTTTCCCATTTGGACAACGGCAACCCGGTGCTGGCTGTGGCGCTGGCGGCCAACGGTGAGATCAGCAACTTTGGCCTGCCGTCGGAGATCGGCGCACCGCTCATCGGCTCACTTTCTCCGGACGGTTCCCGGCTGGTGGTGCGCGGCCACTTGCAGGCCGAGCCGGAGCAGCCGCTTTGGATTGTGCCCACCCTAGGCGGAGCCGCCCGCCGGGTGCCGAACGCGCTGGCGCACGACGCAACGTGGATGCCCGACGGGCGGCGTTTGCTGATTGCCAACGGCAGCGATCTGACGATCGTGGGGACCGACGGCAACGATGCGCACAAGCTGCTGACGACGAGGGGACTGGCCTTTTGGCTGCGCTGGTCGCCGGATGGCCGGCGACTGCGCTTTACGCTCCGCAATCCCGTGCAGCAGACCTCGGAACTTTGGGAGGTTTCGGCCGACGGGAGCAACCCGCATCCACTTCTACCGGGATGGAGCCAGCCGGCATCAGAGTGCTGTGGGAGCTGGACCTCTGACGGGCAGTGGTTCGTTTTTCAGTCGTCGCACGACGGCAACAGCGAGATTTGGGCGCTGCGCGAGCGGCCCTGGTACCTGGCCGACCGGCAGCCCCGCCGGATCACAAACGGACCGCTTGACTTCGAGGCGCCCAGCACGTCGCCGGGGAGCCACCGCATCTATTTTATCGGCGCCACGGATCAATATGAGCTGCTGCACGCCATGCCGCACTCGGCCGCGTTTATCCCGCTGAACCAGAACCTGAGCACCGCGGCTCTGGCCGAGTTTTCACGCGACGGCCGGTGGGTGGCGTGGCTGAATGCTTCGGACAGCTCGCTTTGGCGCAGCCGCACTGACGGCAGCGAACGCATCGAACTGACCACACCACCGCTGCGCATCTTCACCATGAAATGGTCGCCCGACGATCGCCGCCTGGCCTTGATGGCCAAGGAACCCGGCGAGCCGTGGAAGATCTACCTTATCGACGCCGAGGGCGGGAAGCTGCAACCACTGCTCGGCGAGGAACGCAACGAGGCCGATCCCGCCTGGTCGCCCGACGGTCGGTCGATTGTGTTCGGCCGCCTGCCGGACCGCATGGACAGCGGCCAGCCCAAGGCCATTTACAGTGTGGATCTGCAGACCCGCAGCGTGACCGAGATTCCGGGCTCGGACAAGCTCTTCAGCCCGCGGCTCTCGCCGGATGGCCGCTACCTGGCCGCCATGCCCCTCGATCAACATGCGCTGATGCTCTTCGACAGGCAGACGGAGCGCTGGACCACCCTCACGGCGCATGGCGCCGGCGATCCGACCTGGTCCCACGACGGCCGGTATCTCTATTTTCAGGACTTTCTTGAGCCAGGCAAGCCGATCTATCGCGTCGCGGTTCCAGAAGGGCAGGCGGAGCAGGTGGCGACCATCGAGGATTTGCGGCCCATTACCGCCACGGAATACCGGCTGATCGGCCTTGCACCTGGCGACCTGCCGGTGGTCAGCGTCCGTACCTCGTCGGTCAATCTCTATGACGTGGATCTGGGCGAGCGATAAACGCCGGGATTCTGAGGGAATGCTTTATCTGGCTCTGCGGAAGCCGTCGCGTCGTCCACATCCGCCAGTTCGCGCCCCCTGGTTTCAGGGAGCAATAAAACGCTGAGCACCATAAGCACATAGGCTGAAACTGCAAATACGGCGATGGCCTTGCCGAGAGTCATGCGCCCCGCGAAGTAACCTACGAGGGCTGGGAATAACGCGCCTACGCCGCGGCCGAGGTTATAAGTGAACCCCTGGCCGGACCCGCGCATGGAAGTAGGGAATAACTCGGTAAAGAAACTTCCCATCGGGCTAAAGGACCCCGAGGGGAAAAATCCCAACGGGAAACCAAGCAGCAGCGTAGCCGTGTTACTCAACGGCATAACTGTGTAAATCGCGATGGCCGTGAATGAGCCGATGGCAAAGATGACTAGCGAAGCTTTGCGGCCGATCCAGTCGGTCAGATGCGCGCTTGTCATGTATCCCGCGAACGAACCCGCGATGACGACCATCAGATAGATGCCCGTGGAAATCACCGAGAGCCCGCGCGCGTTGAGGTACAGAGGAAGAAATGTATTGATGGCGTAGTAGCCGCCCTGCGCCCCCAGCGCAACCATCGACGCAAGCAGCGTGGTGCGCAGCATAGTCGGCGAGAAGATGCACAGAAAATGCGCTGCGGGCTCAGCGGCGTGCTGTTTGCGGCTAGCTTCGAATAACTCCGGCTCGGCAACGTGATGTTGTATCCATACGGCGAGCAGCGCGGGCAGCAGGCCGATCCAGAACATGGCGCGCCACGCCATAGCGGAGGGAAGCAGCTTGAAAAACAGTGTGTAGCAGATCGCCGCGATACCCCAGCCGATGGCCCATCCAGCCTGCGTGGTGCCGACGGCGCGTCCACGGAACCTGGCGCGAATTTTTTCGCCGATGAGGACCGAGCCTACAGCCCACTCGCCGCCGAAGCCCAGGCCCTGCAAGCCGCGCACGATAAAAAGCTGCTCAAACGTGTTGGTGAACCCACTCATGAAAGTAAATACGGCAAACCAGACGATCGTCCACTTGAGCACGCGCACGCGTCCCCAGCGGTCGGCGGCGAGTCCGGCCAGCCATCCGCCCAGCGACGAGACGATGAGAGCCGACGTAGCCAGCAACCCCGCCTGGCCCTTGCTGATGTGCCATAGCACAACTAACGTGGGCAGCACAAAGCTATAGACCATCATGTCCATGCCGTCGAGCATCCAGCCGGAAAAGGTGGCGATGAGTGTGGTCCACTCTTTCGCGTCCAACTGCGCCATCCAGTTGCGCTGTTCCGATTGCATGGTCTCGGTCTCCGGCCGCATCCGCTACTCCTTCACGCCATCGGCGTGCGGCAGTTGAGCGGGGTGCAAGGGCATGATGGGCCGGGTACGCTCCACGTGCCAGGTGACACCATCGCCCGCGTCATGCTGCGTGCGCTTGATGTCCAATTTGCCCTCGCTGATGTAGTCGAGGTGCGCGTGATCGTAGGCCAGACCCGCAGAGGCAACCAGATGCAGGAAGGAGCCATATGCCGTTTCATCGGGCACCTCTGTATATCCGTCGTCGTAAGTGATGTCGGGATAGCGCACCATCAAGCCGCCAATACCTACGGCACCGGCTCCGGCGCGCCCGCCGGCCATGTCGGCATTCATGCCCTTCAGCGCCATGTTGATGCGCACGCCTTTGTAGATCGGCTGCTGATAACTCTCGTCGTCCCAATGCTGATAGCGTTCGTAGCGGTCGTTCTCGCGGGCATTCATCTCGAGTACGCCGGGAGTCTTTGCCATTTCGTCGACGATCTTATCGCGCAAGGCATAAGTTACGATGCGGCTTTCGGGATGCTGGTCGTCTCCGAGATAGCCGAGGCTGGTGAACCATCCCCGGGTAATCCAGTTCGTGCGGCCTGTTTCGGCGCCCATGCGCGTGATGACCCACGCGCTGTATTCACTGAAGGGCTGCACCCACTCATGTGTCGGATACCCATGCGGATTCAGGAACGCGTCCGGCAGCCATGCATCCCAAAGCAGCCGCCTCGTGGCCGACTCCGGATAAATGGGGAACTCATTGTTTTGATCCGATACGACATCGGCGGTCAACGATGCGTGATAGCCGGGATGCAGCATGTTATGCGGCGATATCTTCGCCAGATCGATGGAAAGCTCGGCACCATCGACATTTGTAATAGGGTGTAAGACGACATTCACTTTTTTCAAGTCTTCGCGCCGCTTGGGATCGAGCACCAGTTCCTCGCCGAGTTTCAACAGGTGGCTCGTACTGGAGACCTCGTTCGCGTGTTGGCGGCCGGAGTAGATGAGTGTGGCCTTTAAAGTTGTAGCCTTCGGCATGGAACTCAGCACAGAGGGCGTGGGCAGAGTCATATCCGCTGCCCAGATATTTTTTCCAAGATAACTTCGTCCCATCCAATAGACATTGACTCCCGGATAAGTCGCTAACCGGCTAAGT
>Ga0335072_10016293_pt1 | contig 10540 bp, 17 predicted proteins | sample Lox_Sample_21_FD_206725 | JGI IMG/M metagenome (GOLD analysis project Ga0335072, IMG submission 206725) | Soil microbial communities from Loxahatchee National Wildlife Refuge, Florida, United States - Lox_Sample_2.1 | ecosystem: Environmental > Terrestrial > Soil > Wetlands | place: USA... | reverse complement strand
TGTACACCACAGCTCCACAGCCCAGCATATGCAAGCTGATGTCGACGGAAAGCGCGGGGGCAATGTGAGGCTTGCGATCAGGCTCGAGTGCAGAAGCACACGTGAGGAAGTCGAGGCGGAGCTGGCGTATGAGGCTATCTGGTCGAAATGGGTTACTCAGAGTCGAGTCTTAAGCCACTGAACTTTCGAGGCCTTTCCCCAGTAATTATTGATTGATTCAAAAGCGCTGCCCAACCATAAAGTATCAGCTAGAGAATGATTTGATCAAACCTCAGACGAGCTGAGGAGCGATTGGAAGTGGGGAGGGTTGGGCGGGAGGCCGGTTTTTGCCCTCGACCACTTGATGAGCTGGCCATGCATAGGCGGGCCTGCAGAACTAGGCTTACCTTGTCAATTCCAACTCACCGATTGTTCCTATTATTGTCTGAGCGGTGGTCTGACGTCGTAGTCTTATCCCAATAAGTCTGAGCCTGTTTCTAAGCCGCGCAAATGATGCCAAAGCGCTTCGTTGTACGAGAGGTAGAAGGATGCGCGATGGGTTGAGGCTGAATGCGAGCTTCGGACCAGCTCTTTGGTCGATGGCCGAGGCGAGTTGAGGGCCTAAGAAAAGTCGGCACGATTTCTTATGCAGCAGGTGAGCAGCTAGTTCGTTCTCAATATGACCTATTGATACAGTCGCAATTAGTGACCAAGGTACTTGTAATTGCTGCGACTATCGCGCCGCACAAGCGCCGCGATGATGTCGGCCGAGAGAAAGCTTTGGACGTTGAATTAAAATCTCCGCAAAAGCCCTGGGTCTACGAACCTCCAATAACGAGACGATCAAGTATCCCAGAGGACTGAATGGATCACGATATTGACCCCTACCGCATCAATATTCAATCACGGGATCGTGATATGGCCAATTGTGGTGATGAAGAGACCTTTTGCGACGGTGATAGGGCTCCGGCGAGGTTGGCGAAGTCGCGACTGATTGGAAATGTTCCGTGCAGGCTTCCAGATCAGATGCGACGGAGGATACGCCGGGTCGCTGGGACGTCCAGGCTAGGTGACAAGTGACTGGGCCGGAGCTTTTCCTCACAAGGAACCAGGCACTTCTGTAAAGCGATTTGGAAAGTTCGTCGATGTTTGATTCGAGGACGTAAGGCGAAAAATGATTTCAGTGATTGGTTGTTGGTACACTTGTAGATGTGAGTTGATGGGGGGAGAGAGGGAATTCTGTGAATGTGAGTGGGCGAGCCGCGGTCGGACTCTTCCTAGTGGGTAGAAATGTCTGGCTGGGCGAACAAGGTAGGAAAGGTGAAACTGCAGGCTCCACACCTGTTCGCCAAATGGTATGTCAGTGCTCTGCTGGGCCGCTGCAGCAAGACACAGGAATACAGGGTGGTGTGATTGGCATGTTCGGATGATCAAACAGCCTCTCACATTCCTGCAAACCTCGTGATGCGACGCGCTTTATTGGACGGAGGACTTACGATGAAAATAGGGTATTTGATGAGGCTGGTGACGACGCTGAGAAGGAGGATGAGGAGGAAGAAAGTTGGATCGAAAGGATTGCGGTAACGCAGCGAATAAGATTGGGCCGACTCGGGCGGTGACGACTCGGGATGCAAGTAAAAGTCGGTGTGTAAGCCGGCTCAAGGGCGCAACGCGAAGGTCCTGGGTCTATCGGCCGTGAAATGATAATGCGCGCCCACGTCTATACAACACACACACACACACAATAGATCGGGGAGACCGGAAATGATGTGACTTTGCTGCAGATGAGATGGATGCGGGTTAAGTTTGAGATGAAATGCGAGTGCAGAGGGGCCTGGGTCTGATGCTGTCGGGGCTTTTCATTAAGGTAACTAGCTGTCCTTTAAACGATAATCCTTTGAGGATAACAGTTTATATTCGAGGAGGCTGGTGTGGTGACAATAATTATCATAATAATAACCAGTTGGGTGGCTGTGATTCGCGTTCGTTTGTTTGTCTCGCAAATGGAGAAAAGAAAAGGCTATCTTTTTTATGAATGGTCAGAAAATGGGAGGATTTCCAATCAATTATATGCCTCTGACCGCTGCCTATGAAGTTCATGGCTGGAGCGGCACGTGCTATAGCCCCTGCTTCGGCATCCTTCCTTTCCCCCCCTGCTAAACATGGGAGCAGGGTCGCGTCGGGGGCCTTGTTCAAGCCACCTGGATAATTGTGATTCCCTAACACGGCGTGTCCGAAGAGGCTGATCTGCGAGAGATTTGTACATCGTTATAACCTCCCGTATTATGCTTATGATTTTGAAAGGCTCCGTTTCATAACACATAACAGTGCTCCGTACTTCCAGGTTTAACTCCTTATCACACGTCTCTGGCTTATGCACCTGCTGCTCTCGAGAGCTCATGCATGCATTGCATATCAGTAATGCTCGGTCAGAATAGGCGCCCAGCTACATACTTGACCACCACCTCATCTCCGTAGAGAGAAATGATGTTCGATAAGCCATGAAAGCCTTACATACGGGGTCCCCTCCTGACGTCCTACATGATGCAGTATCTTGGAGGCAAGAGCGCTTCCCTGAAAATATCATTTGCGTTCCACATCAGGCACCGGTCAACGAGATACTCTCAGCCCCCCTCATCTCCCTTCCGAGTTCTGACACACTTTCCGGAGGGGACACAAAAGCTCCGAAACGGGCATGGTAATGCAAAAAAATCGACGATTTCGCTTGGTGACGACGATTCCTGAAACAACAGTTGGCGCCCAATCAGCGCCCAGAGGACGTCTTCTGACCTCCCATTCGGCGTCTATTTTGCGATCTACGCGCCGACGTCCCTTTCAGAACCTTGCTCGTTCTTCATGGCCTGGCACTACGATGCTCGAGTCTTGCATATGTCAACATGTTTCTCGTACCTGGCGCTTGCACCTGAGGGTGTATAGCCTTCTGATATCATCGGCCCTCAAAGGAGAAGGAACAGGAAGTTGGGATGAACATTACTGTGATGGGGTTGGCGGGGAAGGCAAGGCTTGGTCATCGGAATGAAGTGTGCCCGGGATGACTTCATGACAGATCTCCGCCAGACTGCTACAAGTCAGCTGATGGCGGCATGATTTCTAGCCATCCCCAAGGTGACACTACGTGCCACTACATGCCGAAGCGGGAGTCAAGTCCGATCGAAAGAAATGAGGGCTTGAACATCCATGACTGTTCGATATCTAGAAAAGGATACAACAGCGACGCCGCAAAAGGTCTCAGTCAAAAATACTACAGTAATAGGATTTCAAGATGACCGTGTCCGGGAATAACCAAGTGCAATATCCGAAGTATCCAGGCCGTATATCCAGTCGCTGTTTCATACCCTCTAGAATCTGAACATACATAGGCCTTTGCCGCACCGAACGGGCCGCAAAAGTGATCACCTCCGGCACCTACATTAGCCCAAATAAGCACTCAATCGCGACTTTACGCCTCGTCTTCAAACAACCCAAGGCACCATGATCGCCGCAGATCCTAGATTCTTGGTATCTTTGTATGAAGATCCAGCTCAAAATATAGATCCAGGACAAGGATTCTTGCTCGATTTAGAATTCAGAAACCTGTTTGTCTGAGAGGCGTATGCAGGTAAGGCACCTTGTCACAGCCATTCGCCATGGAGTTATCCGCGCGATTTCCACAGTTTCTTCTAACCTAAAACTGCCTGATCGAACGTCGGGCTGCGACAAGCTGACATGAAGTCGAATTTAAGCGGCTCTGTGATACTGCTCTTTGAATATTTACTGCTCAACGCGAGCCACAAGCTGCTATGCCATTGAGCTCAGGCCTATTCTATTGTGGCATTTGGAAGCTACCAGCTAGATAATCACCAAAGCTACTTCCGAACTGGTCCATGATAAGGCTATACGGTAGGTAAGGCTCATTTTCTCCTCCACGCCGAACATTGCCATTGGCATTGTTTATGCCATGGAATCCTCTTGTGCAACCCAACAAGGTGCGAATAGGATGTCATCCACAGTGCCACGAAGATTTTAGTAATACAAGGGCCGATTTAGGAATCAGATGGAGATGAAGACTTTAGCAATGGTAGGACACTCCCTTCTTGCCATTTCAGTGCTCTTCACTGTGCCCCAGGCAGAGATATCCTTTTACATTCCCAACATCTCTATCTCTTCCTCTCTTCCTTTGAAAGGGTATAGAACAACGTCATATACTTAGCTTTTCGACCTCATCAGCGACACCGACCTCCTTCCTCCTCGCAAACGCAACACTTCCCGGGAGCCTAAAACTCGCACAAAACATCCTCTTCAATGGCGCTACATCTCTCACATCATGAATTTCCACCTCTGTCTCCGCCTCCTGGATCCCGTCCCCAGCACCACCCCGCCCTTCCCCAACAGGAACAACCTTCACCCCCAGACTCTGCGAAATCCGCTCACAGATATCCCTCCCTTCTCGCATATTATCCTCGCTCTTCGTCGAGAAACAATGCACATGCACCATTGGCAATTTCGTTTGCGTGTATGGCTCGAAGAGGTACTCGTGCCCAGCGTAGAGGCCTGAGAAGGCTGGGAGAAAGGAGATTGCGGATGCGGGAAGGTTCATTACGAAGTGGGAGATTGTGGGGGGTATAGTTAAGGTAGTAGGTGGAGGGGTCTCTAAGGGCCCGCCGGCTTTGCTGGGCTCGCGGCGGGAGCGTTTGGCTTTCGAGGGGAGCGTAATAGTGTTAGTACCTGTGGTGTGAAGACGCAACAGGTCGGCTGCGGCGTGGGCGATGAAGGCGTGGCCGTCGAGGTTGAAGGGGCGGACGAAGGGCTCGACCTGGTAGGGGATTAGCTTATGTTAGCATAAAATTATGAATATACGAGTTTGCAAAAGATGGCTCTGCTCCTCTCGAAGCTCCATATAGCGCTTCATATTGAGATCAACAAGAGACTTCGCAAACAAAATAAAAACCATAAATTACCTTATTCCTCACAACTGCCTCTTTCAACGCCGCATAACTATCCGGATTCAAATCATTTGCCCACACCCAAACCCCCTTCCTCCCTGCCGGCACCGCAAACGGCCCCACACCCGCCATGACATCCACCACCACCTCTCCCGACTTAAACATATCCACCAGCCGCTTATGTTCCGTATTGAGCCGGCTGTTCCAGTATACTTTGCTGTAGTCGAAGCGAAAGACGCAGTCTTCTTCACGGATCTCGACGTTCATATCGTCTGGGCCAGCCAAAACCTCGTATGCAAAAGTGCGGTATACGGAGGTGGAGGAGTCGTCGTCGATAGAGGTGGTTTTGTTGATTACGGTTCGCACTGAGGGGTTTTTGTCGAGGAGGACGCGGGCGATGAGGTGTTTGTAGGGGAGATAGGGGGTGCGGAGGTTTAGATGTGCTGTGTTATGTTAATGCTGTTTTGTATTAGGTGGAGAAACGGCTGGGTACGGACCTACGTGGCCGACGATGCTGAAGCCAACTGGGATTTCGTCTTGGGAATCTTCGGGCAAGATAGCTTTCATTATCTCAACTGTTTTGGTTTCTTTCAGTGATTGATGTAAGCTATATTTGGGAGGCAACATACGTACGATATGTCCAGTAGTCATAATCTAAGTATAAACTGAAAGGGATGACGCCTAGCTCTTTTGCTGAGACGGCTTGGTGGAGGATTGGGCTCCATGTCGTAGGGTCTGGTTTTGAGTTAGATGATAGTACAGCACTTGCACGATACATGTAGATCACCATCTGGTTTCACCTCCGGCTTAAGAAGTAAGCATTTCCCTCCCTTGGAAGCCAGTATTGGGTCTGGATCATCTCGCACAACGGTCAGGCGCTCGAGATGCAGAAGCTCTTTACTTTTGTCGAGCTGTGACCGGCATCTTGAAATCTGCTTTCTGTCTGTTACTCGGGCTGCAGCGATTGGAATGGTTTTGGAGAATAATGCTCGATCCAAGACCGCAGCGGTGCTGCGATGGATCGGTGGACGGAACAAGGCCGCCATCTCCTCTGACCCTGAGCTGTCTTGAGCGCCCTGTCTGGAATTAGCTGGAGTTTTATATACTTGAAATTAAATAAGGAGAAAATCTACACTGGGATATTCCCTTGATAGGCCTTTATTGTCCATCACTTTTGGCCATTTGCAGGTTGGCAGATGTCTGTTCTCCAGCGACGCGAAATCTTTAAAATGTTCACGAGGCTGACGCGCTAATGCAAGGCTGGGAAGTCGTTGATGTCATTGGCCGTGGCTTCATTCACAACCATGTATATACCATAAAATCAAGAATAATTGAAGAGGCAATATAGAATTCAAAACGGACGTATCTTCAGAGAAACGTACTCTAGACTCGTTCCCTGCCCCAGCTACAAAAAGGGCACACCTGCAGGGGGCGCAAATAACGCGGTTGTTGTGTTGGTACAATGACAAGTCACAATGCAGTGGGTCTAAAATTTCGGGCAAAGAGGTCATCCACTGAGGAGTCTGACAGATGTCAAACGAGTTCTCAGAACATCCCACATATCCATTTCCAATGCCTCCCCTTCCGCTCTCAATTTCATCCCATCTAAACTCCCAGCCATCAACAGTTGGCAAAGCCGTAAATGTCAACCGGACTTGGACCTTGTCTACTTTCAACCCTACATTCTAAAATACCTGGAGCGGCAATTCTTTTGAATTCCTTCGAAGCCAGCTCCCCTTCTACCGCGTTGAATATAAAATCAAGCGCAGAAATATAGAAACTCAAATCTGAACCCCACGGTAGGCCTCCATTCCTACCATCCTGCATATATGACTGACTCCCCAACAAGCTACACAACCGTCTTCAGCCTCGACGAAACCTGTCGCTTCGATGAAGTCGGCCAAATCGTCAACACAGCAACTCGTACTCAAGTCCAAGTCCAAAAAGACAAATACTACGACAAATGTCCACCCAGGCCAATTCCTAAATGCCTCTGACCCTCTACCTTTCATCATCCATCATCTCGGAGAGCTGGATGAGCAACAATGCCGCCGTCACAAAAGGAGACGCCTTTCAAGAGGAAGGACATCGCGAAAGCCTTCTTCGATCTCGATATCTCCGATAGCGAACCCTCAGCCGCAAGCAAAACACCCAAGCCGCGCGATCGCAATCGTCTAATTGCTTCTAAGCCTCCTCTTGACGAAGCCAAAGGAAACAACAAAGTCGCCCTCTTGACCTTGCCCGTCGAAATCCGACTTCGAATTTACGAGCTACTTCTCGTAAGCCGATTTGACCGGACGCAAAACCCTTCGTGGGCAGTCGGAAACACAAATCAAAAGGTGGTCCTGCTCAGCATGGGTCAAATTCGGCAATATAGAACGATGGAACCAGGAATACTGCAGACGTGCAAGCAGATATTCCACGAAGCGAATTCGATACTCTACTCGCAGAACGTATTTGCGATCAGTGAGCCTGAACAGATGTTTCGACTCATCATGCAGATTGGTCTTAGGAACTTTAAATTGGTTAAGACACTAGATATCTGGGTGCCATGGATGGCTGAACTCTCCACGTGGCTACAACTTCTCGATATATTAGCTAGGGAAGCAATTGGGCTACGATATATTAGGATTGGGTGGGGTGCGGAATGTGAATTTCCCTCGCAGCTTGAGCGAGGGGCTATGGAGAGGGGCTTGGGTGATAACCTGGATTTTGTACGTGCTCTAGGAAAAATCCGAGGACTGGAGAAACTAGTCATTGAAGGGTACTATGCAAAAAATTGGCCAGGATACTTGGAAGAGAGAATGGGTGTGCAGGTGCGAGCTATATATGGCCATTGTCGTGAGGAGCGTGAGTTGGAGGAGGGGGATCTGAACGATGGGGAATTAAGGATTGAGAAGCTTATACGTGAGTTGAATGAGAAGGAGTTGCAGACATTCAGGGAGTATCAGCAGGGAACAGAAGATTTAATTCCATAATCTCAGTCGCGGTGTTCCCCCGAGTTTAGCGGCTGCTGCTTCGGGCAAGGCGTGTGCACGGACCAGCCGCCGCTTTCGAGCTGTATAAAAGACCGCGCTCTCCCCGCTGCTCAATCCTCTTGCTCTTCAATCCTTTCTTTCCCAACACAGCCCCCTCGCTCGGTCGCAAGGAGGAACCCGTTGGTTGGGACTGCCCTTCGATCACGATCTTATCTGGGCTGTGCAGGCAAGATTGGCCGATCACAGCACCATCTCTCGATTGTCGGTGAAACCGAGGAATTCTGGGCAGGGGAGACGTGGGCGATTTTAGGCAAGCAGAGTTGTCTGACCTCGGATGTGGCTACTTCCGCGGTCCTGATGTGGGTAGAAGGATGAAGTATGACGCTTGAGCGCGGCATGAAGATCATCGACACGGCACGCTGCAGGTGGCAGATTCACATGGCACGCATGGCAGACTGAATACGAGAACATCACTCCACGGGGCCCTCGTAAATAGGGAAAGTTCGTGTGGGCTGAGCTCTGCAGAGATGGTCGCTGGATGGGTGAGAGGCAGGATTGGCCGATCACAGCACCATTCCTCGATCGTCGGTCAAGGCGAGGACAGCTGGGGCGCGAGATGTTGGTGATTGCATGGCTCACAGCCCTTAGAGAGGAGATGGAGAAGGCTAGGGGGGGCTTCATGCGCTGTGCCGTATCCTTTTCTGGTGCCCTTGGGCTTGCAACGTTGGAATGGCAGTTGTGAGCGGCGGATGGGACACGGGGCGAGATTGGGGGACGGGGTTGTAGGTGGGGCTATATAATCCCTCTGTACTTCCTGCTCTGAAGATTCAACCCAAGAAATCTGTATTTTTTTTGCAGCGTTCCCCTTTGACCACATCCATTTCTTTCCCAATGGCTACTGTTGACTTGAATTATGTCCAATTTTGGCCCCCTTCTTCAAACCCATTTCTTTACAAGCAGCGCACTACTTCATCACAGAGCAAGGGCAGGTCTATCTGCACAAACAGCTCTCGAAACCAGCCAGCACCGCTGCACAACAAAGCAGATCGAATATTCAAACGCAACGACCAGTCTAAGTGTGCAATTACAGCGGCTCGGCACTAAGGGGATGACTTTGCAGCTGAAGCTCAAGGTACAATTAGGAGAGATTCCCAGAAATATGAGCCTGTCTAATCTGTTATGGGAATTGCAGGCCGCTATAACGACTCCACCAACTGCGACGACGAAGCAGACGACGACTTACCATCAATCGAAGAGATCCTTGGTCCGATTTCGCACTGGGGAATCTTGACGGGAGGAGACCGGAATGCTGAAGCTGCCCTGCAAGATCTCGATAAGCCAGCTCTCGATACAGGTGGAAGCCATGTTGGTCCAAAACAGTCAAGATTGGATAATGGTGCGGGCGACAGCCAAGGCACTCGAGGTATGCGCGACGGCTCTCCATCGTTATAGCAAGTAGTCTTCTGACCGTACGCAGACAGACCGGTGATTCTCGAAGATGACGAGTCAGATACTCCCAACCCTGAAGCCGCTGCCGTTTCCGCCTCAGTTGACGCTGGCGCTAATTCCGCTTTCGAGCTGAGCAAGCCAATCGACCCATCTGGTCATGAAGCATGGTATGATGTCGAAGACGACCGCTTTGTTGACGAGGACCTCTGTCCATTTCCTCCGCTCGAGCAGGAAGGCTTGGCTTCTACGCTCGCCCAAGGCCAGCCTCACTCTCGCTACCACTCCCCTGGGCCATCACACGACTGGATCAACCAACATTATGATGATGGAAACACTCAACGCACATCAGAGGAGCCACGGCCCCTCACTCTACCTAAACCGTTGGACGAGGGCGGTGGAGGAGAGAGTGAGGAAATGTCTCTGAACTTGAAAGGGATGTGCTACTAGCTTTCGAAGAGCAAGGAAAGTCGTCGTCGGCTACTGCTCCCAGCTCCCCACGTCCTCAACGTCACTCTACTGAACCCCCGCACCCTCAAATTGATGAGGCACATGATCAAAGCGGAACTAATTATGGCAGATTAGAGGAGCTCAGACATGGCTCTCCGCTTCGTAGCCAAGACCAGGAGGAGGAGGAGCCGCAAGAGCAGCAGCCACAGGAGGTAGCAGTATATGCGATGAGGGGGTGGAAGATGACGACGGCGAGCTTGAGCGGGGGAAACGGGAAGAGAAGCGGCGGCCCCAGGACGGGAAGGAAGAGGTTAGCAGCGACATCCACCAGTCCGAAAGCAGCGATTGCAGTCATAATACAAACAATGAGGACATAGAGGACGACGAAGGGCTACGGCCTGCAAAGCGGCGGAAGCTGCCCTTACAACCTACCCACAAGGCTCTAACACCTCCTCTTGACCATAACTCAAAGGTCCGTCTCAGAGAGCCTCACAGCGTTACACCGCCTTTGGCCACGCAACTTGAGGTCGACGATGTACGGCCCCAGGCCGATCACCTGCATCCGCCAATTTTCTCAGATGACGACTACCACTATCCTCCGCCTTCTCGAAGTCCTTTCGCTACCACGGAGTCGATACCACTGGCTGAGTATGAAGAGTGGCCCTTTCAAGGATTTCTTAAGCGGACGAAGATCGGAGATGATATAACGTTCAACCTCGAGTTCAAGTTTCCACCTGTCTCGCA